>Ga0335069_10003140_pt1 | contig 25163 bp, 24 predicted proteins | sample Lox_Sample_11_FD_206714 | JGI IMG/M metagenome (GOLD analysis project Ga0335069, IMG submission 206714) | Soil microbial communities from Loxahatchee National Wildlife Refuge, Florida, United States - Lox_Sample_1.1 | ecosystem: Environmental > Terrestrial > Soil > Wetlands | place: USA... | reverse complement strand
GATCGAACGGCACCGCGTGCCTCGACATCAGCAGCGGATTGAGCAGCACCAGCGAAAAGAACGCGTCCGCAATCCGCATCCGGTACCGCACGCGCCGCGCGGCGATCGTAAACGCAAACGCCGCCGAGGCCAGCAACGCTATGTTCGCCAAGTCGCCCATCGCCGCCCCGCCGTGCCGAAACTCCACGCCCGCCACCGCCACCACAATCATCGCCAGCCAGATCGTCCACACGGCGATCGGCGCCTGCAGCACCGGCATGATCCATCGGGCGGGCGGTTCCGCCTCGAGCGCATGGATCTGCCGTGAGGTCGTACGCAGCGAGGCGATCGGCTGTTCCTGCAGATTTGCCTTCACCACCAGTTCGATGCGCACGCTCGCAGCGTCCGACGACTCGATCCGCTGTTCTTCCAGAAACCCCGCCGCATACGCCCGAAACCGCGATGACACGTCCCCCACATCCATCCCCGCCAGCACGAACAGCACCCACTCCATCGGCCCGCGCCATCTCGGCCCACATGACACCACCGCACAACCGCCAGCCCGCACTTTTTGCACCATCGACGGTATCAGCGAGACATCATCGCCCTCCCCTTCGTTCAACGTGACGACCACATCCCCCGCCGACGCATGAAACGCCTGCGCATAAGCCGCCGCACTCCTCTCCCGCCCCGCATTCTCCACCAGCCGCACTCCCGCCGGCCGCGCGGGCATCGCCTCCACGGCCCGCAGCGTCTCGGCATCGCAAATCACCAGGAATTCGTGCGGCATCCCCGCGAGCGCCCCCTCCAGCCGCGCAAGCAACGCAGACAATCGCTCCACCTCCCGCGGCGACGACACCACAACGGACACCAGTGGATCCATTGAACGGTCAGCGATTTCCCGGCCGGCCATGATGCACGCTACTGGCACTTCGGACAGGTGCCGTGAAGAACCACCTCGGGGTAATGAATGCTGTACCGCGTCCCCACCCCCAGCGACTTCACAAAATCCCGCGGAATCTCCGCATCCTTCAGGCACTCCACCTTCCCGCACTCCTCGCAGATGAAATGCGGATGCTGGTGCGCCGCCGTCTCCTGCGTGTTCCCCAACGCATACCGCCACACCCGATCCTCCCCGCGCACCCGGTGTATCACACTCTTCTTGGTAAACGTGTTCAACGTGCGATATACCGTCACCGCATCCGTGTGCGGCGGAAGTTTTTCCAGAATCTCAACCGCTCCCAGCGGCCGCGACGTACCCCCGAGCACCTCCAGCACCCCCGCGCGCACCGGCGTCCGCCGCAGCTTGGATTGCTTGATTAACCGTTCCACCAGATCATCATTCATACCCTTGATCTTACTCAGCTTGCACAACATGGCAAACGGAGAGCCTTAGCGGGCGGCTTTTGTCGTGGATGATGCCTTCCGGCTCGGCTCCCCGGGAGCTGCTGTCGGGGACTTACCTGTCGTTGCCGGACTCGTCGTAGCAGGTCTGGTCGCCGGCGGGGACGCCTTCACGATCTCCCACAAATACACCATCGTTGGATGCCGCGGCGGCGGGGATCCAGCCGGCGGTGCGATGTTCGCACGACGACGCGCAAAGTTCTGCACGTTCCCCACCGCCTGCAGGTCCGGCACGTCCGAGCGGGCAATCACCTTCACGTTGTACCCGTTCCCACTCGATGGCACGTCCACGCGCCCCCATGTGGCACCCTCCTGCCGCAGGAACATCACCCGCCGGCCTTCCGCAAGGCTCTTCGCAATCAGGTCCATCTTCTCGCGCGTGATTTCCGAGCGCGGCTTCTGATTCCAATTGCCGCTCTTGTCCTTCACTCCCAGCAGTTCCTCATAAAACCGCGAGCGTTCCACCTGAATCGGATCAGGATCGTCCTGCTTCTCCTTGTCCCGTTCGCGGTTGTCCACGCGCCGCTTTGAATCTGCAAACGTCGCCGGATTGAAGAACGTGTCATTGATCAGCTTCCACCCCCCCACCGCGTCCAGCTCATTGAGCAGCCGGTCGTCGCTGAAGATCACCGTGCCGCGCGGCGCGTGGGCGAGCACGTTGTCCACCGTTTGCCGCAGTCCAACGAATTGCGTGAAGTTCGCATCGACCTGGGGCAGGATGTTGTGAAGGTTGATACCGCAGCCGATCGCCGTGAGGACGCCGGCTCCCAGCGCGATTCCGGTGCGCGCCGCGGCGTAAGGCCGATCAAAAATCCAGATGCCCGCCAGCGTCACAAGGATGAACGCCGTCATCCCCATGCCGAACCTGCTTCCCCAGGCAAAATCCCGGATCGCGGCGGCGGTCCCGGTGATCAGCGGCATACCCAACTGAATCGGTTCATTCTCGAAATAGAGGGCTGCGCACAGAAAGAAGAACAATCCGAACGCCGTGATCGCCGCCAGCGACGCCCGCGTCTCCCCCTTCAACACCGCCAGCCCGCGATCCAAAAGCCAGATCCCGCCGAAAATGAGTCCCGGCACGATCGACATGAAAAACCGCATGTAGCCGACAGTGGTTTCTCCGCCCGGTGCCCAGTAATACAGCATGTACAGCAGCGTCGACGGCAGCACCCAGAGCGCCAGCAGCATCCCCAGCCGCCACGCCGAGCCGAGCATCGCGAACAACCCCGCTATCGCCAGCGGCCAGAGCACAAACAGGCCGGTGTGATTGAGCTGCGTGACCATCGTCTCCCAGTTCCCTTGGCGAACCACGCCTTCGCCAAAATCTCCGCTGAGGTACTTCCACGCGAAGCCCGTGCTCTCGCGGCAATAGGTGTAGCCGGTCTTCCACGGCGCGCCGAAGCAGACCCAGCAGACCCCGGCAAGCACGGCAACGGGAATTGACCACGCCAGCAGGAGGGAGAGGGAGCCCCACGCGCGCTTCCAGTTCCAGCGGAAGTTCAGGAGGGCGGCGAACAGCACGGGCAGTACCAGCAGGAACTCGGAGTAGCGGATTGTACATGCGTAACCGAGCGCCAATCCGCCGATCCATGCGCGCCAGTTTTGTTTGCCGCCGAGCCGCAGCCAGGAGACGACGCCCCAGAATCCGGCGGTCACGCAGAAGAGGGTGGAGGCGTGCGAATTCGCATCATTCGCGTAGTAAAGCACCAACGGGTTGCACGCCAGCCAGATCACGCCGAGCAGGCTCATGAACGGCGTCACGGCCTGGCGGAACAGGAAATAGGCGAAGTAACAGGCCAGCACCGCGCAGAGCGGGTTGATCACGTACATCCCGTTGATCCCGCCGATCAAGCGACCAATCGCCGCCATGAGCGGATAGCCGAAGGGGTACTTCGCATAAACACGGTACTCCGCCGGTTTGTCCGGGCTGGCGGGACCGAAAGGCTCGGTGATGATGTCCATGCGGCCGGCGAATTGGAATGGAGTGTCGGGGACGAAGCTGAGGCGATTGCGAATCCAATCGAACGCAGATGCCTGCTGGATAAACGAGGGGGCGGGATGTTCTCCGGTGCTCCCTGCAGGCTGCGTCGTCGTTGGCGCCGCGGGCGCGGTTGGTGAAAAAGCATTGCGGTCGCCGGCGATTAAGCGAGCCGTCATGAGGTAGCCGTTCTGGTCCACTCCGGCGTGCGCCCCAGCATAGAAGAAGGAGATTCCCCACGCATACAGGCCGATGACCGCCAGGAAAACCATGATCGCCAGCCAGCGCCGGCCGCCCTCTTCGTCCGGCACCGGCCAGAGTGGTTTTTCGACCAACGACGGCTTGGCCGCCGGCCCCTTTTTCGGTGCGGGGGCAGGGGATGGGGAAGGATCTGGAACCAGGGGGTAGGTCGACATGGAATCCTTCGAAAATTCGCGCGGCGAGGGCATTTATCGGCAAACCGATCTGCGAAATTGCTGAACGCATCGTCCCTGTCGATGTTGCGAGCTCGGTGCTTCTTCCGAGTAGTTGCCGGCCGGGGCAAGTTGCTTCGTGAATCGGCCGATGACGTTATCAGAGGTTTGCGTATGCTCGATAATCAAGCCGCTGTTGATGTGGAAAGTGCCGTCTCCGCCCACCTGATGCGCGAGTCGCAGAAGATGGAGGAGGAGCTGCTGCAGGCGCGTTCGGTGCAACGCTATCTGCTGCCGCCGGAGGTTCAGGAGCAGGCGGCGTATCGCACGGCGTTCGTCTATCACCCGCTGCATCATGTCGGGGGCGACTTCCTCGACACGCTGGTGCGGCCCGACGGGAAACTCGTGCTGATGATCGCCGACGTTTCGGGGCACGGCATGGCGGCGGCGCTGAGTTCGGCCATGCTGAAAACCGCCTTCATGCGTCATGCCGGCGCGGCGAGCGGGCCGGGGAATCTGCTCACACTGATCGATGGCGAATTGCAGAAGACGGTGCGCTTCGGACGCTTTGTCACGGCGATGGTGGCGTGGTTCGATATCCAGACGCGGCGGCTCTCGGTCGCTTCTGCCGGGCATCCGCCGGCGCTGTTGATGCGCAATGGCCAGGTGTCGCTGGTGGAGGCGGAGCCGCAGTTGCCGCTGTTCACCGGCGGCGGGGTGCAGTATCCGGATGCGCCGGGGATTCAGTTGCAGAACGGCGACCGCGTTTTGCTGATGACCGATGGTGTGCTGGAAGCGACGCGCAGCAGCGGCGAGATGATCACCGCCGAGGAACTCACCAAGGTCGTCAGTTCCTGCCCGATGGATGGCAATTTTGCGGCGTGCGTGTTCGAGTCGCTGTTCTTCTCTGACCTCGTGTTCAATGACGACGTCAGTTTGCTCGCGCTCGAAGTGCGTTAATTCTCCCCATTGCATTTGTCGCCCCCTTTTCATCGTTCATCGTTTTGCGCCCGGCTCGAATGGCCGCGCTGCGAGTGATTTTGCGACCAGCGCCCGGCCGGCGGCGATGTCGGGGAGCGCGCCGGTGGTGATTGCCTGGGTGATGATGTTGCCGAGGGCGGTGGCTTCGACGGGGCCGGCGAGGACCGGCAAGTTGGTGGCGTCGGCGGCGAGCTGGTTGAGCAGGTTGTTCTGGCTGCCGCCGCCGACGATGTGGAGCGTCTTAAATCTTTTACCCGTGATTTCTTCGAGCATTTGGACGACCTTGGCGTAGCTGGCGGCGAGGGATTCGAGGATGACTCTTGCGAATTCGCCGTGGGTTTGGGGGACGCGCTGGTGGGTGCGGGTGCAGTGGGCGATGATTTTTCCGGGCATGTTGCCGGGGGTGGAAAAGGCGGGGTCCTGGACGTCGAGGAGTGCGATATGGGGTTCGGCGGATTCGGCCATCTGGGTGAGGGTGGCGTAGTCGTACTCGGTTTCCCCCCCCGCTTCGCGGGCCCACTCGCGGCGGCATTCCTGGAGGAGCCAGAGACCGGCGAGGTTTTTGAGGAGGCGGATTTTTCCGCCGCCCCCCCCAATGCCGCCTTCGTTGGTGATGTTGTACTGGGCGGCCTTTTCAGTCAGGACGGGCTCATCGATTTCGGCGCCGAGGAGCGACCAGGTGCCGCTCGACAAGTAAAGCCAGTCGCCTTTTGAGGAATCAGCGGGAACGGCGGCGACGGCGGAGGCGGTGTCGTGTCCGCCGACGGCGATGACGGGCGTGTTGGCGGCGGCGAGTTTCTCGTTGACGGCGGGGAGGACGGTGCCGCGGATGGAATTTTTTTCGCCGGGGATGCTGATGGGGGCGAAGAGGCTCGCGCTAATGCCGATGGCATTGAGGACGTCGGGGGACCACTGGCGGGTTCTGGCGTCGAGCATCTGGGAAGTGGAGGCGATGGTGTAGTCGGTGCCCATGGTGCCGGTGAGGAAGTAGGTGATGAGGTCGGGGAGGAAGAGGATGTTTTTGGCGGCGTGGAGCTGGGGGGAGTTGTTGAAGGAGAGGGCGGCGAGCTGGAAGAGGGTGTTGAGGGACATCGTTTGGATGCCGGTGATGGAATAGATTTTTTGCTGGGAGAGGCGAGAGAAGAGGGCTTCGGGCATTTTTTCGGTGCGGGGGTCGCGGTAGCAGACGGGGTTGCCGAGGAGCTGGCCGGTGGAGTCGAGGAGGCCGAAGTCGACGCCCCAGGTGTCGACGGCGATGCCGGCGATGTCGTGGGAGGCGGCGGCCTTGTTGATGCCGGTCTTGATTTCATGCCAGAGGCGGAGGATATCCCAGTGGAGGGAGTTTCCGAGCTGGACGGGGATGTTGGGGAAGCGGTGGATTTCGGTGAGCTTGATGCCGGCGCCCTCCCTCCCCCCATCGGAAAGGGTGCCGAGCATGACGCGGCCGGATTCGGCGCCGAGATCGATGGCGAGGTAGTGTTTATCGGTGGGCATGGGGTTCCTCCTGTGGTTGGGAAGTGGATTGTAAATGGGGAATGGGGAATGGGGAATGCGGAAGGGGCGGAACGATGAATGTAGAACGATGAACGATGAAAGGGTTGGTGTGGTGGGGATGAAAATAAGGAGTTGCGCGATTTTTTGCGTGCGAGAAAAGTTTTTGCGCACGGAAAGTGGGTTTTTGAGCTGGGAATGCGGTTTGGGGGGAGTTTGGAGGGCGTTTTGGGAGGATGTTTCGTGGGGATTTGACGTCGATCTGCTTCGTTCTGGCGTCGTTCCGCTTCGACATGGCGGGACGTTGGGGTTTTGGTGTTTGGGGTTTTGTGGGCGGGGTTTTGCGTCCCCCCCCCCCCCCGCCCACTGCGAGGAGAAGGGGCCCGTGGGGCGGGCGCTCCGTGAGCGTGGCGGTACGCATGGGTGTGGTTGGCATGGGGTTCCCCCTCCCGATGTCGCGCGGGCTTATGTTAGGATTATAGTCGGGTTGTGGTTGGATGCAACAGAATTCTGGGTTTTTCAGGGGTGTTGGGGATTTCCGGGGAATTGATTGGCGGTAAGTGTTTACCGCACCGCGCCCGCCCCCCCCGCAAACGACGTGAAATAGCCACAGACAGACACAGACAGACACGGACGGCGATGAAAAAAAAGCCGGTTTGGCCGGGGATTTCTATCGCGCGGCTAGAGCGGCAGACAGTTGTCGAAACCGGTTATGGCCGGGGATTGATCAGGGTATTGGATATACCGGTTGATACCCAGATAAAAATAGATATCTCGATCATTTTTTTCTTGAAGTATGGTTGTCGGCGCGCGTTAATGATTACTCCCGATTTCCGGAGCGAAACGAACGATCTTTTTTGCGAGGAGCTGTCATGAGCAAGACATTGAAGAGGTCGGTTGCGAAGAAGCCTGCTGCGCGGTTGACGTTTTCGGAGGGGGAGCATGTGCGCGTGGTGCCGCTGTATCATCCGAAGCCGTCGATGACGGTGGATGAGCTGCATCGGGACCGGATGGGTCGGGAGGAGGAGGGCGGGGATTTGTTTGATGGCAAGCCGCATGCGGTGCCGGCGGGGGCGCATTTGACGTATTACGGCGGGCCCCTGTTGACAGGGGTGCAGGTGTGCACGATTTTCTGGGGGAAAAAGTGGCCGTCAGCGTCCGGGCAGTTGATGGCGAACAAGATAAACGGGTTTTTCAAGGCGATATTGGTGAGTCCGCTGATGACGCAGCTTGGGGAGTACAGCGTGCCGGGGAAGACGATCGGGACGGGGGCGCTGGTGTCGTCAAAGACGATCACGGCAAATGCGCCGGTGGGGAGCGTAACGGACACGACGATCCGGGTGACGCTGAAGAAGTGGATCGCGGCGAATGCGGTGCCAAAACCGACCAAGAACAGTCTGTACTTCATCTATCTGGATCCGGGGATTGCGTCGATCATGGGAGGGAGCAAGTCGTGCCAGAGTTATTGCGGGTATCACGACAATGTCGGGAGTATTTATTACGCGGTGATGCCTTACCCGACGTGCTCGGGGTGTCTTGGCGGGATGAACGCGTTTGATGCGTTGACGGGGACGAGTTCGCATGAATTGTGCGAGGCGATTACGGATCCAGTGCCGGGGAAGGGGTGGTATGACCAGGTGAACGGGGAGATCGGGGATATCTGCGCGTGGAATTTCAAACAGGTGGCGGGATACAACGTGCAACTGGAGTGGTCGAATCAGCAGGATAAGTGCGTGTGAGGCGGGGCAATGCAAGCGGGGGTGGGGGGCGAAGTTGAACAACGCGCGCGTTGCGTCGCGCCGTCGGAAGACGGCGGGCGCAGCGGCGTGGGTTGGGATGTGGGCATCACGCCTCTTCGGAGACTTTGACGGAGCAATCGATGATGGTGGGGCAGCGGTTGATGCGTTCGAAGTCTTCGTAGGAGATGCGGATGGCTTCCTCGTGTGTGCCGGCGTTGAAGGTGAGGCTGGGGGCGTCTCGGAGTGCGGAGGAGACGTAGACGGGGACGTTGTAGAGCAAGCCGAGGGGTGGTTCGGCGCCGAGCTCGCAATCGGGGAAGAGTCGAACCATTTCGGCTTCGTCGGCGAGGCAGAGGGGCTCGACGTTGAGTGCGCGTGCGAGTTTGGCGAAATCGATGCGGTGGTCGGCAGGGATGACGATGAGGGCGCGGTTGTTGCCAACGCGCATGACGACGGTTTTGGCGAAGGCGTGGCCTGGGGTGTGGGTGTCGGCGGCGGCCTGCTGTGCGGAGTAGTCGCGGTGGTGGGGGATACGCTCGTAGAGGACGCCTTCGGAGTCGAGGTAGTCCTGGATGGTGGTTGGGGTTTCGTGCAGGGTAAGCATGACGGACCTCCTTGTGTTGGCGGGTGCGATAGGATGTTCAGGAGGTGGGCGGTGGCGGGATTGTCGATGGGGGATTTCGGGGCCGGGCACCTCCGTGGGGTTCGGTGGTTTTGGCCGTGGGTGGTGGAGTGGTTTACCTGTATTCATTATTTGAAGTTGGGAGGGGGAAGGCAAGTTTATGGTTTCTAAATCGGAGGCAGGGGAGGCGATGTGGGAGGTTTTCGTGTTGGGGAACGGGTGGTGTGCCGGCGCTTACGCTACGGGTTCTGTTGGGCGGGGTGCGCGGTGCGTCAGTGGGGGTGGTGGTGGCTGATGAGGCGTTGGATGTGGTCGTCAGGGAGGGAGAGTGCGCCGCCGCAGGATTGGGCGGTGGCGTAGGCGCGGGCGGCTTTCTGGGTCATGGCGGTGGCGGCGAGGACGTCGGTGGTGGTGGGGCCGAGGGCGATCATGCCGTGGTTGCCGAGGAGGATGGTGGAGGGGGGATCGCCGTACTGGTTCATGTAGGTTTCGAGGCGGTAGCGGAGTTCGACGGCGAGGGGGAGGCCGGGGTCCATGTAGGGGACGAAGAGGGAGCGTGGTCCGCAGAGCTGGACTTGTTGGGGGAAGAGGCGGACGGTGGCGAAGGCTTCGGCTTTTGGGGAGGCCATGATTCCGGCGACGTAGGTGGGGTGGGTGTGGCCGATGAATTTGATGCCGGGGAGGTCGAGGAGGACGGCGTGGAAGAAGGCTTCCTTGGAGGGCATGGGGGCGTTGGGCGGGGAGGCGGCGCGGAGGCAGTCGTTGACGGCGGTACGATTGGCGTTGGGTTTTTTGGAGACGAGGGCGAGGAGGGGTTCGAAGGTGAGGGGGACGAAGGAATCTTCGGTGGCGGTGAGGAGGTGCTGGCCGGAGGCTTTGAGGAGGAAGGTTTTGTCGTCGACTTTGGCGGAGCAGTCGCCTTCATTGTGGATGACGTATTCGTTGAGGGGGTCGCCGAGGGCGTGGGCGAAGGCGAGGAGGTCGGGGATGATGGAGCGGTGCGGCATTTTTGCGGTCCCGGGAGAGATGATGGGAGGATGATAACGCCGCGGGGGCGGAATGACGAATGACTAAGGAGGGGAACTTACTGGTCCAACAGTCGACGTGTTATGCGGCGGGCACCATTTACGAAGGCCAATATCCGTACGCGATCACCGATGATTTCGTATAGAACAACGTAATTGCCGTGGGGAAATGATCGAACGCCGCGACGGAGTCGTGGCCGCGCGCGGCCAATGCGAGGGAAATCGGAAAGACGCTGCGCAACGACCAACAGTTCAGCGATAAAGTGGTCTGCGTTGGACGGGCTATGGTCTGCGATGTAGTTCCAAATGCTCTGAAGGTCGGCTTCAGAGCGAGGTGAGAGGATAGGCTCCATCAGGAAGCCTTTTTCTTACGCGGATGGCCGAAGCGTTTGATTGCACCATTGCGGATGCGCTCGACAGTTATTTCAGAGGCTGGAATACCCTTGCCTTGGCGAAACTGTTCGCGGGATTCGTCGATCCCGGCGCGAATCGATTCCAATTCCGCCTCCTCCTCCATCATGAGGCGCAGGGCGGCACGGATCATTTCATCCGAGGATCCATACCGGCCCGACTCGACTTCGTGCTGGACGTACTTTTCGAGTTCCTTGGTGAGAGAAATCTTCATAAGCGGCTCCTATCCATGAGACGGAATTATAGCTCAATTCTCAGGCCGTCGTAGCTGGGTTTTACGTGTGTGGGGAGGGTGGGTTCGAGGTCGGCGTGTTTGATGTCGTGGGAGAGGTGTGTGAAGAAGGCACGTTTGGGTTTGAGGTCGGCGATGATGGCGAGGGCTTGTTCGAAGGAGAGATGCGTGGGGTGGGGCGTGGGGCGGAGACCGTCGATGATGAGGGTGTCGAGGTTTTGGAGGAGGGCACGGGAGGCGGGGGGGATTTCGTTGCAGTCGGTGCAGTAGGCGAAGTTGTCGATGCGGAAGCCGAGGACGTTGAAGCGGCCGTGGATGAGGGGGATGGGGGTCCAGGTTTTGTCGAAGAGGGAGAAGGGGCCGTCGATGAGGTGGGGTTGGAGGTTGGGGCGGAAGAGGGCATCTTTGAGTTGGGGGTTGTGGGGTTTGAAGGCGTAGGCGAAGACGGTTTGCAGGGTTTGCATGGTGTCGGGGGCGGCGTAGAGGGGGAGCGGGCCGTTGAGGACGGTGTTGTAGCGGCGGAGGTCGTCGAGGCCGAAGATATGGTCGGCGTGGGCGTGTGTGAAGATGACGGCGTCGATGCGGTGGAGGCTGTTGGCGCGGGATTGGAGGCGGAGTTCGGGGGTGGTGTCGACGAGGATGTGGCGGTCCGTGCCGGAGGAATCTTTGTAGTGGAGGGCGATGGAGGGGCGGGAGCGCTGGTCGCGGGGATCGGTGGAGGTGCAGATGGGGCAGAGACAGCCGATCATGGGGACGCCGGCGGAGGTGCCGGAGCCGAGGACGGTGATGGTGAGGGGGGTGGTGTTCATGAGGGGACTTTAGTGGGGCAGGGGAGAGGGAGTCAAAGCTTCGCATCAAGGAGAGGCGGCGGGCCCCGCATCGCGCGCATTTTTGAGCAGGTGCAGCAGCTCTTCGACGACGATGATTCGGAGACTTGGAAAGCGGGAACGGAAATCAGCGGACCAGGGCTTTCTGGGATCATTCAGTCCCAGCAAATGGCGGTCGCGGCTGACGATCAATTCTGCGCTGGCGGCAATGGCGAGGTCGACGTAGGGGGAGTCATCTGGATCGATCGGATGATCGAAAACATGCGGGACCTGATGAACGACCACGCACGAAGGGAGCAATTCGCTCATGAACGCATTTATTTTATCATCAGTAATCGCGAACTTTGAAGGGAGTTTTCGCGGAAGTTCGAGAATCTCGGTGACGATTGCGGGGCTGACGACGATGAGGAATTCGCCGCGAGATCCGCGCTCGATGCACTCACCGGCGGGCCCGCGCGGGTTGATGAGCGTTTGCGCGAAGACCATGCAGTCGAGGACTGCATGCAGGGGGCCGTCACTCATGGAAGGTGATCCCACGACTGGCGGCGCGTGAAGCATGCTTGATGCGTTCAAGCTCGTCGGCGAGCTGGTCGTCGGTCATTCCGCTCGCTTTGAATTGTTCGTGGGCGTCGGCGCTGATGGCTTCGAGGCGTTCGCGCGTCAAAGCCCCGGTCGAGAGGATATTGGCGAGCAGTTCGGAAGCAAGAATGGCGGGATCCTTGCCGAGCTCGGCAGCGCGGCGTCGCAGGACGCCTTCGAGTTCGGGAGAAAGGGGGACAGAAACGCTCATACACCCAAGCTACGTATTTCGCGGGGTTGAGTCAAATTGGTTCTCTGGCAACGTATGATTTGGAAAAGCAACAAGATGCGAACGAGTCACGTCGGGCGGCGTATGAATGGGGAGGTGCGACATGACGGATGGGAAGGGTGTTAGAATGACCGTGGGGCGCCGCGTGTGGCGGCGCCTGGGGCGGATTGGGCGGAAGGTACTCTGGATTTATCTGGTGGTGGCGCTGGTGCTGACCCTGTTGCAGAAGAAATTAATTTTTATTGGGGCGGAGACGCAGGGGACGTCGGAGAGCCAGGTGTCGCCGCCGGCGGGGAGCGAGCTGGTGCGGCTGCGTACGGCGGAGGGTACGGGGATTACGGGGTTGTTTGGAAAGGCGACGGAGGGTGCGGATGCGGCGACGGCGCCGACGGTCATTTGGTTTTATGGCAACGCGATGTGCATGAATGATGCGTTGCAGGAATTCAAGCTGTTCCGGCGGCTGGGGGCGAATGTGATGCTGGTGGATTACGCGGGGTATGGGATGTCGGGGGGCAATGCGTCGGAGCAGGGATGTTATGCGGCGGCGGAGGCGGGGTATCGGTATTTGCTGTCGCGCGAGGATATTGATCGGCGGAAGATTGTGGCGGCGGGGTGGTCGCTGGGGGGAGCGGTGGCGATTGATTTGGCGGCGCGGCACGCGGAGGAGGGGCATATTTGTGGGGTGATGACGTTCTGCACGTTTACGAGCATGGTGGAGATGGGGCAGCATCACTATCCGATTTTTCCGGTGAGGCTGATGCTGACGGAGCGGTTTGAGTCGGAGGGAAAGATGGCCAAGATTCATGTGCCGGTGCTGATGGGTCATGGGTGCCGGGATTCGATTGTGCCCTTTGGGATGTGTGAGCGGCTGGCGAAAGCGTGCGGCGGGAGGGTGAGACGGTTCCGGTGCGATGAAGCGGATCACGACGATTTCTTCGATGTGGCGGCGGCGGATGTGGAGCGGGAGGTGGGGGAGTTTTTGCGGGCGCTTCGGTCGTAGGGCAGGGTGAGACGGATGAATGGCCACGAAAGACACGAAGGAGACGAAGATTTTTTAGATTGCAGAGACAACGCCCTGGGGAGTGGAAGTTCTACTTTCCGTCGATGAAGTAGGTATCGCCGTAGACTTTGAAGTGCAGGGGGGGATGGAGGTCCCAGTTTTCCTGCTGGACGAAGACTCGCTGCATGGTGTCGACGCGGGTGGTGTCGCGGTGGCCTTCTTCGGTGCGCATGGCGGCTTTTCGGGCGTGGAGGAAGGCGTTGAGGTAGTTTTTCTCGACGTTGTATTCGATGTAGCCGTACTGGGCCTTCCAGTCGAGCGACGAGTTTTCAGCCGCCGACACGAGTTGCATGGCGATTTCCTTGCTGGCGGAGTCGCGCAATCCGGCGTCCGCGCCGTCACGGGAGCCGGCCCCCAGAAGGATTGCGGCGGCGTTCAAAGATGCGTCCATTCGTTTCGCCATATCGCCTTCAAATCCACAGATTGATGTCAGAGACCAAGAGACTTCACGCGGGGCTGCAAAGGGGGAATAGAAAAGGAGCGGCGCTGGGGCCGCTCCTTTTGTTCACTTCACGGGAAACCGGAGAAAACGCTCAGGCTTTACGGCGGCGGGTGAGGAGTGCGAGGCCGGCGACGGCGATAGCGCCCAGCGAAGCCGGCTCCGGCACCGCCGCCACGTTCGTAGAGACCATCACGGACTGGACGTCCATGGCATCACCGAGGTTGTCGGTTTCGCGATTACCGAAGGCGAGGCCATCGAAGCCGTTGTAGAGGAAGGGTCCGAGCGGTGGCGATGCTGTCGAGGGGTCAGCGCCGTTGATGGTCACCAGCGGGGATCCGCTGGCGGAAGCGCCCGCGTACAGGTTGCTTGTGAAGGAGTAGGTGCCGCCGGCCATCATGGTGATCACGAAGTCTTCGGTGTACTGGTTTCCGACAACGAACTGGATGGTGCCGGGATTAGCGGCGCTGCCGAGCTGCGAGGCGCCGCTGTAGCTCTGCGAGCTGCTGGCGCCGGCGGTGAGGAGGTCCTGGTTCGTGTTCGTGGTGCCGGTCTGTTTGGGGCGGGTCTGGATTTTGTAGGAAGTGGCAGTGTTTCCACCCTGGAGGTTTGCGTTGTATCCCTGCCAGTTCTGCACGCCGCCGAAGGCGTCACCGGTGGCGACGCTATTGAGACCGGTCGGCGGGGTGGCCGAGGTGGAACCGTTCATCAGATCGGTGAAAGGAACGGTTCCGCCCGAGTTATAGAGCCCGAAGTACATTGCCACCGGCACACCGACGGTGTCGGTGAACGTGACGGTGAGCTCGATGGAATCGCCGGCAGTGGCAAGGGTGATGGGGGATGAGGTAAAGACGGCCTGCGCTTCGACGATGGTGCTGGTGGATTTGGCCTGAGTGATGAGGAGGTGGCCGGGGGCGATGCTGGCCGTCGCCGAGCGTGCCGAGGCGATGTCGTAGCTCGTGGAGTTACCGCTGGGCGTGCTCGTCAGATTGATGGTGCTGCTCGCAAAGGTGTCGTTGAACACCACGGCGGCCTTTGCAGCGCTGACGGTCAAGGACACGACCGCCGCCACCGCCAAGGCTCCGGCGGCTCCCACTCTCCTCTGCGTCACCGGATTAACAACCGCTGGCATGAAAACCTCCTTTTCCTCAGACCTCGTCTTTGATCTGTGCTCACCGTCGGTGACCCGCCTGGGAATAGATTTCATCAGTTGCGAGCGAAGGCTATAAAGACGTGACAGCCTTCAGACGTGGGCTCCGCTGCAGCGTGCCATAGAGTATGTACCCCAGTATCTTTACGAAATTGGCTTTGAATGTTGCATTATTGGCACATTCGTATATTTTTATAAGACGCTTCACTTTCACACATTTTGATAAATTGGGGAATCTGACCGCGGTTATCAAGGGGAATTCGGTCGATTCTGTCGAAACGGGAGGGGTGTACCCCGGCACGCACACGCGGTGGCCACACGCCGATGGGACGGTGGCCGTTCTTTCCGCCCCGAGTGGACACTTCCCGTGAAGACGGCTATAGGTGATGCACCCCCTCACTGCTTTTTGAGGCCGCATGAAGCGCCCATTCATCATTCTGTTGATCCTCGCCCTTCTCATCGGCGTGGCTATCTATTATTTGGGTCTCTCGTCTCGGGGGGAGATCACACTGACAGGCATCGTCACGACGGATGATGTGATCGTGGGGACGCAGGTGCAGGGGCGGCTGCAGTCGCTGAAGGTGAACCAGGGGGACGAGGTGAAGAAGGACGAACTCCTGGCAGTGATCCAGCCAGACCAGTGGCAGGCGGACATGTCGTACTACGAGCACAGCCAGGCACAGGCGACGACAAAGGTATCGCAGTCTCAAGCGGATCTGAGGTTCATGGAGTCGCAGACAAAGAACCGGATCGCGCAGGCGGAAGCGAACCTGGCGGCGGCCAAGGCGCAGGTGGCCCAGGCGCAGGCGGAGCTGGAAAACGCGCAGTTGACGTTTACGCGCGAGGAGAGGGCGTACAAGAACGGCTCCGAATCACTGCAGGCATACGACCAGGCGCGGACATCGCTTGATGCGCAGAATGCGCGGGTGCTGGCGCTGCAGAAGGCGCAGATCGCGGCGGAGGCGGCGGTGGCGCTGGCACAATCGAGCCTGGAGCAGGTGGAGGTGAACCGGGCGGCCGTGCAGGTCAGTGAGCATCAGCGGGACGCAACGGCAGCACAGGCGGAAAAGGCGCGGGTGCAACTGGGGTATACGGAGATTCGGGCGCCCATCAATGGGACCGTGGACGTGCGGGCGGCGCTGGAGGGGGAAGTGGTGACGCCGGGGCAGGCGATCGTCACGCTGATCAATCCGGACGATTTGTGGGTGCGGGCGGATGTGGAGGAGACGTACATCGACAGCATTCACCTCGGGGACAGGATGAAAGTGCGGCTGCCCTCGGGAGTGGAGCGAGAGGGGACGGTTTTTTATCGCGCGGTGGATGCGGACTATGCGACGCAGCGCGATGTGAGCCGGACGAAGCGGGATATCCGGACGTTTGAGGTGCGGCTGCGGTGCGACAACAGCAAGCGGGATTTGGCGCTGGGGATGACGGCGTACGTGGAATTGCCGCTGAAGGAAAAGCGTTGAGATCGGATAGTATGACTTCGTGGCGCGTGGAGAATTGTCATGCGGATCGATCACGGGTACGAAGGGTATCGCGGCGTTGGTGGTCGCAAGCGCCGGGGCGTGACTCTTGTGGAGTCACTCGAGCGGCGGGTTCTGATGACGACGCTGCCGACGGGGTTTCGTGAGATGCTGGTGGCGGGCGGGCTGGGGGAGACGACGGCGATGGATGTGCTGCCGGATGGGCGAGTGCTCGTGTCGAGCCAGTTGGGGAGACTGGAGTTGGTGCCGGCGAACGGGGGGGCGGCGACGACGGCGTTGACGCTCACGGTGGACAGCGACGGCGAGCGCGGGCTGCTGGGCGTGGCGCACGATCCGAACTTTGGCAGCAATCATTTCATTTACCTCTATCACACGGTGCCTGTGAGCGGGTCGGCGAATGCGTTCAATGAGGTGACGCGGTACACGATGAATGGCGATATCGCCGATCCGAGTTCGGCGGTGGATATTCTGAAGCTCAATGACCTGTCGCCGGCGACGAATCACAACGGGGGGTCGCTGCATTTCGGCGCGGATGGGAAGCTGTACCTCGGGGTGGGGGAGAATGCGAATCCGGAAAACTCGCAGACGCTGAGCAATCTGCTGGGGAAGGTTCTGCGGATCGATGTGTCGCAGATTGTGGCGGGAGATCCGGTGAATGATGTGGCGAAGCTGGTTCCTGCGGACAATCCGTTTTTGAGCCGGACGAGCGGGATCAACGGGGCGATTTATGCGCTGGGGTTCCGGAATCCGTTTACGTTTGCCGTGAATTCGAACGGGACGATCTATATCAATGATGTGGGGCAGAACACGTGGGAGGAGATCGACCAACTGCGTGCGGGCGGAAATTATGGCTGGGGGTTGAGCGAGGGGTTCAATGGCGGAGCGCCGGCGGGGTTGGGGCCGGGAACGTATGTGGAGCCGCTGCTGGCGTACAACCACAACGGCGGGCCGGCGGGTGGTGGGATTGCGATCATCGGCGGGGTGATGTATCGGGCCGCGGCGGGGGCGGCCGGGGGGGGGCATCCGTTCCCGGCGGCGTTCAACGGGAAGTATTTCTATTCGGATCTGGGCGGCGATTGGATTCGGGTTTTGGATCCGGCGAAACCCGGGAGCAGGGCGAATCCGGACACGTCGAGCGGGTTTGCGACGGGGATCGTGGACAATCCGGTGGCGTTTTCGATGGCGGCGGATGGGGGGATTTATTATTTGTCGCGAGGTTCGAGCGGAGAGCTGCTGAAGATCTCGTATGTCGGGAATCCGCCGACGATCACGCGGCAGCCGCATGCGGTGCTGGCGATGGTGGGGCAGAGCGCGACGTTCACGGTGAACGCGACGGGGTCCGGGAAGCTGACGTATCAGTGGCAGCGGAGCATCGGCGGCGGGCGGTTTGCGGGAATTCCGGGGGCGGTGTCGAGTACGCTGACATTGAAAGGGTTGAAGCTGGCGGACAGCGGATCGCGGTTCCGACTGGTGGTGCGGAGCGCCGGCGGGGAGACGGTCAGCAACGCGGTGTATCTGACGGTGAAGAAGGGACTGTCGGCGAAGCTGGAGATTGTGTGAGGCGTGACATGGAATTGCGGGTCCATACTGATCTGGAGGCGGGACGCAGACCCCGCCGCGTTGCGGCGTCGCTAAAAGGGCGCGGGGGGACGATGCGCTGATGGCGGATGTGGAAGTCGACAATATTGTGAAGAAGTTCGGCGATTTCACGGCCGTCGCGGGGTTGTCGTTTGATGTGGATCATGGGGAGGTGTTTGGGCTGCTGGGGCCGAATGGGGCGGGGAAGTCGACGCTGATCCGGATGATGACGACGCTGGTGACGCCGACGTCGGGGACCGCGCGGGTGAACGGGTTTGATGTGAAGAAATCGCCGAACGACGTGCGGCATTGCATCGGGGTGATACCGCAGGCGATGACGTCGGACCTGGATTTGAGCGCGTGGGAGAACATGACGGTGTTCGCGAAGTTTTATGGGATTGGCCGGGAGAAGCGGAAGAAGACGATTGCGCAACTGCTGCACGATGTGGATTTGACGCAGTGGGCGGACAAGCCGGTGAAGATGTTTTCGGGGGGGATGCGGCGGCGGCTGGAGATTGCGCGGGGGCTGGTGCATGAGCCGAAGATTTTCTTTCTGGATGAGCCGACGACGGGGTTGGATCCGGTATCGCGGGTGGCGGTGTGGGAGATGCTGTCGCGGCTGAAGCGGGAGCGGGACCTGACGATTCTGGTGACGACGCATTACATGGATGAGGCGGACAAGCTGTGCGATCGGATTGCGATCGTGGATCACGGGAAGCTGGTAGCGCTGGATTCGCCGTTGAAACTGAAGGCGTCGATTCCGGGGAAGAACGTGCTGGAGATCAGCTTTGCGGTGATTCCGGAGGGGTGGCTGGAGAAGGTGAAAGGGTTGTCGGACGTGGAGGAGGTGATCGCAGAGGATCATGTGTATCGGATTTCGTCGAACAATGGTCCGGCGACGACGGTGGCGGTGCTGGAGGCGGCGCGTGCGGCGGGGATCGGGGTGAAGTCGCTGTCGGTGCAGAGCACGACGCTGGATGATGTGTTTGTGCATTACACGGGGCGGCAGTTGCGGGATGATTTGAAGACGGATGCGGGGTATGACGTGAGTGTGATGTATGATCGGAAATGACGAATGACGAAATTCGAATGACGAATCAAATTCAAATAACGAATGACCGAATGACGAAGCGGGCTTAGCAGGATTGCATGTATCGGATCTGGGCGATTATTGAGCGGGATTTGCGGCGGTTTCGGCGGAGTCCGACGCTGATTATGGTGTCGATGGTTTTGCCGTTGGTGCAGTTGGTGATACTTGGGTATGCGTTTGGGGGGAAGATTAAGCATTTGTCGATTGGGGTGGTGGATTATGACCATGGGGTGCCGGCGGTGCGGTTGAAGGAGATGTTTCAGGCGGTGGCGGCGAATGCGCAGACGTTTGATACGGTGGCGTATGCGGATGAGGGGGCGGCGATGCGGGATTTGCGGGAGGGGCGGATCAATGCGGTGATCGAGATTCCGCCGGAGTTTTCGCGGAAGGTGTATGAGGGGGCGGCGCCGAAGTTTGCGTTGATCGAAGATAATACGGACCAGTTCACGTCGGCGGCGATGGAGGGGACGTTGACGGAGATGATGGGGCCGTTCAATGCGAAGGGGCCGGCGCCGGGGATGAGTGCGGGGGCGACGGTGTCGGTGGTGGAGGTGTATCCGTATGTGCCGTACATTCAGTATCTGCTGCCGGGGTCGATTGTGCTGGCGATATTTGTGTCGGCGATGATTGGGGGCGGAATTATTTTTATCGATGACAAGGCGCGGGGGCTGCACGAGGGGTATCTGGTGACGCCGATCAGCAAGTTTGAGTTGATCCTGGGGTTTAACCTGGCGGGGGCGGTGAAGGCGGTGCTGTCGGGGATGGTGGTGGTGACGGTGGGGAGTTTGATTGCGGGAGTGCCGGACCCGTTGAATGTGATGCGGCTGTTGCGGATGTTTGTGCTGGTGGTGGTGACGGGGCTGGCGTTGATCAGTTTTATGTTTTTGCTGATGGTGCGGGTGAACGATCCGCTGGTGCCGCGGGCGATTTTCGGGGTGTTGAATACGGTGTTGTTTTTTCCAAGCGGGGCGGTGTATCCGATCGGGGCGTTTCCGCCGTGGATGCGGGCGCTGGCGCGGGTGGATCCGTTTACGTATGCGGTGCATGGGTTCAAGGAGCTGTTGCTGAAGAACACGGGGTTTGGGGCGATTGGTGGAGATTTGCTGTTTTTGGGGTTGTTTGCGGGGGGGACGATGCTGGCGGCGACGGGGTTGTTTAAGAGGACGTTGTAGGAATTCAGAATGAGTGAGTCAGTGAATTCAGAATGGGGGGGGAGATTGCCAAGGGTGGGTACGTCGTTGGCAATCTCCCCGCAATTCCGATAGGAATTGCAGGGAATCGCGGTTTTCAGGGGCGTGGAGGGGGAGGAGGTCGTGGCTGGCAAGGATTGTGGGGTGGGTGAAGGTGAAGGAGCCGTCGTGGGGTTCGTGGTGGGTGGGGAAGGGGATCAGGGGTGGGGTGGCGGCGTGGGCGGCGGTGGAGAGAACCAAGAGGGCGAGGGAATGACGAATGACGAAGCACGAATGACGAATCAAATTCGAATGACGAATGGTCGAATGGCAAAAACGAGGCATGGGTGCTCCTTGATGGGGTGTGGGGGAATTGTAGCGGTGCAGCGCACACGTGAGGAATGAGCTGCGCTCATTTGCGGGCGGGACGCCCGCGTTACGCGCCGAGGTAGGCTTTGCGGACCTGGTCGTTGCCTTGGATATCTTTGGCGGGGCCGTGGAGGGGGATGGTGCCGGTTTCGAGGACGTAGGCGTAGTGGGCGAGTTGGAGGGCCATGTGGGCGTTTTGTTCGACGAGGAGGATGGTGACGCCTTGCTGGTTGATTTCGCGGATGATGGAGAAGATTTGTTCGACGAGGAGGGGGGCGAGGCCGAGGGAGGGTTCGTCGAGGAGGAGCATTTTGGGGCGGGACATGAGGGCGCGGGCGATGGCGAGCATTTGTTGTTCGCCGCCGGACATGGTGCCGGCGAGCTGGGTGCGGCGTTCCTTGATGCGGGGGAAGAGGGTAAAGACGCGGTGGAGGTCGGCGGTGATTTGGTGGTGATCATGTCGGAGATAGGCGCCTAAATCCAAGTTCTCCTGCACGGACATGTCTGGAAATATTCCGCGGCCCTCCGGCACGTGCGACAAACCCAGCGCGACGATCTTGTGCGCAGGAGTGCGATGCAACTGGTACGAGCGTTGAACGGGATTAACCACAGAGGACACAGAGAGCACAGAGGACGACGACGGGACGGATTTGAGATTTGAAATTTCAGAAGGGATCTCTGTGTTCTCTGTGTCCTCTGTGGTTTTTATTCTTTCTTGTGGGGAGTAGGTGATGGTGCCTTTGGAGGTGGGGATGAGGTTGGAGATGGCGCGGAGGAGGGAGGATTTTCCGGCGCCGTTGGCGCCGATGAGGGTGACGATCTGGTTTTGTTCGACGGTGAGGGAGATGCCGTGGAGGGCTTCGATGCCCCCCCCCGCGCCGTAGCGGACGATGAGGTTGTCGATGGCGAGGATGGGGGTGGAGGGCGCGGGTTGTGTAGGGGTTTGAGTCGTCATGTGTGTGTTGTCAGGTGCGAGACTTCCTTCTGATGGGGCACGGGAGAGGTGCGCTCCCTAACGGTCGCGGTACCAGTGCACATGCGGGCTCGCAGTCAGTGCGTTGAGCCGACGGTTTCGACGAGGCCGAGGGGCATGGTGAGCATGATGTGGTCGTGCTGCATGGTGGTGAGCATGAGTTGGGCGGATTTGGCGGTGGCGCGGAGTTCGGGGGGGAGTTGGCTGAAGAGAGAGCTGAGGGGATTCATGTCGATGCCGGTGACGAGGGGGGCTTTGACGTCGGACATGAGGCTTTCGCGGAGGATGTCGGCGAAGGTTTTGGGTTCGGGAAGGACTTCGATCTGGAAGTTCTTTTCGATGTGGGCGGAAGTGGCGGCGGCGAGGATGGCGTCGTTGAGTGTGCCGACGTTGTCGACGAGGCCGGCGTCTTTGGCCTGGATGCCGGTGAAGAGGCGTCCCTGTGCGACGTCTTCGAGTTTGGGGATTTTGTCGCCGCGGGCGCCGGTGACGCGGGAGGTGAAGACGCCGTAGGTTTCGGTCATGGACTTGGTGAGGAACTGGCGTTCTTCATCAGAGAAGGGGGTCATGGCGGAGAGCATCATGGCGTGCTGGCCGCGGGTGACGGGTTCGATGTTGAGGCCGATCTTGTCGGTGAGGCCCTTGATGACGATTTTGCCGGCGACGACGCCGATGGAGCCGGTGATGGTGGCGGGGTCGGCGGTGATGGAGCGTCCGGAGCAGGAGATGTAGTAGCCCCCGGAGGCGGCGACGCGGCCCATGGAGATGGTGACGGGTTTTTTCTTGTCGGCATCGTGGAGGACGGACCAGATTTCATCGGAGGCGGAAGCGGAGCCGCCGGGGGAATCGACGCGGAGGACGATGGCTTTGACGTTGTCGTCCTTCATGGCCTTTTCGACGGCGTTGCGGATGCCGCCGGGAGTGACGTATTCGTCGGAGTCTTCGCCGTTGACGAAGTCGGGGACGATTTCGCCGACGGCGTAGATGACGGCGATGGCGGGTTTTGTGATGCGGGGCTTGGGCTTTTCGCCGAAGAGGGAGAAGATGGCGAAGGGGTTGTTCATGTCGATGGCTTCGGTTTTGGGCTTGCCGTAGTCGGCGAGGGTTTGTGCGCCGTTGGGGAATTGGGAGTCGAGCCAGGCGTTGACCTTGTCGCGGGTGAGGGTCTGGTCGACGAGGCCGATCTCCCTGGCGTGTTTACCGGTGAGCCAGGCTTCGTCGATGGCTTTCTTGACGGCGGCTTCGTCGAGGTTGGGGCGGTTGGTGGCGATGGTGGAGGTGATTTCGGAGTACATGCCGTCGACGAGTTTGTTGATCTGTGCGCGATATTCATCGGAGGCGGAGGTGCGCATGAAGGGTTCTTCGGCGCCCTTGTATTTGCCGATCTGGACGAAATCGGGCTGGAGGTTGAGTTTGTCGAGGGTGCCTTTGAAGAAGACCATTTGGAGGCCGACGCCGGGGATGAGGATGTTGCCGTTCTCGGGCATGATGATGGTGTCGGCATAGGAGGCGAGGAGGTAGGTGGCGGTGTCGTAATCGGAGGAGTAGACGGCGACGCGTTTGCCGGCGTGGCGGAGGTCGGTGATGAGGGTGCCGAGCTCTTGCGATTGGTTGAGGGTGAGGGAGAAGGCGGAGAGGTCGAGGAGGAGTCCGGAGAGGGCGGTGTCTTTTTTGGCTTTGTCGAGGGTGACGATGAGGGTGGAGAGGGATTGGGATTTGTCGTTGCCGGAGAGGGAGGCGAGGGAGATGGTGAAGGATTTGGGGCGTTCGAGGAGCTGGTCGGAGAGTTTGATGAGGGCGATTCTGGCCTTGGGGGCGGGGGCGGCGATGGTAGCGGGGATGGTGGTGTCGCCGGCGGCGAATGTGGGGAGGGCGGAGGAGGTGAGGAGGGAGAGGGTGAGGAGGGCGGTGATAAGCGAGCGTTTCATGGGTGGGCTCCGGTGAGTAGTGATATTGGGGGAAGTGTAGCACGGGGGGAGACGGGATTGCCAATTGCCGATTGCCGATTGCCAATTTGGATTCATGGTTAATTAGAGCGAGGGAAACAGCCGCTTCACCTGTATCGGAGGAATGGGCAGATTGAGCAGTTGAACGGTTTGTTCGAGCGAAAATACGGTGCTGGAATTGTAGCGATGGCCGAAGGGTGACTCAGCAGCGGCAGCGGGTTGGCGGAAGACTTCAATCTGGCGATCGGGGATGTTGAGTATCCAGCACTCGGGGACGCCACGGGAGGCGTAGATGTCGGTTTTTTTGCGATCGTAGGAGAGGGAAGAAGCGGCGACTTCAATCACGAAGAGCGCGGTTGTGGGGTGCTCTTGCTGCGATTGGGGCGACCCGGGGAGCACGGCGAAATCGGGTTCGGGCTCGGTGTCGTCGGACGCGACGAAGGGGAGCTGGCAGCGGACGGTGAAATCGTCGCTGAGAGATTTGACGAGCCAGTTGTTAACAATGGCGCACGTGAGCGCGTGGGGGTTATTCTGCGGTGACATTTTGATGATTTCTCCCTGGATGAGTTCCACGCGCTGGCCTTCGAAGAGGCCCATGTTGAACATGCGGTAATAGTCGTCGCGGGTGAACTTCAGGCGGCTGGGGGGTTCGGCGATGGTCATAAAGCACCTCGGGCGCATTATAGCAGACGGGAGTTGGGGAGCTGAGGGGCAATTCAACTCATCATCCACGTTTTGAAGCCCGGTCAATGGGCCTTGGCGTAGTCGATCATGCCCTGGAAATCGACGACGACGGCGGGCTCATTACCGACGACCCAGGCGTCGTGGCCTGAGGGGAGGAGTGAGACGTCGCCCGGTTTGCAGTCGAATTCGGAGCCGTCGTCCATGCGGATGCGGAGGACGCCGGAGACGTGGTACTGGAAATGCGGGGCTTGGCAGCTTTTGGTTTTGGCGATGGGCTGGATGGAGGTGGACCAGCGCCAGCCGGGCTCGAAGATGGCTCGGCCGACGGTGGCGCCGCCGACCGTGATCAACTCGACCCTGCCTTTGGGAAACTCGCGGACTTCATCAGGTTTGCCGAAGTTTTTCAGTTCCGCTTTTTTCATGGCGGCTCCTTTCAGGCATCGCTGTATCGAGATTTGACCAACTGAGTATTCCATCTTATCAGATGGCGGGGCATGGGGGTGCGGAAAAAGGGAAGAGGGCGGTGTTCTTTCTGAATCATTGGCTGACTCTATAATGCGGCGAAATTGTCTGGTGACAGGTGTTGATTGGCGGACATAGAGGAGAGCGTTCGGGCAGGGTGGGATTGGGTGGGGATGCTGCGGTCACGCGTGTTTGTGTGGGTGGGGATTCCGCTGTTGTGGGCGGTGGCGTATTTGCCGGGGCTGGGGGCGCGGGATTTGATGCACGAGGAGGGGCGGCGTGCGGAGCCGGCGGCGGAGATGTTGCGCGGGGGGGATTGGGTGACGCCGCGGTTGTATGGGGAGGCGTATTTGAACAAGCCGCCGTTGTTTTTCTGGATGGCGGCGGGGTTGGGGAAGTTGCAGGGTGGGGTGAATGAGTTGTCGGTGCGGATTCCTTCGGTGATCAGTGCGCTCCTGGGAGCGTGGCTGCTGGTGGGGTTTGCGCGGAAGGATTTGAAGCGGGAGGTGCGGGTGCTGGCGGGGCTGATATTGCTGGCAACGCCGGTAATGCTGGACAAGGGGACGCTGGGGGAGATCGATGCGGTGCTGTCGCTGGAGACGTTTGCGAGTTTTGTGGTGTTGTGGGCGGGGTGGGATTCGGAGAGCGGGAGAATTCGGCTTTGGGCGTGGGTGGTGAGTGGGATTTGCATGGGGATTGGGGCGCTGACGAAGGGGCCGGGCGGGGCGATTGAGTTTTATGGGATCGTGGTGCCGTTTTTGTTTTTGGCGCGGGGGGGGGGGTGGGGGGGGGAATTTGGGGATTTTTTTTTCCCGGGGGCATTTTTTGATTTACGGGGTGCCGCGG
>Ga0335069_10003139_pt1 | contig 25164 bp, 19 predicted proteins | sample Lox_Sample_11_FD_206714 | JGI IMG/M metagenome (GOLD analysis project Ga0335069, IMG submission 206714) | Soil microbial communities from Loxahatchee National Wildlife Refuge, Florida, United States - Lox_Sample_1.1 | ecosystem: Environmental > Terrestrial > Soil > Wetlands | place: USA... | reverse complement strand
CGCTGTCCATCACAACACCGAGCACGCACATGTGCACTTGGCCATTCGCGGAGTGGACACCAAGGGAATTCCGTTTCGCCTCCCAAGGGAATACGTTCGTAGCGGCCTACGTGAGCGGGCGGCAGAAATTGCGACCGAGATTCTGGGCTATCGTTCCCCTGCCGATGCGCACGAGGTACGCCGCCGCGAAGCGGCTCAAACGCGGTACTCCTCGCTCGATCGCATCCTTCAATGGAGTAATGGTCGCTCCTCTCCTCATTTCGTCGTGACTGTTAATCCCGACGACTCGTCGCTCTCTGAATCAGCACGAGAGCTCCAGACGCATCTCTCTGCGCGGCTCATGAACCTCCAAAAGATGGGCCTGGCGCAATTCCTCGGGCAGCGCCAGTGGGCCGTGCAGTCGGATTTTGAGAAGGTGCTTAGGACTTTGCAGCGGAGCGCCGACCGGCAAAAGATGCTCGCCGCGCATGGAGCAATCCTATCTGACGGCCGACTTCCTCTCCAGATTACGACTCTCCGACAGTTCCAAGTCCTCGCCGGCCGTGTCCTTCTGCATACCGAAGATGAACAAACGCAGAGACGCTACATGCTGCTCGAAGGCACGGACGCGAAAGTGCATTTGATCTATCACACAGCCGCAATTGAGAAAGCCCGTAGTGAAGGGAAGCTCGACGTGAACCGTTTCGTGCGCATCGAGAAGCGATTCGAAAACAAGAAACCCACTCTGCACGTCGATGATCTTGGGAAGGCGGACGATCTTCTCAAGAACTCGTCATACTTCCAGAAGGAAGCAGAACTTCTGACTCACCGGGGTATCCGCAATGTGCAGTCCGAGTGGGGTGGGTGGCTTGGCCAATACCACCGGAAGTTGCAAGCCGAGTTGCGGAACCCGGAGAGAGGTAAGCGGCAGAGCCGGGGATACGATGGCCGTTCCACCTAACATGGTCTGTAGTTCGACTTTAGCGTGCCTATTGACACCCTCAACACCGATGCTACTATACGCACGCTATACGTATTGCGGCATTGCTTTACATCAAAAAGGCAGTCTTGCCTCTCGAACAGTTAGGGGGCTTCCAATGGATCGAAAGAACGCGGCTACTCGCCAGGACGTAATTGCAAATTCTGTCGATCACCAGATATTTACACTCACAGACTCCGAGGCTCCTCCGGAGCGGTTGGAAGCGCTTCTAGCGTCCGAACTCGACCACGACCTGATCGCGTGGCCCTGGCAATACCTGGAAACCTATCTCGACTGCGACGAGACTGGCAGAGTGCCGCTCGATAAGGAACAGCTCCAGGAAGTTCTTGAGGCGGCATTCGATCGTGACGCAGCGCTAGCCCGTGAATATCTCGATGAGTTGGCAGCCGACCGTACTCCCGACAGGCTCGGAGAATCCACGCTCGAGATCGCACAGGTACGCAGGCAAGGCAACAGCGCCGAGTACGAACTGCTTTTCGATCCAAGGGAACGTCGAGACTTGAAACACCTGATCGATAGACTAGATACCTTCACCTCGGAGAAACAACAGGGTCGTGCCGTTCCACCTCGCGAGGCGCTGCTGGATCTACCGTCCTCGGTAAAACAGCTTGCTCCCGGCGTGCACCTTGAATACGCGCAAACCGACAGCGGCATTTATCGAGGTGAGATCATCGCAACGACCGAAAACAATCTCATTCAACAAATCACTTCCCATTCTGCAGTCGTCCACCAGAGAGAGCTTCTGGACACAATTCCAGGCATGGGCCAGAACGTACGGATCGCCTACAACAACGATATTGGTTGTGTGGTCGCGATAAAAGAAAGGACCAAAGCGAAGGAGTTGGCACGGTGAAACAGGTGCCTGCCTATCGCAAGCCGCGAGACCCTGGCTTCGTCGGCGGGTTCTACTGGACTCCCACTATCGTTGGTTTCGTAGGACTTCTCATAACGAATGTGATTGCCACGCAGTTCGTCGGATGGCGCTTCGCTTATCAGCCAGCACTCGGCCCTGCATTGCTGCACGCTGGGTTCCTGCATTTGTACGCGCCTTACAAATGGCTCATATGGGTCTGGACGCAAGGCAGCACAGCTGATATCCGAGTTAGACTTCCGCTGCTTCTCGGTGCTGGAATTGTTGTGGCCGGCGCGTTTGCCTCCGGCGCGCTCTTCTTCCTTCTTAATCTCGCTCGCACCAAGTCACTCTCGAAAAATACCGAGGACCTTCATGGTTCGGCTCGATGGGCGACGAAAGCTGATATTTCGGAAACCAACCTCATGCAGACAACGCAGGGTGTGTATGTCGGAGGGTGGCACGAGCAGCCCACTGAACGCCTTCATTACCTTCGCCACAATGGTCCGGAACACATCCTGGCGTTTGCTCCTACCAGAAGCGGCAAAGGGGTTGGCATCGTCATTCCGACTCTCTTGGCATGGCCGGAAAGCACCGTCGTCTACGATATTAAGGGTGAGAATTGGGCGAAGACCGCCGGATTTCGCAGCCAGTCCGGTCAAATCTGCTTCAAATTTTCCCCGGTTGAGCCCGAGCACTCTTCCCGATTCAATCCCCTCGCGGAAATTCGGCTGTTCACCGATCGCGATGTTTCCGACGCGCAAAACATCGCCAACATGCTCGTGCGTACGGGCGAAGACAGCCCCCAGGAACGCTACTGGCAGGATGCCGCGGCGTCGATCACTGCCGGGATGATCCTTCATGTGTGCTATGCCGCCGCGCTCGAAGGGCGCCCTGCTTCGCTGAGCGAGCTCGCCGGCGTCTTCACGCGGCCCGGCTTTAACTTCCGAGAAACTCTAACGGAGCTTCTCAACTATCCCCACGACAAGAACAACGCTCATGACTGGCGGCTTCCCACGGGTGAACCGACGCGCACTCACCCTGTCGTAAAAGAGAAGGTTCAGGAAATGCTCGACAAGGAGGATAAGGACTTTTCGGGCGTCCTATCCACGGCAAAAACAGCCTTGACGCTCTACAGCGATCCACTTGTCAGCCGCACCACTTCCCTTAGCGACTTTACTATTCAGGATCTCGTGAATCGCGATCGTGCTGTATCGCTCTATCTCGTTGTTCCACCGAGCGACAAGATCCGGTTACGTCCCCTGATGCGCCTCATTTTCACGATGATCGTTAATCGGCTGACAGAAAAGCTGGATTTCCAAGGTCCAGAACAACTCCGGAACAAACATCGATTGCTCTTCTTGATCGATGAATTCCCCTCGCTCAAACGCATGGAAATCTTTGCGGACGCTCTTTCCTATATGGCCGGATTCGGCCTCAAGGCTTATCTCATCACGCAAGACATCCGCCAGATCGTGGATGAATATGGGCACAACGAGAGCATTGTCAGCAATTGCCAGGTTCGCGTCGCCTTTGCTCCCAACCAGTACGACACCGCCGAACTGCTTAGCAAAATGACAGGCACGCAGACTATTCGGAAGGCCTCGTTCAACTTCTCCGGTTCGCGCATGTCTCCAATGCTCAACCACGTGAGCACCCACATGGACGAGATTGAACGTCCACTCATGACTCCAGACGAGATCATGCGATTACGACCGCCGAAAAAAGAAAGCACCGGGCACCAGGAAAAGATCATCGCTCCTGGGGACATGCTGATCTTTGTTTCTGGGCACCCACCCATATACGGTACGCAGATGCTCTACTTTGCTGACCCCATCTTGCGTTCCCGTGCCGAAATTCCTCCGCCGACAAAACTCTACTCCATCCGCAACGGTGGCCTTTCACCTCAAGAAGCGCTTCCCGATTTAACAACGCGGCCGAATCCAACCTCCGGCGCAAAGTCGCGAAGGCGATCGCCTTCCTCATCCGACGGTGGCCCTGACGCTCCTTCTCTATTCGAGCAGCCTGTGCCGCCATCCATCGGCACGCTTCAACCGTCGCAAGGTTTGGTAGAGCGGCTGAATCTCGGTCCGGAGCGATGACCATGCAGGAAAACCGTTTTCAAGTCGCTGGTTATCTCGCAGGAAAGCCGACGCTGGACCAACTGCCATCGTCGCTGCCTGTCGCCAAGGCACGGCTTGGCCAAACCTATCGCTTCTCTCGCAACGACAAGCCAGCGGAACACACCAACTGGTTCAACCTAGTGTTCTATGGCGACTTAGCCAACGCTGCGGCGAATCTCGAAAAGGGCACGAATCTGTATGTCGAGGGAACATTCGACCAAAGGCCTTACGCGGGACACGACAAGTACACACGGTACATTTATGAGGTCAGCGTGCGCAAATTCTTTGTTATTGGCGCTCCGCCGCAAGACCCTGCTCAGTCCCCGAAACGAGTGCCTGTTACAAACGAGGTCCTGAACAATGGCGCTTTGGCTCTTGAATCTTCTGAAAGTCAGGAGACCTGGCTCTTATGAGTTCCGGCAACGACTTCGGCGCGCCGTCTTGTGGGCTTGCCTTCTCGCTTCCCCTTTCTTTCTCGGGCTTGTGGCGGGCTGGGCATTCGGCGTTAGGTTTAACCTCACCCCTTCTCTCCCGCGCGGCTTCTACGTCGTCAGCAATCTCCCCAGCGCCAATCTCATCGAGTTTTGCCCGGATGAAGTCGCAGCATCCATCTCTCTCAGTCGGCGTTATCGAACCGCCGGAGCGTGTCCCGATGGTGGAGCACCGCTGCTCAAACCCGTTGTGGCGTTTCCCGGAGATCGAGTGGTGGTAGGCGCTGATGGGGTCCGAGTCAATGGACAACTGCTACCGAACAGTGCAGCGCGATTCAAGGACCACCTGCAACGGCCCCTTGACCCCTGGCCATATGGCACCTACACGGTCCAACCAGGAACCGTTTGGGTCGTCTCATCATTTAACATCTACAGCTTCGATAGCCGCTACTACGGGCCCATTCCAATGGGGTCGATTCGACACCATCTTAGGCCGCTGTGGACGTTTGCTACGGACGCTCCTGAACACTAGTTCTGCTTTGCCTATCATCGCCGGCATCACGGCAGCAATCGCGTGGAGCGGCCATCTAGCAACCATTCCTCTTTCTCTGGGCGCGCCTATGCTCATTTATTACGCGAAGTCGAGGTCGCACGCCTATGCCTCGATGTTTGCCTACTACGCACTGGCAAGCTGGCCGATCGTTCCCGGAGCGCACGCGTTCTTTGGATTGAAGGGAACTCCGCTAATTGGCTTGGTTCTCTGTGTCGCGGCGGCAGCACTCTTGGCGTTGCCTTGGGGTTTGTTCTTCGCCAGCAGACCTACCAGAAGCGCCTTCTATGTACCACTGTGCATTCTCATCGCGGCGGTCCCGCCACTCGGTATCCTCGGGTGGGCTTCACCGCTTCTTTCCGCTGGCGTTCTTTTTCCAGGATCGAAATGGCTGGGCCTCGCGCTCATTGTCACCTTTCTGAGTGCTTTCCGCTTCAGACCAACAGCGAGCGTCGCCTGTTTGGTCGTGTGCGCGCTTCTTTTTCAATTCCGGTACATACAACCGCAGGTGCCCGCTGGGTGGGAAGCGGTCAACACAACCTACGGCGGCGCGGGACAGGGCGACCCTGATTTCGAGACGGAATACAACACGCACCAATCCATTCAGACGATCATCCGAGAATCTCGCGCGGCTGTGTTGCTATTTCCGGAGCACGTGGTCATGCACTGGAACGACTCGACGGATGCTTTTTGGCAAGACACGTTAGCCCCCCTGGCAGCGGAGCACCGTACTGTCCTTATTGGAGCGGGCATCAATCCACGTGACGGAACCGGGCGACCTTTTGGGGCAAACCGCTATTTGAACGTATTGATCGCGCGGGGCGAGGAAAACGCGACACTCTATCAGCAGCGCATCCCGGTTCCAATCGCAATGTGGAAAGCGTTTGGCGAGGACGGTGTGCCGATCAGTCCCTTTGGCCTAGGAACAATCCGCATCCACGATCAAAGCGCCGCCGTGCTCATCTGCTATGAGCAACTGCTCGTGTGGCCCTTCGTATCTTCTGCCCTCGAACGCCCTACTATTGTCCTGACCAGCGCCAATGACTATTGGGCCAAGGGCACCCGCATTCCCGCGATTCAGCAAGCCAGCACGGCGAGCTGGGCTCGACTATTCGGTCTTCCCGTTCTTTCGGCGAGTAATTTCTGATGAGAATATCATGGTTCATTTTCGTAGCACTCTTTGCTGTCGGGGCAACCAGCTTGCTGGCTCAGGCCCCGACGACCAACCCGAACACGAAACTGTCGGACAGCGCATTTCAAACATTAGCGCAGTCCTGCGGGGCCAACGTCCCTGTCAGCACGCTTGAAGCTATCGCACGCACAGAATCGGCGTTTCACCCTTACGCTCTCAGTGTCAACCGACCTCATCAACTGGCCCATCGCCAAGGATGGAATCGCGGCACGATCACTTTAGAAAGGCAGCCCGAGTCAAGGGAAGAGGCACTCGCTTGGAGCAAATGGCTTCTCGCACATGGGGTCACAGTAAGCATCGGCCTGCTCCAAGTAAACAGTGAGCACGCCAAGGCTCTGCATGTCACCGTCGAACAACTATTCGAGCCCTGCACTAATCTATGGGCCGGTGCCACTCTCCTCTTTGTAACCTATTCGGCTGTTGCGCGCGCGCAAGGTGAAGGCCTCCCCGCACTGAACACCGCCCTCTCTTACTACAACAGCGGGACAGCCTGGCTTGGCTTTCGAAATGGCTACGTCAACCAGGTCACGGAACGCGCAGATCAGCATTGAAGATTCTTCGCCAGAATTGAGTGAGCTAGCCCCTAGATATCATGCTTGGCGCACCGGAACAAAGACAGAACGACATGACAAATGAAACACGATCCATTGCAGTAGTGGAACAAATCGACTCCCGCATTCTCCTCATCAGGGGCCATCGAGTCATGTTAGATGCAGATCTTGCTGAGATTTACGGAACGACCACGAAGGCCCTCAACCAAGCGGTCAAACGCAACCGCGAACGATTTCCCGCTGAGTTCATGTTTCCATTGAAGCGCGCCGAGAAAGACGAGGTGGTAACAAATTGTGACCACCTCCGTAAGCTCAAGTACTCGCCCAACTTGCCTTTTGCCTTCAGCGAGTATGGTGCTGTCATGCTGGCAAGCGTCTTGAACAGCCCGATCGCGGTCCAAGCCAGCATTGTGGTGGTCCGGGCTTTCATTCGATTGCGCGAAATCTTGGCGACGCACAGAGAACTAGCTCGCAAGTTTGCGGAACTAGAGAAGCGAATCGAAGGGCATGACGAAGAGATCACGGCACTTTTTGATGCCATCCGTGAGTTGATGGAGCCAACCGAGAAGCCCAAGCAGATTGGATTTCATGCCCGTACCGATTGATACACGGATCATCGCGGAATTCGAGGCGGGACCTGGCGGCCACGCGATCTTTTGGCTCAATCCTCCCAACGAACTACTCTCACCGATACCACCGACCAGAAGGAGTGCCTAGTGCCGCACTAGGAGGTCGCTTGTCTTCAAACGTCGAGGCAAAGGACAGAATCGATTGATGTGGGAGATTCAGGGCAGCATTCCAACCAACTGAACTACATCCCCAACCTTGCAATGAACGACTTAGCGGAAATCCTTAAAAAAATAATGGCTTAGAAGCGTTCGCATGATCCGCTCCCGTATTTTTCTCTGCCACTGTGAACGAATGGGAGGCGTGGAGTTCGGTAGAAGATCTCTCCACTTCTTTAGTGGTGACCGGGGACGTGTATTTCCATGTAGGATGGCTCCGGGAGGCCCTAGTATCTGGTCGTGCGAGAACTGACTGAATCTGACCTTGGGGAGGAAGAGAGAGACTAGGATCGTTTCGTGCGAAGAGTAATCAAGCTCGTAGTTGTGGGTTGTGTTGTCGGGCTGGCCGGCTCGTGGATAATTCGCCGGTTATCGCGTCGAGGAGTATCTTTGAAGAATCTTCGTAAGCTGCTGGGAGGCGAATGGATTGAAGAGAACGTGGTGAGCGCAGAGCCGCGGCATGCGCTGGGCCGTTGGTACAAAAAGAGTCCCGAAAGTTCGGTGATTCGCTACATGGAAGAGCTGGCGGATTTTGCTTTAAACAGCGGCGCCTTGAAGTGCGACGCATCACGACTTGCCAGCAAATTGAAAGGTGAGTTCGTCGATACCATCGTCGAATTGGGTTATGCCGTATTTCTGGCAAAGCGAGGATGCGGGGTAACGATGGAACCTACAGCGCCGAAGGCCGGCCCGGACCTGCTTGTCGTGAAAGACGGAAGTTATTACGTGGAGATGCGCAAGGTCGGTCTGGATGAAGAGCACCGCACAGTCGATGCCGCCACAGAGGATGTGTTCGCCCGGTTATGCGGCATGCCGTCGCGATATGACATTGTCCTCTCCATGACGAACGAATTCGTCGCGTTTTCTCCGGAACTGAAGAAAGCATCAAGGCGCGTAGCGAGCGCGTTGAAAGAGTTGGAAGAGAAGAAGCTGCCGGAGGCCGTGCTGTACTATCACGGCCCGAACGACTGGGTCTTGCGCGACCACGACGTGCGAAAGGTGGAGTTTGACTACTCGGACGGCGCGAAGCTGGCAGTGCAGATGCAGGAATTCGAGCGGGCGGGGGAAGCGCGTTTTGTGGCTCGTTTTTACGATTCCGGAGAGCGGCGGGAGCGAACGCACGTGTCGGTCCTTTCTCTCGGCGAAGACCCCGGACCTTTGCAGGCCGACCAGACCTACCTGCGGCTACGGGGTATTTTGAACAAGAAACGGGAACAAATCCCGAAAGGGTCGCGTGGCGTGATCCTGATCGAAATATCCGCGCTTGCGAAACTCATGGTTGACGAGTTCACGATTTTAAGGACTCTTTACGGGGATGTTCTGGTGAATCCAGTGTCGGTGGCGCGAGGGGAGGGGTTCGATCTCGATATGAGCCGGGCGCCCAACGGATTCTTCCTTGGAACATCGCGTGTTTCCGCGGTGGTGGTCGAGACGGTGAGCGTGGGCAACGAGGAAATCACTTTCAATCGCACCGTTTATCCCACTAACAATCCGCAAGGGCAGATCCTGCAGTTGGAGGAGCTGGAGCTGTTCGGTGAGGTCGCGGAGGGCTTAGGGCATTTGTGCTCGGCGAAAAAGTGATGGAAATTGGTTATGGACGGCCTGCGGGATCAAGCACTGTCAAGGTATGTCCGTCGTATAGAGCGCGGGTTCGAGAGCCTTCCCTTGCGATAGGAGAGTGGCCATCTGGTCGGCTGTGTCTCTCATGGCCCGCTCGATACCTATCGGGTCAAGGTCGGTCGTACGAAATATGACCGTAACTGAACCGTGGTTGATGCCAAGGTTATCGCTGGCGTAGAAGTAGTTAGATGCCGCTCTCCCCGCGACGATTCCTCCGCTCCTTGCGTACCAGGAGTCCGGGCCAGAAAACATGTCCGTCAGAGCGAGAGATTAGCGGTGTCTCCTGGCGGAGGCGCATGATGGTTCCGGCGTGCCCCTTGGCAACGCAGTGGGAACACTTGTCGAAATCCCTGTACATGAGATGAGTGTAGCAGACAGGTTGTGTCAGATCCGTGCAACCTTCGAATCTAGCCTTCGAGCTTTTCGCGAGCAGCTCGCAAGCGTTGAAGCACATTCTTCTGGTCGCTTGGGGCGGATTTTGCATAACGAGTTTCAGAAATCGCCGATTCGCTGCAAGAAGAAATCGACGAATTGGCGACGAGCTTACATAGCTAGGCGTGGGAACCGGAATCCCGTGGCTTCCCGTCATGGGTAGACAGATAGGCATAGCGGCTTTGCCCGCCGCGATGGAGCCACGATGGGTACGCGAGCGTCTGACAACCACGGCAGTTGGACTTTGATTTTAGCCGCGTCGCGATCACGGCCGGGAGGCCCCTCCGAAAGTCAGCATAGACAGCGTTCGGTAGGGAGGACACGTCAGGCGAGCGCAGCTTCAAAAGTTCGGCTGCGATCAAAGCGGCGGAGCACGCGGAGAGGAACGGAAGTGAGGCGCGATACTGCTGTCGTTCGTCAGGAGGATCGATCGCTGCTTCGGCGCAGGGACCTCTAAATTCCGCGTGGGGCTGAGGCAGTCGGCACGCAGTGCAATCCTCGACACGAGGGATATGGCGACCAAACGCGATACCCCACTCACTGGTTGTGGTTCCGTGCAAAACGACGGGAGGCAGCAGGTAAGGCACTTCGGCCCAAGCCCCGTGCTCATTGGTGAGGCTCACCCAGGCATCAAATGGTTCGCGACTCAGGCGTTCTCCGTGGTCGTGCCAGGTTCCGTAAACGGATTGGACTCGAATTCCCAGCAACCGAAGGAGACGCTCTCCCACGTCGACCTTTCTGCGGGACAACGCAGCATCTTCGGCCGTGAAAAGCGGTGAACGGTTGAGGTTGGAAGGATCGACTTGATCCTTGTCCAAGAGAGTGACTGTGCCATGTGATTGCACGAGGCCCAAAATGTAGAGCAAGGCAGAACCCACGGCGCCGACGCCGGCAATCAATAGGTTCCCGAGGTCAAGCGTAGTGGGAATTCCGATGTTGGGTTGGGGGGACTGGGGATCGAGATTAAGGAGATGGTTCCAAGTACACCATGAGACTCGCCCGAGCCAATCTTCGGGGGCGTGGCCGACCGCACGCTTAAAGAGATCGGCTGCAGCGATGGTGGCCGCGAGAGCAGCAGCAGGGGCCGTGGCGGGATAGCGGGTGTAGGAATGCATTCCGTCAAAACGCCACCCGAGTGCGGTCCATCCCACGGCATCGATGACGTAGTCCGTCTCATGACATGAAGAGTTCCGTTTACGCTGAGGGCCTATTCGCAAACAGAGGCTGCCTGGCTGCCGGTCCCTTTCGCTGCCTATGGTGAACGCGCCGAATGGATTGGCTTGAAACAGTTCGCGCTTGAGTCTCGCGATCAGGCCGGTGTCGTCATGAATACGCAAAGCCGCAGCAAGCGGAACATCTGGAACGGAAATTGTGAGATTGCGCGACCAGCGAGCCGTGAGGTTCGAAGCTAGCAGGGTCATCCGTTGTACGGTCACATCGTCCGCGAGGTCCGCGCAGACCCGGATCTCAACGGGCACGTGGGCGTAGTGTCGCAAATCGCGGATCTCGAGTTGCGTACGATGGTCGCGTTCCGCGTAAAAGGCCTCCGCCGTGGGCCATCGGCGCAATAGCAGGTCGAATTCATTCGTCATTGAAGAGAGCCTCCGGTCTCTCAGTGCGAAGGTCTGCGAAACCAGGAAGAATTCGAAAATGAGAAGGCACATCTTCGATTTGGCGGAATCGTCCACCCAGATGACGATAGACGCCGCACTGGTCGATACGCAGGCCGTAGCGGCCAAACCAAGGAACCACGATGGAGACGATCCCGTCGAAGGTGGCAAAGGTCTCCCGGTCATCTACATACGAATGCGAAACATGGGGGCCTGGGTGAGAATGAGCCTGACCAAGGTAGACAAGGGGTGTGTCCACGGTGATTCCTATGGCTTTTGCGTTCACGTGGACGGAAGTGTGAATGGCGCCATCCCTGGTACTTGCGTCAGGGACCACCAGGGTTGTAACCACGGCGGCTGAGGTCGTTTCAATGCCAAACCAATACACGACCCCCTCCGATGGCCGTTTCGCTGCGAAGGAATCCAGAAGGACGGCGGTGCGCTGCGCCAGTTGGTCGGTGATGTACACGACCGGAAACTGCTGTGACTTCATGGCATCCTCCCGGTGGAGTGTCGGACTTTCGAGTGAAGATCACTAATCATGAGGGAAAGCGTGTCGATGGCGACGCCGTTTCCCGTGGGCAAACGCCAGTCCAGCAACCGCCAATCGCCATGCGGTCCCCCACGTTCGCTATAGGCTTTTCGGTTGTACCGCATGCAAATGCAAGGTGTCGGATGAAATCCTTGGGGATACAACCGCTTCGTTCCTCGCTCTGTATGGTCTTTGCTGACGAATTCGACCGTGGGTGGATAGAGGGGATAATCGGCGAAGTCGAATTCGACATAGAAGGGCTCCCCGTGCGCGTTGACGAGTTGAACATAAAGGCGCAGATTGTGCGCCGTCAGGGAGGTGTCGTCGAGAGTGACGCTTGCGGCGGCAACATAATCCGTCGCGGCCGGCAATTCCCGTTTCAGAGTTTCGAACGACACCTCCGGTGCGATGGTCATGCATTTCCGCCCTGAACAGACAAGACCAACAAGGTGCCATCGTCGATCTTGTAGCTGGCCAAGGTGCGTTGAGGTTCGAGTACTTCGTCTCCGCGGAGCAGGGTGTACTTGCTGTCTTGCTCGACAAATTTGAAAACGCTTCGAACATCGAGGATGACCTGCTCGATCTTCGTGGAAACGGGATATTCCGGCCGCTTCGTGGCATCGGGCGGCTCGGTCACGCTCCACAGACCTCGCGGTGTTTGGACACGGAGGCGGACGATGTGTGGTTTGCCGTGCTCCTGCTGCTGTGCTCGCACATCTTGTGTTTGCTCGGTATTCATAAGGTCTCCTTTAGCGGACGGTGTCGGGGTTAACCGCTGTTGTCTGCGTCCACTAGAGAAAAACGGTCATTTCCCAGAATCTGTGCGGACAAAACAGATTGGATTTCGAAAGTGGTCACAGGAGAAGCGGGTGGTTGGGATCCTTACCGCGTATTCTTGGAGCTGGCAGGGACAGCGCCCATCCAAGCCGGGCAAATCGTGCGGCAGCGACAGCGGTCGCATACCCAATCGTCCAGAGTCGCGTGGAATCGACCTGAGGTGAGTGACAGAAAGAGGGTTCGTGCGCTTTCCGCTCGTTTCCGAATTACCTCTTCACCCTTGTTGCGGCTCCACTTAAAGGGATAAAGCCGGGCTTCCTCGCCGAAGAACAGCATCGGGCGAAGATCGCCGTGACGGTCGTGAAGCAGGACAAACGGCAAACGCTCATAATCCTTTATTCCCGACCAATTGACATGGGGAGCGGAGCTGTTGGGCGAACGGGCTTGGAGCCCGATCGCGATGCGGTCGCCGTTCGCGTCGCGGACTTCAGCAATCAGTTGAAACTTAATCGTTCGCTTGACTCCGCCGGAATCAATCCACTCAAATGGTTCTTCGGTTAGCTCGGTACGTGCTAAGCCTCGCGGATCGAAAGCCCGCGCAAATTTGCGCGCCCAGCGCACAGCCCGAGGATGATAAATCTGGAAATGAGGGTGATCCTTGATCCGTTCTGCGGGCCATTCTTGTTCGGCAATCGACGCGGCGTGGGACTCGGATAGGGGCTGTCCCGTTTGGAGAGCTTCGCGTACGATGCGGCGCAGGATCTGGCGAACCTGCACCATGAATTCCGGGTACAAAGCGCGGAGGCGGCCTCGAAAACGCGCGCGAACGTGCTCCTCAAGGTACGTCCTTAGCTCACAGGTATCGTCTGCGAGGGAGTAGGTGGAAAGCTCAGCCGGTGTTTCGGTTCCCCAGATGCGTCCTAGGGAAATGGTGTCGCTTCCGGTCGGAGCCGCAGTCCAATCGATTAGAGGAATTTCGCCCGAGACACGAAGTCTCTCAAGCAGGCCAGGAATTCTGCGCAACCTGCTCTGCGGCCGGCCACTAGCGGAATTCGCAAACGAGAGGATGGCGCAACGTTCGGCACGGGACAGTCCAACAAAAAGAAGAGAATCGGCCTGAAGAATATCTTCATTTCTGTCCCGGCGAAGATTGGGCGGTAGGCAGGGTTTCGGGGGAGGGATGTCGGGAAGAGACTGGCCGGCGACGGCGACGCACGGGAACTCGAGACCTTTGGCCGCATGGCAGGTCATGACCCGGACTGCTCCGGGCTGGATGCGAGGGGCGACCAGGCCGGGAGCGGATTCCGTAACGAGATCCCGCATTCGTTCGGCGAGACCGAGACGCGAAGCGCGCGGTCGAGTGTGCGGATGGGTGAAGCGATAGGTTGCCGCTAAAGCGAGAGCGGACAAGACCTCTTCCAATTGCACCGCGCTTTCGACGTCGGTTTCTCGCCTGAGAAGGTCACGTAGGTAGGTTGTCAGGAAGAAGAGGAATTCGCAGAGCACGGTCCAGCCATCACCCGAATGAAGATACTGACGAAGTTCGCGGAAGACGCGCCACGTCTCCTCGGCGATGCGTTGTACTTCCGGTGGTCCGGTCCAAACAATGCTCGCTTGTTCGTCCGCACTGGCGGCGAGGAGCTGCTGGACTGCGGCGTTCATCACGTCAGGTGTTCCGTTGTGGCGGTTTAGGCAATACGCCAGGCGAGGAATTGCCTCTTGATGGTCGATTACGGTGAAGAGCGCGGCGATATCTCCACCGGCACCTTCGGCCGTCAGCAGACCACTGGTCACGGCGCGCACAGCGTTTCGTTTGAGATCGATGGCTAGGTTGCGTACGTCGACGTTTCGGCGAGCGAGCACGGCAATCTGCTCCGCGGGAATGCCGGCCGTAAGCCACTGTCGAACGAAGGCGATGACGCCTTGGCGTTCGGCAGCATCGCTATTGGCCATTCCGAGAAGCACGGGTGTATTTCCAAAGCTCTCTATCTTTCTTCCTGGTTTCCAGCGCCTCGGTGCGGGTCCTTGATGCTGCGCGTTATCAAGCCAAGCCGCCAGAGAGTTTATGGCCGTGATGATTTCCGGGGCGGAGCGGTAATTTTCGGACAAATGAAACGTTTGTGCATTCGGGAAATCGGTGCCGAACTGACGAATGTTTTCAGGGGCGGCTCCGCGGAAGCGGTAAATCGCTTGGCGCGCATCACCTACCACCCAGGGCGGGTTGTTGGGACCAGAAATCTGTTGCAGGAACAACGCGGTCGCGCGGGACACGTCTTGGTACTCATCGATGAGGACGTAGCGGAACGTGTTGCGAATCTCGGAGCGAATATCTTCGCGATTCCGCAACAGCTCATAGGGGATCCGAATCAAATCGGCAAAATCAACCTGATGGCGTTCTGTCTTGAGTTTTTCGTATTCCTCAAAGAGGCGAAGCATCGCCCGCGAGCGTTCGTACGAATCGTGTTCATCGGTTCCGGGCTTCCATTGGTCAATCGCACTTTTCAATGCGGCCGGACCAACGAGACGGTCCTTTAGATAGGAAATGGTTCCGGCGACTTCGGTAGCGGTCCGCTCGGGTTGCTTGATGTCGAGGAGCGGTTCGCAGTCGACGCGCCCGAGAATCTCGCTAACCAGTTCCTCCTGACAAATCTCATCGATGATGGAAAAATTGATATCCAACGCGATGTGATGGCCGAGCATATCCAGCAGGATCATTCCGAAACCGTGAAACGTCGAAGTAAGAAGACGGGAAGCGGTTTCGCTTCCTAGACTGGCTTGAACCCTTTCCTGTAGTTCGGCGGCTGCTTCGTTGCTGAAGGTGAGAACCAAGATGTTGTTAGGGGAAACATTTTGCTCTTGGACGAGATACTGCACGCGTCGAATGAGGGTTTTTGTTTTTCCCGTGCCGGGCCCCGCGTCAACGAGGACCGGTATGTGGCACACCGAGGCGGCCCGCTCCTGTTCGGATGTAGGCGCTTGATCGAAACCCTGTACGTTACGGCTGTGGCCATCGCCGACGACGTAGTCGTAAAGCCCTTCGGCAAGCTGCTGGCGAATCAGGGACGGGGACGCAGTGAAATCAGAGGCGAGCTTGGCCACCAATAGGCTTGGGTCAGTTCTCCAGTGAGTGAACAACTCCTGGGCGGGGCAGATGAATTCAGCGGCAAAGGCGCTGGCTTCCGCTTCTTGTTCCGACCTCGGGCTATATCGTGAGAGGGCTGGAGCGCCACTATTGAGAAACGCTGATCCCCGGATCAGGTCTGGGGCTGCTGCGGTGAATTGGTCGTGGTGAAGAATAAGGTGCGCATATTCGTGCGCCACGACCTCGAAAAGTTCTTCAGGGTTTTGGTCCAGCTGTTGGTCATAATAGAGGGACCCTTCTGCCGGAACAATTTCTCCTCGGCTGCCTTTTAGAAAGGTGTCTTTGTCCACCGGCACAAGTTCGATTTCGTGATGGTCCGCCAGGCAGCTGAGAAGGGCCTCAAAAAGGCCTTGGCTTGTCCCGCCCAGGCGTGCGCGTTCTTCGCGGGCCCGGGTTCTGGCTTGTGACAAGCGGCCGATCATTTGGGGGAGCCTGCATACCGAAGCCAAAGAGCTTTTTGTTCATTCGAAAGGTGAGCGCGGTCTAGGAGTTCTTCAAATGTCTCGGGATCTCGTTCGAACGACCGAGCGCGAGACGCAGCTCTTCGGAGCTGAGGATCATGGGCGAGATAGGAGAAACTCTCATCGACTGGCACACCCCATACGCGTTCTACGTCTTGGGCTATTTTGGCTTTAACACTCTGTGGGACAACATGGGGGTGCCGGCCAACCAGAACTAAATATTCTGTGGTGACGTTGTTAAGTTCTTGGGCCAGATGCGTCAGGTTCTGCTTGGTACGCCTACGCAAGAAAACGAGCCAGCTCGCAGTCGCTGCTCGGGGCACCTCTGCTTGTTCGCCCGGTGTCGATTCGTCGAGTTGAGACTGGGCGTTCGAAACTTGGGTGGAGGCAGCTCCCGGCGTGGTTGATGTTGCTGGTGCTGGGGCGGCAGTCACTGATTCGAATGCGGAAGAGCGTAGCCACTGGGCCACGCGCTCCTCGGCCTGAGCAATCTTCTCGTTGGACGGAATGTCCGGTCCAAGAATGAGATCTGCAAAGAACTCGTGTAGATCTTCGCGATATTCAGGGAATTCGTCGCTTAGCTTATAAACGAGTGTGCGATCCTGACGATCTTGCCAGGCACGCTCCAGCCGTCCACACAGTTCGGCCAACATATCGAGATTTATGTTTTTGTTCATAATGCTCACTCCTTCGAGCGGCGGGCCCGGCGTTTTCCAGCCGTTCTTATCTTCTCCAGCCACGCTTTGGCGTCCCGGTTGAGGCGAAGAATCGGGTCGGCCAACAGGGCGGCCGCGAGTTGGGCGTCGGCCTGACGCAGAGCCCGGTTGATTTGATCCCGGCTTTTGGTAGGGAACAAGTCCGTGAGTGCCGACTGCTCGCGAGGTGTTCCGGTGGTGCGAGATACTTTGGGACGTTTGCCTGCCAGCCAGGTCGCGCGTGCTAACTCGCGGACAAATGGGTCGGGAATCTGAGGAATTACCGTTTGCACGATTTCGTCGATCCTGATCACGTGCTGGGGATCGGCGTTGGCATGCCAGGCAGGCGGCTCGCATACGAGATACAGCGGATCTTCCTCCTCCTCAGGGTCGAATTCAGCTTGTCTTTCGCGCGGAAGGCGTTCACCGCGTCGACCGTAACGCTGGCGCCACGCATCGATTGATTCTCGGCGACAATAGGCATGCCAGGATCGCTCCGCCAAGGAGCCTCTCTCCGTGTGAATCGTCTGCGCGATGCGCCGCAAGGCGTCCTGCATGACATCCTCGTGCTCATCGTGTTTTGAAATCTTGCTTTGTCTTCGAGCTTGCGCGACTAGTGGCGCCAAGTAGTCCCAGGTCCCATCGGCCCTGCGCAGGAGCAGCCTGTCCAGAGTGGGCCGACTCGCGGGGTGTTCGAGCGGAAGCTGTCGAAAAGCTCGAGCAAGGACTTCCGGCGGCAAGTCCGTCGTGGCTGCGGATTGGATGTGCATGAGATACGCCTCCGAGCCAAGCGGGGGAAGCAAGCGAAAGACTTGCTCGAATAGGGGCAAGTCCCCCGCTGTTGCCTCCGTCACGTTTACTCGGGTTTCAGCCATGGCCAATCCTGGATTCCGGCACCGCTATCGTACGTTAACGGCCAGCGTGGCCCGATTTGTGCGCACTGAGCTGGTGTGGACGTCGGACCCCGCGTAATCCACACATTATCAGCTACTTATGGGTCCAGTTGGATCGTCGAGCATCGCTTTGCGCAGTCAGTAGTCATGTTGCTCAGTGGTGCGCACAAATTCGCTGATTGTGGCCGTCATCACCTTTAAGTGCCGAATTCCATAGTATCGTGAGTTAAGACACATAATCGGTACTAGATCAAGGCTTTTCCAGGAAGTTCGAACAGCAGGACAGGAGTGAACATGACATTTAACTTCGTTCAATGGACGCCGACGGCGGTAGCGGTCCTCGTTGGTTTAGCGGCAATTTTCGTCGCTGTGTGGGTGCTCCATAAGGCGAAGCGTAACGCGCCGCGAGGAGCGACACACGAAGGCGAAATCGAACTGGCGCGGCTGAATGAACGTGTGGGCGCTTTGCAAGCGGAAGGAACGGAATACCGCGCGAAGTTGCAAGAAGCTGACGCGAAAGCAACAGAACTGCGTGCGCAATTAGCACTACATGGTGAAGAGCGCGCGCGGCTCGGTGAACGGGCGAGCAGGGTTCCGGGGCTTGAGGGTGAATTGAAATCCTGTCGTGCCGAACTGATAGGGCTGCGAGATGAGAACAGTCGGGCTACTGCGCAGCTTGGTGAACGCGGCGACATGCTAGCTGGACTTGAGGCACGGCTCGCTGCGGAACGGAATGAACACCGAACCGACCTGGACCGTTTGGACGCCCTACGGTGTCGGTTGGAGGAAGAAACTGGTCGCGTGGCGACGCTTACTGAGCAGAGTTCACGGGTTCCAGAACTGGAAGGGAAAATTGTGGAGCAGGTGGCGCTTTGCGACCAGCTGAAACAGCAGGTGGCTGATCTGCGCGAGAATTTGGGAGGAGCTGTCTCGACCAGCGACAACTTGCGCATGCAAATTACGCGCGTTGAAGCGGAAGTGCAAGAAGTCCGTCGAGTCCGAGATGGTCTGGTCGGACAACAAGAAATTCTTCGAACGCAACTGGCCGAGACTGCCACGACGTTAGAGGCCGAGCGTGCACAAAATGTGGAAAAGCTGGCACTGCTGAACGATGCCAAAGAGCAGCTGGCAGACCACTTCAAGGCTCTTGCAAACGACATCTTGGAAGAGAAGGCAAAACGCTTCACAGATCAAAACAAAGAGAATCTGGGGCAGATCCTCGAGCCGCTTCGCGGCAAGCTGCAAGAATTTCAAGGCAAGGTCGAGGAGGTATATGTTCAAGAAGGAAAGGATCGCTCCGCACTAGCAGAACAGGTGCGACAGTTAATGTCCTTGAATCAGCAGTTGTCGGCCGACGCGCACAGTCTAACGCAAGCTCTCAAAGGATCGAGCAATGCTCGAGGCAGTTGGGGTGAATTGATACTGGAGCGGGTTTTGGAATCTTCGGGGCTTCGGAAAGGGCAAGAATATGACGTCAAGGAGTCGGTGAAACGTGAAGACGGGAGCCGTGGTCAACCGGACGTGGTGATTCATCTTCCCGAGAGCAAGGAGCTGGTGATCGATGCAAAGGTATCGCTGGTCGCTTACGAGGAATACACGAAGGCCGACACCGACCGCGCCCGCGAAATTGCGCTTGGTCGGCACACTGATTCTGTACGTACACACATTAGGGAGCTCGCTGATAAGAACTACCAGAATCTATACGGATTGAAGTCGCTCGACTGCGTCATTATGTTTGTGCCCGTCGAACCCGCCTTCATTCTTGCCGTCTCCGGTGACACGGCACTCTGGGAATATGCCTGGCGCAAAAATGTTTTGATGGTTTGTCCGAGCACACTGCTTTTCGTGCTTCGAACGGTCGCCCATATTTGGCGCCAGGAGCAACAGAACAGGAACGTCCAAGAAATTGCGAAGCGTGGTGCTGAGCTGTATGACAAATTCACAGGGTTTGTCGAAGAGATGCACAAACTGGGAGACCGCTTGAGGCAAACCCAGGATTGCTACGACGGCGCCATTGGTAAATTCGAAAAGGGTCGGGGAAATCTAATTCGCCAGGCGGAGATGCTGAGAGAGTTGGGTGTAAAACCCACCAAGAGTTTGCCAGAGGAACTGATTGACGCTGCCTTCGAGGATTCGCGGGAAGCAGCCGCGGCGTTACCCGAGAATTCCGACGTACCAGTAGCTGGCTAGGTCGCGCTTATGCGCCGGAGGTTCGACGATTCGACCTCAATGAAGGTGCAAATATCAGCAATCTAAGGAAAGATTACCTGGCGAGAGTGCCGGACACAGTTACCTTATAAATATGCCTGAGCTTTAGAGAGATATGCAGACCAGCCTGCAAAATCTGGCGCGCTATTACGGCGACGTTCTAACCGCGCTTGCGGAGAACTCAGGCCGTGTTCTTCGAGACTTGGGCTTAGGCCGACGGTGCGGACTTGTCGCGGACTTATCGGCTCTGAATCCTCCGACTCACGAATTGCTTACCTCGCCTGTGATTCGGTTTGGTAAGGTTATTCCGGACCTGGTAACTGAGGACGACAGGTTTGATCGAGAGCCGGAAGGCTACGAGGCGGAGTCCGAACGACCGGATAGCGGGGAAGTTGCCGAACCGAAACAGACCGAGGGCAGTGCGCTCGTTCGGATTTGGCGCAAGCAAAAACAGGACACCTACAATCGTGAGACGCTACTTGGGTTTGGTTTGTTGCGGGGGATTTCTTCCGCCAGGCAAAAAACCTTTGGACCGCTCGTTTGTTTTCGCGTCAAACCGGAATACGATCCTGAGACTCGCGCCTTTGCCATCGAGAAGATTAGCGGCACACCGTTCCCAAACATAACTCTGCTGGGACAAATCCTGTCGGAGGACGAACTTTCGGATCTTCGGCCCAAACTTCACGAACTGATTTCCGCGGAAGAATTTGACGAAGCGTATTTTGAGAGACTCGCGAAAGCGATATCCGGTGGAGCTTTGTCGGCTACCGGACTTAAGTACTGGGGCGAACGACTCTATTCGCTGGCGGAACTCCAGCGATTACCCTCGACGAACCTCCCGTTATTAGCCATGGGAGCGGCTCTCCTGAACATCCCGAGGGGCAACGCGTACTTGCTGGATGACCTCGATTTCTTAGCATCTTCCGGTAACGACGAGGACCTAAAGCGTTGCGCGGTGGGCCCGATTTTGGAAACGCCGCTTGATGACCCTGGCGATGGCGCAGCTCCATCGTCCAGGTCATTGGAACCACTGGCCGAGCCCCTTTTTCCACTCGAAAGCAACAAAGAGCAGCGTGCCGTGGCTCAACATGCCAAGGGCGCTCGTGTGCTGGTTGTGCATGGCCCACCAGGAACCGGGAAATCACAAACCATCTGCAATCTGGTTTCCCATTTGGTGGCGGAAGGAAACACGGTTCTGGTAACCAGCCAGAAGGATAAGGCCCTAGAGGTCGTCCGCGACAAACTGCCTCAAATCGATTATTTCGCGATGGCCATGCTTAAGTCGGATGAAGATTCGCAGAAAACTCTGCTCCAGGCTCTCGAATACTCGCGAGCGGCGGCGGGCCGCGAAGACGGCGAAAAGCTACAAAGGGACAAGCGCTTCATCGAAGAGCGGCTGGCCGTGAATCGAAAACAAATGGACTTGCAGCGGATTAAATTTTCTGAGCTCCGGCGGCTAGAGCACGAACACTTCGCCACATTTAAGAGTCTCGGTTATCGGCGCTCCGGCAGTCACGTTGCGACCGGTCCTCAAAAAGGATGGTTGACGAGGGTTAGTGAGGCGGTGCACTCGTATCGCCTCAACCTGGCTGCGAAGCGAGTGAATCTCCGCAACCAAGATGATACCCGAGAGATTTCCAGCCAACTGCGCAAGCTCTTTATCGAACACCGCGATTTGGTAGTCAAACTGTTAACGGTGCAAAGGCGCCTCCAACTCTATAAAGCGGCACACAACAAATCGACTTCATTCGCCGTTGAGCTAACCAAAAAGCTGCTCGCCAAGAAACGGAAAACGGCCAGCCTTGAACAATTGAAAAGGAAAATAAATTTCAAGGACTTGTTGACGGTGTTTCCCTGCTGGATTCTCTCGATCGACGATGTCGCGCGCTTATTTCCGCTGGAGTGCGGGTTGTTCGACTATCTGATCGTTGATGAAGCATCCCAGTGCAATCAGGCGACGGCGTTGCATCTAGCCTACCGCGCGAAGCGGCTGGTGGTGGTCGGAGATGAAAAACAATTGCCGAACTCGTCGGTGCAATGGCTGAGAGTACAAACGGTCGAACAGCTTTTGTACAAAAATGGACTGGCAAGTCATCCGAAAAAGGAATTCTTGTCCGCTCACGAATCCTTGCTGGGACTTTCGCTCGGTTCGAAAGACCGGCAGGTCTATTTGGTAGAGCATTTCCGGTGTGATCCCCGGATCATTGCTTGGTCCAACCGAGAGTTTTACGGGAACTCATTAAAAATCATGACGCCGTTGCGGTCAATGCGGTTCAGTACACCAATTGAGATTCGCGTTGTAAACGACGCCGTCGAAGATATCGAGCATCGCGTCAATGAGCGAGAAGCAAGTGTTGTCGTTGCCGAAGTAGTTCGCATCTTGGACGATCCGAAAATGCAGGGTCTCAGTATCGGAGTAATCAGTCCGTTCCAGCCGCAGGCCGACTTGATTTTTGGACGGCTACAGCATCGACTTCTGGATCGCTGGGCGGAGTGCGAACGCCGAGGATTAACCTCCTCCACCGCGGACGGCTTTCAGGGAGACGAGCGCGACATCATTATTTATTCGTTGCGACACTCCCCCGGCTCGCGGCCGGGATCTGTCACGGGAATCGAAGCAAACCAAGGTCCGCGACGAATCAATGTGGCATTCACGCGGGCAAGGCGAAAAGTTATTCTGGTGACTTCGGTGCAGCCTGCCCTGTTTCCAGGGAGATATATTCGCAGCTTTCTGGATCATGCGGTGGAAGTGTCGACTTCCCAGGTTGGTCCCTTTCAGAGTCTGCGGTCCAAAGATCTGTTTCACAGTGAGTTTGAACGGGAGGTATGCATGAAACTGCGGTCGCGGAATTTGGAAGTGGCTACGCAGTTTCCCGCGGCCGGGTATTTCATCGACATGGTCATTCGTGACAAGGCAGGAAGAAGACTTGGGATTGAATGTGACGGCCAGTTCCACTACGACGAGTTGGGACAACTGCGAGAGGAGGATTTCGAGCGTCAGGAAATATTGGAAAGGGCAGGTTGGCCCATTCATCGAATTCCGTCCCGGCGATACTTTATGGACCCGGATCGTGAACTGCGGTTAGTCGCTGCCGTGCTGGCATCTCAACCGACTGATGAAGAGATGATTCAGCTTGAACATGAAGACTTACGTCCTGTGGCTCCGGAGGTGGAGTTCGATGTGGAGCCAGAGCTGGTGCGCTTGGAACTCACTGAACGCGAACCATCAACAAAGAAATCCTCGGCCGTGAAGCGAGCAGAACCGACGGTAGTCGCCCGGGTGGTCACATCCGTTCCCCCTCCGTTCTTGAATTCTGAGCCGTGGATCGATGCGTCACGGTGGGCCAGGGTGGTCGGGCATTGGACGCTGACAAACCGCGTCTTTCTGTGGGAGTTCGGAGACAAACTCCGAAACGGAAAAGAACCGAGTGAAGCAGACCGAGCCCGTGCAGCTGCGTTGTGGTCCGATGCCCAGAGACAGGGGTTTGTGCCGAAGCCATCGCTGTCGGCTAAGAACTAGTGGAGCGTGCTTCCCAAGAAGTTGGGGGATTGTGCTAGAACGTGAGTGGCCAAGTTAACTCCTTAAGATATAGACGGTTACAGGTACATAGAGGAACCCTTGCCCCAGATTTCAATTTGCTGCATAATCCCCCAAGAAAGTAAGGGGATTGTGCATGCCAGGCCCGTACAGGGAGGCCGCACGGCGGCTCCACGAAATCGCCCAGTCACAACAAGGTTTCTTTACCACGAAGCAAGCCATCCGAGCCGGCTTCGCGGAGAAGACTCACTCTTACCACGTCAATGCCGGAAACTGGATTCGCGAGCACCGCGGAATTTACCGGCTGTCTGATTTTCCCACGCCGGAGCGACCCGACCTGATGCTCTGGTATCTCTGGTCGCAAAACCGGCAGGAGGTTCCCGAGGGGGCCTACAGTCATGAGACAGCACTCACCCTGCATGAACTCTCCGACCTCATGCCCTTGAAGCTGCACATGATTGTGCCGAAGAACTTCCGCCGCAATAGCGCGATTCCAGAAATCCTCATTCTTCACAGGGTGAATGTGGGTAGCAACGACGTTCAAGAGATGTACGGTGTGCGCGTGACCCGCCCACTGCGAACGATTATCGATCTGCTGAGAAGCAAGCAGGTTGACAAGAGTCAACTGAAGCTGGCTCTAAATGAAGCCCTTCGGCGGGGCCTTATCGGGAACCGAGAAATCGATAACGCGTCGCCCGACGATTTAAAACGCTCGCTCCGCGAACTGGCCGGTCAGTCGGCATGACGGACGAAGCCAAATCCTACAAGACAGCAGGGGCGTTTCGCACTGCGCTAGAGAATCGCTTGCAGACGCGCGCGCGCGAAACGGGCACCGATCTGCAACGCTTGCGCCGACAGGTCGCGTTCGATCGTTTCCTCGCACGTATGTTTTCCAGCGGACCGAAGGCGACCTACCCTTGGGTGCTCAAGGGAGGTTATGCGATGGAGTTGCGGACCCATTCCGCGCGCACGACCAAGGACATCGATTTGACCTTGCACGACGGTACACGTCTTTCCAAGGATCCGGCGGAGAGGGGTGAACAGATCCGGGCGATGCTGCAAGAGGCTGCGGCGATCCGTTTAGATGACTACTTCGAGTTCCTGGTAGCAGAAGCAAGAGAAGAACTAGACGGCGCACCTGAAGGCGGGAGCCGTTATCCGGTCGAAGCGAGAATGGACGGACGCGAGTTTGCGCGCTTTCACGTGGACATTGGAATCGGGGACGAAGTTCTCGAGCCCCTGGACATTGTAACGGGTGAGGATTGGCTCGCGTTTGGCGGTATTAAAGCGCCGTCGTTTCCCATCATCTCTGGGGAGCAACAATTTGCTGAAAAGCTCCATGCATATACTCTGCCTAGAGGGGAACGAATCAACACGCGAACTAAAGATCTCATCGATATGGTTCTGTTGATTCTTGGAGAGAAGCTCGACAAGCGCAAAGTCAGCGAAGCCGTCCGAGCAACGTTTGCGAGACGCGCGACGCACGAATTTCCACGCGAGCTCGCGGAACCGCCAAAGGAATGGGAGCCAGTATTTGATGGGTTGGCGAAGGAATGCGGTCTTGCCATGAATGTTCGACAAGGATTTGAGGTGGTGTATGAATTCGCGCGAGCGTTAGAGGCAAAAGGCGCGCCGTGGGGATAAAGATTCGCTCGGTGACTTAGGAGTGTCTATGGTTGAGAAATCGTTGAAAGATTTTCTATCGAATATCGCACCGTACTTGAAGCTCTGGGCTGGCTTCCGAGTTTCGGAGGCAGCAGTGAACCTGGACGGCGCTTGGCTTAACCTGGCCATT
>Ga0335069_10003138_pt1 | contig 25167 bp, 17 predicted proteins | sample Lox_Sample_11_FD_206714 | JGI IMG/M metagenome (GOLD analysis project Ga0335069, IMG submission 206714) | Soil microbial communities from Loxahatchee National Wildlife Refuge, Florida, United States - Lox_Sample_1.1 | ecosystem: Environmental > Terrestrial > Soil > Wetlands | place: USA... | reverse complement strand
TCCAGGTGACCTTGGAGAAATCCCGTGCGCCGGAGAAAGTCTCGAGCAGGCAGGGATTGGGCACCATGCCGGCGCAGGCGATCCCGGAAGGGCTCAGCGGCAGATAGGCGACGCTCGGGTAGTTCGCGGTCACCGATCCGTCGATCGACTTGTGGTCCTGCGTGTAGCGGGCGCCGGCGATGAGCCGCAGCGCCTCGGTCATAGGCAAGGTGATCTCACCGAAAGCCGCATTGCTGTGCGTGGTCTGGTCGGAAGGGGTGCGGTTGTTCTGCACCAGACCGCCGCTGATCGTATCGTGGGAGCTCTGCGTCTCGTTCAGATGATAGAGGCCGAATACCCAGTGCGTGCTGGCTGCGGCATTGCTTGCCAGGCGCGCCTCCACCGTCGTCGCATGCGAATCCTGCGGCGTTGCATAGGAAAGTCCCGACGGCAGCAGGTTGTAGTCCATGTTGGCCGCGCGGTACGAGGGCAGCAGGCTGAGGACCGTTGCACCGAGGTTCCAGTCGAGCTGTGCATGCGTGCCCCAGAAGCGGTTGTCCTGATTGAGCGGGTTGGTCGGGAACTGCACCAGAGAGGTGTAGGGCCCGGCAGGCGGCAGTCCGGGGATGGGCGGGTACGGCGCCAGCGCCGGACACTGTCCTGGATTGTTGACCGTCGGAAAGAACACACTCGGTATGCACACGCCCTGCGCGGCGGCCGCCGCGTAAAAGGAGCTCATCTGGCGCGGGTCGGTGCTCGAGGTCCACGCGGATGTGATCCCTTGAGCTTTGGGTGACAGGATCACCCCGGTGCTGCCGACGCCGCCAACGTGCGCGTAGTCGCCGCCGAGGAGCAGAGAAGCTGCATCACCCTGCCACAGCAGCTGGAGCCTGCCGGCCTGGTGGTGATCGTCGTCCGAGCCATCGCTGGTGTACCCGGAGCGGGTCACCTGCTGAAAGGAGGCGCGCATCGCGAGCTGCTCGCCGAGTGGTACGTTGATCGCGGTTTCGATGCCGGCGCGGTGATAGTCGCCCCCATCGACAACGGCGTACCCCGAGAAGCTCCCAACGACCGGGCGCGCAGTGATCACGTTTATCGCCCCGCCACTGGCGTTACGGCCATAGAGAGTCCCCTGCGGCCCCTTGAGCACCTCGACCCGCGCGATGTCGTACAAGTTGCCCTCGACCGCCTGCGGGCGCGTGATATAGACGCCGTCGAGGTTGAAAGCAACGGCCGGGTTGGTGATGGGCGTTGCGCTGAAATCGCCGACGCCGCGGATGTAAATCTGCGTCACGGCGCCGCCTTGTCCCACCTGCACCCCGGGCACCAGGGTCGACAGGTCGCGCACCTGCACCGCGCCGGCGCTCCTCAGCTCCTCCCCGCTCACGACGCTGACGGCCAGCGAGGTCTTCTGCTCGCTCTCCTCGCGACGCTGCGCGGTGACGATGATCTCGCCGATGCCCGCAGCGGCGGCATCATCCGCCGCGCGTACCTCCGGGCTCGAGCCGATAGCGCAAGCGCTCGCGACCAGAGCGGGCACGAGCCGGCCGAAATGGAATCGGGTCATTGCGATGATCCCCCTCATGACTCGTCACAGGCTCGGGGGACGCACGGGGCTGCGGCCGGGGCGTCGCCCCGGCCGGGCCGCGTGGTTGCGCATTGCGACTCCGACAGCGCCGTCAGACGCCCGCCGGCAGCCGCGCGCTGCTGATGCCCCCTATTCTCGATCTCGTCTCAAGTTGACACTTCTGTCAATCTGAAACATAGGCTGTTTCGATTGCGATTGTCAACGCCCGCCCGACCGCGACGTCGCCGGCTTTCATCCTGTACACTCGTACAAGACGTCGCCGAGCGAGGCGCCATGAGCATCACGCAGCGGGGGAGTACGGTCCTCCCCACCAATCACCGCACGCGCACCGGGCAGGCGCGGCGCGCGCAAACGCAGCAGCGCATCATCAGCGCGGCGCTGGAGGTTTTCGCCGCGCGTGGGCCGGACGCGCCCATCATCGATGATTTCATCCGCGCCGCCGGCGTATCGCGCGGCACCTTCTACAACTACTACCGCAGCACCGGCGAGCTGCTGGAGGCGACCACCAAGTGGCTCGGCGATGACCTGATGGAGTCGATCGAGGGGGAGATCGGCGGGCTCACCGACCCGATCACGCGCCTCACCACGGGATTGCGGCTATGGCTGCGGATGTCTGAAAGTGATCCACTGTGGTGCGCATTCACGGTGCGCGCCAGCGATGTCGGCGGTCTCGTGAAGGAGAAGCTCGGTGGCGATCTCCGCAACGGCCGGCGTCGCGGCTTGCTCGACTTTCCGAGCCTCGATTCCGCTTATGATCTCGTCGTCGGTACGGTGCGTGAGAGCATGCGGCGCATCATCGCGCGGCGGCCGCGGCGCAATCACGACGTGGAGGTCGTGCGTATCATCCTGCGGGGACTTGGCCTCGCCCCGGCGGCGATCGAGCAGGCACTGGCGCGTCCGGTGCCGCGCTTGCGGCGCGAGCCCCGTGGCGTCGGCCGACGTGTTTCCACGCTTTTTGCCCGCAAGGGCCGGGCACGGAACTCGGTCGGCTGAGTCGACGGCGGCCTAACTTACATACTGACATTGTCGTCAGGATGAGGGATAGCCAGCGCGATGGCGCCGAGGCTCTTGCCCGCGACGTCGCTCTCCACCGGAACGCGCACCTGCTGGCCGCCGTGCTCGAGCACGAGCTCATAGAGCAGAGTCTCATCGGGCAGTCCGTCGAGCCTGAAGTCGCCGAAGCAGTCGCTGATGGCGCGTGCGACTTCCACGCCCTCGCGCTGCAGCGAGACGGCGCAACCCTGCAGGCAATCGCGTATGCCGTGCCGTACCGCGTGGACGGTGCCGGCGATGAAGCGCTTCATCACGCGGTGCAGGTTCCGGTAGTAGACACGCGGTGCCGTACCCAGCTCCGGACGCAACACCTCGAGTCCTTGCTGGCGTGCCAGCGCCTGCATCTCCACGTCGCTCACCTTGATCGCCCGATAGGCGCCGGTAGGACACACGTGTTGGCAGCGCGGAAACGGCCAGCCGGCATCCAGCAGATGCGCATCGAAGATCCAGATCTGCGGCAGCTGAAGCTCCTCGTTCCAGTTGATCGCCCCGTAAGGGCACTTCGCGACGATGTCCCGGCGGCCCCTCGCCCTGACCGGGTCGATGAGCACGATGCCGTCGTCGCGTTTGACCACGGCGCCGCCGGCGTCCTCGGCGCAGGGCGGGTTGTCGCAGTGGTTGCACATGGCCGGCATGTAGGCGACGTCGATGTGCTCACCCTCACCGCGAGTCTTGCGGCTGATCTGAATCCACGCCGCTCCCGATCCGGGCTGAGGCGCTGCGTAGCCCGGAAAGTCGTTGCCGGCGTGCTCATCCATAACTGCCAGCGTGCAGCTCGCGCAGTTGTTGCAGCGGCCGACGTCGACGATCATGTTCCACTTGCCGCTCACGCGCGCTCTCGTGCAAGTGCGGACCGCGACGCGGCTTCGTCCCACGGCTCGATCTCGACCAGGCAGGAGTTGCCGGCCACACCCTCGGTCCCCTGGATCATCCGCCTGTCGGGCGTGAGCAGGTTCAGGCAACCACCGCGGTCCACCAATCCGCTGCGAGTGTCGATGAAGTCCACTTCGGCGCTCGACTCGAAGCCCTTGAGCACACCGGCCCGAACGGCGGGCGTCACATCGGCCGCACAGATCACCGAGGCGCGCTCGTTGAAGACGCGCACCAGGTCGTGTTGGCGGATATTGCGCGCACGTGCGTCGCCGGGATTGATGTTGATCACCCAGTAGCAATAGCCCCCGATGCGCACGCGATGCTCGGGGATGGCGTTGAGGAAGGCATTCTTGCCGTCGCTGTAGGTGTGGAAGCTATAGCGCGAATGCGTGGAGATCAGCTGCAGCGGATAGCGCGCCACGAGCTCGCTCGTGTGCGGACCTTCCCACGAGGGTAGGTAGCGATTGAGCGGCGGGCGTTCCGTGCTGTCCGGGCAATTGCGCCGCAGCGTCTCGGGCACGAACTCGATCTTCCCGGAAGGGGTCTGCAGGCCGAGGCCGAATTCCTCCGCGTACTGCGACGGCAAAGGGTGCGGCTCGGGCACGTCCTTCTTGCGTCCTTCGGCGTACCAGCGCAAGTACGGCGGCGCGTGCAGCGCTTCGGACTCGGCCGGGGGCACGACGTAGTAGCCTTTCTCGAGGAACTTCTGCCACGAGATCCTCTTGGGCAGATCGGAGGAGTCGAACACGCGCTTGCACCAGTCGAGCTCGCTGCACCCTTCGGCGAACACTGCCCCGAGTCCCAGTCGCGACAGGATGTCGAGGAAGATCTGGTAATCGGACCTGGATTCTCCGCGCGGCTCGATGCACTTGTGCTGCATGACGATCAGCCGATGATTGAGCTGGGCCTGGGCATCATGCGCATAGCCGCCCGCGCCGGCCCATTCGCCGATGTCCCAGCGTTCGAGCTGCGTGCAGGCCGGCAGGATGATGTCAGCGAATTCGGCTTCGCCCTCGCGCCAGATCGACTGGTTGACGACGAACTCGAGCGAGGGATGGCGGTAGGCCTCGATGAGGCGACCCGAGCGCGCGAGCGTGCCGAATGACGAGCCGCCGTAGCGGTAAAGCATGTGGATCTTCGAGTAGCCCGGCATCGGGTAGGCAAACGGTGCGAACTGCGCCTCGAGCGAGATCCCATCCCACGCGTACCCCTCGCAGCGGCCCTCGATGATCGCCTCGGGAAAACGCTGCCGCGGCACCAGTTGCTTCACCGGGTTCAGCGTGAGCAGGTGCGGCATGCGCGTGTAGTTCAGGACGGCCGAGGAGGTCCAGTTCAGCTCGCCCGATATGCCCCCGTCTGCATAGCCTGGAAAGTAGAAGGAGAAATCGAGCGGCGTGCCCGACTGTACGCCGCCAGAATTCACCCCTGGCTTACCCCACCCCTGCATGGCAAGCAGCAGGATCATCGACCGAGCCCATTGAGCACCGGTCGCACTGCGTCCGGCACCACCGAGTCCGGCGCCGCCGGCAGCAAGGTGCGTCCGGCGTGTGCCCCACAGACGCGCCAGGGCACGCACCGTCGCCGCCGACACGCCGGTCTCGGGCTCCTGCCACTCGGGCGTCTTCGGAGTGCCATCGTCCTTGCCCAGCAGGTAGTCGCGCCACTGCTCGAACCCAGTGGTGCGTGTGCGCACGTACTCCTTGTCGTACAGATCCTCGCGCACCCAGACGTACATGATGGCCGCCGCGAGCGCGGCATCGGTGCCCGGACGGGGCGCGATCCACTTGCCGCCGAGCAGCTGTGCCGTCGCGTTGAAGAACGGATCGATGTGCACGCTCGGAATACCGAGCTCCTGCGTCCAACGGCGCCGCTCGGTACCTTCTGAGCCCGCGTAGGCGCCGCTGGTCTTTTCCGGGTCGGAGGACCAATAGACGATCAGCTCGCAGTTCTTGAGGCAGTCCTCGGCCACGCCGTAGGGGCCGGGAATACCGACGCGCAAACTGTTGCCGAAGTGGTGCATTGCCCCCCAATACCAGCCTTCCCAGGAATCGGGATTGGGGTGCACGCGCGTGAAGCCGAGCAGATTGCCAAAGCGCAACATGGCGCTCAGGTAATAGCCGACGTTGCCCCATTGGTGGTGCGAGCTCGGGTAGAGCGCCATCGCTCCCGGACCGTGCTCGCGCTTCATCCGTTTGATCTCGGAAGAGACGATCTGCAGCGCCTCTTCCCAGCTGATACGCACGTAGCCCGAGACGCCACGACGCTGCACATGGCGCTCGCCGTTGGGGTCGAAGTCGACGCGCTTCATCGGATACAGCAGCCGCCTGTCGGAATCGACCAGTGATCTCAGAGTCAGGGCATGCGGGCTCACGGTCGCCTGCCGCCGCGGGCTGAAACGCCGCCCGCGCGCCTGCAAGGACCAGCTCGGGGCGTCGGTGCGGTCCAGATCGATGGGCGTGGTGCGGATGATGCGGCCGGCGCGGACGTACACGAACAGCGGGCCGCCATTGGTGTTGGTCGTGTAGCGCGTGGTCCCGTCGCGCAGCCGACGTCCAGTCCGCAGACCTGCCGTCTGGATCATATTGAGCAGCTGCATGAACCACACGACCAGCGGATCCGGCCCGTCGACGACCACCCTGAAGGTCTTGGCCGCGTGCACGACCTCGGCCTGATCGACCGGCGGCACGAGGAAACTCAACGCAGTGGGCACGTCACGAAACGAGATCGTGACGTCGGGTCTGGAATGCAGACCTGCGCGCGCGCGAATCGTGCCAGCGCGAACAATGTAGTGCCGGCCGATGCTGCCATCGCGCAGCTGCAGCTGCGCGATGCAGTCCCTGCGCCGCATGAAGGCGGCCAGGGACGCATGCCGCCAGGCTGCCAGGCGCAGAACCTGGGTGAAGGAGTACAGGATGACTCTCAGTATCAGCCTGGAGACCATGGCTAGCGGTGTGGGCACGCAGGCGTGCCGTCAGAGCTTCACGCGGGGATGGGCGTCGCCAGGGACTCTAGGAGACAACTGAGGAAATTGTCAATGCTGACGAATTCGTCGATTTTCAGGCGAGCCCCGGAGCGACCGCCGAGTTCTATGCGGGCGCGCCGCGCTGGCTGCCGCGCCGATTGCGTCTTGCCCGGGGCTCGGCCGAGCGCAGCGGCGCGGCATCCTGAGGGACGCCGCCGAAGGCGGCGAGCGCACCCTGCCAGTCACCGCTCGGCAAGGGACGATAGGCAATTCTCTCCGCTTCTCTCCGGCCGAGCCCGAGCGTTTGCAGCGCGGCCGCGGCGGCGCGCTCAGGAATGTTGTCGCTGTCGAAGCCCAGGGCTTCCGCTGCAGCGGCCTGCCGCGCCTGCGGCGAGCCGAACTGCAGCTGCACAGCGATTGCAACGAGCACGATGCCGCCGACAGCAACGAAGGACATGAGAGGATCGACGATGGTAAATCGGCGGGCGGCGATGCCTCGCTTCATATCCCGGAGCAGGCGCCGGCCGAGACCGCGATCCATGGCCCGCGGGGAAAGCCCTTCGCGCATCAGGAACCGGCCCCACACCGGCTCGCCGCGGGCGCGCTGCAGCGTCCGGCGCACGGAGACCGAGATCACTTCCGCAGGGTCGGAGATCCCGCTCACCAGGCGATCCATCGCGTCCGCGAAACCCTCGAACACCCAGTCCACGAGCGCGGCATGGATCGCCTCCTTGGACTTGAAATGGTTGTAAAAGGAGCCAAAGCCGACGTCCGCGGCTTCGGTGATCTCGTTGATCGCCACGCCTTCCATGCCCTTTTCCGCCATGAGCTGCAGGGCCGCCTGCAGCAGCCGGGAGCGCGTCTGCCGTTTGCGGCGTGCCCCGCGCGGCTCGCGGGCGGCGGCGGTCGTGAGACGCCGTGCGGCTGGACGACGTCCGGGACGGGCGGAAGCTGAGTTCGGCATGACCCGGTCCTGCAGTGCTATCGGGTCATTCTAGAGGCTGAATCATAATTGACAAAATGATCAGTAGTGATGTAAATATTTGTTCAGGGCGGCATGCGCTCATGAAACTAACCACCGCACAGCCGGCTCGACATCCCCGCCCGACGGCCAAGGCATCCGCACTCGCGTACCTGATGTTCGAGCGCCCGGATCTGGGCCTGGCCGAACGGTTCCTCGGCGATTTCGGTCTGCGTACCGTCTCTCATGACCGTGAGCGCGGGCTGCTGTTTCTGCGTGGTACGGGAGCTGCGCCCTTCTGCTACGTGGTGCGCCGCGCGGCCAGGGCACGCTTCGCCGGTCTCGGCCTGAGCGTCCCGCGGCAGAGCGATCTGGAGGCGCTCGCACGTCTGCCCGGCGCATCGGCGATCGAGCCGATGGACTTCCCGGGCGGTGGGCAGCGGGTCCGGCTCGTCGATCCGTCCGGCTTCCAGGTGCACGCGGTCTTCGGGCAGGCGCCGGTCGAGCCGCTGCCGCACCGCGCGGCGCTGCTTTTCAACTCGGCGGATGCAGTGACGCGCGTCAACGGCACGCAGCGCCTGCGGGCCGCCCCGCCCGAGGTCATCCGCCTCGGACATGTCGTGCTGGAGCTCGCCCACTATCAGGCAACCTGTGCCTGGTACACGCAGCATTTCGGATTCATCCCGAGCGACGTGCAGGTGCTGCCCGATGGGTCACCCGCCGTCGCCTTCATGCGCCTGGACCTCGGCAGCCGGCCCACCGACCACCATACGCTGGCGCTGGCGCAGGGATTCGCACCAACGTACAGCCACAGTGCCTACGAGCTCGTGGATGCGGATGCGGTCGCGATGGGCCAGCACGTGCTCCGGGCGCACGGTTGGAAACACGCCTGGGGAATGGGCCGGCACATCCTCGGCAGCCAGATCTTCGATTACTGGCAGGACCCCTGGGGAGACAAGCACGAACACTACTGCGACGGCGACCTGTTCACCGCCGATCGGCCTGCGGGCATCCACGCGGTCAGTCGCGAGGCGATGGCCCAGTGGGGCGAGACCATGCCGCGCAGCTTCACCAAACCCAAGCTCACGCCGGCGACGCTCGCGGCCGTGATCCGCAGTCTCCGCAGCAGTCCCGATCTCGACCTGCGGAAGCTGCGCACGCTCGCAAAGCTATTCGGCTGACCGCTCCGCCACCACCGATACGAACCAGCCCATGCCGCTGCACGTCCTGCACTTCCGACACCAGGGGCGCACCCAATGGGGTGTCGTCCGAAGTCATCTCATCACACCCATTCCGGGCGAATTCGCTACCACGGCCGCCTTCCTGCGCGCCTGCTCACTCGAGGCGCTGTCGGCTCTGCCCGCTCCGAGTCTCCCCGAGCGAGAGGTCGAGGTGCTGTCGCCCATCACACGCAACCAACAGTTCGTGTGCCAGGGCGCCAACTACCGCCAGCACATGATCGAGTCCGGGATGGACCCGGACGCAAAGCGATACAACATGATTTTCACCAAGGCGTCGAGCTGCATCGTCGCCGCGGATTCACCGCTGGTACGGCCGCGCGGGGTGCGCTTCCTCGACTACGAGATCGAGCTCGGCCTGGTGCTGAAGCGCGATATCACCTCGCGGCAGAAGATCACGGACGCCAATCTGCACGAGTACATCGCCGGCGCGGTGATCGTGAACGACTACTCCGCGCGCGATATCCAGATCCCGCAGTCGCAGTTCTACAAGGGCAAGAGCTTCCGGACATTCGGACCGGTGGGCCCCTACCTGTGCCTGCTCGAGACGGCCGACCTCGCACGGCTCGGCAACCTCGAGCTGACCCTGACGGTCAACGGTGCCGTTCGCCAACAGGATTCCACTGCCAATCTCGTGTACGGCCCCGCGGAGACGCTGACCGAGCTGTCCGGCATCCATGACCTGCACGTGGGGGATCTCCTTTCCACCGGCACGCCTGCCGGCTGCGCTCTCAGCATCCCCTCTCCGGCAAAACAGCGCCTCGCCGCCCTCCTGCGCGAAGCGACCAAATGGGAAATGTTCATGAAGGTGCAGGCCGGCAGAGCGCAGTACCTGAAAGCCGGAGACCTGGTGGAGTCGCGCATCGCCAGTCCCGATGGGAGCATCGATCTGGGCGTACAGCACAATCGAGTGATCGACGAAGCCGCATGAACGGCATCGCCAGCCAGGCGGACGTTCTGGCTATCGAGGCGCGCGGATTACCGGCTGATCTGCCGTCGAGCACTTACGAGATGATCCGTGCCGGCGCGGCGCTCGACCCCGCGGCGCCCGCTCTCTCGTTCTTCCTGCGCACCTGCGAGCACCGCCGGGCGGAGCGTTGGACCTATCGCGATTTTCTCCGCGACATCACGCGCACGGCCAACATGTTCCACCGCCTCGGGGTGCGGCGGGAGTCGATGGTGGCGTACGTGCTGCCCAACCTGCCCGAGACCCACCTCGTGATCTGGGGCGGCGAGGCGACCGGCATCGTCTTTGCGATCAATCCACTGCTGGAGAGCTCCGCCATCGCCGAGCTCCTCAATGCGGTGGCCGCCCGGGTCCTCGTGACCCTCGGACCGTTTCCGGGAAGCGAGCTCTGGCCCAAGGTACGGTCGATACTCGACTCGGTACCCACGCTCGAGCAGCTGCTGCTCGTCGACCTTGCGGACCGCGTGCAGGGCGCGCGGCACGCTCCCGCCTCGCTCCTGCAGCGACAGGAATCCGAACGACCGCATGGCCGCGGCGCCGTGCGCAACGCCATCCCGAGGCGCATCGAGGTCCACGATTTCGGCCAGGCAATGGCCAGGGAATCCGGTGACGAGTTGGACAGCCGGCGGCAGTTCGACCCGCAGGACTTTTCCTCCTGCTTCTGCACCGGCGGCACCACGGGGCGGCCGAAGATCGCCATGCGACGCCACGGGCATGAGGTGGCGAACGCCTGGAGCACGGCTCAGTTCCTCGGCGATGGCATCGGCCCGGGCAAGTCCATGTTCTGCGGGCTGCCACTGTTCCACGTCAACTCCGTCCTGGTGAGCGGTCTGGTGCCCTTCTCGAAGGGCGCGCATGTGCTGCTGGGCGCTCCGCAAGGCTATCGCACCGAGGGGCTGCTGCAGCACTTCTGGGAGATCATCGAGCACCACGGCATCAACTTCTTCGCCGGCGTCCCGACACTGTACTCATCCTTGCTCGATGTTCCCCTCGCCGGCCACGATGTCAGCTCGCTCGAATATGGACTTTGTGGCGCGGCGCCGCTGCCAGTCGAGGTGTTGCGCTCCTTTGAGGAGCGGACTGGCATCCGAATACTCGAAGGCTATGGCCTGACCGAAGGCGTCTGCGTCAGCAGCTGCAACCCGCCGCTCGGAGAGCGTCGCCCGGGCTCGATTGGGCTGCGGCTGCCGTGTCAGGCGATGAAACCGGTGGTCCTGGACGAAGCGGACCGGTACGTGCGCGACTGCGCGATCGGCGAAATCGGAGTGTTGGCCATCTCCGGGCCGAACGTCTTCGCGGGCTACACCCGCGCGGAACAGAACGACAGGCTCTGGATCGACCTCGGTGATGGTCAGCGCTGGCTCAACACCGGCGACCTGGGCCGCTGCGATGCGCAGGGCTATTTCTGGCTCACTGGCCGCAGGAAGGACCTGATCATCCGCGGCGGCCACAACATCGATCCAGCCAGCATCGAGGAACCATTGCACCGCCACCCCGCAGTGCAGCTCGGCGCCGCGGTGGGACGGCCCGACGTCCACGCCGGAGAAGTTCCCGTCGTCTATGTGCAGCTCAGGCCGGACGCAACCACCACCGCGCAGCAACTGCTCGAGTTCCTCCGCAGCGAGATCAGCGAGCGCGCAGCAATGCCCAAGCACCTGCGCATCATCCCTGTGATGCCGCTCACCGGCGTCGGGAAGATCTTCAAGCCGGAGCTGCGACGGCGGGAAATAACGGACGCGTTGCAATCGGCGCTGGCCGAGGTCGGCGTACAGTGCACCCGCGTGAGTCTGAACGATAACGAGTCCAGCGCCATCTCGCTGCACGTCGAGGGGGTCGACCCCGCGTTCGAATCCCGAGCGAGGGAAATACTGGGCCGGTTTCCCTTTACGTTTTCGATCAGGACGGTTGACCTACCTGCAAGCGGACCGGACGTCGGTTTCCGCCCGTCGTCCTGCTGAATTTCGACATCCAGGGCGCTCCGACGACCTCCGGTGCGCTGATGGACTCGCTTATGTGAGAAGCGATCTGACCTCGCCGCGCACGGCGTGTGCAGTGTGACGCCGGTGCGTTCCTGACGGCGATCAGTTTCACAGTGCTGCGGTGAGCTCGAGTCGTCCATGGAAATGTGTGAGTGTGCTCTCGGATGAACCTGCGGTTGCCAGCTGTAATCGATCGCAGGCTACAACTGCCGCACGGTTAGCGTCACAGGCGGTGAGTAAAATGGCATCGGTTCCTGGCAACGAGCTCTCCTGGCACCTGCGCCCTTACCGGCACGAAGCGCGACCCCGCCGGAGCTCACGTTTTTCCATCCAACTGTCGGCAGCACTTGGCTTCATCGTCTTGTGCCTGATTGCCTGGCCCTGGCCCTCCACGCGCGGAGTCGACACCGCCGTTGCCACCGCGAAATCCCCGAATGCTCGCGCTACTCTGATCGCCCGGCCCTATCGTCACTTCGAGCACAATCTGGACGCTGTGGTGAGCTACAACCGGACCCTGGACCTGTTCCGGATCGAAAATCGCGACGCGTTCGCGTGGACGAACTGTCAGATCACGTTCAATCCCGGCGGCATCGCTGAGTTTGGCCTCAGCGTCGCGTCGATCAACCCCGGTCTCACCGAGGCGGTGCTGCTGCACAGCAGTGAATTCGTCGACTCCGACGGCGTGAAATTCGATCCGTCCACGGACCGCGTAGCGCGGCTCGAGTTGAATTGCGGATCGCCGCGCGGACAACTCCAGTACGGCGGCGAGTTCTGAACGGTCCCAGCTCGCAGGGCACCACTCAGCCGCAGTCAGCGAAGCTCACGCCCGCAAAGTTCCCGCGAAGCTTCTTAGAAGATGCCAGGAAGCAGCGTGCTCGTGCGAGACACGTAGGCGGCATATCCCGGCAGCGTCTTGACCAGGAGAGCTTCCTCGTACCGAATGCGCCGCCGGAACGCGAGGGTGAGCGCGCAGAGGGCTGCCGCCGCGACCACCCATGACCGAAGAAGTACACAGCTCGCCACAAAGGTGATGAGCGCGCCCGTATAGCTGGGATGCCGTATGAGGCGGTAAGGCCCGCGGGTGACCAGCCGTTGCCCGGCCTGGACCGTTACGTTCCAGGTGAACCACGGGCCGAGCAGAACAACCGCCCAGGTGCGCAGAGCCAGCCCTCCGATCATGGCGCCGAACGCCGCCCAGGTAGTCAGGTCGAGGGACAAGGCGACGCGCCCCCTCCAAACGAGTTCGAGCAGCGCGCCGGCCTGCGTCAAGTACACGGTCCAAAGGATCTGGGCGGCGGTTCCTCGGTCTTCGGCGGTTCGTGAGCCTTCAAATGGCCTGTAGGCCGGCTGAAGAATGTTCGCCAGGATGCCGATGCCCATGACCATCCACAGGTGTGGCAGGTGAAGTGCCGGCGACCAGATCGCTGCCAGGATGAGAAGTACCAGGGCCCATATACCAAACGCCTGGAGCGCCTTTGTAACCGCGCCGGTCACCGTAAGGCCGCTTCCCCGCTGAGTCGCAATAAGTGCTGGTACCAGTCGCTCCGGAATATCCCGTTAGGACCGATCTCCCGCTTCCTGGCGAGCCATTCGCGCAACCCCGGGTGACACGTGAATAGTTGGTCGGGCCGCGCATACCTGTGATAGGTCAGAAAATAGCTGCCCTGGTGTGCGATCGCTTGATCAATCAGGCGAATGAAGGCGCTCGCAGCAGCCGCGATCGCGGCAGCCTCATGATCGACGTGCAGATTGAAGATCACACACGCGTACTGGTCGCGTGCCCAAGGAAGAGCGCTCTCGGTGTCCGGTTCGATCAGGCGGATAGTGCCGTAGATGACGTCGGCCGGATGACGCAGAAGGTCGCGCCGCACATCGCCCATGAAAGTCGAGAGGCGATCGCGCGGCACGTACAGCTCGGTGATCATTTCTCCGCCGCGAGTATCGCCCCCCAACCTTCGATCGAGAGCCGCGTGGTAACTCTCGAGATAGAGATTGAGCTGGTGGGTGTCGCTCCAGTAGCGCTGACCGGAGGTGCCAAGGTAGAAGTCGGAGAACTCTTCGAAAGCGCGCGTCTTATCGCGATGGGCGAGCTCGATCAGCCGATTCCAATCTTTCTGCGAAAGACGCCGCTGCCGCGGTGGGATCGGCTTGATGTCGCCGGTGGGGAGGTAGCACGACAGGATGCCAGTGCGAAGAGAACTGGGCCTGGTCGGGTCGGTTGCGAACTGGAAGTCCCCATAGAGGGCGCCGGCGTCGATACGTTGCCGCAGCCTTTCGATCAACCCGTCGATCTCGCGCAGTTCGACCACCCGCTCGACTTGCTGACGAGCCGTGAGGCGTAGTGTCGCCGCCGTCACCACGCCGAAGAGCCCGTAGCCCCCGACCACATGGCGAAAGAGCTCCGGCCGCTGCTGGCGGCTGCAGCTGACCAGCTCACCATCAGCCGTCACAACCTCAAGAGAATCGAGGTCACCCACGAAGGGGGGTGCAGTGAGGCCGCGGCCGTGGATGTTGGCGGCCACCGCACCTCCGATTGTCAGACGGTCAGCGCCGGTCTGCTTTTGCCGGATTCCCCACCGTGACTGCATTCCGCCGGGACGTGTCAGGTACGCTCGAATAACATCCGGCCACTGAATCCCGGCTTCGACTTCGAGCAGCCCTCGTTCCGCGTCGAAGCTGCGGACACCGTTGAGGCGCCGCATGTCGAGCAGCGTGCCTTCGCTCAGGAACTGCTGTCCGCCCATCGCGTGCCGCCCGCCGGCGATGGCGAGCGGTTGCCCCTCGGAGCGGCTTCTTTGCACGGCGCATACCACATCCGCCACTGTTCGCGGCTCCAGGACGCGTGACACCGCCGTGCGGTTCAATCCCGAGTGAGTGTCATTGACCCAGATCCTCTGCGTTGTTCGCGGGACAGTGAGCGAGTCATGATAGTGCGGCATGGCTCAGCCTCGGCTTTCCGCGCAGACGTCTTTGAAGGCCGGCAGTTCGCCCAGCCTTGCTAAAGTCACTCCGAGCTGTGCGAGGTTTATCAGCACCGGTAGGCTTACCGCGCCCAGGGTGGTGGAGATGCTCATTACTGCGCTCCCTAGATGAGATGCGGACCCCCTCCGCGCCTCGAGTCTCCGAGACGGTGGATTCAGCCGCCAGTGCTCGTGCCCCGGTGCTACCTCCGGATACCGCTGGTAGCATATTCTTATACCCATGGGTCCTAAGGGAGACAGCAGTGTCTGCACGTCTGGCGCTTTTGAACGGTATCAAGTGGATTCTCAGAGCGCGGAAAGTGACCTACCGGGAGCTCGCACAATCTATCGGGGTGAGCGAAGCGACGATCAAACGAGACCTGAGTCGTGGAAGCTTCTCGCTCGTTCGACTCGATGAGATCTGCTCGAGCCTCGGCTTAACGCTCAGCGACCTCACGCAGCGCCCCGAGGCTGCCGAGGTCATAACAGAGCTCAGCGACTCCCAGGAGCGCGCGCTGGTGAGCGACCCCAAGGTTCTGCTGGTGACCTATCTGCTCGTCAACGACTGGAAATTCCAAGATATCGTTTCGGCTTTTGAACTGGACGAAAACGAGTACGTGAAGATCCTCCTGAGGCTCGATCAGCTGAAGATTGTCGAATACCGGCCTCCTCATCGCATCCGGAAGTTGACCGCCAGGAACTTCCTGTGGCGGAAGGACGGCCCCGTACACCGGTTCTTTCTTAGTCGACTCGTACCGGAGTATTTTCAGTCCGCGTTCGACGGCCCTGGCGATGCCCTGCGATTTGTCGCCGGCACCCTCTCGCGCGAATCACTTGGCCAGTTCAAGGCGTCCCTCGAACGCCTGGCGGCAGAATTCGAAGTGCTCGCCCGTAACGATGCCCGCCTGCCGCTCGCGAAGCGCGCTGGCTGCAGCGCCGTGCTGGCAGTTCGGGCGTGGGAGTTCTCCGAGTTCACGCGCCTTCGCCGTCGAGCGCGATGATGAAGCTACTGCCTCAGAGCAATCGTGTGACAACTGCTGCGCCACGATCATCCTGCACTACCCCTCGCGAGCGTGCGTGCGGGAGCTGTGGCGGAAGTGTCTGAGATTGCTGGTGGAAAGGGAGGGACTCGAACCCTCGACCCCGGCATTATGAGTCCGGTTAATGACCTCGGCAGCAGGTGGCAAATGGAACACGAGGCAGGAGTCGAACCTGCGTGCTTTGGGTTCAAAGCCCAACGGGGATGCCGGCAACCCACGGCTCGTGTATTGGATCAGGCGGCAGGAATCGGACCTGCGTGGGCTGCGTTCAGAGCGCAGCTGGGATGCCAGCAACCCACACCTGAGTAATCGGCGGGCCAGTAAGGAGTTGCACCCTACTTCCGGGCTTTGGAGACCCGTACCTCGCTACGAGGACCGACCCAAGAATGGCGGAGCGCGGTGAGCCCGAGTCACATGCCGCAAGCGGCACGGTCTGCTTTCCAGACAGCCCCCGAACCCTGCCGGGTTCACGCTCCAAAATGGCGGAAGGCGGTAGGTCTCGATCCACACATCCGCGAGGATGCCACTCGTTTTCGAAACGAGGGTGCGCGCCTGCGCACTTCACCTTCCAATGCTGGCAGAGGCTGAGCGAGTCGAACGCTCACGACCCAAAGCGGATCATCGTCGGGTTCAAGCCGACTAAGCACCCCACATGCGAGCCTCTGTACTTGGCGGAGAGCGGACCACTCGAAGGCCATGCCGCAGGACGGCACCCATCGGTTAGCAACCGCGTGCAGGACCCTGCCTGCTTCACTCTCCGTGATTGGAGCCCGGCTGAGGACTTGCACCTCACCTCTCCCGCTTACAAGGCGGGTGCACCGCTGCCTGTGCGTGACGGGCGAATTGGTGGGTCGCCCAGGAATCGCACCTGGATCACTCCGCTTAAAAGGCGGGTCTCTGTCTCGCTGAGTTAGCGACCCGTGACTGGTGCCCCACGATCGACTTGCACGATCCACCTCCGGGTTACGAATCCGGCGCTCCGCTGTCAGAGCTTGAAGGGCATATCTGGTGCCGATGGCTGGATTTGCACCAGCTGCCTGCGCATTACCAATGCGCTGCACATCTCGATGTGCTTCAACGGCGAAATGGCACCCACGGAGTGAGTCGAACACTCGCAACCCGCCTTCGGAGGGCCGGCGCCGAAGTTCCGTCGGCGTGGGTATGAATTGGCACCCGTGAGTGGAGTCGAGCCACTGCGATCCGCGTTCGTAGCACGGTCCCCGAAATCCCTCGGGCCACGGGCAAAATGGTTGTAGTCCTGGGTGTCGAGCCCAGCCGTCGCCGCTAATCTGGCAGCTCTCCCGGGCTTATAAGACCCGGCCGCACGCCGGTGCTGACTACAATCAGATTGGATGTGGCGGGTGGACTTGCACCACCACCGACAGGTTTATGAGACCTGTGCACCGCTATTTGTGCTACGCCACAGAAAACGGGAGACCCCATGACGATCCATCAGCGACCGCCATGGGGGTTATTGCTTTACTCACTTACGTCATCCGCGCGCTCATGCTCGGCGATGAAGCGCACGACCGCATCCGACCAGCCGTCGACGTGCAGCCACTTGCCGTAGCCCACGCCGTTGCGGTTGGACGCGACATTGATCATGTAACCGAGGCCCTTCGGCTCCGGCACACGATCAGCTGATTGCTCATCCGTAACCACAATCAGACGGTCGTGCGGCAGCTTGTTAACGGTCGTAACGGCGGAGCCGAGCAGCGTGCGGCCCATGCGCGTCGACGCGAGGATCGCGTCCCGCAGTGCCATGCCTGTGCGAGGCGGAACCTCGACGCAGTTGTCACTGAAGGCGAATACCCGCACCGACTCACACACGCCCCGAGCCACGATCGCCACGCCCGCCGCCGCATCCGCACGCGTCACGTCGGACTTGCGCGAGAGCCGCGCCGACATCGAGCCGGAGTTATCCACCAGCACAATAGTCGTGCCGGTGAGCTTCGGCAGCTCCGACAATGCGGCCTGCATCGCGATGTCGAGCTGAGGCTCGAACTGACTTGCATGCCGGGCTGCGGCGATGTACCGGAACGGCAAAAGCTTGTCCGCGCCGCCCTTGCGGGCGAGAATCGCTGCACGCACCAGCTCTACATCCACACCTGCCTGCTCCATGTTGCGCAGGTTCCGGATGAGCGCGAAGTAGCCGAGCTTCTTCTCACGGATCAGCCGCTCGAAGGTTTCCTTCTTGTCGGCACCGGCCGAGAGCTGCACTTCCCAGGTGTCCGGGGTCGCCAGCTCGTTCGCCGCGAGCTTCTTCCACAGCGCCGCCTGCGCCTCGTCCTTGGGCTTCGCATGCGACAGGAAGAGCACGTCGCGCGGTTTGATCTCGGAGTCGCGGTTGTACTTCGCGAGGTCGTACTCGCTGAAGCGCCGCATGCTCCAAGCGAGACCGCGCTTCACCTGCTTCGACAATGGCTGCTTCTTGTCCTTCCAGTAGAGTGCCAGAAACTCCGCCGGCTCATCGGCACGCTGCAGCACCCGACCCAGGGTCTTGGACAGGAGCTGCGGGCGGTCCTTGATCAACGGGTGTCGGGCCAGCTCACGCAGAAGCAAGAGCGGCACGTGCCGTAGGTGCATCTGTTCGCGGGCCTCGACCGCGAGCGCCGCCACGTCCTCCGGCATGCACTGCGCGGTCAGGTCAGCAATTCGCTTGCCGATCTCCTCGCCGTCCTCGTAGAACTCGGACTCCCACAGGAGACAAGAGAGCACGGACCGGCGCAGCTGCGCGAGGACGCTGATGTGATGGGCTCGTGCGCCCTCGTGAGTCACGAGGGAGGCAGGCTTTGTGTTTGTACGCATGGGTCTCTCCTCGGGATTACGGGTTGCGGGAAAAAGTGCCGGGAACAAGCGAGTCGGTTCTAAGCCAGCCTTGCGGCTGGGCAGGATTCGAACCTGCGTTTACCGGAAGTAACCGCACTCTGCGCCACGGCCAAATCAAACAAGCCCGTGCAGGGAACAGGCGATCGCAGTACGTAAGTGCTCTACCACTGAGCTACACGCACCATTGATCGGGTGCGTGGCAGGAGTCGAACCTGCGACCTCTCGCGGTCAAAGCGAAGTAACTGTGATCTACACCACTGCCAAACCGGCGCCGGGTACAAGCGACAAGGGACGTGCGCCCTCACGGGCACTCACGGTCATGGAGTGAAGTAACCCTTGTCTGTCACCACGGCCAAACTGGTAGCGGGAGCGCGAGTTGCACGCGCGACCTTCAGGTTATGAGCCTGACGAGGTACTGCTCCTCTATCCCGCGAAAATGGTGCCCCGAGAAGTGCTCGCACCTTCGTCTCTTCCTCTTCAGGGAAGCGCTTGAGCTGTCTCAGCTATCGAGGCGGAATTGGTACGCCCGGCCAGAGTTGAACTGGCACGCTTAAAGCACAGTCACCTCAAGACTGCGTGTCTGCCTATTCCACCACGGGCGTATGGTGCGGATCCTCGGACTTGCACCGAGAAGCAACTGGGTTTAAGCCAGTCAGGTCTGCTCATTCCCTTCAGATCCGCAAATGGTGCCAAGCCCCGGACTCGCACCGGGAAACGGTTAGGTTTGAGTTAACCAGGTATGCTAATTCCCATCAGCTTGGCGGCACCCGCGGTCAGACTCGAACTGACATGTTGGCGACTTAGGAGGTCACCACCGTTCCCATCGGCGCGGGTATGGTGCCCCGAGTTGGACTCGAACCAACATCGTCGGCTTAGAAGGCCGTCTACCGGTCCATCGGCCGGGGCGAATTGGAGCGGGCGAACGGAGTCGAACCGTCCCGTGCCTCGTTGGCAACGATGCCGCGCACCATGCGCGCCCGCGTGATTGGTAGCTGCCGCAGGATTTGCACCTGCTACCTCCGACTTATCAGGTCGGTGCTCATCTGCATGAGCTTCGCAGCTGTCGCATTGGTCGGAGTGGCTGGATTCGAACCAGCGATCTCGTGCGCCCGAGGCACGCGCTCTAGTCCAGACTGAGCCACACTCCGAAGTTGGTCAGGACGGCAGGACTTGCACCTGCGGCTTCCGAGTTCCAAGCTCGGCTGTCTGCCACTCACTTACGCCCTGGGAGATGGACACGCCGATAGGAATTGCACCTGCGTGAAGTCGCTTTGCAGGCGACCGCCTATAGCTGCTCGGCCACGGCGTGACGTTGGGGTGACAGGCTGGACTTGCACCAGCTACAGCGGGGTCACGGCCCGCGGGCTATCTGCTTCGCCTTCTGCCACAAATTGGTACCCTCGGCAGGACTTGCACCTGCATGGTCGTGTTGGGACCGCTTGGTTCTGAGCCGAGTGTGTCTGCTGATTCCACCACGAGGGCATCGAAATGGTGTTCCGTATCGGAATCGAACCGATCTCTCGTGCTTGAAAGGCGCGGGGTCTCACCAGAAACCCAACGGAACGTGGCGATCGTGCGGAGACTTGAACTCCGTAAGCCAGGCTTGAGAAGCCTGCTGCTCGAGCCGCTTTGCATTCACGATCATGTTGGTGGAGCGCATCGGAATCGCACCGATCAGGCCATCTGCTTGCAAGGCAAATCCGGGTTCCTAGCCCGCACCCCAAATTAGTGGTTGGTTACGCCAACGACTCGTCCGGCTCGCATTCGCTGGCCGCGTTTGCCGGCAACTTCACGGTTTGGTACCGCCGGGTGGACTCGAACCACCTTCTCGCCGCTTAAGAGGCGGGACTCTGGCCCGTTGAGTTACGACGGTAGGGGCCTGGTGCAGCGTCTTGGAGTAGAACCAAGCAGGTCCGCTGGACGCGAGGGTTACGGCCTCGCCGGGGTCCGTCCCCGTCTAACGCTGCGAACTGGTACCCGGTGCAGATTGAGTGCCTGCGACATTCGGTTTGTAGGACCGACGCTCTTCACGTCTGAGCTAACCGGGCATGAATGGCGACCACTAGCGGTAACGATCCGCTCTCACCAAGTAGACAGCTTGGCTGCGACACCTGTCGCATCAGTGGTCAAAATTGGCTGCCGACCTGCGGCTCGAACGCAGCGCGTCGGGATTAACAGTCCGGTTCCCACACCCGGTGGGACTGTCGGCAAGAGAAAAGATTTGGAGCGGAGTGCGGGAGTCGAACCCGCCTCATCTGCTTGGAAGGCAGAGGCCCAAAGCCGCTAGACCAACCCCGCTCACAAAAAATTGAGGGCTTTGTGTGTCGCTTTACGGCTCCCCGTCTCCATGCGACGGATCGTAGCGTGCGCCGGACTTTGGGCGGGGGTTTTCGGGTGGTCTGAGAGCGCTGGATCCTTCGCTCTCGTTACCGTTCTGCCCCCGGCCTTGCGCCGGAGGCAAGGCCAATCAGAATTCGACCGTAATGACTCGGGGCTCAAATTGCCCGAGTAATGAATGCGGGCACGACGGGCTATAGCAGCCCATCGCGGCGCACGTATCGAGTGGTTTTCGGATTGCAGTAATCATGGCGGCGCGAGTTTTACGCCTGCTGATTTCTGAAGTCAAGCGGCATATCAACACTCCGGGTGCGACATAACAGTCGGAAAGAAGAAAAACACTGAGAGGTCCGAGACTTCTGCGGAGCGGCCTCGCTCACTGCATCGGAATCCGAAGACCGGTTGTCCCATCGGTCTTGACCCAATCAGAGGTCCGCGACGGCCCAAATTCAGCCACAGTGTCATTGCACTGTCTCGCTCTCGTCAATTCGGCAGGGCTTCTACAACGAGTGGCGTGTCATGCGGCGTCAAGTCGTGCACCGCGGCGTACCCGAGGTCAGCGGAAAAGTGACCGACGAACGCCAAACATGTCATACCCCTTTGTAGCTAAGGACAGGCCACAGCACACGGACTATTTTCACCAAATCCCGCTGCGCCCGAGCGACCGCGGTAATGTCCCTATAGGCACTGGGAGCTTCGTCTCTGAGCCGCTCGGTCAAGCGAAAGTCGTACCTGACATCTCGCATTTGACGCTGCAGATCGCGATTCGTGATGGACTTTCGCGCGTCTGTGCGACTGAGCAATCTGCCAGCTCCATGCGCGCTCGAGCACAAGGCCTCCGGACATCCTCGTCCAACGACGTGATAACTCAGGCTACCCATGGAGCCTGGAAGCACACCCGCTTGATCCGGCCATGCCGGCATGGCCCCCTTACGGTGGACCCAAAGACGCTTGGCGCCGTGAGTTTCCTGTTCGGCGTGGTTGTGGTCTGTAGTGATAGAGGCTTCCCACTGCAGCCGACCGCCGGCGATCCCAGATACGATCTCACCCGCCAATACCGCAATCTGTCGTCGATTGGCATCCGCAAACCGCCGTGCCCACGCGGCATCGTTCAGATACGCAGTCCCTGAGTCCACTTCAGTATCAAGCGCCCTGAGCCCTCCACCGACCGGCTCGGCGGGTGCAAGGTGATGGTCGCGAATAGCAGGTCCGAGCGCGCGCGAACCGCTGTGGACCATAAGCCAAAGTCGTGCCGCTTCATCCGACTGCAACTCAACGAAGTGGTTTCCACTCCCGACAGTCGCAAACTCAGAAGTCCCGGCGCTGCGCCACAGTCCCTCCAGTCGTGCATCGCTCAGCGCTGGCCGAGCCAAGGCGTCGGGCATTGAGATGGCTTCTCCCCTATTGCGTCGACGTGCGGGTATCGAGCGGCCAAGACCCGCAAGGATGCGGGCGGCGGTCCGCGGTTCCCTGACTCGCTCTGCCTCGACGTCGAACGGCACGGCAAGCATTCCACAACCAATATCCCCGCCAACGGCCTGTGGGTACAGGAGGCGCGCGGTTCCGATGGCGACGCCGACACACACGTCCTCAGCCAGGTGCACATCGGGCATGACTGCGACGTGCTGCACATCCGGGGCGCGGCGTAAGCGCCGGATAGCACTGGACACATCATCGCTCATAGGCGTAGCGAGCCAGCTGTGTAGAGGTGCCAAGAAATGCTCAGTCATGTCCTTCATCCTCTGCCAGGCCAGGAACGAACGACAATTCCGGTGCGTGCTTGCGACTGATCGACCTCGCCACCTCGGCGCGCAGCCCTGGCGTGCGGGCACGGAGCTCCGTAAGCACATCGCCCGTTGAGCGGCCGTTAGGTATGACAACGTAAACGAGCAGATGGCCGCAGCCAGGTGCGGGCAATACGTCGCACACGAACACGGCTTCAAGAGCCTCACCGGCATACTTGGCGGCCAGCGCAAGATTGAGTGCTCGTTGGACCTGATGGCAAAGCTGGCGCGTCTTGTGTTCCAACCGCCGTCCACGGCTTCGTCGGTGTTGGGCGTCCTCGTCCTCCAATGCGGCTGCGAATTCCGCGGCTATCGGGCTTAGCGACTCATTTCGATCGCGAATGCGTTTTGACACGACAAAAATCTCCCAGAGGCGCCGCGACCACGCGAGCGCCGGCGAAGCGGTACAACGCGCGCAGGCGCGTACCGTCAACGTGACGGATTCAGGCTGTGGGAGCCGGTCCAGTCGACCGGATTCATTACCGAGCGGGCGAGGATCGGCTCAACTGCAGCAGACGGAGAGCAACAGCAAACATGGCGCTCCTCCTCTTGAGTTAAGCCAGTCACATTGAACACCTGAGAGGTGTTCGGGGCGCGAATTATCGCATCACTCTTTGGGAAAGCAAGGGACCAACCCAGTGTGCTGAACCGCCGGCCGCGCGGCTCAAGGGTTGCAGCTGGCGCGGTGCGAAGTGACGCGCAGCCTTATCGGCCAGGGCATGTCCGCCGGCGGGGCCTGCGCCATCGGCGGCAGCGCACCGAGCGCCGCGATAATCTGCGCATCGAGCGCGCGCCTGCCGCTCGACTCGACGAGCGTAACATTCTCGATCGAGCCTGCCGCGGAGACCTGCAGGCGGACCTGGACCGTGTAGCAGCTCTGCAGAATCTCGGGAATGCGGTTGAGCTCGCTCTTGAGATAGCTCTGCAGCTCACCGGCGAATTGCCGAAACCGTATGGCAGCGCCACCTGCAATTCCACCGCCGCCGACCGTGAGCAGCAGCTCGTGCCCGCCGGGCTTGCCGAGGAGACCAAACACATCACCGCCTCCTGCGCCGCTCTCATCCAGACCGAGGTTCTCATCGGGCGGCCGTAGAAGGCCCGCGGGTGCTCCAAAGCTGCCGCTGCCGAATGTCTACAACGCGTCAACAAGCGACTTCCGCCGATCTATCCAGTTTGGGCGACCCGGCTGGCCCGAGTGTCAGACGCCGCCTCGAGGTACTCCGCGAGCCTCTCATAGCGAGCCGCGAGTGAACGCAGCTCCTTCTAATGGTGAACGGTCTTCAAGGCGAGGCTTTCGATCGCCCTCGTTTCCGACGTGTTTGCCCTGTCGACCTCAATGCGTAGGTAGATCTCTTCGCGAGGACGGTGACGGTCACGTCATCGCCGATTCTGCACACACTCTCCCGGCCACTTTCGGCCGTTCATGATGAAGCTCTAGCCTGCTCCTGAGCGGACACTCATGGCACGGGATCAACCGGCACAACGTGGGCTACTTCAGAAAGCTCCGAGAACTATTGTGATGACGGTTCCCCGACGAGAACGCCGGTGATGCGTGATGGCGCGCTACGCTCTATCTTGTTCAAAGTTAGTCGATCGACGCAATATACGTTGTCACCGCCAACATCTCATCCCGAGTCAAATTCTTAATGAGGCCGTGCATCACAGGTGCTACCCGCGACGCATTTTGGATCAGCAGTATTTGTTTCAGGAGATACGGGGCATGCTGCCCTGCGAGTCGCGGGAAAATGCCTTTGCCTTCAGCATTGGCGCCGTGGCATACGTTGCAAGCCGGAATACCTTCCTCGGGCATTCCCTTCTCGAAGATCATTTTACCCTTAGCCATCAGTTTGGCGTCCCCGAGTTGCCCGCGCACTGGATGTTGCGCAGCGTAGTAAGCCGCGAGCGCACTGATCATCGTATTGTCGAGTTGAGAGGCCAAACCCCACATATAAGCCTGCGCATCCGGGTCCGCCCGTGTTTGATCCCGGAAAGCCTTGAGTTGCGCTTCGAGATACGGGGCCGGCTGCGCCGCGAGATTGGGAAATGGAGATGAAGTGCTGCGGCCGCCTGTCCCATGGCAAGTGACGCAAGCCCTGCTGGCGAATTTTTCCGCGGTCTGCTGCGTTGCGGGCACTACATCGGCAGCAAACGCGGCGCTGCAGGTCACAAATGTCAGAAATGTCGTGGCGAGGCAAGGGAGTGCTCTCATGGTCTCTCCTTTCAAGCCGCGCGTGAACTTCGTCTTGCACGAAGACGCGAGACGATCAATTTTTCGCTTATAGGCCAGTCCCAATTCATTGTCATCCGTTCTTACCCTTATGGAGCGCTAAACGGGCACCCCGCAGTGCAACGGGGCCAGACAGCTGCTCGCAGCGGCTCCTCGCGTTTGAATGGCCGCTCCTGACGAGACCTAGCGGCGGCTTCGGGGTCAAGAGCACTCATTGCGAAATGGCCGAGTGCGGCCAACTGGCGACATCGAAACCCCAAAGCTGTAGTGCGCCGAAGCGGAAGTTGCGCGTGGTTGCGGAGGCCTCTCAACGTCTTTCAATGTCTGTCGGAGCAGGACTGCGGACGAATCTCCACACCTCCCCGGCATGGCCAGCCGACCGCGAGGTGG
>Ga0335069_10003137_pt1 | contig 25169 bp, 23 predicted proteins | sample Lox_Sample_11_FD_206714 | JGI IMG/M metagenome (GOLD analysis project Ga0335069, IMG submission 206714) | Soil microbial communities from Loxahatchee National Wildlife Refuge, Florida, United States - Lox_Sample_1.1 | ecosystem: Environmental > Terrestrial > Soil > Wetlands | place: USA... | reverse complement strand
GCCGGCAGCTACGGTGGAGTGACCGCCGAGGCGGCCTGGGCTGTCGGGCTCGGCGCGAACGTGCTGCTCGGAGGCTCGAAGAAGGGCTTCGCCCTTCAGCCGCTGAGCGTGCAGGGATACAACGGAATCAACGCCGCCGGCGGCATCACGGAGGTCGAGCTGAAGGCCGCTCCGTAAACCCGCGACTCCCCGCTTGTCCCAATCGGATCGGCGCCGGCCCGGCGCCGATCCGATCCGAATCCCGCGGGTCGCGCGGAAGATCGTTCGCGAGGCGCGATCGAGATTCCCGTGGCCGTGCGTCGTCAGTGGAAAATCGCCCTTCTGCCGCCATCCGTCGCCCTGTGTCCCGCAAGCTGGCGCGCAACGGTCGCCGGCGTAGCGGTCGGCCTGCTGATCGTCTTCCAGGGTTGCGCCAGCCGGCCGATCAACGAGCCGATTGCGCGCGCCGAGCCCGAGGGCGGCTATAGCGTCGCCGCGCACGTCGCGCAGCGACCGGATCACGATCGTGCGACTCTGCTGGTCCTCGCATTTTCCGGCGGCGGCACGCGCGCCGCGGCATTCTCGTACGGGGTGCTGGAAGAGCTGCGCCGAACGCCCGTCGTCGTCGATGGCCACTCGCGCCGAATGCTCGACGAGGTCGACGTCATCACGTCGGTATCGGGCGGCAGCTTCACCGCGCTCGCGTACGCCCTCTACGGTGAGCGCCTGTTCAGCGAATACGAATCGCGGTTCCTCAAGCGCGACGTCGAAGCTGCGCTGATCGCGCGGGCGCTCAACCCGTTCGATTGGCCCAGTCTACTGAGCCCGGGGTATGGACGCTCCGAGCTCGCGGCCGCCTACTACGACGAGATTCTCTTCGGCGGCGCGACGTTCGGCGACCTGGTGGAGAAGCCCACGCCGATTGCGCTGCCGTCGGCGACCGACTTGACGACGGGAGACCGCTTCCCGTTCATGGCGGAGAACTTCAATCTGATCTGCTCGGACCTGAACAAGGTGCGACTGTCGCGCGCCGCTGCCGCTTCGTCGGCCGTGCCGGTCGTGCTTTCTCCCGTGACGTTCAACAACTACGGAGGACGCTGCGGCTTCCAGTTCGCCGCCTGGATCCGCGAAGCCGTTGCGAATCGAAATCCGGACCTCGATACCGGGCGCGCGTTGCAGCGCTACGAGGAGCTCGTCGAGCTCCAGGACAGCGCGACCCGTCCCTATCTGCATCTCGTCGACGGCGGTGTGTCGGACAACGTCGCGATGCGGGCGATCGTCGAGCTTCTCGAGACGATCGACGCAGGTCGGCGCCGCGAGGCGCTTCCGCTTCTGCGCGACGTGCGGCGCATCGCCATCATCGTCGTGAACGCGGCTTCGTCGCCGTCGGTCGATTGGGGGAGGAGCGAATCCGCGCCGGGGATCTTCGACCAGTTGTGGCAGGCGTCGAGCGTCCCGATCGACCGCTACTCGTACGAATCGATCAATCTGCTGAACGACATCGTATCGCGCTGGCGGCTCGAGCAAAGGCTCGCCGCCGCCGAGGCGAGGCTTGCCGGAAAGCTCGCTCGGGAGGAGGAGTTCGGCAGTCCTCCGGTCGATCTCTACGCGATCGACGTGAGCTTCCGCGATATCGCGGACCCCGAGGAGCGCCGCTACTTCGAAAATCTGCCGACGAGCTTCGTGCTTTCGGACGATGCGGTCGACAGGCTGCGCAGCGCCGCCGGCCGCCTGCTGCGGGCGTCTCCGGCGTATCTCCGCCTGCTCCGGGCCCTCGGGAGCGATCCCGCTCAAAGTACCGCTATCATTCCGCCGTGATCGCTGGCGGAAAGACCGACGCATGAGCACTCTGACCAGACACCCGTTGCTGCTGTTGCTCCTCTCCTTCGTGGTCCTCTGGTTTTGGGCATGGATCGGAACGGTCGCTTTCAGCAAGCTCAGAGCGCAGGTCGCCACGCTGCACGAGGATTTCGCCGTCGTTCAGGGCGCGACGCTCACGCTGCTCGGGCTCATCATCGGCTTCACCTTCTCGATGGCCTTGACGCGCTACGATCAGCGCAAGAACTTGGAGGAGGAGGAAGCCAATGCGATCGGCACCGAGTACGTGCGCGCGGAGCTCCTGCCCGAAGCGGATGCGGCGAACGTCCGCGCGCTGCTGCTGAGCTACCTCGATCAGCGGATCGCCTTCTACGTGACGCGCGACGAAAAGGAGGTCGCCGAGATCGACGCCCGGACGGCGAAGCTGCAGACGGCGCTTTGGTCTGCGGTGAAGGGGCCGGCGATTGCGCAGCAGACCCCGGTGATGGCGCTCGTGGTCGCCGGCATGAACGACGTGCTGAATTCGCAGGGGTATACGCAGGCCGCCTGGCTCAACCGAATCCCCGCGGGAGCCTGGGGCCTGATGGGCGCGATCGCCATATGCTCGACGCTCCTTGTCGGCATCGGCGCGCGCGACGGCAAGGCGGGGCGCGGCTTCCTCGTCGTGCTGCCGGTCGTGCTTTCCGTCGCGTTCTTCCTGATCGCGGACATCGACAGTCCGAGGTGGGGCATCATTCACGTAGCCCCGCTCAATCTCGAAAGTCTGGCGAAGTCGTTGCGGGCGCAGTAGCGGCAGAGATCGGAGCGTCGGGGCAGGCCGCGGTGAGCACGGACCCGGACTCCCCGCCGTGCGCGGATGATTGCCGATCCATTGTCCGCTACGCTATGTAGGCGACAATTGCTTCGGCACAGGGCTGCAACATGTTCGCTGCTGTTGCATTCGCGGAACGCCTTGCGCTCGTCGCGGCGACGGTGCTCTTGACATGCCGAACGACGGGGCCGAGACTGACAGAAGAGCCTGTAGCTGACGACGCGCTCGAGCGGGTGTCGTCCAGGCAAAACCCTTGGGCAAAACTGTCGTAAGGCAGTGACGCAAAGCCTCCGGCCCGCGGTGTGCGGGTAGCGGGGCTGCTGGCGGAGCAGTAGGCCGCCGTCATTCCGGATCGCGCGCGGTCCTCGCGCGCACCCGAAAGCACGTCATTGTCGCGCGACGCCTTTTTTGGAGGCGTGAAACCGTGCACACGTTCAGTCCTGATTTCTCGAAGAGCGCCCCGCGAGGCATAGACCTGCACCTGCGGCATTCGCCGGATGGAGGGCACGCGGGTCCGGTAACGATCGCGAGCGCGGACGGCAGTCCGGCCGGTATCGCGGCGCGCATCTCGGCGCCGGGCGACGTCAAGGGCAAGCGGCTGATCGCCGATCAGCACTACATGGGCCTCGATGCGAAAGCGCTGCGCGGCGGCGCCGCGCGCACGCTCGCACGCTTGTCCGCGCATCCTGCAGGGCAGGCCTGGATCGACCTCCGCAGCCTGGGCGACGACTTCCATCTCGACGCGGGCGCCAGCGCAGCGCTGTTGAGCGCGATGCTCGCCGGCGGATTGTTGTATCCGCATGGCGCCGGCAAATACCACGCGACGCGGCAATTCCGCGAATACGCGCTCGCGACGGTCGTCGCACCGCTGCCGCGGGAGCGTGCGAGGGGTCTCATCGATCGGGCGGCCAGGCTCGCCGCGCGCATCAACGCCGAATGGAGCCATCTCCCGTTCGAGATCGAGATGATGGCGGTGTCGGGCAGTTACATGACGCGGCGCGATCAGCTCGCGGATCTCGTGCTCTCGTTCGCATTGCATCGGCGCGCGGTTTCGCGGTCGGCGGATTCTGCGCTACCGCCGAGCAAGGACCAGGCGTCACGCCAGATCGTCGAGGCGCTGCAGGCGCTCTCCTCGTTCATCGTCGTCCGCTTCGTCTCGGACCAGACGAAAGTGCAACGCCCGTTCAGCGTGGTGTTCCAGGCCGGCACGAGCGCGTCGGAGGCGGCCGTCGAGCGGCGGGACATGCTCCGCGACCTGCGTGTTTCGGTGACGCGTTGGTTCGTCGCGAAGTAGGCTGCCCGCGGGCGCCGCGCATTCGGCACTGCACGGCCCCGAAAAGGTCGGACGAATCGTTGGGCGGTACGCCGAAAGCCGCTCGACGCTCCTACACCTCGCCGGTCCAGTAGTCGACGTGGCGCTCGGTGTGCGTCATGTGCCGGAAGTCCTTGGCGAAAGCGCCGATCTTCTTCGAGTCGGGGTACTCGCAGACTTCCGTCGGCATCATCGTGCTGATCGATAGATAGGCGAGAGGCGCGTCGGAATCGTTGACGATCTGGTGCGCGGTTTCCGGGCCGCCTGTCGGACAGCAGATCACGTCGCCGGCGCGAACCTTGCGCGTCTCGGCGCCGTAGCGCAGCGTCCCTGTGCCTTTCACGATGAAGAACATCTCCTCTTCGCCGCGGTGGCTGTGAAACGGACACGAGCGTTTCCCCGGCGGAACGACATCGTACGAATATCCGAGGTCCTTCGCGCCGAGGAGCGGTCCGATGCGCACCGAGTCGGATTCGAAGGTGTCGCCCTTCTCGAAATGCTCGAGCTTCAGCTCGTCGATGTTAACGACCTTGGAATCGATCGCGCGCATGGCTGTCTCTCCCCCTCGAGAACGAAAGCCCCGCGGTCGCCCGCAGGGCCTCCGATTTCCTGACCGACGTTTCGCCGGCTCGCGCCGCGTCCCGCGGCGCGCCGCTCGCTACATTCGCTCGATGATCGCGGCGATTCCCTGCCCGCCGCCGATGCACATCGTAATGAGCCCGTAGCGCTTCCCGGTGCGATGCAGCTCGTACATCGCCTTGATCGTGAGGATCGCGCCGGTCGCGCCGATCGGGTGGCCGAGCGCGACGGCGCCGCCGTTCGGATTGACCTTCGCGGCGTCCATGCCGAGCTCCTTCGACACGCCCAGTGCTTGCGCGGCGAACGCCTCGTTCGACTCGATGACGTCCATCTGGTCGAGCTTGAGATTGGCCTTGGCGAGCGCGCGCTTCACCGCGCTCACTGGCCCTAGACCCATGATCTTCGGATCGATTCCCGCATGGCCGTACGCGACGAGACGTGCCATCGGTTTCAAGCCCTTCTTCGCCGCAGCCGATTTCTCCATCAGCACGATAGCCGCGGCCGCATCGTTGATACCCGACGCGTTCCCGGCGGTGACGGTGCCGTTCTCTTTCTGGAACACGGCCTTCAGCTTGCCCATGCCTTCGAGCGAAGCATCGCCGCGCACGTGCTCATCGGTGTCGAACTGCACCGGCCCCTTCCTGCTCTTCAGCTCGATCGGCATGATCTGGCTCTTGAAGTGGCCGGCGGCGATCGCAGCGGCAGCGCGCTTGTGGCTCTCGACGGCGAAGGCATCCTGTTGCTCGCGCGAGAGCTCGCACTTCTTCGCGACGTTCTCGGCGGTGACGCCCATGTGGACCGTGTCGAACGGATCGGTGAGCGCGCCGACCATCATGTCGATCTCCTTCGCCTCTCCCATCCGCGCGCCCCAGCGCAGCGCCGTCGACGCGTACGCCGCGCGGCTCATGCTCTCGGCGCCGCCCGCGACGGCGGCGTCGGTGTCGCCGAGCAGGATGTACTGCGACGCCGAGACGATCGCCTGCATGCCGCTGCCGCACAGGCGATTGAGCGTCAGCGCACCGGTGTCGTGAGGCAGCCCGCCGTTCACGCAGGCAACGCGCGACAAGTACATGTCCTTGGCTTCGGTGTGGATGACATTGCCGAACACGCACTGGCCGACGTCCTTCGGGTCGATCTTCGCGCGGCTCACTGCCTCCTTGACGACGCGGGCGGCGAGATCGGTCGGCGCGATGTCCTTCAGGCTGCCGCCGTAGTCGCCGATGGCCGTGCGCACGCCGCTCAGGATGACAACTTCTCTTTGCTCGCTCATGGGGAAATCTCCGATTCGGGCTGCAGGGGAAAGGACGTTGATTATCCCGCGAATCGGAAGATCGTGCAGCGGGGGCCGCCCGCCGGGGCGAAGGTACCCGTCCGGCTTTGGAGGCGCGCCGGAAGTCGAAGTACCATCGCGTTCGCGCACCTTCGTCCGAGGCTCCCATGTCCCAAGCGGCACGCGGCTCGATCTTCGTCAGCATCTTCGGGATCCTGATCTGCGGCATGGCCGGCGGCTTCTCCGCGTGGATGCTCGTCTCCAGGCTGGGTCTAGACGGCGTCGTCGGCGCGTTCATCGCCGCGGTGATCGGCATGGTCGTTGCGACTGCGCTGTGGGCGGGCGGGGCGGCGCTGCTGCGCGCCGTCGGCTGGATACGCTGACGGGCGCTCGCCGAGCCGCGATGCCCGAACCCGACAGCGCCCTCGATCTCGCCGCCTACTTCGCGCGGATCGGGTACGCGGGCGACCGCACGCCCTCGCGAGCCACGCTCGACGCGCTGCACCTCGCGCACGCGACGCACATCCCGTTCGAGAACCTCGATATCCTCCTCGGCCGCCCGATACGCCTCGACCTGGACAGTCTGCAGGCGAAGCTCGTCCTCGGCCGGCGTGGGGGCTACTGCTTCGAGCAGAACCGCCTGTTCGCCGCGGTGCTCGAGGCTCTCGGCTACGCGGTGACTCCGCTGGCAGCGCGCGTCAGGTTCGGGACCTCGGCAGTGCTGCCGCGGACGCACATGCTGCTGCGGGTCGACGTCGAGGGAAGCCGACTGCTCGCCGACGTCGGGTTCGGCGTCTTCGGCGTGCTGATCCCGCTGCCGCTCGACGAGCTGGCCGAATCGCGGCAGTTCGCGTGGACGTACCGGATCGCGCGGGAGCGCGGCCTGTATGTGCTGCAGCTTCGCACCGGGGACGCGTGGGCGGACCTCTACGCATTCACCCTCGAGCCGCAGCATCCTGCCGACTACGAGATGGCGAACCACTACACGTCGACGTATCCGTCGTCGCGCTTCGTCCAGGCGCCGATCGCGCAGCGTTCGGCGCCCGATACGAGAAAGGTGCTGCGCGATCGCACCTATACCGAGCATCGTGGCGAGTGCGTGAGCGAGCGAACGCTCGCCGACGAGAACGAGCTCCTCCAGGTTCTCGCCGACGAGTTCGAGTTGCGCTTTCCGCCAGGCACGCGATTTCGAGCGCGCGGCGCCGGCTGACACTTGGCGAACGATCCGGCGCGCGGTCGATCGGCGATAATGCGGCCTCGTCCGGCCGGACACGCCTTCTTCCGCTCGCCATGACATCGCTCGCCTCGATCACGACTCACCCGGCGCTCGTGTGTGCAGTGCTGCTCACGCTATCCAACCTGTTCATGACGTTCGCGTGGTACGGACACTTGAGGAACCTGCAGGGGGAGCCGTGGTGGATCGCGGCGCTCGTGTCGTGGGGCATCGCGCTCTTCGAGTATCTGCTGCAGGTTCCCGCGAACCGGATCGGGTTCAGGGCGCTGTCGCTCGGGCAGCTCAAGATCATGCAGGAGGTGATCACGCTGCTCGTGTTCGTGCCGTTCGCGGTCGTCTACATGGGACAGCCGCTCAAGCTCGATTACCTCTGGGCCGCGTTCTGCCTGATGGGGGCGGTCTACTTCACGTTCCGGACGTAACGGCCGCGGCCGCCGGCGCGAGCGACCGATGACTTCCTTCGTGGTGCCGTTTGCGCGCCTCTACCCGGCCTTCGCGGCCGGCTTCCTGCTCTCCTACTTCTTCCGCTCGGTGAACGCCGTCATCTCCCCGGAGCTCACGCGCGAGCTCGCGCTTGAGCCCGGGTCGCTCGGATTGCTGACCAGCGCGTACTTCATGGCGTTTGCCGTGGTGCAGATCCCCGCCGGGATGCTGCTCGACCGCTACGGTCCGCGGCGCGTCGAGCCCGCTCTGCTCGCGCTCGCCGCGACCGGCTCGCTGCTCTTCGCGATTGCCGGCGACGTGCCCGGCCTCGTCGTCGCGCGCGCGCTGATCGGCGCCGGGTGCGCGGCCTGTCTGATGGCGCCGATGAAGGCGATCGTCACGTGGTTCCCGGTCGCGAGACAAGCGTCGCTTTCGGGGTGGATCATGGTGGCGGGCGGCGTGGGCGCTCTCGTCGCCACGACCCCGCTCGAGCTCGCGCTCCGCTTCGCGTCGTGGAGGACGATCTTCGTCGCGCTCGCCGCGCTGACTTACACGGCCGCCGCGTTCATCTGGATCAGGATCCCGGACGCGCCTCGGCACCCCGAAACTCCGGGCCTCGCGCTGCAGTGGGCGGGGGTCAAGTCGGTGTTCACTCATCCGCGGTTCTGGTGGATCGCGCCGCTCGGAGGCGTCGTGATGGGCACGTTCATGGCGATCCAGGGACTGTGGGCGGTGCCGTGGCTCATCGAGGTCGACGGCTACGATCGGGCGGTCGCGGCGCGCCATCTGTTCGTCGCCGGGGCGTCGACTCTCGCGGGTTACATGTCGATCGGAGTTCTGGCGGCCGGGTTTTCGCGCCGCGGGGTTCACGCACGGCATCTGTTCGCGACCGGCTTCGCGACGAGCGCGATGGCGCTTGCGGCGATCGTCGCAGCGCTGCCGGGCAGCTATCTGTGGTGGGCGATCTACGGATTCGGCGCTTCCGTCAACGTGCTGTCGTTCACCGTGCTGAACGACGGATTCCGCAAGGAGCTCGCGGGCCGCGCGAACACTGCGGTGAACCTCGCCATGTTCAGCGGCAGCTTCGCCGCCCAATGGGGCATTGGCCTCGTCGTCGACGCCGCGCGCGCGGCGCTCGGCTTCGACACCGCGGCCGGCCTGAAGCTCGCGTTTGCGCTCGCGCTCGCGCTGAACTTCGCGACGCTCGTCTGGTTCGCAATGGGGTGGCGCCGCGAGGGCGCGCGTCCGCTCGCGCAAGGAAAGGCCTGAGGACGCGAGCGATGCATCTGCACATTCTCGGGATCTGCGGAACGTTCATGGGCGGGCTTGCGGCGATCGCGGCAGCTGCCGGCCACCGCGTGACCGGATGCGACGCCAACGTCTATCCGCCGATGAGTACGCAGCTCGCATCGCTCGGCATCGCCCTCACCGAAGGCTACGACGCGTCCCAGCTTCGCGGTGTCGCCAACGGCGCCGACGTGTTCGTCGTGGGCAACGTGATCACGCGTGGCAACCCGCTGATCGAGGCGATACTCGACGCGGGCCTCGCGTATGCGTCGGGCCCGCAATGGCTCTACGAGAACGTACTGACGGGCCGCTGGGTGCTCGCCGTCGCGGGCACGCACGGGAAGACGACGACCGCGTCGATGCTCGCCTGGATCCTCGAGAGCGCAGGGCTGCGGCCGGGGTTCCTGATCGGCGGCGTGCCCGCGAATTTCGGCGTCTCGGCGCGCCTTTCCGACAGCGGTTTCTTCGTGATCGAAGCCGATGAATACGATACGGCATTCTTCGACAAGCGCTCGAAGTTCGTTCACTACCGGCCGCGGACGGCGATCCTCAACAACCTCGAATACGACCACGCGGACATCTTTCCCGACGTTGCGGCGATCGAGACGCAGTTCCACCACCTCGTGCGCACCGTTCCGCCGTCGGGCCGGCTCGTCGTGAACGGCGAGGAAGCCTCGCTCGCGCGCGTGCTCGCACGGGGCTGCTGGTCCGAGCTCGAGAGATTCGCGAGCGCCGAATTCACGGCGCGCGACGGCGCGCCCGCTCCCGCGTGGCGCGTCGCCGAAGACGGCGTCGTCACCCGGCATGGCGCGGTGCACGGTCGGCTCCGCTGGCCGCAGGATCGCCGACAGCTCGGACGGCACAATCGCCTGAACGCGCTCGCAGCGCTCGTCGCCGCGCGCCATGCCGGTGTGGCGATCGAGACGGGCATCACGGCGCTCGCCGGTTTCCGGGGCATCAAGCGCCGACTCGAGGTGGTCGGGATCGCGCGCGGGATCACGGTCTACGACGACTTCGCGCATCATCCGACGGCGATCGCCACGACGATCGACGGACTGCGGCGGGAGATCGGAGGCTCGCGGATCATCGCGGTGCTCGAGCCTCGCACCAACACGATGAAGGTCGGAGCGATGAAGGATGCGCTGCCCGGCAGCCTCGCGCAGGCCGACCTGACGTTCTGCCATGCCGCGAATCTCGGCTGGGATGTCGCGGGTGCGCTGGCGCCTCTCGGCGCGAAGGCCGCGGTCCACGACAATCTCGACGCCCTGATCGGTGCCATCGTCGCCGCAGCACGGAGCGGCGATCACGTGCTCGTGATGAGCAACGGAAGCTTCGGCGGCATCCACGGAAAGCTCCTTTCGCGGCTCGCGGCAAAGCAATGAGCAGCGCCGGGGCGCTTCCATGACCGCGTCGACGATCGTCTACTTGCACGGCTTCAACTCGTCGCCGCAATCGGTGAAGGGCAGGATGGTCGCGCGCGCCGCGGCAGCGCTCCCCGACGCACCGCGTTTCCACATTCCCGACCTTGCGCACCGGCCGGCGCAGGCGATGCGCGCAGTCTGCGCGTGGGTCGACGACGCTGCGGGCGTCGGGAACCCGAACGTCGCCTTCGTCGGCAGCTCTCTCGGCGGCTTCTATGCGACATGGCTAGCCGAGCGCTACGGCGCGCGCGCCGTCGTCATCAATCCGGCGATCCGTCCCGCAGCGGACCTGGGTTCGTTCGTGGGGCGCCAGCGCAATCCGCACACCGGCGTAGAGTACGAAGTCACGCCCGCGCATTTCTTCGAACTCGAGGCTCTCGAGATCGAGCGGATCACGCGTCCCGAGCGCTACTTCCTGCTCGTTCGGACCGGCGACGAGCTTCTCGACTGGCGGGTGGCGTCGGCGTTCTACGCGGGCGGATTCCAGTACGTTGCTGGGGGCGGCAATCACGGCTGGGAAGACTTCGGCGACGAGGTCGATGCGGTGCTCCGCTTTTGCCTGCGTTCCGACAGCGCGAGCGAGACGGACGCAACCAGAATGTGAGCGCAGCCGGGCCGTACGAAGTTGCCGTGATCGGCGGCGGCCTCGTCGGCGCCGCGGTCGCGTTCGGACTGCGCGCGCTCGGCCCGAAGCTTGCGCTGCTGGACGAGGGCGACGTCGCGCATCGGGCGGCGCGCGCGAACTTCGGTCTGATCTGGGTCCAGGGGAAGGGCGCAGGCCTTCCCGAATACGCCGCCTGGACACAGCGCTCCGCGGCCGAGTGGCCGCGGCTTGCCAACGAGCTGCTGCGCGAGACCGGGGTCGATGTCGCGTTCGCGCAACCGGGCGGCTTCCATGTCTGCCTTTCGGCCGCGGAGCTCGAGCGGCGCGTCGCGACGCTCGACGCGTTGCAGGCGCAGGCCGGCTTCCGCCGCTATCCGTTGGAAGTCCTCGATCGCGCGCAGCTTGCTCTGCGCCTGCCCGGTCTCGGACCGGGCGTCGCCGGTGGGACGTACTGCCCGATCGACGGCCATTGCAACCCGCTGAAGCTGCTGCGGGCACTGCATGCGGCAACGGTTCGCGCGGGTGGCGTGTATCGAGCCGATCATGCTGTTGTGAAGATCGCGCGCCACGGCACAGGCTTCGTCCTCGACACTTCCGGCGGCAGCGTTGCCGCAGGCAAGATCGTGCTCGCCGCGGGCCTTGGCAACGGCGCGCTCGCACCGATGGTCGGGCTTCGCACGCCGGTGCGGCCCAATCAGGGCCAGGTCATCGTGCTCGAGCGCGTTCCGCGCTTTCTCGAGCTCCCGATCTCCACGATCAGGCAGACCGACGAGGGGACCGTGCTGATCGGCGACTCGCAACAGGAGCGCGGCCTGGACGACTCCTGTTCGACCGACATCGTCGCAGCGATGGCCGCGCGCGCGGTGCACGTGTTCCCGAAGCTCGGCAGCGCGCGCGTCGTGCGCGCTTGGGCCGGATTGCGCGTGATGACGCCGGACGGATTTCCGATCTACGAGCAGTCCGCTTCGCATCCGGGCGCATTCGCTGCGAGCTGCCACAGCGGCGTTACGCTTGCCGCAGTGCACGCCTACGTCTTCGCGCCCGCGGTAGCAGCGGGAGCGCTGCGGGAGTCTTTCCGGCCGTTCGCGGCCACACGATTCGATGCGCGGGCAGCCGCCGGGCGAGAGGGCGACGAGGGAGAGCGGCGTTGACGAGCGTCGTCTACGATGTTGCGGTGATCGGCGGCGGTCCCGCCGGGCTTGCGGCTGCCGGGCTCGCCGCGCGATACGCGGTCGCGACCGTGCTATTCGACGAGCGGCCTCGTCCCGGCGGGAGCCGCTACGGCGCGTCGATCGCGAGCGGCGACCCGGGCACCGACGCGCCCGCGCACAGAGACAGCCACGAGGATCTCGTCGCCGAGTTCAGGAACTCCCGCGCGACTGGCGTGTTCGACGCCGCGGTATGGGCGGCGCGCCGCCGCGACGACGGGGTGTTCGATATCGGCGTCGCGCACGGCACGCCCGGCGCGAGGAGCACGCGTATCGCGTCGGCGCGCTCGCTGATCGTCGCGACCGGCGCACTCCCACGGCCGTTTCCGATTCCCGGGGCGGCGCTCCGCGGTGTCGTGGGCGCCGCCGAAGCCGAGGCGCTTCTCGCTGCGGCAGGCGGCAGCTCGGAACGCCGCATCGTGCTTGCCGGCAACGGGCAGCACCTCTGGCAGCTCGCATCCGAGTATCTCGGCGCGGGCGTAGCGCTCGAGGCGTTGCTGATCACGACGCCGCGCGCGGAGCGGCTGCGCGCGCTGTCCAGCGCTTGGGGCGCCATCCTGTCGCCGGATTTCCTGCGCGGCCTTGCGCTCGAGCAGCGAGTCCGGCGGCGCGTGCGCGTCATCGGGAACGTGAAGACACTCGTCGCGCGCGGACGCGAACGGCTGGAGGCCGTCGAGCTCGAAACGCTTCGCGGCAGCGAGGTCGTGCGGGCGGATCGCCTCGTGCTGCACCAAGGGCTCGTTCCCGAGATCAACTTCGGCGCGGCGCTTGGTTGCGCGTATCGCTGGAACGATGCGCAAGCGTGCTTCGAGCCGGTCGTCGATCGGTGGGGCGGCAGCACCCTTCCGGACGTGTTCTTCGCCGGCGACGCAGCAGGAGTCGCCGGCGCCGCCGCCGCGCGGGCTCGAGGACGTCTGGCCGCGCTCGCGGTTGCGAACGCGCTCGGCCGCATCGATGCGCGGGCGCGCGACGCCGCGGCCGAGAAGCCTCGCGCGGAACTGCGTCGCGCATTGCGCGGGCGCGCGTTCATCGACGTCTTGCATCTGCCAGCCGACACCTACCGGATTCCTCGCGGAGACACCGTCGTCTGCGAGTGCGAGAACGTAACTGCCAACGAGGTGATCGCTGCGGTGGTTCAGGGCGCAGCGGGACCTAATCAGGTGAAAGCGTTCGCGCGCTGCGGAATGGGAACCTGCCAGGGGCGGAGGTGCGGCCTGACGGTCACGGAGGTCGTGGCTCGCGAACGAGGAATTTCGCCCGGTGAGGCGGGCCACTTCCGAATTCGCTGGCCCGTGAAGCCGATCACCCTGGCCGAGATCGCTGCATTGCCGAGCTCCCCGGAGGCTGAGCGCGCCGTCGTGCGCGATGCGGCGCATTGAGTCGCGCTCCGAGAGGATTGACCAGGGGCGATCTGCCGTCCAACTGTCAGCTGCGGCATGGTGCATCGCAGCACGCCTTTTTGGAGCGAGTCGGGTAAAATTTCGTCGGGTGCCGCGGTCGTACGCGGCGCCAAAAAGGTCAAGGTGTCAGCGCCTTGGCTCGGGCCACAAGCCCGGCCGTCTTGCTGGCACGTCTCCTGCTCTCCAGGTGACACGACCGACTCTCACAAGGAGCATCGGAATGGATACCGCATTTGCCGCCGGCGCCGCGCCGGCCCTTCGCAGCACCACTCTCTCCCCGTCGATCGCCCGCGAGCGCCGCTACGCCGCGCGCAACTACGATCCGCTGCCCGTCGTGCTCGCGTACGGCGACGGCTGTTGGTTGTGGGACGAGCACGGGCGCCGCTACTTGGACATGATCAGCGCGTACTCCGCAGTGAGCCACGGTCACGCGCACCCGCGGATCGTGCGGGCGCTGGTCGAGCAGGCGCAGCGGCTCGCGGTGACTTCGCGCGTGTTCCACAACGAATTGCTGCCCGCGTTCCTGCAGCGCCTCGTTGTCGTCACGGGGCTCGCGCGCGCGCTGCCGGCCAATGGCGGCGCCGAGTCGGTCGAGACAGCGCTGAAGGCCGCGCGCAAGTGGGGCCACAAGATCAAGGGAATTCCGGCCGATCGCGCCGAGATCATCGTCTGCGCGAACAACTTCCACGGGCGCTCGATAACGATCGTCGGCTTCTCCTCAGAGCCGCAATATCGCGACGGCTTCGGGCCGTTCGCGCCGGGGTTCCGCCAGATTCCTTTCGGCGACGCCGATGCGCTCGCGCGGGCCATCGGGCCGCACACCGCCGCGTTCCTTGTCGAGCCGATCCAGGGCGAGGGCGGGATCGTCGTTCCGCCGCCCGGATATCTCGCGCAATGTGCGCGGATCTGCCGCGAGCGCAACGTGCTGCTGATCTGCGACGAAATCCAGACGGGGATGGGACGCACCGGCAAGTTCCTCGCGTGCGAGCACGAGAGCGTCAAGCCCGACGCCATCATTCTCGGGAAGGCGCTCGGCGGCGGTCTGCTGCCGGTGTCGGCATTTGTCGCGACCGAGGACGTGATGCAGGTGTTCACGCCCGGCGATCACGGCAGCACGTTCGGCGGCAACGCGCTCGCCGCCGCCGTGGGGCTTGCGGCGCTCGACGTGCTGTTCGAAGAGGGGCTGATCGAGCGGTCCGCCGAGCTCGGCGAGCATCTGCTGTCGCGTCTCGCGACGGTGCGCAGTCCGCTGATCCGCGAAGTTCGCGGCAAGGGCCTTTTCGTCGGGGTCGAGGTCGATCGCGAGCGGATCGCCGCGCGCGATGTCGTCGATCGCTTGCTCGCACGCGGAATCCTCTCGAAGGACACGCACGGGACCGTCGTACGCTTCGCGCCTCCGCTCACGATCGATCGCGAGACGATCGACTGGGCAGTCGAGGAAGTGCGCGCGGTATTCGCCGAACTGGGCGACGGGCTGAAACGAGCGGCGTAGCGAGCGGCAGCGCGAGGCTGAGCCTCGCTGCCGTTTGCCGTCGTTTTCGGCGGGCGAGGCGCGCTGTTACACTCTGCGCTTACGCGTGGTATTCCGCAACGATGGAACTTTCCCCGGTCCAGCGCCGCATCCGCGATTTCTATTTCAAGGACGGTCTCGGTGCACCGCCCGAGGCGAGTCACGTCCATCGCGCCGGTCTGGTTCCGGAGCAGCGGCTGTTCTCGCTCGAACGCCTGCGGCATCACCTCAACAATCCGCTTCTCGATCCCAGCTACCTCGGCCTTTTCCATGACGGAAAGGCGGTCGACCTCGCGAGCGCTCATCTGTACAAGATCGTGCAGCGGCGCAAGGTTCCCTTCCTCGATCGGCGCGTGCTGCAGCACTACCTGGAGCAGGGTGCGGCGTGCGTGCTCGAAGGGCTCGACATCCTCGAGCCGGAGATCAACGCGCTCGCCGCCTCCCTCGAAAGCGCGCAGGCGGCGATGTTCTCGAATGCCACCGCGTTCTTCTCGCAGCGTGGCAACGAGGCGTATCGCGGTCACCTGGACACCGACGATGTGCTCGTCGTTCACGTCGCCGGCGAAAAGCTGTGGCGCATCCATCATCGACAGCCGCCGCGTCGCGTGGGCCTCACCGACCTCGACGAGGCGCAGATGGGGCCGCTCGCCGCGGAAGTGACGATGCGGCCGGGGGACGTGCTCTATCTTCGCAGCTTCACGCCGCACCGCGTGAGCACGCGATCGCCGTGCTCGCTGCACGTGTCGTTCGATCTCTGCGACAGCCAGCCGAGCGCGGAACTGGCGATGAAGCTCTTGCTCGAGCACTACGACCGCGATTCGAGCCCGCGGTACGTGCCGCCGCGCGAGGTTCTCGACAAGCTATTCGGGCTCGCCCGGAGCGCGCCTTTCGAGTCGCATTTGAGGCAGGTTCAATCCACCGAGAAAGCGGGCTTCGTGAACTTCCGGAAGCTGATCGCCGAGAACCGCGTGACGCATCTCGACAGCTACATCGAGAAGGCCGACCCCACTCGGGTCTGATGGGCCGGAGCCGACGAACGCGCGTCGCTGCGCCCGGCATCCGAAGCGGAGGAAGCGCGCAGGTCCGCTGAGACTATACTTGGCTCGATGCCCAAACCGACTCTTGCCGGCAAACTCGTCGTCGCGATCAGCTCGCGGGCGCTCTTCGATCTCACCGAGAGCCACCGGATCTACACGGTCGACGGCGTCGAGGCCTATCACCGCTATCAGCTCCAGCACGAGAACGAGATTCTCGGCGCCGGCCCCGCGTTCGTGCTGGTGAAGAAGCTGCTGCGCCTCAACCGTCCCGACAAGCAGTACGTGGAAGTGATCCTGCTGTCGCGCAATTCGGCCGACACGGGCCTGCGCGTGTTCAACTCGATCAAGCACTACGGGCTCGACATCACGCGCGCGGCGTTCACCAAGGGCGAGCCCACATCGCGCTACGTGCCGGCCTTCGGCGCCCACCTTTTCCTCTCCGCCGATCAGGGCGACGTGCGCCGCGCGCTCGACGACGGTCACGCGGCAGCGACGATCTTTCCGAGCGGCGTCGGGACCAACGAAACCGACGAGCTGCGGATCGCGTTCGACGGCGACGCGGTTCTGTTCTCGGACGAGGCCGAGCGTGTCTATCAGCAGGACGGCCTCGCGGCGTTCTCGCGCAGCGAAGCCGACGCGGCGAAGGAGCCGCTGACCGGCGGGCCATTCAAGGAGTTTCTCGCGGGGCTCCATCGGATCCAGGCGGATTTTCCCGAAGACGCGAGCCCGATCCGCACCGCGCTCGTGACCGCGCGCAGCGCTCCCGCGCACGAGCGCGTGATCCGGACGCTCCGCGCATGGAACATCCGGATCGACGAAGCGCTGTTCCTGGGCGGCCTCGACAAGGGCGAGTTCCTGCGTGCGTTCCGTGCCGACATCTTCTTCGACGACCAGCGCACGCATGTCGAGTCGGCGATGAAGCACGTCGCTGCCGGCCATGTGCCGCACGGCATCGCCAACGAAGAGCAAGCGCGGGTCCGGTGAGCACGCCGGCCAATCCGTTCACGCTGGCCGACTGGCGGCACACGGTTGCCGAGCACTATGCGGCGGTCCGTGCGCTCTCCGGCGCCGACGGTCCGGCGGCCTGGACGCAGTTCCGCGCGGCGCGCGAGCGGCTTTTCCGCGAGCATCCGGACAGCCCGATAGAGGCCAGCCGTCGTGCCGGCTGGCGCGGGCTCGACTGGTTTGCCTACGACAAGGCCTGGCGCGTGCGCGGCGTCATCGACAACTTGGCGAAGCGCACGAGCTTCGAGATCGAATTGGCCTCCGACGGGGTGCTCCGCTGCACGCGCGTGGGCTGCGTCGGGTTCGAGATCGCGGGACGATCCGCTTCGCTCGCCGTGTACTGGTTCGAGGGCTACGGCGGCGGACTCTGGCTGCCGTTCTCCGACGCATCCAGCGGAACGGACACTTACGGCGGCGGCCGCTATCTCTACGACACGATCAAGGGCGCCGACCTCGGCATCGCCGGGTCGCAGATCCTGCTCGACTTCAACTTCGCCTACAACCCGTCCTGCGCTTACGACCACCGCTGGTCGTGCCCGCTCTCCCCGGCGGAGAATCGGCTGCCCTTCGCGGTGAATGCCGGTGAGCGGATTCCCGCCTGAGCGGGAGCCGCGGGCCGTTCCCTATCAGTCGGCCAGGACCCGGCCGTAGAACGGGTACTGCGGGTCGTTGTAGCCCGGCGTCGACGGATGCCCGGGCGTCACCAGCGAGTCGACGAGCGCTTCGTCCTCGGCGCTCCACCCGGTGCCGATCGCGCCGACGTAGTCCTGCCACTGCTCGAGCGTGCGCGGACCGCCGATCACGGAGCTGACGATCGTGTTCGCCCACATCCAGGCGAGCGCGAACTGCAGCGGCGTGCGGCCGGTCTTCGCCGCGTGTTCCTTCAACTTCTGCGCGATCGCGAACGATTCGGCGCGAAATTCGGTTTCCATGATGCGCTTGTCGTTCGTCGATGCGCGCGAGCCCTCTGGGATCACGCCCGGGGCGTATTTTCCGGTGAGGACGCCGCGCGCGACTGGCGAATAAGGCGCCACCCCGATCCCATAGTGATCGCACGCCGGCAGAATCTCGACCTCCGGCCCGCGGTTGAGCAGGTTGTAGTACGGCTGGCAAACGACCGGCAGCGCGACGCCCTGCGCCTCGCATTCGTTGACGATCTCGGCGATTCGCCAGCCGCGGTAGTTCGAGATCCCGAAATACCGGATCTTCCCGCTGCGGATGAGATCGCCGATCGCAGCGACCGTCTCGCCGATCGGTGTTTCTGGATCGTCCTTGTGCAGGTAGTAGATATCGATGTAATCGGTCGCGAGCCGGGCGAGACTGTCGTCGCACGCGATGCGGATCCATCGGCGCGAGAGCCCGCCGTCGTCCGGCTTCGAGGTCATCACGTTGCCGACCTTCGTCGCGAGAATCCAGCGGCGGCGGTGCGGCTTGATCGCTGCGCCGACGATCTCCTCGGAGGCGCCTTTCTTGTAGACGTCTGCGGTGTCGATGAAGTTGATGCCGGCATCGAACGCGGCGTCGATGATCTTGCGCGAGGTCGCGGCGTCGGTGCGATCGCCGAACATCATCGTGCCCAGACAAAGCGGCGAAACCATGAGACCGCTCGCACCCAGCCGCCGGTATTCGATCGTCATTTCGTGTTGCTCCCGCCCGATAGAGGCGAACGACTATGCAACATCGGCGCCTCCTGCGCAATCTCGCGGGTGCGCACGCTATAATTCACGGACGTTGCGCCCAGCCTCGGGTGCGCGCCCGCTCGCAATCTTTCCCCGAAATGCATGTCTTTTTCGAGGACGACGGCCAGCTGAAGGCCGGGACGGTCCTCGCCGACAATGACGCGTCGCTGCAGGTCGAAGCCGCGTCCGGAAAGCGCCTGAAGGTCAAGGCCGGCGCCGTGCTGCTGCGCTTCGCGAATCCCGCGCCGGCGGCGCTCATGGCGGAGGCGCAGCGCGCCGCCGCCGAGCTCGACCCGAATTTTCTCTGGGAGGTCAGCCCCGAGGTCGAATTCGGGTTCGGCGATCTCGCGCAGGATTATTTCGGCCGCGCGCCGGCACCCGCCGAGGCGGCAGCGGTCGCGCTCGCGCTCGCCGCAGCGCCGATGTACTTCTACAAGCGCGGCAAGGGCCGCTATCGAAGGGCTCTGCCGGAAGCGCTCAAGGCCGCGCTCGCGTCCGTCGATCGCAAGAAGCTCGAGAGCGAACAGCTCGCGCTCTGGCGCGACGAGCTTTGCGCGCATCGACTTCCCGACGCGCTGCGCGCGCGACTGTCGATGCTTCTATACAAGCCGGACAAGAACGCGCTCGAGTGGAAGGCGCTCGCCGCGGCGTGCGAGGCGATGCGGTCGACGCCCCTCGCGCTGCTCGCGCAGTGCGGCGCGATTCCCTCGTCGCACGACTATCACTTCAACGCGTTCCTCGCACAGGCATTCCCGAACGGGACGGCATTCGCGGCATGGGGCGCGCTGCCGGAGCTTCCCGATCTCCCGGCGGCGGACGTGCGCGCGTTCTCGATCGACGATGCGACGACCACGGAGATCGACGACGCGTTCTCCGTCCGCCCGCTCGCGAACGGCAACGTCGAGATCGGCATCCACATCGCGGCGCCGGCGCTCGTCATCGCGCGCGACTCGACGCTCGACGCGATCGCGCGCGCGCGGCTATCCACCGTTTACATGCCCGGACGCAAGATCACGATGCTGCCCGAGGCGGTCGTCGCCGCGTTCACGCTCGCAGAGGGGCGCCTGGTTCCGTCGCTGTCGCTCTATGCGGAGACGACCCGCGACGGCCAGCTCGTTCGGCACGCGACGCGGGTCGAGCGCGTGCCCGTCGCGGCGAACCTGCGTCTCGATTCGATCGGGGAAGCGTTCGCCGGCGCGCCCGCGCCGGTCGAGCCGCCGTGGACCGCGGAGCTCCGCGCGCTATGGCAGCTCGCGCAGAGGCTCGCGGAAGGCCGCGGCAAGGCGGATACCCCGCGCGTCGATTACAGCTTCTACGTCGACTGGGACGCGCCGTCGGGGACGACCGAAGCCGGTCGCGTGCGCATCGTTCCGCGACCGCGCGCGAGTCCCCTCGACAGGCTGGTCGCCGAGCTCATGATCTTCGTCAACAGCAGGTGGGGGAAGCTCCTCGCCGACGCGCGGGTGGCCGGGCTGTATCGGACGCAAACGAACGGCAAGGTCAAGATGAGCACGCGCCCCGGCGAGCACCAGGGGCTCGGGCTCGCGCACTACCTGTGGGCGAGTTCGCCGCTGCGCCGCTACAGCGACCTCGTCAATCAGCGACAGCTCCTCGCAGCGATCGCCGGCGCGCAAGCCCCATACTCCGAAAACGACGCCGAGCTCTTCGCGGCGCTCGCCGACTTCGAGGCGACGTACTCCGCGTATGCCGAATTCCAGAGCCGCATGGAGCACTATTGGTGCCTGCGCTGGCTGCTCCAGGAAGGCGTCGTCGAGACGACCGGTACCGTCATCCGCGAGAACCTCGTTCGCTTCGATCGACTCCCGCTCTACGTCCGGCTTCCGGAGATGCCGGCGCTCGCGCCCGATACGCAGGTGCGGATCGCCGTCGCCCGGATCGATCTCGTCGACGCAACGTTCGAGTCGCGCTATCTCGGGAAGGCGGACGCGGGTCGCGCCGCCTGAGCTCCGGGGTAGGCGCCGGGCGCCTTGACAGCGCGCCGTGGCTCGCGGCGTCGCAGGATTCCCACACCGCCGGAGCCCGAGAGCGTCCCGCCCGTCGCCTGCCCGCCCCCAATGCCGGCGAGCTGCGCTAGACTCCCTCATTCACCGCATAGCGACTTTGCCGAGCCGAACCGCCACTTCGAGCACGTTCCTGCCTGCGCCGCCGGCCGCCAGGAAGTCGGCGCAGGCGCCACGCACCCCGGCATCCGGGAGCGGGATCCGCAAGCGCCACAAGGTCGCGCCGCCGGCGAAACCGGCGCCGCGCTCGCGGGCGTTCGTCTTCGCGGAGCTCGTTGCCGATCCGCACGCGAATCGGCTGTTCGGTTATGCGCTGGCGGCATCGATCGTGCTGCATGCAGTGCTGCTCGCGATCCGGTTCCATCCATTCGACCTTGCGAAGCTCTCCGACAGCGCGCCGCCGCTCGAGGTGGCGCTGGTCAACGCGAAGTCGCAGTCGAAGCCGACGAAGGCCGACATCCTCGCGCAGGCGAACCTGGACGGCGGCGGCAACACCGACGCGCAGCGCAAAGCAAGGACGCCGCTGCCCGCGCTGCAGAAAGCCGGGATCAGCGGCGAGGTCGCGGTCGCCACGCAACGGATCGAAGCGCTGGAGATCGAGACGCGAGAGCTGATGACGCGGATCAACAGCGTTTCCACGCCGCAGGCTGTTCCGAAACCCGTCGAGGCGCCCCCGGAGCCGGTCGTGCAACCCACGGCAAGCGACCTCGCGCAGCGCACCCTCGAGGCGATGCGGATGGAGGCGCGCATCGCGAAGGACATCGAGAGCTATCAGCAGCGTCCGAAGCGGCGGTTCGTCGGAGCTCGCGCCGAGGAGTACCGGTTCGCGCGCTACGTCGAGGACTGGCGCGCGAAGGTGGAGCGGATCGGTAATCTCAACTATCCGGAAGCCGCGCGCGAGCTCAAGCTCTACGGGAGTCTGCTCATCACGGTGTCGATCCGCAGCGACGGCAGCGTCGAGAACATCGAGATCAACCGCTCGTCGGGACAAAGGGTGCTCGACGCCGCGGCAGTCAAGATCGTCGAGATGTCGGCACCGTTCGCCGCATTTCCCCCCGACATCAAGCGCGACACCGACGTCCTGCACATCACTCGCACGTGGACGTTCACGAAGGGCGACGAGCTGCGCAGTGAATGACGCGAGGTCGCGATGAGCGGCCCGTCCGCGCCTCGCGGTCCGCTCGCGCGGTTCGGTCGCGCGCTCCTTCTCGTCGTTGCCGCGCTCGTTGCCTGCGCGGCGGCCTGGGTGCTCTGGATTGCGGCGCACATCGGCTGGTATCGCTACAACCCGCCCGGCGAAACCGCGTTCATGGCAGAGCGCATGGCGGAGGCGCGCGCGAAGAATCCCAAGGCGACGCTGCGCTACCGGTGGGTTCCCTATGCGCGGATTTCGACGAACCTCAAGCGCGCGATGGTCGTCGCCGAGGATTCGAAGTTCGTCGACCACGGCGGCTTCGACTGGGACGGGATTCAGAATGCGCTCGAGAAGAACCGGCGCAAGGGCCAGATCGTCGCCGGCGGCTCGACGATCACGCAGCAGCTCGCGAAGAACCTGTTCCTCTCGCCCTCGCGCAGCTACTTGCGCAAGGGCGCCGAGGCCGTGATCACCGTGCTCCTCGAAGCGATGCTTCCGAAGCGGCGCATTCTCGAGCTCTATCTCAACGTGATCGAGTGGGGTAACGGCGTATTCGGCGCCGAAGCTGCGGCGCAGCGCTACTTCGGCGTTTCTGCGGCGGAGCTCTCGGCCGAGCAGGCGGCGCGGCTCGCGGCGATGACGCCGAGTCCGCGCCTCTTCGAGCGAAAGCCCGATTCGGCGTATCTCGCGGGCCGCGCGTCGACGATCCTCGCGCGGATGCCGGCCGCCGCCGTTCCCTAGCGCCAACGGCATCCGCCCGCGTCGTCGCCCCACTGACTCGCCGCGAGTTTCGCGCTCTGCGGCGGCGTTAGAATGCCGGCGACTCGTTCGCCCGCGCGACGCGATCGCCGTCCACGACAATGCTCGAGGCTCCCACCAGCGCCGACGTCGTTCGATCCGACGCTCCCTCGAGCGTCCAGGATGCGCTCATCCGCGTCACGGGACTCCTGCGCACGCACCGCCTGGTCGAGGGCCTCGTCCGCGAGCAGGGGGGAACAGGCGCCCCACCGGGCGAAGCCGAGCTCACGGAGTCGGCCGTCTACAAGAAGAGCAAGGCGGCGCTGGTCGACGAGCTCGAGCGGCTGCATCCCGCCGACATCGCGTTCATCCTCGAGGCGCTACCGCTCGACGAGCGCCTCTACATCTGGGACCTCGTCCGCGCCTCGCGCGACGGCGACATCCTGCTGGAAGTGTCCGACGCGGTCCGCGAATCGCTGATCTCGTCGATGGACACCGATGAGCTCGTCGCCGCGACCGAGACGCTCGAAGCCGACGAGATCGCCGAGCTCGCCCCCGACCTCCCGCAGGAGGTCATGGACGACGTCTTCCAGAAGCTGCCGGTCGAGGAGCGCGAGCAGCTCCGCGCCGCGATGTCCTTCGACGACGACATGGTCGGCGCGCTGATGGACTTCGACGACATCGCGGTGCGGCCGGACGTGACGCTCGAGGTCGTGCTCCGCTACCTGCGCCGCTTCGACGAGCTGCCGTCGCAGACGGATCAGGTGTTCGTCGTCGATCGCGACGAGCGGCTGCTCGGCGCGCTGCCGATCAACAAGCTGATCGTCAACGATCCCGAGACCGCGGTCGAGAAGATCATGCAGCCGCCCGTCGCGAAGCTCCGCCAGCACGAGAAGGCGGAGGTCGCCGCGTCCGCGTTCGAGCGCTACGACCTCGTCTCGGCCCCGGTCGTCGACACGCACGACCGGCTCGTCGGCCGCGTGACCGTCGACGAAGTGCTCGATTTCGTCCGTCAGCGCGGCGAGGAAGATCTGCTCGCCCAGGCCGGCCTACGCGAGGAAGAGGACGTGTTTGCGTCCGTGTGGGCATCGTTCAAGAACCGCTGGGCATGGCTCGCGATCAACCTAGTCACCGCGTTCGTCGCCTCGCGCGTGATCGGGATCTTCGAGGGTTCGATCGCGAAGCTGGTCGCGCTCGCAGCGCTGATGCCGATCGTCGCGGGAATCGGCGGCAATTCGGGCAACCAGACGATCACGATGATCGTGCGTGCGGTCGCGCTGGGCCAGGTGACGCTCGACAACGCACGGCAGCTGATCCGCAAGGAGATCACGGTGAGCCTCGTCAACGGTCTCATCTGGGGCGGCGTCATGGGCGTCATCGCGGCCGTGCTCTACAAGGATGGCGCGCTGGGCGTCGTGATGGTGCTCGCGATGACGCTCAACCTGATGCTCGCGGCGCTGATGGGCGTGCTGATTCCGATGGCGATGCTCAAGCTCGGGCGCGATCCGGCGGTCGGCAGTTCGGTGATGATCACCGCCGTCACCGATTCGGGCGGATTCTTCATATTCCTGGGGCTGGCGACGATCTTTCTCGTTTGAGGCCAGCCGCTCCTGGAATAAGCCGGCCGACGCGCCTGTTGGCGACGATGGCTCGAGCGGGGAGATTCCGGTGGCGCGATCCCAAGGGCCGCCACCCTGGATAGACACTGCGCTGCGCTGGACGATTCCCCGTTTCGCTCGGCCCGCTCTCGTTGGTGGACGGACGAGCTTGGCTTCTGCTCGCGCGGAGTAACATGTCGTTCGCGCGAGGCGCGGTCCTGGGTCCCTCCCCGAATTCGGGGCCGCGCATTTTTCTCACGAACTCGAAATCGACGAGTCGAACGGTATCGTGCCGCAGCCATCCCCGCCCGACGCGAGAGGGCTGCCGCAGCCCGAGCTGGTCGCTGCGATTCCCCGGCTTCGCCGCTACGCGAGGGTGTTGACCGGCGACACCATCCGCGCCGACGACCTCGTCCAGGACACGCTGGCGCGCGCATGGGAGAAGCGCCGCCTCTGGCGCGAAGGCAGCGATTTGCGCGCGTGGCTGTTCACGATCATGCACAACGTTCACGTGAATCAGGTCGCGGTGGCGCGGCGCGACGCCGCGAACGTCTCGCTGGATGCCGACAACGCCAACGTCGCGTGGCAGCCGCCGGTGCGCGCGAACCAGATCGAGCGCGTCGAGCTGATCGAGATCGTCGAGCAGCTGGTTCACCTCTCCGACGACCAGCGCGAAGTGCTGATGCTCGCCGCGGTCGAGGAGATGCGCTACGAGGACATCGCGACGGTGCTGTCGATCCCCATCGGCACGGTGATGTCGCGGCTTTCGCGCGCGCGGGACAAGCTGCGTCGGCTGCTCGGCGAACCCGCCTCCGGCTTGCGCATCGTCAAATAACGCGACGATTGCGCCGATGGGTCCGATGACCCCCGCGCTGCCGTCCGACGCCGACATCCAGGCGTTCGTCGACGGTCAGATCGCGCCAGATCGTGCGCAAATCGTCGCTGCGGCGGTCGCGGCCGATCCGGAGCTTGCCGCGCGGGTCGCGGACATGCGCAGCCGCAGCGCGCTCCTCCGCGAGGCGCTCGAGCCGGTGCTCGCCGAGCCCATCCCCCGGCGGCTGCTCGAGGCTGCCCAAGGACCACGGCAGACACGCGCCATG
>Ga0335069_10003136_pt1 | contig 25172 bp, 30 predicted proteins | sample Lox_Sample_11_FD_206714 | JGI IMG/M metagenome (GOLD analysis project Ga0335069, IMG submission 206714) | Soil microbial communities from Loxahatchee National Wildlife Refuge, Florida, United States - Lox_Sample_1.1 | ecosystem: Environmental > Terrestrial > Soil > Wetlands | place: USA... | reverse complement strand
GAAGAATAGGCGATCCTTCACCCCTAGCCCCAGCTCACGTCAGGCACCCCGCAACCTCTTTCGCGCATCGCAACTAAAGCAAGTTGTTTGTGAGGTGGATGATGGGTCTTTTGGATATGGTTGAATCCATGGCTGGCGGATCGGCAAATACGGATCACGCCAAGGTTGCCGGTGGGCTCCTTCAGGAATTGCAGAACAACCCGGGAGGCATTGGAGGGCTCCTTCAGTCGTTTCAGCAGAACGGCCTCGGCAACCTCGTCCAGCAGTGGTCCAGCGGCCAGACGCAGCCGGCCAATACTTCTGCCGTCCAGACAGGCCTCGGCGGCTCAGGAATCATCGACAACATCGCTCAACGCACCGGGCTCTCCCCAGATGTCGTCAAAACGGGCCTCGCGGTCGCCGTTCCCCTCTTGATACACCATGTGGTCTCTAACAACCACGTTGACGCGAATGGACAAGCCACCGGTGCGGCTCCCGAACCAGGCGGCCTGCTGCAATCACTCATCTCACGCATGGCCTGAGCCTGCAATCGTCTTCTTTCTTCCGCGACCTCCGCGTGAACTGTACGCCGCGGGGTGCGTATGCCTTCCGCAAACCATTGCCGGGTTACTCCTTTCTCCCTGCTGTAAGAAATAACAGTTTCGCTATCCGTGGCTCCGCGCTAGCCTTTTCCAAATCTGCGGAAATAAGATCGACGCACGATACCCCTGAACGTGCCGCGCTTCCCCCGCAGCAAAGATGCTTCTCGCACCGTCTTTGGCAACGGAATCAATTCTTCTGGCAGAGGGCGCTCGAACATGGGTCGACGAAGAGATCTTTCGGTTGCAGCGATACTCCACAAAGTCCCCTCAACTAGGTGGAAGGAGCTTGTCCTGGCCTGTTTCCTTGCCTTGGCCGTTTCGCTCGCTCACGCGACCGATAACGAAGCCGACAGTTACAAGTGGCGACTCACTGCCTTTTGGTGGTATTCCCAACCTTCCGGTCACTTCAGCGACAGGCAAAACGCCGACGCCGACCACTCCTTCGATCTCCAAAAGGACTTCGGCTTCGGGAGCTACTCGACCTTCTCCGGCAACTTCGACTGGAGATTCACCCGCCGCAACCACTTCTTGTTTGGCGCGAGCCCCGTCCAAAGCAGCAATACCAGAACCCTCACTCGGACCATCACCTTCAATGGCAAGACCTATGATGTTGGAACCGCAGTTTCGGCCGACATCCAGTCGCTTGCCTTCTCTCCCGGCTATCAGTTCGACTTCATTCGGCGCGATTGGGGCACCTTCTCCGGCATTGCTCAACTGTTCGTCATGAACACCGATGCTAAAGTCGCGTCCGCCCTAAGCGTCAACGGCCAGACGGTCGTACAGAGTTCATCGGAATCGGTTCTAGCGCCCATCCCAGCCATAGGTCCTCGCGTCCGCTGGTATCCCAACCATAAATCCAACCGTTTTGTCGTTGACGGCGTCGCGCAAGGCATGTACCTGTTCGGCTATGGGGATTTCTATTCCGCAAAAGGCACCGGCGGCCTCGCACTTGCCCAGCATTGGAAGCTCACCGCCGGCTACCAGATGGGAACCCGGCTCACTATCCATGGAACCGAAGACTCCATGGGCTTCCGGCTGGTTCAGAAGGGACCGGTGGCAGGCTTCGAAGGTGCATGGTAATCCCCTATCCCAGCCAAGCCACCGGCTGAAATAAAGTGCCCGCGACCCGCTTCGCGATCCCAACCAGTTCGCGCTGCCCGGCAAAGATCTTGACCATCGGGCCCTGCGAAAACTCCGGCAAGTTTGCCTGCGCCCCATTCCGCAACCGCCCCAGCGCAAACGCATCTCCCGTCACCGCTGGAATCTCTGGCAGCAGAAACCTCGGGTGAACGCACAGTCTCTCCAGCGCCGCGGTGTCCCCCGCATGGATCGCGATCGCCTCCAGACCGTGGGCATCTTCCAGAGCAAACGCCCCTGCTCGCGTCCTTTTCAGGCTGCTCAGGTGTGCTCCGCAACCCAATACAATCCCCAGTTCATGTGCAACGCAACGCACGTATCCGCCCGCGCTTACCGTCATCGCAAACCTGGCTTCATCGCCGTCGATCCCGACAATCTCGAAACACTTTATCTCGATGGCAACAGGCTTCAATTCCACCGGCTTCCCCGCACGAGCCATCTTGTAAGCCGGGGTGCCACCGATCTTCTTTGCCGAAAACGGCGGAGGGACCTGGCTGACCTCTCCGCGAAATCGAGCCGCAGCCTCGCGCACGTCCTCCAGAGACAACACCGGTTCAACGCGCATCCCCACCGGCTCGCCATCTGCGTCGTATGTGTCGGTCGCAAACCCGAAGCGAATCGTTCCCGTATAGCTCTTTTCAGCGGAAGAGAAGTACTGCGCCAGCCGCGTAAACTTGCCCAGCAGCAATGGCAGTACCCCAGTTGCCATGGGGTCCAGCGTCCCTAGATGTCCAATTGATTCTTCTTCGGTGATCTTGCGCAACCTGCTCACAACATCGTGGCTGGTCATGCCGCCCGGCTTATCGACTACGAGTAACCCGTTCACTCAACTACTTTAGTCCAAATCCCTCGCCTCATATCCCGTTGGAACTGTTCGGCCTCACCAGCGACAGAAATTCAGTGCGAGTCTCCTTCTGCCGGAAGCAGCCCACCATCGCTGACGTCACCGTCGACGAATGCTGCTTCTCGATACCACGCATCATCATGCAGAGATGCCGCGCCTCAATCACCACTCCCACGCCCTGTGGGTCAATCGCCTCCTGGATCGTGTCCGCGATCTGCCGCGTCAGGCGCTCTTGCACCTGAAGCCGCCGCGCAAACACTTCCACGAGCCGCGGAATCTTGCTCAGCCCGATCACCTTCCCCTTCGGGATATAGGCAACGTGCACCTTGCCGAAGAACGGGAGCATGTGATGCTCGCACAACGAGAACATCTCCACATCCTTCACAATCACCATCTCGTCGTAATCCACGTCAAACAGCGCGCCGCGCAGAATCTTTTCCGGGTCCTCGGTGTACCCCTTGGTCAGGAAGGCCATCGACTTCTCTACGCGCCGCGGTGTGGCAGTCAGCCCGTCGCGATCTGGATCCTCGCCCAGGCGCGTCAGTATCTCGCGATACATCTCCTGCGTGCTCACCCCGCTCAGACCTGAGTCACTCTCTGTTGCCCTTCGAATCGACTTGCTCACCGCGATTGGTTGCGCCATCTTGCGTCCTCCCGCCCAGGGGGGGCTGGGCGTCTTTGTTCCGCACATTTTTCAACTGCCCGAATACTCGAAGAAGTTGTTCTCTGTCTCTTCCACCCGCACATATTCGAGTTCACAGGCCGGCATTGCGTCCTTCAGAACGCCAAATACCGCCCTACAGAGATTCTCGGTCGTCGGCACCTGGTTCAAAAACAGCGGATCGTGATTCAGATTCGCGTGGTCAAAACGATCCAGCACTCTCTCCTGCACCACTTCATCCAGTGCCGCCATGTTCACCACCATGCCTGTATCCGCGTCCACATCGCCCCCGGCGACCACCTCGACCAGATAGTTGTGCCCGTGTCCGTGCGGATTGTTGCACTTCCCGTATGCCGCCCGATTGGCCTCTTCCGAAAGCGCATCGGTATGCAGCCGATGGCTCGCGCTCAGCATGTATCTCCGCCCGAAGTAGGCCTTCATGCCTCACCCCTGTACTCGGCAAAAACCTCCGGCGTCTCGTAGATGCGTACCCGGATCAAGCGTGCCCCGGACGCTTGCTTCACCTCGGGCTCCAGCCTTTTCCACGCAGCAATCGCGATGTTTTCTGTCGTCGGAATCAGCTTCGCCTCCGCAAACTCCGGTACCTCGATATTCAAATGACGATGATCGAAGGCCGCCAGAACCTTGGCCTCCATTACGTCTTTCAGCCACTTCAGATCCACCACAAACCCCGTCACCGGATCGGGTTCGCCCGCCACCGTGACCTCGAGCGTGTAGTTGTGCCCGTGTCCGTTGCGCCGGGCGCACCTCCCAAACACCTGCTCGTTCTTTTCCGGGCTCCATGCGTCGTTCCAGTAGTAGTGCGACGCCGAAAATGTCGCCCTTCTGGTTAGCTCAACCATTCGATCTCCACTCGGAAAGATGCTCAGACCAGCCTGCCGGCTTCATCAATTCTCTGCAATTCCCGCGGATAGACCCCACATCCACATAGACTTACAGAAGCGGGCTCCGTCAACCGGGATACGTCCTGCCCTTCCAGCTTACCTGCTTCAGCACCCGGTGCGTAAACCAGCTCCGGTAAAGCAGGAATACATACATCGGAAGCCCCAGCGGCGAGATCGCGCAATCCACAAACGGAAAATTTGACTTCGCTGCTCTTCCGTAGAAGCGGAAGAGGGTCCGGGCCCAAAGCAGCAGCAACACCCATCCTGCGCCGAGCCACTCCAGCCCGTGCGCCCCAAACCGCGCGCTCCACAGGTCCGCTGCAAGCACCGGCAACCCCACCAGCAGAACAAGATCCAGCGCCCGCCACATCGCCGTCGCCAGCGCATTGTCAAACAGCAGCGCGAGATTCTTTGTCCATCCCTCGATCATTTGCGCCGTCGTGCGGTACATACGCGTCTCCACCGCGTCCGCCGCATACCGGAACCACAGGCCCACCCGGCGCCGCTTTGCCAGGAACGCCAGTTCCACATCCTCGAGCACCTTGTCGGCCACCGCCGCGTGCCCTCCCAGCCGCCGGTACGCCTCGCGCTCGATCAGCAGAAACTGCCCGTTTGCAGCTGCCACCCGCTGGTTCGGGTCCGACACCTTCGCCGGCGGATACGCCATCGCCAGTTCTGAAAACACCAGCGGCATCAGCGTCCGCTGCGCAAGGCCCTGCACCACCTGCCGGGGCGAGTAGCTCAGCACCCCCACCTTGTGCCGCGCGGCCTCATGCATCGCCCGGTGCAGATTCCCCGGTTCGTGCACCGTATCCGCATCTGTAAAAAGCAGCCATCGCCCTCGAGCCTTGCGCGCTGCGCTCCACACAGCGTTGTTCTTCCCCGTCCAACCCTTCTCGAGCTTTCCGGCCTGCATCAGCGAGACACCTTCGAAACTGCGCGCAATCTCCGCTGTCCTGTCAGACGACTGGTCATCCACCACGATCAGTTCCCAGTCACGCCCCAGCTTGAACACGTCCTCCGACTGCAACACCAGCGATTTGAGGCAGGCTCCCAGGCTCGCCTCCTCATTCCGTGCAGGAACAATCACTGTCAGCTCAATCAGTTCTCGGGGCTCGGGCTGGTCAAACACCGTTCCGATACGCGCCGGAAGCCTCGCCGGCTCGCCGGGCTCGTCCGACAGGCCCAGCACGGGCTTCCAGGCCTTTCCAGTTGGTGCGTCCCCTGCTTCTGCCATGCCGATCGCCTTCCCGCTGCCCTTTCGCTCGAACCCTGTAGCTCCGTATTATAGAAACGTGAGGTTCCTTCGCCCTTTCAGTCTGGCTGCGCTGTCCGCACTCGTCTTCCTCTCAGGATGCGATCGTGGCGCTCACCCTGGCCAGACAGGCAAAGTCGCCCCCGACTTCACCGTCAGCGACGGCGACAACACCATCCGCCTCGCCAACTACCGCGGCAAAGTCGTCCTGCTCAACTTCTGGTGGAGCCAGTGCCCGCCCTGTGTCCAGGAGACACCCGCCCTCATTCAACTCCACCACGAGCGCCCCGACCTCGCCATCCTCGCCGTCAGCATCGACGAGGACCCCGGCTCATACCGCCGGTTCCTGAAGCGCTTTCAAGTCGACCTCAACACCGTTCGCGATCCCGACCAGGCCGTTGCAAAACTCTATGGCACCGAGGGCTGGCCCGAAACCTACATCATCGATCGCAAGGGCATCATCCGCCGCAAGATCGTCGGCGATCCCGACTGGTCCAACCCCGAGATCCGTCACTACCTCAGCACGCTCTGATTTCGTGCCCGCTGACGGCCCGGGTCCGAGCTGCAGCCAGCGCCGCTCAACGGGGTGATACATGAAGCTCCTCATTGCCTCATCAGTACTTGGCATCTTACTTTTCACGGCGGTCACGGCGGCTCAAGACCCTCCGGCGGGCCACCCGGCTCTCAACGAGGGCCAGTTCGTGGGAGTCTGGCGCGGTCAAATGCGGGGCCTTCCCGGCGCAGACATCGTCATCACCAACGAGCCCGGCCAACTCACCGGAGCCATTCTCTTCTACTTGCAGACACGCTCCGATCTGAGTGATCCGTGGACAGCCACACCCGGCCTTCCCGAACCCATGTTCAATTTGAAGATCGAGGGCAACACGCTCTGTTTTCGTGTCAGCCACCGACGTGCCCACCCACCGCGCACGCTGAATGATCCACCGGTGTCATTCCGCCTTACCGTAACCGGCCCTGACAAGGCTGAACTCGTCAGTGTGACCGGGTCCGCACCACCGGTCGTGATGCTTCGCAGCGCCAACTGACCGCCATCAGCCTCACTAGGCCCGGCGACCCAGAGCCCCTGCATTGACTCGCTTCCGCGACCCGTAGTCGAAAGATTTGCGGCCTTTCTCTACTCCCTACTCCTTATTGCCTTCTCCGCTGTCTTGCTAAAATCTCCCCATGACCACGGTGGACATTCTTCTTCGCTATGCCACTCCTCCAACCGAGGCTGTCGCATCCGCGCTCGCCAACACCCGAGAGGTTTACGGCATCCGCAGGCTCACCTTCGACCGCGCCGCGCACACCCTCCGCGTGGAGTACGATGCCACGCGCCTCAACGCCGCCGAAGTCACCGGCCTCGTCCGCCAGTCCGGCCTGCAGGTCGTTGAAGAAGTGCCGCTTGCGGTCGCGCCGCCTCCGCCCGAGCCCGCTCCCGCTGCATGACGCTTCGTTTGCGCCTGCGCCTTATCCCTGTTAATCTGTATGAGGTTTTGCAACGAAACCACAGGGTGCGCGCCCTTAGCTCAGTTGGATAGAGCGACTGACTACGAATCAGTAGGTCGGGAGTTCGAATCTCTCAGGGCGCGCCATATAGATTTTCCCGTTAAGCAAGCCTTCGAGCTGATTGAAAAGACAATCTTTATCTGAGTTCAAAATACCTTTTTCTGGGTGGTATCTCAGCCCATTTGGAAAGAGAACATTTTGAACTCTTTGCTTTTGGTCCATGTCCGCACGCTTCCAAGCCTCAGCGACATTGACTAACAGAGACTTAGAGAAATCAATCAGTTCTTCGACAGTCGCTTTCTCCATCTCCGCCTCTGCGATCTGTGCTTCAAGCTGGGCGATTTCCTCTTCAAAACGACGGTTCATTCGTTCAAAGATCGGCACGATGTGCTTGTCCCCATCGAGATATTTCTGAACTAGTTTTTCCTGCGTTTCTCTACGCTCGCTCAAGTCGCGTCTGAGTTTGGACACCAGAACTGCGCTTTCACCAACGCGCTTCGCCCATTCTTCTTTGAGAATTGCGGGAAACTCCTCCAGCATCAGCGGCGTCGGCTGCAATCGCTCAAGCAGTTGTGCGAATTCCTCTGAGGCCCTTTGCGTTGGAAGAGATTTCACCGCACGGCATTTGTAACAGTTGTAGTAGCCGTATTGCTTTCCCGTTGCGCTTCGCGATTGTCCACCAGTCAAGGGACGGCCACACTCGCTGCAGCGCAAAAAGCGCCTCAATGGAAAATCCACTCGATTTCTTTGGTACGGTGCAATGATCAGCTTTTTGCCGCTCAATACAAGTTGAACTTTGTTAAAGATGGTTTCGTCAACAATTGGCTGATGCAAACCTCGCACCGTTTTATGCCACTTCTTAGATTTCAGCAGCCCGATGTAAATTGGATTTCGCAACATGTTGAGAAATCCATGCAGTTTCAACTTGTTTCCGCCCTTTGAGCGTAAGCCCAACATGGCCATCTGGCGGAGTACATCAGCGGGCCTATTATTGCCTTCAGCGACCAATTCGAACGCCTTCCTGATGAGCGCTGCCTCTGATTCGAGCGGCACAATATTCGGTTGGCCTTTCACCTTTATTCGTGCGTTCTGGTAGCCCAGAGGAGCGGGCCTGCAATAACGTCCTTCTTCGAATGCGGCTCTCATTCGGGCTGACGTCCTTTCGGAGTTCTGGTCGCTGAAGTCTTCCGCCTTGTTTAATTCGTCTCTTCTCGCAGTGCGCCCGTTTGCATTGCGGCAATCGATACCAGGATTCGTAGCAGCAACTGAATAGACGCCAAGGCTATCCAAGAGTTCGAACGCCTGCAATGCAAGTAAGACTTTACGTCCAAATCGCGAGTAATCGTAAAACACAATGTTGACGTCTCGATCCTTACGGACTTGAGCAATCATCTTCAGAAACTCAGGACGTTCGACATCAGCCCAAGCAGAAACGCCAGCATCGGCGTACACGCGTACGACCTTCCAACCCCTCTCTGCGCAAAACCTTCTACACTCACGCTCCTGTGATTCAAGCCCATAAGCATCCCTGACTTGCTCTTCCGTACTTACTCGCAAATACAGCAGGGCGTTCTGTGAAACTTTAATATTTACATTCTTTCGCTTCATCAGTTCACCCAGTCCCTTCTTTGTCCTTGTTCGTCTGATTGGGATGCTAAGAACAATTCAATGACAACGTGGGCAAGTTGTCTTAAGCGCTCTCGTTCACCTTCTGATAATTCTCCGACTTGTATTGTGGGCAGCGCATTCTCATGCCCATTATCGATAACATCACTATGCATGTACCTCCTGTATTGAAATGGAGCAATACGTCAGCCCGGACGTGTATTCCTTCCGTTCGACACACAACTGCTCCGCCGCTCCTTCTCCCGTGAGCAAACATCTCGCCTAGCCTAGATGGTCGCTAGCGAAGCTCAGAAGATACTTTTCAAGAGGGAGAATTATTGGCTTGCCATCTATAATATACGAGTGTATAATATGCGATTTTTTTGAATTTGTCAAGCGATATCTTCATTTAGGGCAGGTTTTTCTTGTATATCATTGATGATAAATATGATAGCTTTCACGGGTGGGCGTGGCCATTCGTTCTCCCGAGCAGGTGCCGGGAGTCCTGCCGGGACGTCAAATCGACAGGGTTGGTTTGCCCTTTCTGGATACATAACTACCCCCACAATCCGCTCCATAAAGTTCCTCATAATCAAAACGCCTCAAAAGAGGATAACCTATTTATAATAATAATGTTAGGTGTTCGATGACATCGGTCGCACTCTCAATTTGGATTAGTGCGGCAAAGTATCAGGAAAGGGCTGATACAGGGCCACGTCTATCTTTAAAATCAGTTATTTATCTTATTCTGTAGAATTTGTGTTGACAACGGTATTGTTTACGCGCAAACTCACCACCATGACAAAAGCATTCGCATACCTCAGAGTCAGCGGCAAAGGGCAGGTTGAAGGTGACGGCTTTACCCGTCAGGTTGAGGCGATTAGGAAGTTTGCGGCTTCGAACGATTTTAAGATTGCCAAGGTCTTCAAAGAAGAAGGCGTCAGCGGCACTACTGACTGGGAGAATCGTCCTGCGTTCTCTGAGATGATGGCTGCGATGCTCGCCAATGGCACGAGGACGGTCCTCGTGGAGCGTCTAGACCGTTGCGCAAGGGATTTGATGGTTCAAGAGAGCATCATCGCAGATTTCCGTCGCAAGGGCCTTAAGATCGTCAGCGTCAATGAACCCGATCTATGCAGCGATGATCCGAGCCGTGTCCTGATGCGCCAGATGCTCGGCGCGTTCTTCCAATATGAAAAAACGCTTTTGGTTGCGAAGCTCCGGGGAGCCAGACAGCGTATCCGCGCAAGAGATGGTCGATGCGAAGGGCGTAAACCATACGGCACACGTTCCGGCGAACCCGAAGTCGTCGAGCGAATGAAGGCTCTCAGGAACCAAGGACTGGCCTTCGATAAGGTCGCAGAGGCGCTCAATAAAGAGCATCTAATGCCCCGTGCTGGCAGCAGATGGTACCCGACGAGTGTTCAGCGCATTCTGAAGGCTTCGGACGCCTTGTAGGCAATTGGTAGTGGGTCGGTTTCGATTTGCACAGGCTCGCTTTAGCATCTTGGCCTGTGTCTGAATTGAGACATGACGGTCGGCAAGGGCAAACGTCCGCGTGATCCGAACCAGCTTGCCAAGTGGATTGTGGAGCAGTCTACGGCGGAGGCTGACACTACTGATGCTCCTGTTTCGGGTCCGTCCGACCTGTCCGCATACATGGCCGCGATGGGACGCAAAGGCGGGCTGGTGGGCGGCAAACGCCGTTTGTTGACTATAGCGTAAGAGGGCTGCGGCAAAGGCTGCGAGAGCCCGGTGGGGTAAGCCAAAGGCGGCGAAATGACTTGGGAAAACCTGATCCTCATTCCAACAGCTTTTGTGGGCGGGCCTTCATCTGTGTTGGGTGGGCGCTGTGGCGAGGATGGAATAGGAACAGCGCGTAAACTGTGGTCATGGAAGAAGAGGAACCTCGACGGGAACCATCTAAAGAGGAAGAGCCGTCCAAACCGCCTGAACCTGAGATCATCACACTGGAAGAGTTGTTGAAGTTGCCACCGGGTTCAATCGTGAGCGTCAAGGTTCGCCCTACGCCGCCGCGCGACGAGTGAAAAGGCTCCCGCTACAATTAGTCCAGAGATGCCAAGATCGAGCATGAGAGATGCACCCGGTTCGTAGCTTGTTGGGATGAAGCGCGTATATGGACGGCTCCAGCACCATCCGTCGTAATTCGGTCCTCCAGGTTCGCATCCAGACGACACACCATCATTGGCAGCTTGCACAAGCCACGCCGTAGCCGGATGTAACAGGATTCCGAGCACAACCACGGCGAAAATGAATGCAAACGAAAGTGCAACTTTTTTCATTCCGCAAATCAGCGCCTCAATTGAAGACCAGCCTTATAGTAAGCGAATTTCCCGGCGTAAGATGTTGCGCATGGATAAGCCGCCGCGTACACAAGGCGAACAGGAGTTGATCGACCACTTCCTCAAGCGCATAGCCGACTGGGAAGCCTACGGCAAGCGTGCCCAGGCACAGGCGCAACGGCTGATCGACAGGAACCGGGAGCTGACTGCAAGGGTCGCAGAATTAGAGGGGCAGTTGCGTGAAGTTGTCCGCAAGGTGGAACCTCACAATCGGCAGCTATTTCAATCTCGCAACCGCAATGGTATAAAGAAAGGCAAATAGAAACCGGCCTGCCAGGGCCGGTATCTGCCGCTCTTTGAGATGTGATTGAGGCGCACAGTCTCCGCGCAATCCTCTAAGCGCATATTGGCGCACGGGGATTTTTATGCAATCCGCTCCAGACCATTCTGCAACCCCCTCTCCTAATCCCATAGCAAGCTTGCAATCTCTATCGGATTCATTGGATGGTGCATTTCCTCGCATTGCACCTCTCGGCCAAATTTCCATGTACGACACAGAATCTGCGCTTGGGAACGGTCCGTACCGGATTTCGCTATTCCAAGTATTGCGATACGAGACTTGCAGCCTCTTTGGGCGCATTCGAGAAGCACGCCGAACGGGAATTCATCGTCGACGTGTCGCTGTCCTTCCTCAATGGCTGCGCCTTCAGATTGGTTCAAAATATCTGCCTGCGCAACGAGCTTGCAATGAGGACACGCAAAAAATAATGGAAGTTCATCCGTGGATGAGCTTGACCGATTATTTGTTATTCGTTCAAGGGTGGACGCTAGCAACTGCACAGTTCCATCGCAGTTTGAACAACGAACCTTTTTCGTCAGAACGAACGCCATTGTGGACACCTCTCTTGAGGAAAAAATAGTAGCATTTAGTCCTTACCTCGGCGCGGCCTGTGCGCGATACCACGACGAGCATGTGCGCCACCTGCGGGTGAAGCGCCTGCAGTGCGACGAAATCTGGTCCTTCGTCGGCGCGAAGCGCAAGGATGTCACTGTCGAACAGAAGTATTACGGATGGGGCGATGTCCCGACGTGGATCGCCATTGACGCCGATACCAAGCTCGTCGTCTCCTACCTAGTTGGCGGCAGGGATGCGGGATGGGCTCTCGAATTCATGGAGGATTGCGCCAGCCGCGGTCACACGAATGTCATGCTACGATGGCCGCATCATGTTCCCAGGATTCAGCGGTGTTCTGACTGTCATTGGTATCGCTGTGTTTCTCGGTTTCGTCGTTTATAAGATCAGCCTCAGGTACCCGGCTTTCACATTCGAACCGCAAGGTAGGGTCGGTGCCTTCGAGCCGCACCTTGCTCGCTATCTTCGATTGGCTGAATTCGTAATCGGTCTGGCTTCGGGCTCCCTCGTGCTTCTGGTCGGCTCGTCAGTTTTCAAAGGAAATGGCGGATACCTACCGTGGTATTACGCATCGCCACTGTTGCTACTCGGTGCCTGCATTTTATTCGGCGTCACATTCATGATCTGGATTCAGTTCTGGTACGAGCAATTTCAGCATGGAGTCACATACAATCGTTGGGCCTACTGCATTCTAAGAACACTCGGATTCGGTTCGGCTCTCTATTTCTGCGTTGGATACATCTGGCTTGTTGTTGTCGTCACACGCGGATGATCTATCTACTGCGCTCGAATGGGGTAAGTCACTGGTGCTGTCAATTCATGCAGCGGTTGTTCAATACATGGGGGATCGATGAGCACGCCAATTGAGCTACTAAAGCAGCAAAAAGCCATTAGGGACCAGTGGGCGGCCCAACACGGTGCGACGCCTCAAGAAGTAACCAAGGCACAGGAGCCGACTGTGGAAGAGTGGAAGGCCATACGTCAGGACTACAACAAGTACAGGAAGGACCGGGAAGTAATTCCGACGTGGCTCCTACTCATCCTGCTATTGGGAACCGGCTACCTAGCGTACTGGAGTTCTTCCCACAAGGGTTGGCTCTGGGCTGTGGCGGGCTGGTGCGCTGTGATGACTGCCTATTACTCTCTCCGTGCCTTGTGCGTGAGAGAGGCACACTGGAGCATCTACGAAGATGGTTTTTCGTCCGGTTATCTCGCGGGTGTAAATAAGACTCTCGGAATCTCAGAGGAAGAAGACAAGTTCATACACCGAATGGCCATGGACGAGGAGATATACGGCCCAATACTCGACAAACACAAAGAGCCATAAGACAATCGAGGGCTCGCAATCATCTAAAGGTCTGCCGGTTTTTGAGGCATAGAATCATTTTATGCCCTGCGACGAATATAGGAGACTCGAAGCTCAGCGGAAGCGAGCGTCGGAAAGATATTTTCAATTCTCAAACGAGAAGCATTCAAGTCTATGGGGAACTTCTAAAGCGGATGCGAAACGAAGAGCTAGAGAGGCGCACAGCGAAATGACGGCGCTGGATGAGCGCCTGCAGCATCATATGCAGACCTGCACACTTTGCAAGTGAATCCTGTGCCATCAGGCGCTTGAATGCAGAAACATGAACCGTAAAGTGTACACAATACGCTCAGACCGATTTCTTACAATTTCTAATACGTTCATAGTGTGTCTGGGGTATAGAAGGCGCGTCACTATTGGCTATTTCATCCTCACGGCCATAATCGACCTTCCTCATGGGATTGAACTCACGCAGAACCTCAGGATTCACCCAAATAGTTGAGGATTGAGCAACATTCAGCGTACAGTGGGCTTGATTCCCGTAGGATTTTGGCAAGCGAGTTCAAACTGGCGGCACTCGGGCGCGCCATAAAACCATACGGAACAAACCTTTTTGCGGCCTTGTGCCGCTTTTGCATTTTTGGGTGCACCAGGCCCCCCCCACGCCTCTCTCACTTGCGTACACAGAAGAATTCCTTCTGAGGCAAACCAATTCCCGTGAAGCCGTCGTTCCGGCGCACCGGAGTTGCGCATCGACTCGGGTACAACGTGTCGAATCGAACGAGCTACGGCTTGGACAGCTCTTTTTCGGTTTCTGCAATCACTTTGCGGAACGCTCCGACTGCCGGAACTTCCGGAGACGCAAGAGCATCCTTCGCGGTGTATCGCCACACTGGCGGAGAGTCCAGCGGGTTGCCGAGGTCATTGCGGTTGCGATTACCCCGGTAGACAATGAACGAATCCTGCGTGCTGCCAACTTCCAACTGTGGATGCGGGCTCGATGATTCGGGAGGCGGCGGTCCCGTACGGCCTGCGACACTGATCCCTGAATCGGTTCGCTGACCTATCACTGGAGGTGGGCCGTTGACGGGCGTGCCAGCGATCGTCGGCCGGACCGACTTACCGTTGCCTTTGCGAACAACGATCACCAGGTCGGCCATCGAAGGGTCTGTCACCGGTGACAGCCTTCCCCATTTCGCCAAAGCACCCTCGACACTCGCACGGGCAATGTTGTTGGCGTTTGGATCTGCGATATCAAGACCGGACTCGGGATCAGCGATGACCCACGCAGTGTGCGCCTGAAGAACATCTACAGGCAGCAGGACTTTCTTTTTGTTTTTTGCCACGACACTCAGGCAGAAGAGGAACAGCACCGCAAAAACGACACGTGTGCGGCATCGCATGCACTGCCTCCAGAGACTACACTAGCTCATTCTTCCTTTGATGTGAGTCAACCATCAACTCTGGGTGCCATGTTTGCTTGGAGACATGCGAAGCGATAAACCTCAACCCATCCGCTTCTTGACCGCCAACTCGCAAATTCGCCAACTCTCCTTTGCAGATGATTTCCCTCTTCAGCGCACAATGGAAACAAACGATCGAACATTGCAACCCGTTGAAAACGGCGAATTTGCTTCCAGAATCCGGAATTCTTAAATCTCCAGACGCTGCAACTGAAAACCGTCCGACAGGTCAATCCGCCGTGGTCGCACGCGTCCCTTCCCGCTCACAAACGCGCCACCCACTGAAACAGGCACCTGAACCCCGGCGTGCACGTGACCAGCTTCAAGCCGAGAAGCGCAATCAGCACGAATGCCGTCAGCGCGCACCACGCGACAGCCGCAATCCCAAGCCAGAAAGCGGCAAAGGTGATCCACCCTAGTGCGAGCTTTAGGATGCGGAGGCCGTTGCTATCCCGGCTCACAGAGGCGGCTCCCCGGGGATCGTAGACAAAGCACCCGCTCAGGTTGGCTGTCGTATCGGCGGTTGGCGAACCCAGAGGATGGCATTGATCGCGCTTGAGATTGCGTGGGCGATAGGGCTGTTCGCCCTTAACGGTGGCGTCGAGCCGCCGCACGGCTGAGCCATGAATGATCGCGCCCTTGGGAATCGTCCGTGCCCGACCGTACGGAACGCGCCATTGGATCTTCTCGTCTTCCTTGTCGTAGTGCTGCTGCGGAAAAAACTGCAGCACCCACCACACGCCCTTGAGCGAATCATGGATGCTGTGATCCTCTTTCGGCGGTGGCGTGAAGATCCTGTCTGCGCTGTACTTCCCGCTTGGCGTCCCGAGCACCATCTCGACTCGTTCCTTGCAGAATTCGGCGCCGTGATTCTGAAGCTCTCCGATCATCCACCGAAGTGCTTCGTTCGCCGGTGCGGTCTGCCATTGCGGGTAGCTGCCGCCCACGTCGGAGTGTGCGCCCGGAAACCACACCTGTGCGATGTCCTGCTGGATTCCCTCCGCGCGAAGCTCTTCCGGCCATTCCGGATGCGTGATGGGAACAGGAGGGCCCCACAGGTTGTCGCGATAGAAGGCTCGGCGCTCATCGATGCTTACAGCATGGCGGCCGACCTGCACGATAGGATTCTGTGCCATGCTCAGCAGGCGCACGGGCTCGTAAATCCAGCCCACTGACGAGACCGTGTCCCACACGCCCATGAATCGGATCTTCACTCTGCGCGAATAGGTCTGCGCAAACGCGAAATTGTGCTCGATCGAATGGGAAGTAACTCCGCCGCGCGCTCGCGGAGGCTTCTTGAGCATCTCGCGCTTGCCCTGCAACGCGTCATGAAACATGTTCCATGCATACGGCAGGTGGCCTTCGTTGCCCCGGCAAAGCAGTCCGTAACCATGAAGCATCCCTGCCAGTGCGCGGGCAGTATAAGCTCCGCGCGAGAAGCCGAAGAGATAGATGTCGTCGCCGTCGTTATAAACCTCCATCAGATAGTGATAAGCATCGAGTACGTTAGCCCTGAACCCAGCCCCGAACGCAAGCCCTTTCACTTTGGACCAGTAGCGGGGAATCGCCTGCCGGATAGCCGGGTCACCCATGGTGCCGACCCCGGGGTGATAGTAGGCGATCTGCTTGTCGGTGATGCGCAGCGCCGTGTACAGCTTGACCACGTTTGAGTTTGCCTCTTCGCTGTCGTGCGAATCCGCAAACTCGTTCCCGGTTCCGTCGCAGAAGACAAAGATCTTCTTCTTGTTCGGGTGCGGCTGATTGGCGTCGATCTCTGATTGATCGTGGCAGTCAATCGCAGGCGTAGGAGACGACGGGGTAGGCACCAGCATGAAGACCTCCGTTGAAGCGGGGAATTTAAAGCCAGGATGTGGAGGTGATCCTACAGCAGCCAGCCGTCAGGTGGCGAGTGAGTTTGCGCTCCCCGGCGCAGCTCCGAGCCGTTCATGCAACCAGTCCTAGCACGTCGGGTGCGGGTTCTTGAACACAAGCTCGATCGGCAGCCAGTCCGAAAGCCGCTTCGTGTCCACTTCCGCATCTCCCGCCTGGTTGCTCAGCGACGACCGCGCCAGCGCTACGTTGATCTTGATCTTTCCCTTCACACAGTAGGCCCCGAGGAACTTCCCCAGCCCCTTGCTTGCCTCATCCATATAGTCCGCAGGCAGCGTGCCCTCTGCCCCACTGATGTCCACCGGAGCCATAATCATCTGATTCATGATCGGCCCACTCTTCTTGATGCCTGACGCGTCAAATCGCACCACCAGGGTGGCTCGTCTCTCCACCATCTCCGGATTCGCCGTGTATTTGACCGCTGGAATGGTCACGCCTGCCGGGTTCGGTTTGGCCGGCGGCGCGTCAAACGCGATATGGTATGGGGCTCCTTGCCACTTAGGCTTTGCAGGAATGTCAGCGGCCTTCTCCCCCTGGTTGCCGCACCCTGCTAGAAACACCAATACTCCGAGCGCCAGTACGATTCCCTTTCTCAACCCATCCTCCTCGTTCTTCTGAAGCGACGCGCCAGAATATCACTCCGCACCTCACTGGAGTGTGATCTCGAGAAGTTGCCTGTTCTGGCCGCCGGCCCGCATCACCAGAGACTTCGCCGGCAATCGCACAGCAAACTGGCCTCTAATCAGGCTGCTTGCGCGCCAGGTAAAACATATGGCAGCCCGGTCCGATCATCGCGTTGCCCTCGAAAAACGGAGCGGCATCCCACGCGCGAATCCACTCGAATCCTGCTTCGCGAAATACCCGATGAATCTCATCTGCGCTCCAGCAGACCTCTTCTACACGGTCGTGTCTTCGTCGCCAGCGGTTCCCCTCGCGAATAAAGAACTCCACGTCGCTCCAGGCTCGATCGGCCTCGGAGTTATGCCCGTTGCGCATCACCATCACCACCCGCGGTTTCTCCATCCAGACCGTTCCGGACCAGTAGCGCCGGAATCCAGCAGAGTTGTTCACGTCAAAATAGAAATGGCCGCCGGGCCGCAGTGCTCGCTCCACGGCCTTCGCGACCATCTTCAGGTCCGTGCGTCGCGACACGTGATTGAGCGCGTCGTATTCGCATGTGATCAGGTCCACTGCATGCCCAAGGCTGAAGTTGCGCATATCCCCGCGGATTACGCGCACGTTCAGGTGCGCACGCTTCGCCTTCTCTCGAACGATGGCGCACATCTGCGGTGAAAGATCCACAGCGTATATCTTGATTCCTTTGCGAGCAAGCATCAGCGCCGTCGTTCCCGTCCCGCACGCAAGGTCGCAGGCGCTCGACGCATGCGGCAGAATCGCGCCGAGGATTCGCTCGCGCGCCAGGTTCACGGCCAATCGCGAATCAGCAAAGAATTGGTCGTAATACTGCGCCAGCCATCGGTAGGGTTTCACCATCGAGTTTCAAAACCCGCTCAAGTCCCGATCTCCCGCGCGTCACCCTTTCGACAGAACCGTCTTCAGCATCGTTTCAAGCCCGTTCCACGTAATCTGAACGCCGATGCAAAGCAGCACGAAGGCAATCACGCGTAAAATGCCGTGGGCCGTCTGCTGCGGAACGCGCGCCGTGATCAGGGGCGCGTGTCCGTAGCACAGATAGACAGCCCAAGCCAGCAGCACCACTGCAATCACGATACCCGCATGCGCCTCAAGGTCCGGCACCAGTCCTTTCACCTGCGCGTGAGCGCTCAGCGTCACCATCACCACAATGCATCCGGGTCCTGCAGTGATCGGAAAAGTGAAAGGGTAAAACGCTTTCTGCTCCAGCGATCGGATCCCCCCTTCTTCCACCTCAGCCTCTTCTGCTTTCTTCTTTGGCTTGTCCTGGTTCAGCAAGTTCCATCCCATGGAGGCCAGCGTCAGCCCGCCTGCAACCTGCACCACAGGCAGAGAAATGCCGAAGAACTTCAGCAGCGCAGTTCCAACCAGTTGGATTGTCAGAAGGAAAATGGTCGTGTTGATCGCAATCTTCCGCGCCAGCGAACGGTAAACATCCGCGGGCGCGCTCCCCGCGACACTCAAGAACACCAGTGCGCTTCCCAGCGGATTCACCAGCGGGAGAAGCGCACTGAAGGCGAGGCCGAAGAACTTGCTCAGTTCACTCACGGCACTGCAGTATACCAACTCACTGCGCGAATCGAAGCTTCTTCCCGCACCTCACGGCGTCATGCCGAATGCGACAAGCCTGCTCGAGGCCCCTACATACACATGTCCGTTGACGACCGTCGGTGGAACCCACCGAACTGCGGAGGTCAGGCTCGGGCTCACCCAGAGCTCCTTGCTCACATCCGTCGCGTCGTTCGCACGCAGTGTCGGTACCTTGCTGGCATCAAATCCAATCGTCCACACGATCCCGTTGCTGTTGCCGTTCGAAGACACAACAGGGTCCGCTCCCGGATAGTTGTAGGTGAAGGTCCCTTTCGACACCGGCGTCGGCGGGTTCCCCGGAAACTTGCCTAAGCTCGGATCCAGCACAAACATCTTCAGCACGTCGTGATTTGCCGCGAAGTAGACATTCTGCTGCCACATCGCGGGCGTGTTGAAACAGGGCAGGCTTGAACCCAGCTGATTCGGAATACTCTGCACAATGTTGTCTTTCGTGGCGCCCACTCCGCCCAGAGAATCGCGATTCAGAACGTAGATCGGCTTCGGCTTGCCGCATGCAATCACTTCATACATCCCCCCGTTCAGGCCCGGCACAAGAAGCACACCCCCCGACCCGAGGTCGTAATCGCTCTTGTCAAGCGTCTCATAGTCGAATGGAGTGAAGTGGTCGAGTTCCTGCAGCATCGGGCTCAGTTTCACGATGCTCTCGCCGAAGTCGTTCAAGCCCCTTGTTGTTGAGTAGCCCATGTTGCCGGTCGAGATGTAGATGTTCCCGTTTTCGTCGGCCGCCGGCGCTGCCCCCGACATCCAGATGCCGCCGGAGCTCAGGGTCGGAGCCACGTCAAACACTGCCTCCTGTGCCAGCGTGATGGCGTCAAACGCAAACAACAGTCCGTGATACGGCGTACGATCTTCAACCGAACCAAAAGCCACGTACACCATGCCGTTCGCCAGCAGCAGTCCTGGCCGCTGGAACTTCATCATCGATGGAAGGTTCGCGTGCGTGATCGGTTGCGTCGCCAGGATCTCCGCGCCCGTGGTCAGGCTCAGTTCGTGCAGGCGATGCGGGTACTGGATCGTCGCGTTGGGCTCCTTCGTCGCCGCGACCACATAGATCACCTGCCGCACCGGGTCGATCACAGGGGTGCTCAGTATCCCGGTCTGCGATGAAATCTGCAGATCCGCTGCCGGCACCGCTGTAACCCCGGTCGAAAGGAAGCTCTTCTTCCAAACTTGTGCCCCCGTATCGCCGTCAAACGCATAAACGCTGTCGTTGTTCGTCGTCACATACACCACATTGCGCACCGTGCCGCCGATCGTGATTCCGTTCATGTAGAGTGGCTGTCCCCAGATGCTGCCGTCGAGACTCTTGCTCCATAGTTGACCAAACTTCCCCGATTTCAGGCCCGCTGGCGTCAGCACAGACTCATTCAACTGGCGCCCGGTTCCATCCGGTCCACCCTTCCGCATCGTGTAGTTCACCGCCTTACTCGAACCGCCAGTCCCAGACAACGCAACCTTCTGCGGACTCCCGCTGGCGCTATCCGTAAAGCTGAGCGTTGCACTTCGCGTTCCCGCCGCAGTCGGCTTGAACGTGACAGAGGCTGAGCAGCTGGACGAAGCAGCCAGGCTCGCTCCACACGTCTTGTTCGCAATAGCAAAATCTCCAGCATTCGCACCCGAGATCCCAACGCTGCTGATCGTAATCGCGGACGACGTCCCGTTCGTCAACATGGCGGCCTGCGCCGCGCTCGTAGCGCCTACTGTCGTGCTTGCAAACGTCAGGCTTGTCGGGCTCGTCGATACAATACCCGACCCGCTAGTCCCCAGGCCGGTCAGCGGCACGCTCTGCGGACTGTTTGTTGCCGAGTCGTTGAACACAAGAGTCGCTGCACGATTCCCCGTGGTTGTCGGCGCAAAGACGATCGTCGCCGTGCAACTCGCAGACGCCGCCAGCGAAGACCCGCACGTCTTGCTGCTGATCAGGAAGTCTCCCGGGTTCGTCCCTGACATCGCGATGCTGCTGATTGTGATCGAACTCGTGCCGCTGTTCGTCAGCGTCACCGGCTTCGGCCCTCCCTTGTTGCCCACTGCGACTTTCACCCAGTTCAAGCTCGTGGGAGAGACGGTGGCACTACCCGAACCAGACACTCCTGTTCCCGAGAGTGTGACTTTCTGCGGGCTGTTGCTCGCGCTGTCGGTAAAGCTGAGTGTCGCCGATCGCGCCCCCGACGCGCCCGGCTCAAACGTAATCGACACTGTGCAACTCGCTGAACTTCCCAGGCTGCTGCCGCAACTCTTGCTCGCAATGGCAAAGTCACCGGCATTCGTGCCTGAGATCGCAATGCTGCTGATCGTGATCGACGATCCCAGACCGTTCGTCAATGTCGCCGCCTTTGCCGCGGTCGTCGACCCGACGGTTACGCTGCCAAACGCGATCGAGGTCGGGCTTGCGGAGACGGTTCCGCTCGCTGAGACTCCGATGCCGGTCAGGGCAACGGTCTGTGTTCCCGAATCATTGACGTTCATCGTCGCGCTGCGGGTGCCGGTCGCCGTCGGCGCAAAAACAATGTTCACGGTGCAGCTCGACGATGCAGCCAGCGACGATCCGCAGGTCTTGCTGAAGACCTTGAAATCGCCCGGATTTGCGCCGGTAAACGTGATGCTGTTGATTGTGATCGCCGAGGTGTTGGCGTTTGAGAGTGTCACCACCCTTTGCCCGCTCGTATTCCCTAGGGCCACCGAAGCCCAGCTCTCGCTCGTCGGCGACACCGAGACGGCCGCCAGACACTCCGCTGCCTGGAATGCGCCAATCGCAATCACGCCTTGCACGACGATGCTTCGCCATCGCTTCGCGGGGAATGGCCCCGATCGCTTTCTCAAATCGGCTTGAGGAACACAAGGCAGACTTGCACAAAGGTTGGCTGGAATACTGGTGCTCATGACACCCTCCGGACGGAGATGCTCTGGCCCGAGCAAAAGGGGAAGCTCCATACCGACAGCACGAACGATTGTTAAGGCTTGTCGTTCGGAAAGGAAGAGATCTTTTCGATCTGCTTGCAGGACGCACCGGCGTCCCGATTACTGTCCAGCTACCTACGATGCAGTGAGATTGCAAAGGGTTGTCGTCGGAGTCATTTGCACCTTTTCTGTTGATTGGCGCGCTGGATCCTCTCCGCGGATATCGCATCTCAGTTTCCCGATACCTCACTCGTAATCCGCACCAAAAAGAGCGGACCTGAGTTTCAGGCAGGCCCGCTCTCTTCTCTGCGGTCCACTTAAGGCTTGAAGCTCTTGGCCTCGGTTACCTCCACTGTCGCCTGCACCGGAAGCTGGTCGCTCGATCCCCCGGCTAGAATGCGCACCTGTTCTTTTTCGACGTGCCACGAATGGCTTGGCGCATCCCAGTACGCCAGGTCTCGCGCCTTCAGGTCGATCGCGACGTCTTTCTCCTCCCCGGAAGCGATCCTCACCCTTTTGAATCCCTTCAGTTCCAACTGGGGCCTCGTAACGGCGGAACCGAGATGCCGCACATACATCTGCACCACCTCATCGCTGGCACGCTTGCCGGTGTTCCTTACCTTTACGTGAACGGATGTGCTCCCGTCGGCGTTCATCTTGGCCGCGGTCAGCGTGATCCCACGGTACGCAAACGTCGTGTAGCTCAGCCCGTAGCCAAACGCGTAGAGCGGTTTTTCCTTGCTGTAGAGATACGTGGTTCCGTGCACAATGTTGTAGTCGAGAATCGGCAGCAACTGCGCATCACTCGTGGGCCAGGTCTGCGTCAGTCTCCCCGCCGGCGAATAGTCGCCAAACAGAACATCCGCCAGGCCATGCCCTTCCTCCTGGCTGTTATGCGTTATGTGCACAATCGCGGGCACATTCTGCTGGCTCCAGACGATTGCGTACGGAAAACTGGCTCTCAGCACTTCGATCGTGCGGGGATTTGCGGCGAAAACCCTCTTCACCAACTCCTCCTGTTCCAGCACGATCGTCTTCCGGTCCACATCCTCTTTCCCATTCGACGGCGTCGGGCACTGGTCCCATCCCGCATTGCACTCCGGGTGATTGCCCACCACAACGATCGCCACATCCGCCCTCTTCGCCACGTCCGCGGCTTCCTCAGCATTCGAACCATCTGCAAAGAGCACCTTCACGCCGGGACCCGCCGCCTCCCGCACGCCTTCGATGATGCTTACGCCATACGGATAGGTGCCGCTGTACCAGTCCTGCAGAACCTGGTCGATCCACGGCCCGATGATCGCAATCGTCTTGAGTTTCGTCCTATCCAGCGGAAGCGTGCCCATCTCATTCTTCAGCAATACGATCGACTCGTCCGTTGCCTGCCGCGCCAGCGCCACGCTCGATGGCCGTAGCCATGGAGGAACCTCCCCACCCGTCTCGCGTCCGATCTTGGCATACGGATCAACGCCCGGAGGATCCATCTCGCCCAGCCTCAGGTAAACGGTCAGTAGATTCTTGAGTGCGGCATCCATGTCGGCTTCCGTCAGCAGTCCATCCTTCAGCGCCTTGGTCAGGTCCGGCTTGTACGAGTCCAGAAAGTGATTGATGCCCGCCTTCACCGCCGCGGCCGAGCCGTGCTCTTTGTCGGGATACGCCTTGTGCGACGAGATCAGCAATCCCAGCGCGCCGCCATCTGTACAGATCAATCCATCGTTCCCCCACTCCTTGATCATGACGTCTTTCAGCACCGGATGAACCATCATGGGAGTGCCGTTCCAGGCGTTGTAGGCCGCCATGACCGCGCGCGATCCGCCTTCCTCAAAACCCATCCGAAACGGCACGGAGTAGTATTCGCGGAACAGGCGCTCGTCGAAATCGGACGAAGTGTGCGTGCGCCCGTCTTCATTCTCGTTCGCAAGAAAATGCTTCATCAGCGAAGCAGCCTGCCAGTGCTTCGGGTCCGGCCCTTGAAGTCCCTGCGCAAAGGCCACCGTCAGTGTTCCCACAAGGAATGGATCCTCGCCGTACGATTCTTCCGTTCTCCCCCAGCGTGGATCGCGGCTCAAATCCGCATTGGGCGCTCGCACCACGACACCGCCGCGATCGAACACTGGATTCTGGTAGTAGTAGCGAGCCTCGTAGCCCTCAAGCGACGCGACATTCTTCAACAGCTCCGGATCCCACGTCTGTCCAAGCCCCTTCTCCTGGGGAAACGTCGTTGTCGGCACCGGCTGCCTGCCGCGGCCGCCCCAGCCTCCCGGTCCTCCAAGCGCCAGCCCGTGCAATCCCTCTACCTGGCCCGAGAACTCAACACTAAGACGCGGAATCTTCGGATGGTCCGACATCAGAAGGACCTTTTCATCCAGCGTCAACCGGCCCAGCAGGTCCTGGATGCGCGCGCTGTCTGAGAGCGACGTATCCCGGAATGGATATTTCTCCTGGGCACTCGCGCCAATCACCACACTCGTCGTTAGCACCAGCATCAACGCACAAGTTGCCTCTATGCGTACCCGGATCCGCATCGCAATTGCCTCCTTGTTTCGAACAACGAAGACTATCACAGCGTGGATCTCACTGTTGGCAGCAGTTGACAGGTCGCGTCGAGTAGATTCCAGTACCCTGTCCGCGGCTTTCTTTGCACCTGCCAGACCATCGCTGATTCCGTCCGCGATAGCTGGAACTGTCTTCAGAGTGCATTGTTCTGTCGCCGTCGCTGCTCGCTTGCTTTCATGATTTCGCCAATATCCGCCGCAGGACGTATCTCGATGAGTCCACACCCCAGCCTGAGTCCCGGGCTTTGGGAAATCAGCTGAATTGCGTGATTCAGATCTCGCGCTTCAAGCACCTGAATTCCACCCAACTGCTCCTTCGTTTCCGCATACGGACCGTCGGTCACTGCAACCTTTCCGTTCTTCCAATCCACCGTCACGGCAGTGTTGGCGGGCTGGAGCGGTTCCTCCGCAACCAGGTTACCGTTTCGCCGCAGTTCGTCGTTGTAGCTGAAGCACTCGTCCAGCACGGCATTACGCTCGCTCTCAGACATGTTTTCGAACTTGCCCGGCTCGAGATAGCCCAGACAGATGTATTTCATTGTTTTCCTCCTCGCGGATTGGCAGAACCGGCAGCAGAGCGTTGCGCCGGTTCGTTCAACCCAGAATCACTACGGTGCAAATTCCGAAGGTGCGGCGGTCAGAGCGTTCCATTGCTGTGGCCGAGGTCTTCTTACGCAGCCGGGAAGAAAAGAAGCTCGCGCACCTCGCCGGGCACATCGCAAGTGACGGCAGCTTTCTTCGCCCATGCAAGCGCCTCATCCAGATCTGCGCATTCCAGGATCCAGAATCCGCCCATATGCTCCTTGGTCTCGGTGTACGGTCCGTCGGTGACGAGCACCCTGCCGTCAGGCTGCTTCCGCACCGTCTTCGCGTTGGCGGCCGGGGAAATGCCGCAGGCGAACTTCCTCGCGCCGGCAGCGATCAATTCGCGGTTGAGGGCATGGATCTCTTCCATCATCGCTTCGGTCACGGTCGACGGATTGAAGTCGTCAGGGAGGTAGTTGCAAACCAGATATTGTGGCATGACTCGTTCTCCTTGGTTTCTGGGGATTTTCTCCGATGACTGGTTCCTGTTCACTCAG
>Ga0335069_10003135_pt1 | contig 25176 bp, 31 predicted proteins | sample Lox_Sample_11_FD_206714 | JGI IMG/M metagenome (GOLD analysis project Ga0335069, IMG submission 206714) | Soil microbial communities from Loxahatchee National Wildlife Refuge, Florida, United States - Lox_Sample_1.1 | ecosystem: Environmental > Terrestrial > Soil > Wetlands | place: USA... | reverse complement strand
CAGAGCGCGATCGTTCAGGTCGGCGGCCCGCTCGGAAGGACCAGGCGCGTATCCGCCGCCGGGGTCGCCGACGTCCGCAACGCGATGGCGGCCTACACGATCGTTCGCGCCGATTCGCACGAGGCCGCGGCCGCGCTGTTCGTCAACCATCCGCACTTCGCGATTCTTCCCGGTGACGGGGTCGAGATCATGGAGTGCCTGCCGATTCCGACACGCTGAGGTCCTGCGTCGTGCTCCAATACATTCTCTGCTTCGTGCTGCTGCTGGCGCTCGTGCCGCTGGCGGCGCTCGGCACGCGTTCGGGCCGGGAGCGGACATGACGGCCGTTGTCCTGGGGCTCTACGCCACCGCCACGCGGAGCACAGCGCTGCATGCGCTCGACGAGGCGTTGCTGGAGGCGGGTCGTGGCCCGGCCGGCGGTCGCATCCGCCCCGGAGGCGCGATACGCCCCGCATCGGGGCCGTAGCCCGCAGCGAGCCGGAGCCGCGGCGCCCGGGATTCTGGTCCGAGGAACGTCACGCATGCCATCGTACGAGATCACCACCGATCCGCGGCGCTTCGACATCGACGCGATCCACGCCTTCCTGGCGCGCTCCTACTGGTCGCCGGACATCCCCAGGGCCGTGGTCGAGCGCGCGATCGCGAACTCGCTGTGCTTCGGCCTGCTGCACGACGGCGCGCAGGTCGGCTTCGCGCGGATCATCACCGATCGCGCCACCTTCGCGTACCTGGCGGACGTGTACGTGCTCGAGGGGCACCGCGGCCGCGGCCTCGCGCACCGGCTGATGAGGGCGGTCATGGGCCATCCGGACCTGCAGGGACTGCGACGCATGATGCTTGCGACGCGCGACGCGCACGCCCTGTACGCGGGCTACGGCTTCCGGCCGCTCAAGGCACCGGAGCGGATGATGGAAGTCCACGATCCCGACGTCTACCGCCGCGGCACCGTGTGAGCGCCGCACGGCTTGCCTGGCCGGCCCGGACGTCGCCAGAATGGCTGGGGAACGCATTGCCTTCGAGGTCCGCATGACGTCCATCCGCGTCCTGAAGCTCGGCGTCTCGCTCGCCGGCGGCGAGGACTACACCCTGCCTGCCGGCAAGCTCGTGCGTGGCAACCCGAAGCAGACCGCAGCGACGCAATACACGGATCCGTCCGGCCAGTTCTTCGTCGGCGTCTGGCGCAGCGAGCCCGGCAAGTGGAACATCGCCTATACCGAAGAGGAGTTCTGCCAGATGCTCGAGGGCGTCAGCATCGTGACCAGCGCCGCGGGCGAGGCGCTCACCCTGCGCCCGGGCGACAGCTTCGTGATCCCGCGCGGCTTCGTCGGTACCTGGGAAGTCGTGGAGACGACGACCAAGCGCTTCGTGATCTATGAAGCGAAGGCCTGAAGGGCCGATGCGGCACCGCTGGCTCTGCGCCGCGCTCGCGCTGCCACTGCTCGCGGCCTGCGGCCCGCGGCCGGCCGCGACGCCGACGCCGGCGGTGATCCGCCCGCGGCTCGAGCAGGCCTGCGGGATCCACCTGGCGGAGCTTCCGGAGGTCCGCAAGAGCAGCCGGGTGCGGGGCGCACCCGGCAAGGGCTGGAGCGATTCGGTGAGCGCGACGATCGTCCTGCCGGCAGCCGAGGCGCCGGCCGCGATCGAAGCACTGCGCAGGAACCGCACCCTGCAGCGGCGCGGCGAATCGGACTCGCGCTACAGCTACGAGTCCGTCCCCGGCGTGCTGCCGGAGACCAGCTGCGAGCTGGACACCGCCCAGCACCTCCTGTATTTCAGCGACACGCGCTAGCCCGCGCGGTGACTGCGACCATGCCGTACCGGATCGCTGCCGACGCGACGCTGCTGCTGCACCTCAGCTTCATCGCCTTCGCGACCTTCGGCGCGCTGCTGGTGCCGAAATGGCAGCGCCTGGCGTGGCTGCAGCTGCCGGCAGCCGCCTGGGGCCTATGGATCGAGCTGACGGGCGCCTTCTGCCCGCTCACGTACCTCGAGAACGCACTGCGCCGACGCGCCGGCGAGCAGGGCTACGGCGAAGGCTTCATCGCGCACTACCTGCTGCCGCTCATCTATCCGGCCGGCCTCACGCGCGGCATCCAGCTGTGGCTCGGCGGCCTCGTGCTGCTCGCGAATCTCGTGATCTACGGCTGGCTGCTCCTACGCTGGCGCCACCGCGCCACGCGGGGCGCGCGGTGAAGCGGCCGCCGGTGCGCTTCGTGCGCTACGAGCTGCGCACCTCTGACGTCGCCGCGGCGCGGGCGTTCTACGCCGCAGTGCTCGGCGCGGAGTTCTGGCGTGCGCCGTTCGCGGTCACGACGCTGCCGGAGCGCGCCGCGGTGGCGGGTGCCCCACCGCACTGGCTCGGCTGGCTCGGAACTGCAGACGTCGAAGCGACCGTGAACGCGGTGGTTGCGCACGGCGGGCAACGGCTGGGTACGCCACCCTCGCCGCAGAGTACCGCTGCGGAGACACTGCTCCGTGATCCGTTCGGCGCTGTGCTCGGCGTTGGCGCCGCAGCGCTCACGCCGGGCATCGACCACGCCGTCGCCTGGCACGTCCACCACGGACCCGAGCCGGCGCGCGCGCTCACCCTGTACACGGCACTGTTCGGCTGGGTCGGCGATCCCGCGGCGGATGCGGTTGCGGGTGCGAACGCAGTGCCGCAGCTGCGCTTCCGGTGGGCACCGGGCGGCGCGCTCGCCGGCGGATTTGCCGCTCTCGCCGGCGGCAAGCAGCGCGTCCATCCCCAGTGGTTGCACCTGTTCCGCGTCCCGGACCTGGACGCCGCGGCTGCGCAGGTTGCCGCCGCCGGCGGGCGGATGCTCGGGCGCATGCCGACGCCCGGCGGTGCTATCGTGTCGGCAGGCGAGGACCCGCAGGGCGCGGCCTTCGCGCTCTGGCAGGACGCATGAGCATGATGCCGAACATCCGCCGCGACGATCTCTCCGGGGCCGCCATCCGCGGGCTGCTCGCCGAGCACCTCCACAGCATGACGCTGCACTCGCCACCGGAAAGCATCCACGCGCTCGACGTCGAGGCTTTGCGCCGCCCGGAAGTGACGTTCTGGAGCGCCTGGGACGGCGAGGAGCTGCTCGGCTGCGGTGCGCTCATGGAACTCGACCCGGCACATGGCGAGATCAAGTCGATGCGCACCGCGACGCCGCACCTGCGCAGGGGCGTCGCACGCTCGATGCTCGAGCACATCATCGCCGAGGCGCGGCGTCGCGGCTACCGGCGCCTCAGCCTCGAGACGGGCTCGGCCGCCGCCTTCGATCCGGCGCGACGCCTGTACGCGAGCTACGGCTTCGAATATTGCGGGCCCTTCGCCGACTACGTCCTGGACCCGTACAGCGTGTTCATGACCAAGGCGCTCGAGCCCGCGCTCGCACGCGGCGGCTGCCTGTGCGGCGCGGTCGGCTTCAGCGCAGCGATGCCGGCGAAGTGGGTGGCGCACTGTCACTGCACGCGCTGCCAGCGCGCGCACGGCGCCGCCTTCGTGACCTGGGCCGGCGTCGAGGCGAGCGTCGCGCGCATTGACGATCCGGAGGGCCTGCTGCACTGGCATGCCGGCGCGGACGGAGGCGAGCGCGCGTTCTGCACGCGCTGCGGCAGCCCGATGTTCTTCCGGTCGACGCGCTGGCCGGGCGAGCTGCACATCGCGCGGGCGCTGTTCCGCGACCCGGTCACGCCCGCCCCGCAGGTGCACGCCTTCCACGACACGCGGGTCGAATGGATCCAGCTGGGCGACGCCCTGCCCCGCCGATCGGCGCAGGAGATCCTGAAGTGAGCGCGGCCGGGCACAATCCGTATGCGCCGCCGGCGGCGACGGTGAGCGACGTGGAGGCACCGGCCGCGCCGCGCACGCGGCCGCGGAGCGTTACGCTCGGGATCGCGGTGCTGTGGGCGAATGCAGCGCTCGCACTCGTCTACAACGGCCTCTTCCTCCGGACGCGGGTGCCGGATCTGCCGTCGCCGATGTTCGCCGCGATCCTGCTCGTCTACGCGCTGCTCGGTGTCGGCATCGCCGCCTGGGTCTCGATCAAGCTCGCGCGCGGCCGCAACTGGATGCGCATGCTGCTGCTGGTGGTCATGCTCATCGCGCTGCTGTCACTGACGGTCCTGTTGCGCAACTGGGCGATCGTCCAGCGCCTGTATGCGAATGCGCCCGCACTGGGGGCGCTCAGCGGGCTGCGGCTGATCCTCGACATCGTCTTGCTGGCGCTGCTGTTCACGCCGACGGCGAACGCCTGGTTCCGGCCGCGTCCGGCCGCCGGGGAGGCCAGCGGTGGCAGCTGAGTCCCCCGGGACACGCGGCGGCGGCTGGTACGCACGGCATGTCCTGCCGCGTCTCACGGACCTGGCCTGCGGCGTCCGACCGATCCGCGCGCAGCGGCGTGAGCTGGTGCCGCGGGCGCGCGGTCGGGTGCTGGAGGTCGGCATCGGCACCGGCCTCAACCTCGAGCACTACGATCCAGCGCGCGTCGAGCGCATCGTCGGGCTCGATCCCGGCGTCGAGATGCATCGACTCGCGCGGCGGCGCATCGAGCGCAGCGGCCTGCCCGTGGAGATGGTGGCGCTGACCGCGGAGACGATCCCCTTCGAGACATGCAGCTTCGATACGGTGGTCATGACCTATTCGCTGTGCACGATTCCGGACCCGCTCGCCGCGCTCCGCGAGATGCGCCGCGTGCTGCGGCCCGACGGCCGCCTGATCTTCTGTGAGCACGGCCTGGCGCCCGACGCCTCGGTGCAGCGCTGGCAGCGGAGGCTCACGCCGCTGTGGTCGCGGATCGCCGGCGGCTGCCAGCTCGATCGCAACGTCCCCGCGCTGCTCGCGGCCGGCGGCTTTCACGCGACCGATCTCCAGGCCGCCTACCTCGCCGGGCCGAGGCCGCTCGCCTACCAGTACTGGGGCAGCGCCCGGGTGGAGGAGACATGAACGATCGCCGGGGGAGCGGCGTCGGGTCCGCACGCCGTCGTTGCAGGCTGCTGGCCGGAGCCGGCCTGGTGCTCGCCGCGACCGGCTGCGCGCACGAGGCGACGGCGCCACGCACGCCGGCGGCCGCGAGTCGCCCGGCGCTGCTCGCGGCGCTCGACGGCCGCTGGCGCATGGAGGGCGAGCTGCTCGGCAAGCCGGTGCGCTACGACCTGGAGGTCACTCCGGTGCTCGGTGGTGCGTTCACCGAGCTGCACATGCGGGACGTGCAGCGGCCGGCGCGGTACGAGGCGCGCGTGTTCCTGGGCCAGGGCGCCACGCCCGGCACGCTGATCGTGCACTGGCTCGACAACTTCGGCGCGCCTGCCTCGATTCCCCACGGTACCGGCACGCTCGGCCGGGAGGCGCTCACGTTCCAGATCCCGTATCCCGACGGCGCGTTCCGCGATACGCTGACGCGCGATGCCGCGCACGGCACGTGGCAGTTTCTGATCGAGGCACAGCAGGGCTCGGGCGAATGGCGGACGTTCGCGCGCTACGCGATCCATCACTGAAGAGGCGCGCCGGATCGGGGCATCGGTGCCCCCGGAGGGAGATGCGCGGATGGGGAAGACGAGGCTCGAGGCGTTCAGCGACGGCGTGATCGCGATCCTGATCACGATCCTGGTGCTGGAGCTGAAGGTGCCGCACGACCGGGATTTCGCCGCGCTCACGCCGCTGCTGCCGACCTTCCTGTGCTACGTGCTGAGCTTCGTGTACCTCGGCATCTACTGGAACAATCACCACCACATGCTGCACACCGTGCGGCACGTGACCGGCCCGATCCTGTGGGCCAACCTGGCGCTGCTGTTCTGGCTGTCGCTGATCCCGTTCACGACCGGCTGGATGGGCGAGAACCATTTCGCGCCGGCGCCGACGGCGCTGTACGGAGTGGTGCTGCTGGCGGCGGCCGTGTCGTATTACACGCTGCAGCAGCGGATCATCGGCTCGCAGGGCGCGGACTCCCTGCTGCGCCGGGCGGTCGGCCGGGACCTGAAGGGCAAGGCCTCGCCGCTGCTCTATCTCGCGGCCATCCTCGCCGCCGGCTGGCTGCCCTGGCTCGCGCAGGCGCTCTACGTGCTGGTGGCGCTGATCTGGCTGGTCCCGGACCGTAGAATAGAGCAGGTCCTGGCGAGCGAGTGACCATGGGCAACGACCGCACCCTCAAGCACCTGTTCGAGACCAATCGCGCCTGGGCGGCGAACATCCTGCGCCAGGATCCGGATTTCTTCGGCAAGCTCTCGCTGCAGCAGTCGCCCGGGTACCTGTGGATCGGCTGCTCCGACAGCCGCGTGCCGGCGAACCAGATCGTCGGGCTCCCGCCCGGCGAGCTGTTCGTACATCGCAACGTCGCCAACCTCGTCGTGCACACCGACCTGAACTGCCTGACGGTGATGCAGTTCGCGGTCGACGTGCTGAAGATCGAGCACATCATAGTCACCGGACACTACGGGTGCAGCGGCGTGCGTGCCGCGCTGCGCGGCGACCGCATCGGCCTCAGCGACAACTGGCTGCGCCACGTACAGGACGTGCGCGGCAAGCACGCGCGGCTGCTCGCGGCGCTGCCGCCCGGCGACGCGGCCGCCGACCGGCTGTGCGAGCTCAACGTCATCGAGCAGGTCGCGAACGTCTGCCAGACCACGATCGCGCGCGATGCCTGGGAGCGTGGCCAGGAGCTCGCCGTGCATGGCTGGATCTACGGCATCCGCGACGGGTTGCTGCGCGACCTCAACATCACCGTGTCCGACACCGACGAAACCCAGCGGGCCTATGCCGAGGCACTGCGGGCACTGGAGAGCCGATGACCGCCATGACCTACCGCGAACTCGGGCGCTCGGGGCTGAAGATCGCCCCGCTGGTGCTCGGCGGCAACGTCTTCGGCTGGACCGCGGACGAGAAGACCTCGCACGCGATCCTGGACGCCTGCGTCGACGCGGGCATCAACATGGTCGACACCGCCGACGCGTACTCGCGCTGGGCGCCCGGCCACCAGGGCGGCGAGTCGGAGACGGTGATCGGCAACTGGCTGCACAAGAGCGGCAGGCGCTCGAAGGTCCTGATCGCCACCAAGGTCGGGCACGAGATGGGACCCGGCAGGAAGGGCCTGTCGCGCGCCCGCATCCTCGAGGCCGTGGACGAGTCGCTGCGCCGGCTGCGCACCGACGTGATCGACCTGTACCAGGCGCACATCGACGATTCGGCGACGCCCCTGGAGGAGACGCTCGGCACCTTCAACGACTTGGTCAGGGCGGGCAAGGTGCGCGCGATCGGCTGCTCCAACTACGGGCCCGAGCGGCTCGGCGCGGCGCTGGAGGTGAGCCGGCGCCACGGCTACGCCCGCTACGAGAGCCTGCAGCCCTGGTACAACCTCTACGACCGGGCAGATTTCGAGGGCCCGCTGGCCGAGCTGTGCCGGCGCGAGGACGTCGGCGTCATCAGCTACTTCGGGCTCGCGAGCGGCTTCCTGACCGGCAAGTACCGGACCGAGGCCGACCTCGAGGGCCGGCCGCGCGGCCTGCGGATCAGGGCGATGATGAACCCGCGCGGCATGCGCATTCTCGCGGCGCTGGACACGGTCGCGGCGCGCTACCGCGCGACGCCGGCGCAGGTCGCGCTCGCCTGGGTCGTCGCGCACGGCGTGACGGCGCCGATCGCGAGCGCCACGACGCTGGCGCAGCTCGCCGAGATCGCGGGCTCGATGCAACTCGCGCTCGATGCCGACGCGGTGCGCACGCTCGATGCGGCGAGCGTGGGCTCGGAATTCAGACCGCCGCCGGGGTAGCTCTGGCCGGCGACGACACGACCACGACGACGACGCGACACTCGGGGGGAAGCAAATGAACAAGTATGGAGCGGAGTTCTTCGGCACGTTCTGGCTGGTGCTCGGGGGCTGCGGCAGCGCGGTGCTCGCCGCTGCATTTCCCGGCCTCGGCATCGGCCTCGCCGGCGTGGCGCTGGCCTTCGGCCTCACGGTGCTCACCATGGCGTACGCGGTCGGCCATATCTCCGGCGCCCACTTCAATCCTGCGGTGTCGGTGGGCCTGTGGGCCGGCGGGCGCTTTCCGGCCAGCCAGCTGCTGCCCTACATCGTCTTCCAGGTGCTCGGCGGCATCGCCGCCGGCGCCGTGCTGTACCTGATCGCCAGCGGCAAGGCCGGCTTCGACGTGCACGCCGGCTTCGCCTCGAACGGCTACGGAGAGCACTCGCCGGGCGGCTACTCGCTGCAGGCGGCGCTCATCAGCGAGGTCGTGATGACCGCGATGTTCCTGGTCGTGATCCTCGGCGCCACCGATCGGCGCGCGCCGCCGGGATTCGCGCCGATCGCGATCGGCCTGTGCCTCACGCTGATCCACCTGATCAGCATCCCGGTCACCAACACGTCGGTGAACCCGGCGCGCAGTACCGGCGTCGCGGTATTCGCGGGCGGCTGGGCGCTGTCGCAGCTGTGGGCGTTCTGGGTCGCGCCGATCATCGGCGCGCTCATCGGCGCCGGCATCTACCGCTTCGTCGGCGATCGCGACGCGTCCTAGCCGATGAGGCGGCGCGCGCGCGCGGCGCGGCACCTGGTCCAGAGACACGCATCGATGCTGCGAGGTCCCGTCCTGGTGCTGCTGCTCGCCGGCCTCGCCGGCACGACGCCGGCCGAGGAGCTGTTCCGCTGCGGCTCATGGGTGATCTCCCGGGATCTCAGCGTCGCCGAGCTCCGGGCCAAGTGCGGCGAGCCGACGAGCAAGACCGTGTCGACCGAGGATGTGTACGCGCACGGCCAGCACGGCACGTTCAAGGCCGGCACCACGACGATCGAGCACTGGGTCTACCAGCGCGGCAGCGGCTCGTTCAGCATGGTGGTGACGATCACCGACGGCGTGATCACTGACATCGAGCGCGGACCTTGAGCGCACTGCTGCGCAACCGCTGGTTCTGGCTGTTCGTGCTCGCTTGCGCGGCGAGCCTCGCGCTGCTCGCGGCGCGCGGCGCGGACCTGGCCGATGCGCTGGTGTCGCTGGCACTGCTGGGGCTCGCGCTGCCGCTGATTGCTCTCGCGGGCTGCGCGGGCCTGCCCACGCCGGGCACGCCCGCTGTCTGGGGCCGCGGCGAAGCGCGGACGCTGCTCGGGCTGATCGCATTCGTCGCCGCCGTGCTGGTGGTCAAGCAGCCGCTGCTCGCCGCCATGACGCCGGCCGGTGCGGACCCGCGGTACGCCGAGACGCTGAACGCGCTGTTCAAGCTGGTGGTGTTCGTCGGCGTGCCGCTCGGCGCGTACCGGCTGCGGCACGGCGGGCTGCCGGCCGCCGGCGAGGTGCGCGCCTCGCGCGCGCGGCTCGCGGCCTGCTTCGTGCTGCTCGCGGCGGTCGCCTGGGCGCTGCAGGCGCTGCTGAGCAACGAGTTCGGCCGGCTGCTGGCGCGGCAGCGGCCGGCGGGCGTGTGGCTGTGCGCGGCGCTCGCCTGCTTCGCGTGGAACGCGGTCGAGGCGGGGCTGGTCGAGGAATTCTTCTTCCGCCGCGTGCTGCAATCGCGGCTGCGCGCGTGGAGCGGCTCGGAGGTGTCGGCGCTGTTTCTCGGCGCGTTGATCTTCGGCCTCGCGCACCTGCCCGGCATCTGGTTGCGCGGCCAGGGCGTGAGCGAGGGCCTGGGCGCCGCGCCCTCGCCGCTGACGACTGCCGCGTACGTGATCGTGACGCAGGGCGTCGCGGGCCTGATGTTCGGGGTGCTGTGGGCGCGGACCCGAAGCCTTGCGCTGCTGGTGCTGGTGCACGGCATGTTCGACACGCCCTCGAACCTCGCGCGATTCATGGATGTCTGGGGATTCTGAAACCGCGGCGCGGCTCGCGACCCTCGGGGCCGCCGAGGCCGTGGCGGCGATGCGCGCCGGTGCGCTGAGCGCCGCGCGCTACGCCGATGCCTTGCTGGAGCGGGCCCGAAGCGCGGCCCATCTGAATGCCTTTCTGTCGCTCGACGTCGACGCTGTGCGGTCCGCGGCGCACGCCGCCGACCGGCGCCGCGCGGCGGGGCGCGCGCTCGGCGCGCTGCACGGGCTCCCGGTGCCGGTCAAGGACAGCCTCAACACCGTGCAGCTGCCGACCACCCAGGGCACGCGCGCGCTGCAGTACCTGCGGCCGCGCCGCGACGCCGGCGTGCTCGCGCGGCTGTGGTCGGCGGGTGCGCTGCTGATGGGCAAGACCGCGCTGCACGAGCTGTCGCGCGGCTGGACCTGCAACAACGGCGCGTATGGGGCGGTGCGCAACCCGCACGACCCGGCACGCATTCCGGGCGGCAGCAGCGGCGGCTCGGCGGTCGCGGTCGCCGCCGGCATGGCGCCGCTCGCGGTCGGCGAGGATACGCTGGGCTCGATCCGCGTCCCGGCAAGCCTGTGCGGCGTCGCCGGGTTCCGACCGAGCCCGCGGCGCTACCCGGGCGATGGCGTGCTGCCGCTGACGTTCGGCCGCTTCGACGAGGTCGGCCCGCTGGCGCGGCGGGTCGAGGACCTGGCATTGTTCGACGCAGCGGTCACGGGCGATGCGCGCCCGCTGCCGCGCTCCTCGCTCATGGGGCTGCGCATCGGGCTGCCGCAGCCGCTGCTCGAGGGACTCGACCCGGAGATCGCGCGCGTCATGCACGCGGCGCTGGCGCAGCTCGCCGTCGCCGGCGCGGTGCCCGTGCCGATCGCCACGCCGCCGCTCGTCGCCGAGGGACGCGCGCTCGCGCGCACGATCCTCGCCGCAGAGAACGTCGCGTGCATGGAGCGCTATCTCGCCGAGCATGCGCCCGGCGTCGGCTTCGCCGACGTGTACCGGCAGATGAGCCCGAACCTCAAGGGGCTGTACGCGGCCGCATCGGTCAATGACACCGCGCAGGCGCACGCGGACGCGGTCGCGCGGCTCGCGCAGTTCCGCTCGGTGGTCACCACGTGGCTGCGCGGTGCGGGCGTCGCGGTGCTCGCGTTCCCGCCGGCGCTGACCGCGGCGCTGCCGCTCGGCGACAATGCCGAGGTCAGGGTCGCCGGGACCTCGCTGCCGATCGGCACCGTGATGGGCCGCAATACCGCGCTCGGCAGCTGCGCGGGGCTGCCGAGCCTGGTTCTCCCGGCGGGATACACGCGCGCCGGCCTGCCGGTGGGCCTGGAATTCGCGGGCGCGCCAGGCGAAGATCGCAGGCTCCTCGGCCTCGGCCTGGCGCTCGAGGCCGCGCTCACCGGCGGGGGAAGCGGCGCTGCGCCGTGGGAGACGCATGCATGAGCCTCAGGATCGGCCTGGTCGGCGATCACGACGCGGCGATCGTCGCGCACCGGGCCATTCCGCGGGCGCTGGAACTCGCCGCCGCGGAGCGCGGCACGGGGGTGCAGGCCGTCTGGATCGCGACGCCGCAGCTCACCGGCGAATTCGACTGCTCCGGCTACGACGGCCTGTGGTGCGTGCCGGGCAGCCCGTACCGCAGCATGGAAGGCGCGCTGCGCGCGATCCGCTTCGCGCGCGAGGGCCTGGTGCCGTTCCTCGGCACCTGCGGCGGCTTCCAGCATGCGATCCTCGAGTACGCGCGCAACGTGGTCGGCTGGCAGGACGCCGAGCACGCCGAGACGGCCCCGGCCGCCGCGCGCGCGGTGATCGCGCCACTCGCGTGCAGCCTGGTGGAGGCGAGCGGCGCGGTGCGCCTGCTCCCCGGCTCGCGCATCGCGCACGCCTATGGCGCCGAGTCCACCGTCGAGACCTATCACTGCCGCTACGGCCTCAACCCCGCCTTTCGCGAACTCCTGATCACGGGGCCCCTGCGGGCGACGGCGCACGACGACGCCGGCGAGGTACGCGCCGTCGAGCTCGATGCACACCCCTTCTTCGTCGCGACCCTGTTCCAGCCGGAGCGCGCGGCGCTCGCCGGGCGGGCGCCGCCCCTCGCCGGCGCGCTGCTCGATGCCTGCTGCGAACGTCGCCGCGCGCAGCCACGCCCGGCGTGAGCACGTTCGTTGCCGAGACGCCGCGGCTGCGGCTGCGGTGGCTGGATGACGGCGATGCCGGCTTCATCGTCGACCTGCTGAACGATGCCGACTTCATCCGCTATGTCGGCGATCGCGGCGTGCGCACGCTGACGGCCGCGGAGCACTACCTCGCCGAGGGCCCCGTGGCGGCCTACGCACGCGACGGCTTCAGCCTGAACGCGGTGGAGCTGAAGGCGACCGGCGAGCTTGCCGGCATCTGCGGCCTGCTGCGCCGTGCCGGCATGGACGACGTCGAGATCGGCTTCGCGTTTCTCCCGCGCTTCCGCGGCCTGGGCTATGCTCTCGAGGCGGCCGAGGCCGCGCTTCAAGTCGGCTTCGAGAACCTGGGCCTGCGACGCATCGTGGCGATTACCGCGCTCGACAACGAGGATTCGATGCGGCTGCTCGGACGGCTCGGGCTGCGCTTCGAGCGGCTGCTGACGCTTCCGGGGCAGTCGGAGCCGCTGCGGCTGTTCGCGCGGGAGCGCACATCGTGAAGCGTGTCGACTGCACGCTCGAGCGCCACGGTGCGGCGATCCTCGCCATCCTGAACGATGCGATCGTCAACTCGACGGCGCTGTACGACTACCACCCGCGACCCGCGGAGAGCATGCGCGGCTGGTTCGACGCCAGGACGGCAGGCCGCTACCCGGTGATCGGCTTCGAGAACGACGCCGGCACGCTGCTGGGCTTCGCGAGCTATGGCACCTTCCGTGCGTGGCCAGCATATAAATACTCCGTCGAGCACTCGGTGTACGTGCACGCCGCGCATCGCGGTCGCGGCGTCGGCACCGCGCTGCTCGGCGCGCTGATCGAGGCCGCCAGCGCGCAGGGCTACCACACGCTGATCGGCGGCATCGACGTCGCCAACCACGCCAGCATCGCGCTGCACGCGAAGCTCGGCTTCGTGCACGCCGGCACGATCCGCGAGGCGGGATTCAAGTTCGGCCGCTGGCTGGATCTGGCGTTCTACCAGCGGCTGCTGCCGGGTCCCGCGCAGCCGGTCGACGGTTGAGGCAGTGATGGCCGCGAGCCTCCTGGAGTGCCTGCTGTTCGGCATCACCCTGGCCGCCGCAGTCGGGCCGATCGCGCTGCTGATCATGAGCTTCGGCGCACGCGCCGGGACGTCGGTCGCCGCGCGTGCCGGCTGCGGCGCGGCGCTCGCCGATTTCCTGTATGCGCTGCTCGCGTTCCTCGCCAGCTCGGCCGTGCTCGAGCGGCTGCGGCGCTACGAGGTGCTGATCCACGTCGGCGGTGGGCTGGTGCTGCTGGTGCTGGCGGTATGGATGCTGCAGAGCGCGTTGCGCCTCGCAGAGGAGCCGGAGGTGGTGGCCGCGCCCGCGCCGCCCGGAGCGCGCCGCCCATTCCTCACCACCCTGGCGCTGACCTTGGTCAATCCGCTCACCATCGCCGTGTTCGCCGGCTTTGCTGCGCAGCTGCCGCTCGCCGGCTCGCCGGCGCGCGCGCTGCTCCTCGCCGCCGGTGTCGGGGCCGGCAGCCTCGCGGTGCAGCTCGGCTTCGCATCGGCGGGGGTGCTGCTGGCGCGCGTGTTCGCCCGCCCAGCACGCGCGCGGCTGCTGCAGGCAGCGAGCGGACTCGGCATCATGGCCTTCGGCATTCACGGACTCCTGCAGGCCTGAAGATGACGGAAGCGCGCGCGCCCGTGCTGATCCCGCACGACCACGGCATTACCGCCGTCGACGCCGAATACGGCTGGCTCGGCCAGTCGGCGGCGCACGTCGTCGTCCGCGACGGCCGTGCGCTGGTGGTCGACAGCGGCACGGCGCATGCGGTCCCGCGCCTGCTCGCGGCGCTCGAGCGCCTCGGCGTGGCGCGGGAGGCCGTCGACTACCTGTTCGTCACGCACGTGCATCTCGACCACGCCGGCGGCGCCGGCGCGCTGCTCGCGCGGCTGCCGCGCGCGCGCGCCGTGCTGCATCCGCGCGGCGCACCGCACCTGATCGATCCGGCGAAGCTGATCGCGGGCACGAAGGCCGTGTACGGCGAGGCCGCCTATGCGCGCCTGTACGGCGAGATTCTGCCGCTGCCGGCGGAGCGGATCGTGATCACCCAGGACGGCGACCGCCTGACGCTCGGTGCCTCGAGCTTCGAGATCTGGCACACGCCGGGTCATGCGCTGCATCACCACGTGCTCGTCGACCCGGCGGCGCGGGCGATTTTCAGCGGCGACACCTTCGGCGTCTCGTACCGCGAGTTCGACACGGCGCGCGGCGCCTGGGTACTCGCGACCTGCACGCCGACGCAGTTCGACCCGGAGCAGCTGCGCGCCTCGATCCGCCGCATCGTCGCCTGGCGGCCGGCGGCCGTGTACCTGATGCACTACAGCCGTGTCGGCAACGCGGAGGCACTGGCCGCCGAGCAGCTCGCGCAGATCGACGCCTTCGTGGCGATGGCCGAGCGGCACCGCACCGACCCGGCCCGTCACGCGGCGCTGCGCGCGGCGATGCTGGAGCTGTGGCGGGCACGGCTGCGCGCGCACGGATGCAGGCTGGACGACGCGCGGATCGACGAGCTGCTCGAGCTCGATCTCGAGCTCAACGTCCAGGGGCTCGAGGCCTGGCTTGAGCGGCGGCGCTGAGGACGCCGCCGGCGGTTCAGATGCCGAGCTGCTCGTTGCTGTACCAGTTGCCGTGCAGGCCGTTGCGCAGCCGCACCGGCAGGCGCACCGTCGCGATGGGCCCCTCGCTCAGGCGCTGCGCGTCGAGCACCAGCAGGTCGGAGCGGTTCTCGGTGAGGCGATTGCACAGGCCGATGAGGTAGCCCTCGCCCTCGGCGGAGGTCTTCGACTTCGGCACGAAGCACGGTTCCTGCAGCGTCGACACCGGCCCGGCCCAGAACGCCTCCTCCTTGCCGGTCTGGTGGTCGACGTGGCCCCAGCAGTTGATGAACAGGCCGGTGATGCTGCCTACCCGGTCGGTGTCGACCGGGCGTGCCATGTCGACCACGCAGGTGTAGCCATGACGATACGGCTCCATCGCATAGCGGTCGTCGATGCGTGGAAACTCGCCGACCAGGTTGCCGAGCCGCTGCACCTCGAAGGTATCGCGGTTCTTCGACAGATCCATGGTCCAGCGCGTCATGCGCGACGCAGCCGCCTCGCGGTCGAAGGGCTTGCCGGTGATGTCGGGGAAGAAAGGGAACATGTTGCTCTTCGCGACCGGCACGTCGAAGTGGATCTTCGGGCCGTCGTTGAAGGCGTTCATCACGTGGGAGCAGAACTGGTTGGGCGCCTTGAACAGCCTGAGGTCCTTGCCATCCCCGTAGCGCGGCAGCACCGCCAGGTAGATCTCCTTCGAGGCATCCCAGCCGAACACCGGCTTGCCGGCACGTGCGCGTTCCTCGCTCTGGCACACGGGCACGATCGGCCACACGACGTAGTCGCGCGTGACGCCGAAGTCGTGCATCAGGTTCGCGTACGGGACCTGGAACCAGGTCTCATGCCTGATCCGGCCGTCAGCGCCGACCACGTAGTAGGCGACGTCGCGCGAGAAGATGCCCTTGGCACCGTAGCCGAAGCCGACCATTTCCCCCGTGTGCGGGTCGAGCTTGGCGTGGGCGGTGAAGGCGGGGCTGGTCATGCGGCCGTGGAAATCCCACTCGCCGCGAGTCTCGAGCGTCAGCGGATCCATCGCCACCGGCAGGCTGTCCTCCTTGTAGGCGTAGAGCTGGCCGGCATGGAACATCACGTTGGTGTTCGCGGTGCTGCGGCTCCTGCCCTGCACGGCCGGGTCGTCCGTGAAAGGATTGCGGTACGCGCCGTACACGGCCTTGCCCGCGGCGCGCTCGATGTTGAACTTCTCGGTACGCACGTAGCGGTGCCTGAGATGCACGCGCCCCTTGTGGAAGCGGAACTGCGTGACCGTGCCGTCGCCGTTGAAGTAGATGTCGCTGCCGAGCTTCGGCGGATACTGCGGGTCGGGCGCTGCGCGATAGAAGATGCCGTTCATGTCGGCCGGCATGCTGCCCTCGATCTCCAGATCGTGGATGTCGAGCTCGAAGCGCGACGGCGCGGCAAAGCCGGTGTACTCCGGGCTGCTCGGAAAGCGCTGCATGGTTCTCACCCCCGTCCTGCGGTCCGGCGACTGTAGCGCCACGCGCGCACGCCGCGGAAGGACGGGTCACGGAACTCAGCGTTCCAAGAATGGAACGCTGTCTGGCGGGTGGCCGCTTCAGCTCCCGTGCAGCGCAGCGAATTCCGCGCGCAACAGGTCGAGGAAGCTGCGGAGCTTCGCGGGGAGGTGGCGCTGATCCGCATACGTGGCAACCACGTCGGCCGGCGGAATGCGCCAGTCAAGCAGCAGCCGCACGAGCCGGCCGGCGGCCAGGTCCTCCCGGCACAGGGCCTCAGGCAGCACCGTGATGCCGAGGCCGGCGAGCGCCATGTCGCGTGCCAGGTAGACGTCCGAGACGATCGCGCGCGGCGGCGCCGGCCGCCCGCGGCGCTCGAGCGCCGGCCATACGCCGGCCGCGAGCTGCGAGGCGACGATCACGCACTCGTGTTGCGCGAGGTCTGCGGGCTGCGCCGGCGCAGCGCGCGACTTCAGGTACTGCGGGCTCGCATAGGCGCCGCGACGGATGCGCGCCAGCGGACAGACCGGCAGGGCGCGGTTCGGCACCGCGCCGACCCGGACCACGATGTCGAAGGGCTCTTCGGTGACGTCGATCCAGCGGTCGGTCTGGAACACCTGCAGCCGCACCCGCGGGTGGAGCGCCGCGAAGCGCAGCAGCGCGCGGCCGCAGAGCGTGGCCATGTAGCCGGTCGGCACCGCGACGCGCAGCGCGCCGTCCAGCTCGGCGCGCAGCGTGCGCGCGTAGTCACCGACCGCCCGCGCCTCGCTGACCAGCTGCTGCGAGGCGGCATACAGCGCCGCGCCGGCCTCGGTGAGCTCGAGACGCCGCCGGCCGCGGGTGACGAGCAGCGCGTCGATCTCGCGTTCGAGCGCGCGCAGCCGGCGGCTGAGCGTCGCCTTCGGCACGTCGAGCTGCGCGGCAGCGCGCGTCAGGCTGCCACTCGCGGCGATCCCGTGGAACAGCAGGAGCGCATTGAGGTCGAGCGGCGCGTGGCGGCTCACGGCAAAGGCTCCTTGCGGTGCGCCCGGGGCCGGATCGCAGTCAGAAGCTCACCAAACCGCCGTCGACGAACAGCTCGATGCCGGTGATGAAGCTCGCCTCGTCGGCCGCGAGGAATGCCACGGCGGCCGCGACTTCGTCCGGCTCGCCCATGCGGTGCATCGGCGTGTGCTCGATCATCTGCCTGCGCAGCTCGTGCTCGGCCTCGGGCGGCAGGCCGATGTTGCGACGGATCAGCGGCGTCTCGATCGGGCCCGGGCTCACGACGTTGACGCGGATGCCCTCGCCGACCAGCTCGGCCGCGAGGTTGCGCCCCAGGGCGCGCACGCCCGCCTTGGCGGTTGCGTACATGATGTTGCCGGCGAGGCCCTTCTCACCGCCCACAGAGCCGGTCAGCACGATCGCGCCGCCGCGCCCCATCAGCGGCAGCGCCTGCTGCACGGTGAAGAACATGCCCTTGAGATTGACGCTGTGGACCGCATCCCAGTCGCGCTCCGTGATCTGGCGCACCGGCACGAAGGCGCCGATGCCGGCATTCACGAACAGTACGTCCAGCCGGTCGAATTGGCGGCGCACCTCGGCCATCATTGCATCGATCGAGGCCAGGTTGCCGATGTCGGCGCGCACGGCCCTGGCCCCGTGCCCGATCTCCCGCTCCGCGCTCGCCAGCGTCGCGGGGTCGCGCCCCGCGACGCTCACCCGCGCCCCCTCGTTCGCAAACCGCCGCGCGGACGCGAGGCCGATGCCACTGTTGCCGCCGACGACCAGTACTGTCTTGTCCTTGAAGCGCATGCCCACCGACCTCTCTCGTTCAGCGGAAGCCGGACCGCGCGATCGCGGCTCCGGCCCGGCACCATAGCACGCCGTGCCCGCCGCCCCGCGTCCTACGCAAGCATGGTGTCAGGCGCCCGCGCGCAGCAGCTCGGCCGCCCGCTCCGCCACCATGATCGCCGGCGCATTGGTGTTGCCGCGGACGATCGACGGCAGCACCGAGGCGTCGGCGACGTACAGCCTTTCGACACCGCGCACGCGCAAGCCGGGATCGAGCACCGCCCGCTCGTCCACGCCGAGGGCGCAGGTGCTGGTCGGATGCATCGCGGTGGCAACGAACTTGCGCATATGCGCGTCGATCTCCTCGTCGCCCTGCACCGCGGGGCCGGGCATGCGTTCGGCGCGCACCAGCGATGCCGCCGGCGGGGTGGCGAAGAAGCGCCGCACGAAGCGCACGATGCGGCGGAAGGCCGCGCGATCGGCCTCGGCCTGCAGCAGGTTCAGCCGGATCAGCGGCGCATCGTGCGGATCGGCGGAGCGCAGTCCGACCTCGCCGCGGCTCTCCGGCTTCACGAGCACGCAGGCGACCGACAGTACGTGGCCCGCGCCGGCGCGCCATCCCGGGAACCACGGGCGCGCCAGCATCGACACCGGGCTCACCAGCATCTGCAGGTCGGGCGCGGGCAGCGAGGGATCCGTGCGCACGAAGCCCTGGGCCGATACCGGCAGGCCCGCGAGCGGCCCCGTGCCGAACAGCTGCCAGCGCAGCGCCGCGAGCGCCAGGCGGTCCAGCCGCAGCTCGCGGTCGAAGGTATACGGGCCGCTCGCCTCGTAGATCATCGCGGTCGACTGGTGTTCCTGCAGGTTCTGACCGACGCCGGGCAGGTCCTGCAGCACCGCGATGCCGTGGCGCGCGAGCTCCGCCGCCGGGCCGATGCCCGACAGCATCAGCAGCTGCGGGCTGTTGAAGGCGCCGGCCGCGAGCACCACCGCGCGCGTGGCCGTCGCCTGCTGCACCGCACCGCCGCGCTCGTACTCGATGCCCTGCGCGCGACGCCCGTCGAAGACGATCCGCCGTACCAGCGCGTCGGTGATGACTTCGAGGTTCGGCCGGCGCATCGCCGGTCGCAGGAAGCGCGTCACCGTGCTCGCGCGCTCACCGCGGTGCACGTTGAAGTCCGGCGCCGAGAAGCCCTCGAAATCAGGGCCATGGAAATCGTCGAGATGCCTCCAGCCGAGCCGCGTCGCGGTCTCGATGAGGCGCGGGTAGAGAAAGTCGTCGGTCACGTGCCGGGCCACGGTGAGCGGCCCGTCCGCACCGTGCCACGCGCTCGCGCCGCGCCAGTTGTGCTCCGAGCGACGGAAGTACGGCAGCACGTCGTCGTAGCCCCAGCCGGGAATCCCGGCGGCCTTCCAGGCGTCGTAGTCCGCACGGCAGCCGCGCGAGTACATCATGCCGTTGACCGACGCGCAGCCGCCGAGCACCTTGCCGCGCGGCGCGGGCACCACGCGCTGGTCCGCATGCGGCTCGGGCTCGCTGCGGAAGCCCCAGCTGACGCCCGCATCCATGAACGTGTCGCGCCAGGCGAGCGGCATGCGCATCTTCAGGCGCCCGCGCTCGCTCGGTCCGGCCTCGAGCAGCAGCACCCTCGCTCCCGGGTCCTCGGACAGGCGCGCCGCCAGCACGCAACCGGCCGAGCCACCGCCGACAACGATGAAGTCGCAGGCGCTCACAGCACCGCGTAGTAACGGAACAGCGTGTAGTCGGGGTTGGTGTGCCGCTCGCCCCCGCCGACGATCACCGTGCGGTTCAGCCACTCGTGCGGCCCGTTGGGCGCGCGGAAGTACGGCGTGCAGCGGAAGTAGCCGGGGCGCTGCGGGCTGGGTGCATAGACGTAGCCCTGGTTGCGGATGTAGATCGGCGTGCCGTCGTCGGCCTGCAGCAGGTAATGCGCGTTGAGCTCGACGACGCCGTCGGCGCGCACCACCGGCCAGTCGGCGCCGCTGTAGTCCATCACCTTGCCGTTGAGTCGCGGCCCGCTGACCGTGCCGGTCTTCACGGAGGTGTAGGCGTGCTTCGTATCGCTGTAGATCGGGCCGAAGACGAAGCGCTGGAAGAAATCGATGCGCACGTCGAAGACGTGCTCGAGCTTGACGTCGAGGATTGAGGGCTCGCTCATGCGGCATTCCTCGCCCGCACGTGCTCGGCGGGCAGCTGTTGTCCCAGCACCAGGTCCGAGGCCTTCTCGCCGACCATGATCGACGCGGCGTTGGTGTTGCCGCCCGGTACGGTCGGCATGATCGAGGCGTCGGCGACACGCAGGGCCTCGACGCCGCGCACGCGCAGTGCAGGATCGACTACCGCGCGCTCATCCGAACCCATGCGGCAGGTGCCGACCGGATGCTGCGTGACCGCTGCGGCGCGGCGCACGTAGGCCTCGATCTCGGCGTCGCTGCGCGCCGCCGGCCCCGGCGCCGTCTCGGCAGCGATCAGGTCGGCCTGCGGCGCGGTCGCGTAGATGCGACGCAGCGCCGCGAGCCCGCGCTTCACGGTCGCGAGGTCGGCGGCAGCGGAAAACAGGTTGAGACGGATGCGCGGCGGCACGGCCGGGTCGGCGGAGGCGAGCTCGACCTGGCCGCGCGACTCCGGGTGCAGCAGCACGACGTCGGCGGTGATGCGGTGCTGCTGCCGCGGGCTCACGAGCGGCCACCAGATCTTGGCGTCCATGCGCACGGGGTTGCACATCAGCTGCACGTCGGGACGCGTGAGCGCCGTGTCGGTGCGGATCACGATGTTGCAGCTGTTGAGCTGGGTCGCGAACGCCCCGCTGCCCGCCACGTACCAGCGCAGCACCGAGCGGGCGACACGGTCGGCGCGCAGCTCCTTCAGGAAGCTCACCGGCCGACCGAGCGCGAACTCCGCAGGCACGCGCGCGTGCTCGGAGAGATTGCGGCCGACGCCGGGCAGGTGCGCCTTGACGTCGATGCCGAGCGAACGCAGGTGATCGGCGTCGCCGACGCCGGACAGCAGCAGCAGCTGCGGGGAGTTGTAGGCGCCGCCTGCGAGCACGACCTCGGCCGCGGCGTCCGCCCGCACGACGGCGCCGCCGTGGCGGTACTGCACGCCGACCGCGCGGCCGTTCTCGATCAGCACGCGCTCGACCAGCGCGTCGGTGACGACCGTCAGATTGGAGCGATCGCGCACCGGGTCGAGGTAGGCGCGCGCCGTGCTCGCGCGCCGGCCGCGCGCGTCGATCGTGACCTCACCGCGCGCGCAGCCCTCCTCGGTCTCGGCGTGCAGGTCGTCGACCGCCGCGTAGCCCGCGGCCACGGCCGCCTGCAGCAGCGGCTCGTGCAGCAGCCGGCGCGTGTCGATCGCGCGCACCGGCAGCGGCCCGGTCGCGCCGTGCCAGGCGTTGGCGCCGCGCCAGCTCGTCTCCATGCGCCGGAAATACGGCAGCACCTCGGCGTAGCTCCAGCCGGGGCAGCCGTCCGCGGCCCACTCGTCGAAGTCGCTCGAATGGCCGCGCATGTAGAACATGCCGTTGATCGAGGAGGACCCGCCGAGCACGCGGCCGCGCGGCAGCCACAGCCTGCGCCCGTCCAACGTGGGCTCCGGCTCGCTGAAGTAGTTCCAGGCGAGCCGCGGGTCGAACATCGCCCGCAGGAACGCGAGCGGCATCGTCATGCTGAAGCGCCGGTGCGTGCCCCCGGCCTCGAGCAGCAGCACGCGGTGCTGCGGGTCGGCGCTCAAACGGTGCGCGAGCACGCAGCCCGCTGAGCCCGCACCGACGATGATGAAGTCGAACGACGGCCGCGACGCCACGGACGCGCGCCGCCTACAGACCCACGGAGATCGCCTTGATCTCCGTGTACATCAGCGTGCCCTCGCGGCCGTTCTCGCGGCCCCAGCCCGACTGCTTGTAACCGCCGAGCGGCATCGCCGGATCGACGCCGCCGGAGAAGTTGATGCGCACCGTGCCGGCGCGCAGGCGGCGCGCGAGCCTGTGCGCGACCGAGATGTCGCGCGTGTAGATGCTGGCGGCGAGTCCGTAGTCGGTGTCGTTGCCGAGGCGCGCGAGCGCGTCGACGTCGTTGTCCGTGAACGACATCGCGCACAGCACCGGCCCGAAGATCTCCTCGCGGCGCACGCGCATCTGCGCCGTGGTGTTGCCGAGCACGGTCGGCTCGACGAAGTAGCCCTCGCCCGGCAGCGCGTGGCCGCCGGTGAGCACCCTGGCGCCCTCGCCGGCGCCGGACTCGATGTACTGCAGCACGCGCTGGCGCTGCTCGGCCGAGACCAGCGGCCCCATCGCGTTCGACGGATCGGTGCCCGCGCCGACCTTCAGCTTCTTCGCGTGCTCGACTACGCCCTCGACCACGCGGTCGTAGAGCTTCTCGTGCACGAACAGGCGCGAGCCCGCGGCGCAGATCTGCCCACTGTTCATGAAGATGCCGCGCGCGGCGGCCTCGATCGCCATCGCCGGATCGGCATCCGCCAACACGAACACCGGCGACTTGCCGCCGAGCTCCAGCGTCACGCGCTTCAGGTTCCCGGCGCAGCCGGCGAGGATCTGCTTGCCAACGACCGTTGACCCGGTGAAGGCGATCTTGTCGACGTCCGGGTGATCGACCAGCGCCTTGCCGGCGGTTTCCCCGTAACCGGTGACGATGTTGACGACGCCCGGCGGGAAGCCGACCTCCTGCAGCAGCTCGCCCAGGCGGATGGTCGTCAATGGCGTCTGTTCGGCAGGCTTGAGCACGACGGTACAACCGGCCGCAATCGCGGCGGCGATCTTCGACACGCCCATCACGAAGGGCAGGTTCCACGGCACGATCTGGCCGACGACGCCGACGGGCTCGCGCAGCGTGTAGGCGAGCGACTCGCCCGGCGCGCTCAAGGAGACGGTCTCGCCGCCGATCTTGGTCGCCCAGCCGGCGTGGTAGCGCAGGCTCTCGGCGGCCCCGAGGACGCTGCCGAAGCGCGCCAGCATCAGCGGCATGCCGTTGTCGAGCGTCTCGAGCAGCGCGAGCTCGTCGACGTTGGCCTCGATCGCGTCGGCGAGCTTGAGCAGCAGGCGCGCGCGCGCCGCCGGCTGCAGGTACTGCCACTTCGGATCCTCGAAGGCCTTGCGTGCCGCCTTGACGGCGAGGTCGATGTCGGCTGCATCGCCGGCCGCGGCCGCGGCGATGCTGCGGGCAGTCGCCGGGTTCTCGACCTCGAAGGTGGCGCCGCTCTGCGCGGCGCGCCACTCGCCGTTGATGAACAGCTGGCGCGGCCGGGCGACGAAGGCGTCGACGCGGGCGCGTACCGGCTCGGGGATCACGGGCGCGTTCATGCTCGCTCTCCGTTCACAGAACCTTGTAGTAGTGAATGGCGTTGCCGTCGGGCGTCTTGTCGGCGACGCCGACGAATACGTGGCGGTTCATCCAGTCGTACTTGCCGGCGGGCGCCTCGAACTTCGGCACCACGCGCATGTAATACGAATCGTGCGGCACCGCCTCGCGGCGTGCCATCGCGGCCATGATCTCGGGCGGGCCCCAGCGGTAGCCGCGGCTCTGCAGGTAGAGGGTGGCGCCGTCGTCGGTCTGCAGGATGTAGCGGGCATCGAAGTCGATCACGCCGTCCGGGCGCACCCAGGGATAGTCGCCGCCCGAGCCCGGGATCACGATGCCGCGGATGCCCGGGCCCTCGAAGGTGCCGGACTTGATCAGCACGCCGGCACGCTCGGAGCCGTACTGGCTGGGTCGCACCCAGAAGGCGCGATCCAGGGTGATGGTCACCGTCATCGCATACTCGAACTTCGGCTCGAAGCTGGGCGTAGGCATGGTGCGCAACCTTTCGTTGGGTAGGCGTGGCGGTGCCGCCAGACTGTAGGAACGACGGCCGGGCGGCGGCCCGACTGCGGGCGAACTCACACCCCACGGCGGCGGAAGTGTACCGCCCCGGGCCGGCCGCGTGCAGTCGGTCGTCCGTACGACGCGGGCACGCACCGGCGGCTCGCCGGGGAACGCGGCCGGCAGCCGTGCCGGGAGCATGGACAGCGACTTGCCCACGGCGCGATGATGGCCGCATGGCAGGCAGTGACTCGCGGTCGCCGGCGCGCGCGCTGCACGCGCGGCTCGCCGCGCTGGATGAGCGCGGCATCGACGAGCTCTACGGCCTCGAGCCGGTGTACGAGCCGGGCGGCGACGCGGCGGCGCTCGGCGCTTTCGCCGAGTTCCTCTGCCCGTGGTGCTGCGAGACGATCGGCACGGCGATCGATCTGACCGACGGCTCGCGCAGCTGGATCGAGGACTGCGCCGTCTGCTGCCGGCCCATGCAGGTCTCGATCGAGGTGGACGGCGGCGGCGAGCTGCGTTGCGCCGTGGCCGAGCGGCTCGAGTGACGGCTCGGCCGCGCGCCGCGGGTCGCCCGCGATGAGCTCAGGGGGACATCCGTGAAGACGCTGCTGGACGACGCCGCGCATCGCGCGCTGCGCTACCTCGAAGGCCTGGCCGCCCGACCCGTGCGCCCGGATCCCGCGGCGGTTGCGGCACTGCCGCAGCTCGATGTGGCGTTGCCTGCCGCGGGCCGCGCGCCCGAAGACGTGCTGGCGCTGCTCGACGAGCGCGTCGGTCCGACGACGATGGCGATGGCCGGCCCGCGCTTCTTCGGCTTCGTGATCGGCGGCTCGGTGCCGGCGGCGCTCGCGGCCAGCTGGCTCGCTGCGGCCTGGGATCAGAACGCCGGCCTGTACGTCAGCTCACCGGGCGTCGCCGAGCTGGAGCGCATCGCGCTCGGCTGGCTCGTCGACCTGCTGGGGCTGCCGCGCGGCACGGCCGGCGGCTTCGTCACCGGTGCGACCATGGCGAACTTCACGGCGCTCGCCGCGGCGCGGCACGCGGTCCTGGCGCGCGCCGGCTGGGCGGTCGAGGCCGACGGCCTGTTCGGCGCCCCGCCGATCACGGTGATCGTCGGCGAGGAGGTGCACCCGACGCTGCTGAAGTCGCTGGGACTGCTGGGCCTCGGGCGCTCGCGGCTCGTGCGCGTGCCGGTCGACGGGCAGGGCCGCATGCGCGCCGAGGCGCTGCCACGCATCGCAGGGCCCACGATCCTGTGCCTGCAGGCCGGCAATGTGAACACCGGCGCCTGCGATCCGCTCGCGCCGCTGTGCGAGGCGGCGCACGTCGGCGGCGCCTGGGTGCACGTGGACGGCGCCTTCGGCCTGTGGGCCGCGGCCGCACCCTCCCGGCGCGCGCAGGTGCACGGCGTCGAGCTCGCGGACTCGTGGGCGACCGACGCGCACAAGTGGCTCAACGTGCCGTACGACTCGGGCGTCGCGTTCGTGCGCGACGCGCACGCGCTGTCCGCCGCGATGGCGATCACCGC
>Ga0335069_10003134_pt1 | contig 25179 bp, 31 predicted proteins | sample Lox_Sample_11_FD_206714 | JGI IMG/M metagenome (GOLD analysis project Ga0335069, IMG submission 206714) | Soil microbial communities from Loxahatchee National Wildlife Refuge, Florida, United States - Lox_Sample_1.1 | ecosystem: Environmental > Terrestrial > Soil > Wetlands | place: USA... | reverse complement strand
CGGTGCCGGCGAGCCGCCCGAGCCGGGCGGAAAGGCCGCGGCTGCCCTTGTCGTTCACCAGGAGAGGGAGCCAGCCACCGAGCACGAGGCTCCCTCCTACGACGGGTTACTCGTTGTCGAGCTCGATCTCGGTCCACGACCCCGCGGGCGTGTACAGAGGCGTCGTGCCCGTCGGCGAGGTGACCACGAGAGCGAGACCGCACAGCGGCGGCACGATGAGCTTGCCGCGGAGATCGCGGTTCATGCAGGCAACCGAGAGAATCGCCGTCGCCGCCGAGACCGACTCAGCGAGGCCGACCCACCCGCCCTTGGGCGCGGCGGCAAGCGTCTGCGCCGAGGCGATGACCGCGACGGACGGCGACTTCTGCGTGCCGTTGTTCGATGCCGAGGGGAGAATGTTCGCCGCGTTCGCGGCCGGCAGCGTCGTCGGCAGCGTGCCGGGCGCGACGATGGCGCCCAAGACGACGATGCCCGCGCCCGCCGTGCCTGACGCGAGCAGCGCGCCGATCGCGTCGAAGACGAGGCTCTTCGCCGAGTCAGTGTTGTAGATGAGCCACTGAGCCGCCGTCGTCGGAATCGCCTGCACGGGCGCGATGCCGGTGACACCCGACAGAATGCCGATGTGGAAGCGCCGGCCCGCGCGCGACATCTCGAGGCCTTCCTGCTCCACGTTGACGACGGCGAGTGAGCCCGCCTGCTTGGTGCCGCGCAGCGGGAACTGTCCCGACTGGTTGGGCATGAACCGGTTGAGAATGAATTCCGCGATCATCGTCCGCCTCTTTCTGAGTAGCCGCGCTCGAAAATCGAGCGGTATCGATCGTTGCCGATCTGGTTTGCCTGCATCTGCCGCCCCGTCTCTTCAACTTGAGCGAGATAGAGCCTCTCAGCCATCTGCAACTCGAGACGGCTCACGACCGGCATCGGATTCGCCGGCCCGACGTCGCCGTCGTCACGTCCGTACGTGCCTGTGACGATCTTCGAGCGGGGCAGCTTGTAGGCGTTGCCCATCGCGGGCACGTTCGAGTCGCCGCGCGCGACGTTGAGCGGCACCGCCTCGTCGCTGATGACGTCTCCGCCACCGACGACCGTCCCGTCCGCTGCGTTCGCCATTACGGGTTGCCCTCGGTGAACGTAAAGCTGGAGTCGGCGACCGGGCCGCCCGAGACGATGGACGTCGTGTTCAGGTTCAGGTCCGCGCCCGAGGTCCCGACCGTGCCCTGGCAGACGACCGTGCTCCCGTCGGCCTTGTAGATCCGGTAGAAGCTGGCGGTGCCCGTGGCGTTCGCGCTCGCATCGTTCGCGATGGCGTTCGCGGTGAGCACGCCGCCGCTCGCGGCGGCGGCGAAGGGTGATCCACAGACCAGCTCGGCGAGCAGGTTGTTCCCCGAGAGTGCCGCGTTCGCGCTGGCTGGCGGCGTCCCGTCGTAGATGCGCAGCAACGCGGCATTGCCAGCGTACGTCGTGATGGCGTCGAGCTTGGCGTTGCGGACTGCGGTGGCGAGGGAGACCGTCATGCCTTGATGGGTGAGGAGATAAGCAGGCCCTGTGGACAGCTCAGCCTGGCGCGGTGGGCTTCGGCTCTGGCAGGTCCGCGGCGACCGCGGCCTGCACCTCGGCATCGGCGGCGGCGACCTCAGCCTTCGCGTCGCGCAGCGCCTGCACCTTCTGGTCGGCGGTGAGGTTCGGGTGCCCGCTGATGTCGGCCTTGAACTGCGCGATGGTCTTCGCGAAGCCGGGCACCATCGCCAGCAGCTGCAGCACGTACGGCGCGAGAGCGACGATTGCGTTGAGAATCATCACGGGTGACCTCCATCGGGGTGAAGCAGCTGGGCCTCGACGCCCTCCCAGTAGCCGAGCTGGGCGATGAGGCTGCCGGCGATCTGCTCCGCCGCCCGGAGGTTCGCCTGCGCGGTGCCGCCGTCAGCCTGCACCGCGAGCTCCTCTGCAGCCTCGGCGTCTTCGTAGAGCACGCGGGCCGCGTGGAACGACGTCGCGAACCGCTGCTCGAACAGGAGCCAGCTCTGCCACATCGCCGGCGAGAGCTGCGGCTGCAGGCCCTTCATCACCACGCGCGTGGCAAGGAACGTCTTGTCGGCGCCGACGATGGTGTCCTTCGTGACGAGCAGCGGCTCGACGTGCGTGCAGCTCTGCAGGGAACCACCAAGCAGAGAGAGGCCGAGCGCCAGCACGAGCAGCTTCGGCGCCGCTGGCGGAACCTCCGGCGTTGGCGCGGTCTTCGACTGCTCCGCCGCGTTCTTGAGCCCAAGGAACGTGAACGCCGCCAGCGCCGCGACCTTGAGCGAGGTGAGCATCGCCGGCCCAATGGCCTGGTGCTGAGCGAGCGCGCCGAACAGCCCTGTCGCCGCGGAGAGCACCGCCGGCAGCATGAATGCGACCAGGGGCTGGTTCAGGAACCCGTCGATGGCCGGGCCGACCTTCGGGATGCTCTTGTCGTACTTCATCAGCGCCCATACGACGAGCGAGAGCGCCGGGCCCGCGGCCAGCCAGCCGTTGCCGTTGTGAACGGCGTCGAAGATCTGCGCGAGCAGCTGCGTGGGGTCCACCGCCGCCGGCGGCACGCCTGGCGACTGGGCGAACGCCACTGCCGGCAGGAACAGCAGCAGCGCCAGCTTCAGCGCGGCGAGCAGCATCAGGGCCGACAGCACGAACGATGCGCGGGTGAGGTCGATTCGTCGCATGGGCAACAGCCTCCCCCCGCCTGTGGACAGCCTCAGCGCTCGATGCCGTCGAGGCGGTCCAGAAAGATATTTCTTCTTGCCACGACGTACTTGCAGTCACCGCGGTACAGCACGCGGTCGTGCTCGCGCACGATGCAGCCCTTCGCCTTGGCGACGGCCAGGTCGGTGATGGCGTGCGTCGCTCCGTCAGCGGAGAGCACGTGCCCCTGCCACCAGGTGGGGAGCGGCGCCGGCGCCCCGCCGACGGGGTCGACGCTGCCGGCCCAGAACACGACGTGCTCGACGTCCGTCGGGCCGGTCAGCCCATAGAAGACGCAGTCGCCGGGAAGCACGATCTCGCCGGGCCCGAGCGGTCGCATGTCGTCATGGTACTTCTGTGCGTTGTGGGTGCCGCGGAGGTCCGGGCCACCCGCTGCCTTGATGCCGCCGCCGACGTAGCCTGAGCAGTCCCAGACCAGGAGCCCGAGCTCGTGGGGCACCAGGTGCCGCAGCTCGCGGTCGAAGCGGAGATCGCCGCGGTAGCCCATCAGGACCGGCGCGCCGAGCTGCGTGCGGGCCCATGCCAGTGCGACGTCGCGAGCGCTCATCAGAGACCTCCATCATGGGTAACTGGGCGCTCGAGCCGGTCCTGGCGCTGACCGGTGAGCACCGCCTTGTAGAGAGCGCGAATGTCCGTCTGGACCTCGCTGATTGAATCGCTCTGGTGCGCCTGCTCCTTGCGCACGATCTCGAGCACGGCATGGTCAGCCTCGACCGTCTTCTTGAGCTCACCGACCTCGGTCTTCGCGGCCGCGGTGCCGGCGTCTTTCGCGCGGTCCTCGAGCTTGTCGTACGCGAACGCCACCCCGGCCAGGGTCACGGCCGAGAGCACGCCGGCGCCGACCCACGCTGCGATCTTCGCCTTCACCGCCTCGGCGAGGGTCTCCTGTTTGGCCTCGGCGACCTTCCGCTCGACATACGGCGGCGTCGCGAGCCCATGCGCCGGCGTGCGCGCGTCCAGCATGTCGACGACGCCGTGGTCGGCGAGCGAGACGCTCTTGGGGGTTGGGCGTTCAGCCACGGGTCGCTCCGTCGAAGATGGCGCGCGCATGCTGCTGGGCGGAGTCGATCTCGGCGTCCGGCAGCTTCAGCAGGCGGGCCGTCACGCCCCAGAGGTGGATCTGCGCGTAGTGGTTCGCCCGCAGCAGCGACTCGAGGTCGCCCACCTTGCCCCGCAGGGCGGCGAGCTCGCGCCCCAGTGCGGTCATCTGCTGGTTGACCTGGTCGAGGTCGTTTCGCTGCTTCAGCTCTGCCGCTGCGATGCGCGACTCGAGGCCGTTGACGCGGAGCTTCAGCTCCTCGAGCTCACCACGCAGCTCCATCGCCTGTGCTGGGGTCAGCTCGCTGGCCACGCGCAAAGAATGCGCGAGGGCGTGGACAGGGCTCAGAGCGTCTCGTCGGGGTCTTCGCCGTACACGACGGTGCACTCGACCTGTTCGCAGTTCGAGCCGGTCGCCTGGGAGGCAGGGAAAACGTTGCCCGTGCCGAAAAAGCGCGGACCGCTGATGCCGTCGTTGCGCAGGCAGTCCGTGCCGCCATCGAGCGGCGCGCGCACGCACGGCCTCGTGTACGTCGGGGCGCTGCTGCGGTTGGCGACGAGCCCCACGACCCCGGCGGTGGCGAGTGCTGCTGCTGCGATCGCTGCGCGTGTTCCGTTCATGGGTTCTTCGCCTGAACGAGCTGGGCAAACTCAAGTTGCCCGGCCGGTGAGTAGTGGACCAGATCGTAGCTGTACGCCGAGAGCAAGACAGCCGGGTCGCCACCTTGGCCGCCCATCGGAGACGGGTCGACATAGGCGACCCCATGCGTGCCCGCCCACGCCGAAATCAGCGAGTTGTACGAATCCGTTTGAGTCTGCCGGCCTGATGTCCAGTTGGGGGAGTTTTTCCACGGCGAGATCCCCGTGACGATCACCTGCTCGCCGTCCGCGAGCGCCGCCGTCAGCGCCGTCTCGACCTGTGCGGCCGTCGCCGCTCCCGTGGCGTCTGCCACCATGTCATTGACTGCGCAGCTCCAGATCAAAGTCGAGAACCCGCGCCCCTGAATTCTCGCCGTCCAGTGGTTGTAGCAGTCGAGGGCGCGGTCGCCGTTCTCGCCGGTGTCGGAAACGATCTTGCCCTGAGAGCCGATCAGCTGAGAGAGCTCGACGGCGGGCGAAGTCGTGACCTGCGGGTACCCGTAGACGATCGAGTCTCCGTCCCAGGCGACCCTCGTGCCCGGCAGCGCGCCGCCGGCGCATAAGGTCGGGTCGGCGCAGACCATCTTGAGTACACCGCCAAGCGGCGGCGCCGCGGTCGACCAGCTGCCGAGCACGACGACGCTTGACGACGCGAGGTCGAAACCTTTGACCGCGGTCGTGTAGAACGCGGTGAGCTTGCCGTAGAAGTTGCCGCTCGCGCCCGACGTGGCGCACCACACTCGGTCAACGGTGCTCTGAACGCCGCCGAGGCCGAGCGCGTCGAACGTGTACGTCGGAATGTCGGAAGCCTGCCTGAAGCAACCTACGCTGCCGGTCGCGTCGTACTCGATCCCGATGGAGGCCGCGTCGCTCGGCGACGATGTCGGCGACAGCCCCACGACTCCGTCGTTCGCCGCGTGCCCTGCGTTGGGCGCGATGAAGCTGGCGGCGATCGTAGCTCTCCCGCTGATCGCGACCTTCGTGGTCGCGTACGGCGGAGGCTCCGCGTTGCGCGTCACCGCGGCGCTCGTCGTGGCGATGTAGCTCGAAGCGCGGGCGCCCTGCTCGAGCTGTGCGCCCCACACGAAAACATCCTGCGCGCCTCGGTTGACCCCGCCGACGATGGCGAGGCCGCTGAAGTTTCCGATGCCGATGGCCCCCATCGGCGCGCCGAAGGCTCCTTGATTCTCGTTGAGGCAGAGGGTCCAGCCCGTCGAAACATAGGAACAGGCTACGGCGTGCCAACCTCCGTTTCCGTACTGAGCGAGGTCGACTGTTCCCGACGTCCCATTACCGCGCAGAAAGATCTGACCCGAGCCTGGGTTCACTGACGACGTCGAATTGTAAACGAAGCTGTACTGACCCCCTGCGACCGTAGTCGCCGGAACCTGCACGCGCTCCGCGGTCGTCGTCCCGTCGGGCGCGACGGCCTGATCGGCGGTCACGGTCGGCGCCGCAACGCCCGAGTTCGCAGGCGACCATGCGGCGTTGTCAATCTGCTGAGAACGAATCGCGACGTTCGTGGCCGCAGGCTCGACGAGTATTCCGAGGACGGTCGTCCCGTCGGCCCCGGGCATCACGCGGAGCTGGTTCGTCGAGAGCGTCACCAGATCGCCGTTCGCGATGAGCTGCGGCGAGCTCCCGGCGGTCTTGAGACACGTCGCCGAGCCGGTGCGACCGCCCCAGGTGAGCGCCTCGCCCTTCGAGCCCGTGGGCGTCACACCCGCGCACGCCGCGCTCATGCCCGCACCGCTCGTCGGTGCGAATTCGAAGACTGGAGAACCGAACAGGGCCGGGTTCGTGAAGATCGGCCCCTCGAGCGAGGCCTGCGCCAGCACGAGCGCGCCGAGGAGCTTCAGCATCTTCAGGTTCCCGGCGCGATGAGGTTCAGCGAGACGTCGCCCGTCATGCCGTCGCTGCGGCAGGAGATCGGCCCGTCGAGGAAGCTCATCCTCAGCACCAGGTTGTTGGGGTTCCACTGACCCCCCGAGGCGCACCCCGCGTCGCCGACACAGAGGTAGACGCCCTCGTCTTTGAACGCCGTGTAGTAGTCGCCGGCCGAGAGCGTGGCATTGACGCCTCCGTCGCAGTTGGTCAGGTCGACGTGGTACGTCGCGGTGGGCGCGAGGCGTGGCCCGACGGCGAGCACCGCGCCGGCGGTGAGTCCGACCAGGAGGGCAGCAAGCGTGGGGAGAGCTCGTTTCATGCCGAGCAGCCTCCGCCCGAGCGTGGACAACGCTACAAGTTCGACCAGGTCTCGAGGTCGTAGAAGTCGATCTTCGTCGTGTTGGTGCCACCCGCGTCGGACGAGCCGAAGACGACGTGCGGGGAGAGCTGGACGTTGTTCGTGGGCATGTTGCCGGTCTTGGTGACCTGAATGGCGGCCGCGCTGTCGAGCCGCTCGACGTACGCCACGAAACCTGTCCCGCCGTCAGGCAACGCCGCGTGCGGGGGCATCTCGATCCACACGTCGTAGAGCGTCGAGTTCGTGCGGCACGGGAAGCTCGCGCTCGTCGTCGAGCAGCTCGTCGTCGTCCCATCGTTCGAGCAGACCTGAAGGTTCGTGTCGCCTGAGTCGCACCCCACGTAGGCAGTGTTCAGCTGCTGCCCTGGTCTCGACCCGTTGGGGAACGCACCGGCGGTCGCGGCCACGCCCGCGAAAGTCATGTCGCCCGTCTGGTGCGTGTTGCCGGCGAAGCGCGTATGGAAGATGAAGCCGCCGATGCCCGCCGAATTGCCGACCCATTCGCCATCGTCGAGGTTGCCGCGGTGGACGCCGACCCAGTTCTGACTCGTCGTCGTGCCGAAGTTCACGTGCCGCAGCCGCGTCGCCAGGCTCGTCGCCGCCCAGCCGCCGCCCGACGTGGCAGAGCCCTCAGTCGCAAGGATGGTGGTCGGGCAGCCGATGGCGACGTCGACCGACGTCGAGTTCCATTGCGCGCAGTAGTTCTGGCAGAAGTACCAGTTCGAAGAGCTGCCGACGAAGGACATGCCCCCGGTCCGGTAGAAGCCGACCGGCATCGGCACACCCATGAAGAAGTCGATGCGCATCGGCGTTCCCGTCTGCAGCCCGTTCAAATCGAACGCGAGCGAGTTTGACGCGCCAGGCGCAGCCGGGACCGCCTCGGGCGCGTAGAGCTCGTGGGTCCCGTCGCTGGTGACGTTGGAAACACCGCCAAGCACGCCGCCGTTGTTGTACTGCACCTGAGGGCTCGAGCCGCCGGCGAGCGCCGAGGTGCACGAGTAGGCGCTTCCGTTCGACGTCAGCGCCTGGCCGGCCGAGCACGTCAGCGTTCCGGCGCCGGTGCCGCCGTGCGACTCGCCGAGCGTTCCGCTCACGCAGGACGAGAGCGAGATGGGGCACGTCGCGCCGCCTCCAGTGCTCCACGGAAAGTAGGAGCCCGCGTCGACGTAGCCGCCATCGCCGCAGCACGAAAGCACGAGCATCATCACGTTGAGCATGGGCGGCAGGCTCCCGCTGCTCGTGGACAGCGCTCAGGTGTATGGGAACGTTGGGAAGCGCAGGTAGCCGAAGTCGACCCAGCCGTCACTTCCGGCGCGCAGGCAGACGTCGCCGCACTGCTGGACCTGGAGCCAGCCCGGTCCCTGGTCCGTCATCACGACGAAGTCCTGCGTGACGAGGGGTCGGAAGGATGCCGGAAGCGTGAAGATGGGCACGTCGCCAATGGCGCCGCTCTTCACGCGGCCGACAATCTCGATGTAGCCGGTCACGTCGCGGCGGAAGCCCGGGACGTTGTAATAGCAGTCGGGCGCGTCGTCCTGGCTCGCGTCCTGCCAGCCGTTTGCGAAGTTCGGGATCGCCTCGCCTGAGTCGCAGATGGCCCCGCCGCCGACGTTTACGACGTACCAGCTCGTGCCGATGTAATCGAAGCGGAGCTCGTCGATGTAGAAGGTCTGCCCGTGGTGAGCGCCGGCGTGGTCGGTGAAGACACGGATGTAGACGCTCCGGGTGCTGCTGAAACCGAACTTGCCCGCGGAGCTGACGAAGGACCAGATCCCTGGGTTCGAGTCCGACGCGACCGAGAAGAGCCCGTTCTCGCCGTGGTACACGCCCGCGTAGTCGACGCCCTTCCAGGCAATCCAGAGGTTGTCGCCGCCCGACACGTTGGCGCCGTCGGTCTTCACCATCGCGCGGAAGCGGTACTGCCCGGAGAGCCGCGTTCCGCTCGCGCTCTCGTTGGTGATCGGAAGCTGAGCGCTCAGCAGCTCGGGGTTCGTGCTCCCGTTGCTGATGATCTTCATGTAGCGGCCGCCGCTGATGCCGTTGCCGTCCTCCATCACGGCGAAATCGACGCCGAGTGTGCCAACGTTCGGCGTCCACCAGTCCGGGAAGCCCGACGTGTCCTGGCGCGTCTCGAAGCCGCCGTTGAGCGGGTAGCTACCGAGCGCGATGCCGTCGGTGATGTGATTCGCGAACGCGCGCCCGGCGAGGAAGCCCTGCTCGATGCTCGGCTGCATGCGAACGAGCCGGTCCGCGTTTCGGTACCGCGGCACGACGCGGTGGTAGTACTGCTTGCCCGCGATGAGGTGAGCCGGCGTGAAGTGCCGGTCCCTGGTGATCGCCGCGAGCGTGCTCGAGCTCAGCGTGGTGCCTGACGACGGGTAGACGTGGTGCTCGTACTCCTCCGGCAGCTGGTTCTTGTCGAACGTCTGGGTGAGCAGCAGATGCTGACCGCCGACGACGCTCGAGTTCGACAGCGCTGGCGTCTTGGCCCCGTTGTACTGCACCTGCTGGTGCGGCCTGAACTTCGGCGGCACCTTCGGATTCACGCGCTTGTCGAGGTGAGAGCGCGTGCCGATGGTCGGAAGCCCGCGCGTCTGCAGCGTCGTCTTCAGCCCCTTTCCGCCCTGGCTGGTGTGCTGGAACTGCACCACCGCGAGCGACTGGTCCGCATCGAACTGCAGGTCATTGGCGGAGAACGTGTAGTAGTCGTTCAGCTCGACCCACGGGAAACCGCGGCACAGCGGGACGTCGAGCTCGGCGGTCGGCTCCTTGAGGTCGGAGAGCGCCGCGTTCGCGAGCGTGTTCGCCTCCGTCGACGAGTTGATCTGCGAGGTCTGGTCCTCCTGGATCTCCATCCACAGCTCGCCGTACTTCGTGATGGAGCTCGAGTCGCTGACCTCGACCACCTTGCGCTTCGGCGTGCCGTCCGGCCAGAGATCCGACGCGTCGCCATACCAGACGCGGATCGAATTGCGGATGGTCGCGATGTCGACCTTGAGCTGGGTCGGCGTCTCGTAGTCGCTCGGGCCGAAGGTGAAGTCCACCGAGGGGCTGGTGCGGGTCGGCTGGTAGAACGTGAGCTCGAACTGCGACGTCCCGGAACGCCACTTGTACCGGACGTCCCAGCCGATCTGCTGGGCCAGGGCGCGCAGCGCGTCGAGGGTGAATTCGCGCTGCTGAATGTACTCGGTGATGGCCCAGCTCGGGCTCGTCGGCGTGTACAGCGTCACCGAGGGGTCGCTCGCCGCCTTGTTGTCGTCGAGCAGGTTCTGCATGATCCCCTCGACGGCCTGGCCCACGCCGGGGATCGGCGCCCCGACATAGTCCCACTTCGCTGTGCCGTCGACCTGTGCAGATCCGGTGGTCCAGACAGGCTCCGTTGTGCCGCTGGTGCCTGCCTGGCTGCACTTCAGAAACTTGTCCAGCCCCGGATCTGAGTCGCCTCGGCTCGCCGGCAGCAGGTATTCGTTCAACGCGTAGACCTGGTTCGCCTCCCACACGCGCAGCGCGACGGGGTTCCCGCCGGTCGCCGCGAGCGAATAGACGCGCTCGTATTTGATGTACTGCTGGGCGAGGCGGCCGCCGAGATCGCGCCCAGCGAGCTCCACCGTCTCGCTCTTGCCCGGGTCGAGCGTGTCGATGCGTCCGTGGAAGACCTCGAACCAGTCGCCCGAGCTCGGCTTCATGTCCATCGGGACGATGGCGACTTCAATCTTCAGCTCGCGGTTCACCGCTAGCAGGGCCGCGTAGCTGGCCGCCGGGTTGAAGCCGCGGTTCAGCGCCGACGCGGTGACGTATGGCGACAGGCTGAGCAGGTAGAGCTCGCGGTACAGCTCGACGGTGAACGTCGCGTGCGGCTGGTCGATCTGCTCCGTCCATGTGACGCTCTTCACCGCGTTGAAACCGGGGTATGTCGTCAGGTCGCGCCAGGTGCCGCCGGAGTCCTTCGTCTGCACGCGCACCCATTCGGCCTGGTTGCCGTTGTCGAGCACTCCCTGCTGCGCCGCGGTGATGGTCCGCACGTCAGCGCTCCTGCAGGTCGACCTGCAGCTGTTGCACGGCCTTCGAGGCTCCGCCGGCGACGCCCGTGGGGTTGCCGCGCAGCACCTTCGCCACAGCGCACTTGCCGATCATGGTCCGGGTCGCCGCTTCGGGGACCAGGTCGCCTGAGCAGGTCAGATACGGCAGAGACGAGAATGGGACGATGTTCGCGAGCTGGTACGCGTAGATGAGGGCCGGCCAGGTGTCCAAGGCCTTGAAGGGCAGGGCGACGGCGTCGTCGAAGTCCATCTCGGAGCCGGTGGTGTTGATGAGGCGGAAGCCGTTCAGGTTCGTCTGGAACCACGTCGTCGACAGCCCGTCGTTTCGCACGCCGTCCTTCCACTTCGCCCCGTCGCTGCGGAGCACGTAGTGGTGCCAGTTGCCGCTCTCGTACTTCCACACGAGAAACGTCCATGCGCCGAGCACGCTGCTCGAGTTGAGGAACGCGCTCGAATACGTGAGGACGCCGGTCGTCGCCGGCACGATGGCGTAACCGGCTCCGAACATCGGCGGGATCGAGCTGTCGATGGTGCAGCCGGTGTTGACGGTCGGCCCGTAGCCCTTCGAGCTGTAGAAGCTCGTGTCGAAGCTCCAACAGTGCCCCTCGCCGACGACGAGGGACTCCCACGCGTACGCGTCGGAGCTGCTCAGCGGAATGCTCAGCAGGCTCAGGTCGTGCTTCCGCGACTGGCGTGTCGCCCGCATCGTGCCGTCGTTCGCCGGGCTGATTTCGCCGATGTCGCGGCGGTCGCCCTTCGGGTCTTGGACCGTCGCGGCGATGGCCGAGAGGTCGACGCCCATGATGGCGAGCCAGCCCACTCAGCCGCCCCCGTTGTTGAAGGAGTGCTTTTTGTGCACCTTCACCAGCTCGTTGTAGAGGTCGGTGACGCTGTTCGCGACGACCTGCAGCTTGTCGATGCTGATGCTCGCGCGGCTGAAGCTGCCGAGGGGCGACCCTGAGCCACCGCCCCGGGGCTCGATGGCCTGGTAGGTGCGCAGCCCGAGCTTGAAGCCGTCGGGCACGTCCGAGAGCTGCTGGCCGAACTTCGAGAGCGCGGTCGAGGTCTTGTTCGCCTGTTCACCGAGCGTGTTGAGGCCGTCAGCGGCCTGCTGGTTGAAGTCGTTGATGGCGCCCCACGGGTCCTTCTGCATGTCCGAGACGAACTGACTGAGCTGAACCTGGTCCGCGACGAGCTGGTTCGTCGCGTCCGTGACTCCGCCCTCGTTGTTGTGGCCCGTCAGTTTGTCGACCCAGTCGACGAGCAGATTGAATCCGAGCGCGACGTAGTCGGCCCCGACCTTCAGGGCCATGAACACCAGCACCAGCGGCTCGAGCGTGACGCCCAGGACTTTGAACAGCGGGTCGAGAATCCCGCCGATGATCTGGATCAGCGGCCCGAGCGTTGAGCCGATGACCTGCAGCGAGACGCCGAGGGCCGTCAGGAGCGGGGCGATGCCCTTCAGAATGGTTCCGATGAGCTGAAGGATGGGGCCCAGCACGCTGTGCACCGCTGACGCGATGCTCTCGATGGCCCCCATCACCGGCTGCAGCGCCGAGATGATGCTGTTGAGGCCCTTCGACATGTCCTGCAGGGCTTTCATCAGCGCGCCCTGGGCGATGTTCTGAATCGTCTTCCACCCGTCCATCATCGAGAGCAGGTCCATCACCAGCGCGGCGAGCGCGCCCCAAATGCCGCCCTGCTGGAAGCCCTTGATCGCGTCGTCGATGGTCTTCCCGAGATCGCCCAGCTTCGAGGTGAAGCTGCTCGCGAGCACCTTGAGGCCGTCGACGAACGTGCTGCCGGCGCTCTTCATCTGCTCAAACGCGGTGGCCGCGATGTTCGCCTTGTCCGCCGCGAACTGCGCCTGCTGGGCGAACTCCTGCGCTCCCTCGGCGGCCTCGACGTCGCCTTTCGCGGTTGCGATCTTCGCCTGCTCCTCCCACTGCGCCTTCTCGCGGACCGCTGCGGCGTACTTCGTGATGGCGTCGTTGAAGTCCTGAAAGCCCTGGGTCTGCTGTCCCCAGATGGAGCCCTGACCTGAGCCGATGTTGTTGAAGTTCTGCGTCCGCTGTCCGACGTCGAAGTCGAGCTTGTTCGACGCGAGCTTCTCTTCGAAGTTGAGCTGGATCTTCAGGTTGCCGATCTTGAGCTTCTCGAGGGCGGCGGCCGCGTCGAGGATCTTCTGCCGCATCACGGTGGCCTGGTCGCCCACGTTCGCGAGGTCCTTCGCCAGGTCGCCCTTGTCGAGCCGGTACTGAATCTCGGCGAGCGGGTCCTTCCCGCCGCTGGCGAGCTCGGCAGCCTGTTTGCCGTAGTCGTCGAGGACCTTCTGCAGCGCCTCCATGCCCTTCTTGAAGAGCTCCGGCGCCTTCTCGAGACGCTGGAAGTTCGCCAGAATGCTGTCGGCGCTCGTCTTCACCGCGCTGCTCGACTTCTGGGTCGCGAGCTGCACGCCGTTCGCACCATCACCCCAGACCGTCTGGAGCCGCTGCGCGGCCTTCGCGCCGGCGTCGCCGATGTCCCCCATGACGTCGCGGTTGAAGGTCAGCGCCTCGCCGATGGCCTGGCTCCACTTGCCCTCGAGGGCGTCGGCCACGATGGATGCAGCGCGGCCGATGGCGGTGCCGGCGGCCTCGAAGGCCGCGGCGACGATGACGCCGGCCGACACCAGCACCCTCAGGGCGCCGGCAAGCACGGTGCTCGCCTCTTTCAGCGCGTCTGCGCCGTCCTTGCTGCCGAGCAGCTCCTTCGTGAGCTCGGTGAGTGCGGGCGCGAGCTGCCCGGCGGTCTGCGCTGCGACGGCCTGGCCGGCGGCGCGGAGGCGCTTCAGGTTGTCCTCGAACTCGGTCGCTGCGGCCGATGTCTTGCCGCTGATGGTGATGCCCAGCCGGTCGGCTTCGGCTTCGAGCTCGCTCAGGCCGTCGCGACCCTCGTTCAGGAACGGAATCAGCTGCGCTCCCGACTTGCCGAAGACCTCCATTGCGAGCGCCGTCTTCGAGGCGCCGTCCTGCATGCCGGAGAATTTGTCGGCCAGGTCGCCGAGCACGTCTTCGACGCCGCGCACGCCGCCGCTGGAGTCCTTCACCGCGATGCCGAGGGCCTGAAAGAGCGCCGTCTGCTTCACCGCCCCGGCGCCGGCGGCGCCGAGGTTCTTGTCGAGCTTCTCGAGGCTCTTCGCGAAGTCCTCCGCCGAGACGTTCGAGAGGTTGGCCGCGTAGCTGAGCCGGCTGAACGTCTCGACCGGCACGCCGGCGGCCTGAGCGAGCTTGCCGGCCTGCTCGGCCGCTTCCGCGCCCTTCTGCACGAACTCGGCGAGGCCCTCGACGAGCTCCTTGCCGATCTCAACGCCCTTGAGCTCACCGAACTCTGAGATCTGCTTCTGAATCGACGAGATGCCGCTGCCGAAGGCCTTCAGCATGCTCGTCGCGCCCTCGAGGCCCGACTTGAGCGCCGCGGTGTTGACGGAGAGGTCGACGACCAGATCTGCCAGCGCGGCCATGTCGTTCAGCCTCTCTCAGCCTGTGGACGCGCCGGGCGTGGACTGCTCGAAGTTGATGCCGCCCTCGGGGCCGGTCTTCACCTGCAGCGTGGTCGGCGCCGGCGGGAGCTTCTTCTTCAGGAACGCGATGAGCTCGTCTTCGGGCTCAACCTCTGGCGTCGCGCGGGGCGCGCCGAGCATGAACTTCGACGGGTCGATCTGGCCGCCTCCGACCGCGGCAATCACTGAACAGAGAATGGCGTGTCGCGCATCGGCCGCGGCGAAGCCGAACGGCCGGCGCAGGTAGTGCTCCCGCCAACCATTCAGCTGCTGAACGGTGAGGAACTCCCTGAGATAGTCGGGATGGGGCCAGCCGAGGGCGAGGCAGAGCTCGTATTCGAACTCTCGCTCGGCTTCTCCGGGCTGGCCGTCTGAGGGACCGCAGCACGGAGCCGCTCGTCGATCTTCTTTACGAGGGTGATGAGCTCCTCGAGGCTGAGCACGTCGATGAGCTCGCGCACGGCGTCCTCGCCCAGCATGTCGCCGTCGAGATTCGCCAGCCCGGCCTTGAGGATGAGCGGGAACAGCTTCGACTGCGTCAGTCCGCCCTTGTCTTTCGCCTCGCCGATGGCGAGCGCGTCCGCGCTGCCGGGGACAACGACACGGACCTCGAGCTCGAGCCGCTCGAGCTTCACCACCTCGGAGCCCTTGAGACGCACCTTTCTCAAGGTCTCCTTGCTGAGAAACGACATGCTGCCTCCGTTGAGGCGCCGGCGTCAGGCCAGCGCGGAAGGGCTTACCCGGCGGGCGGGCACTTCACGGCCATGCAGGTCATCGACGTCGTGGCCGAATAGCTCAGCTGCACGCGGCCGTTCGTGTCGTTGTAGATGCCCGTGGGAAAGGGGCCCAGGATGGCGGTGTGGCCCGCGACGATGTTGTGCGCCGCGCCCGTCGGCGTCACGCCATCGACGCTGGCCTGAATCGCCGCGGTGACCGTGTGGTCCGACGCGTCGCCGTTCTTCACGATGAGAAACGTCTGCCCGTCGTTCGCGAAGTAGTCGCCGGACGCGGCCGCGGTCGCCCCCGCGGTGAAGTCGGTGGGGGTGCGGCTGGCGGTGCCGGAACCAATCTGCTGGGCCATGTGCGCTTCTCCTGGTGCTGCGCTGTGCCCGAGCTCGCCCGGGCGGGTTGGGGGATCGTTCGGTTACGCCGCGTAGCTCCAGGTCGCCTGGCCGCTGATGCGGAGCGAGATGGAGCCCTTGATGACCTGGTTCACCGCGCCGCCGAGCTCGGGGGCCTGGGTGACGATGGCGGCGAAGCTCACGGTGGTCGGCTGCACGCCCTGGCTGTCGTTCAGCACGAGCTTGAAGTTCCGCTTCGTGCCGTTGCGGAGGTCCGTGCGCAGGCCCTGCTGCTGGGCGTCGCTTCCGACGTACTGCACCTCGGCGGTGATCTCTCCGTTGTCGGGCAGGCCGGCGATGAACTCCATCGCCACGCTGTCGAAGCTCGTCGCATCGAGCTGGGGCGCCTTCTCACTGGGGCCCTTGAACGAGAGGACCTCTGCGATGGTGGTGAACGTCTCCGGGCCGCCGCCGTCGCCGCGCTGGAGCTTCACTCCCTTGGTGCTGGTCGCCTTCGTCGTCATCGTGCAGGTGCCTCCGTCGAGATGCGAGGCACGTTACGGGCGGCCGTGGACAGCTCTTCAGAGCCAGATAAGGGCGTCCATCTGCACGCGATGCAGCTCGGGCTCGTCCTCATAGAGGTCCCGGGACATCTCGCGCCAGCCGTTGAGCGTCGTCGTCACGACGGCATCGACGGCGTCCGCGAGGGTCTGCGCATCGTCATATAGCTTCGCGTAGCAGTCGATCTGCACCCGCGCGTTGCGCAGACGGTTCGTCGAGCTGCCCGTGAGCGCATTCGCCGGCACGTCGGAGATGACCTGGAACACGATGGCGGTGAAGTTCACCGGGCGAGGCCCCTGCGGCATCTTGTTCGGATAGATGCGTGTGGCCACGATGCCGCTCACCGTGGCGTCGTTGCTGAGGGCGGTGAAAACCGTGTCGCCGACGCTCATCCGCCCCTCCCACGCTTGCGCACGACGCGGTCGATGCCGGCGGCGAGCTCGGTCTTAAGGACGTCGAGCACGTTCGAGGCCTGCCCATCGAGTGCCGGCCGCAGGTAGGGGTGCGCCGGGTACTTCGACGTCCCGAGCTCGATGAAGTGCCACCGCCGCGCCGGCGGGAGCTCGCCCGTGTCGTAGCTGGCCTCGCCGATGTACAGGCCGGCGACAACCACTGCGTCGCCCTCCCGGGGCTTTTTCACCGTCAGCTTGATGGCCTCGCGGAGCGCGGCCGACCAGATGGGGACGCGGCTCTTCGCGTCCTCGAGGACGAGCTGCATTGCCTTGCGCGAGGCGCTGGCGAGCGTCTTCACGCCGATCTCCGCGCCGAGCTCGAGCAGGCGCTGCTCGAGGTCCGCCAGGCCGTCGACCTTGATCTCCGCGCTCAAGGCGACTCCTCCACGAGCTCTTCGCAGGTGACGAGCAGTTCTTCCCGCCGCCCCGTCGGGTCGATGGCGCTCTTGATGTTGTAGACCCGCAGGTGCAGGTCGACCGCCCGCATCTCGGGCAGCACGCCATCGAGCCATCGCAGCTTGAAGCTGGTGGGCACGCGTGCGTTTCGCTCGGCGGCGGCGAAGATCTCCTTGCCGGGCATGCGCAGCACCTCAGCGCGCACCACCGCGAACACGGTCCACTGGAGAAGCGGCTCGCCCGACGGCCCCTGCTGTGTCGAACGCTTCTGCAGCGTCAGCTGCTCGCGCATCGCTCCGGGGTTGATGCCCTGGCCGGTGGTCGGCTTCACGGGCTCACCCCACTTCGTTCAGGCGGTAGGGGTTCATCAGCGCGTCGATGGAGAACTGCACCGCGGTGATGACGCCGGCGACCTCGGGCGTGCGGTGCTCGTACATCTGCGAGATGAGGAGCAACATCGCCTGAATCAGCGGCATCGGCACATCGGCCGCCGTCGCCCAGCCGACCTGGTACTGAATCCGCACGGCGTCCCACTGGTCGCGCGTCTGGGGCCAGACCTGCTGATACGCGAGCTGGAGCCGGGCCGGCTTGTGCACGTCGTCGACCGTGTAGATGCTGGGGTCGAGCGTCTGCTGCACGCCGTTGTTGTCGATGTACTTCACCGCGTCGGACGCGAGCGCGGCGGCGAGCTGCCCGCGCTCGAGCTCAATGAAAGGCCGAAAGCGCTGAGAGCGGTCGCCGTTGAACCACATGTACCCGGCGGGCAGCAGGAACAGGTGCCGCCGCGAGCGCTCGCCGAGCTCGAAGCGGTCAGCCCCGCCGAAGCTCGGCAGCACGAGCTCCCACGTCTGCAGGAGAACGCCGCGCCAGCACACCTCTTCGACATACTGCCGGGCGGCGGTGATGAGCGCGTTGATGTAGGTGTCGTCGAGGGCGTTGTCGACGCGCAGGTGAGCTTTCGCCTGCGCGAGCGTGATGGGCTCGCCGTCGGGCGGCGTGATGAGGTGCGCGGGCACCGGCGAGCTCTCCCTTGACGATTACGGCGTCGACGTCGGCATGAAGCGCGGCAGGCCGAGGATGGCGCTCCCGCAGAAGTAGCCACCGGTCGTCGCGGCCGCCTGGGTGGCCTTGATGCGGTAGTAGCGCTTGCCCACCTTCGCGAGGTTCACGCCGACGCGCTTCACCGTGCTGTCGTCGGTGATGGCGAACGACGGGCCCGCGGTGACGCCGATGAGGCCGGTCGCCGAGATGTCGGCCTCGTCGGACATGTCCGAGGCGTTGCCGGCGTAGACCGCCGAGGTCCACGTGCCGTCGGTGAGCACGCCCGCCTGCAGGGCGAACTCGAGGGCCTCATAGCCCTGCGTGTCGATGATGGCACCCGTCTTCGTGCCGTTCGAGTTGTAGATGGCGGCCGGGTCGATCGCCGGCTGCACCACGATTTCGCTGTGAAGATCGGTTCTCATGTTCTGGTTCCTTCTGCTGCTGTTGGGAAAGGGTTGAGAGGAAAGGGGCGAAGAGGCCCGGCCGGCTCAGCGCCGGGCCTCGATTCGGGGGTGGCTTAGGTGCGCGTGCTGTTCAGCGTGATGATCGGCGACAGCGTGTTGCTGCCGTTCTGCCGGCTGATGGCGCTCTTCCAGTACGGCTGGCCGCCCACGCGCATGATGAAGCGGAACGCGAGGTGGTCGCTGTCGAAGTACAGGTGCATCGACACGTCGGCGCGCATCTGCTCCGTCTGCAGCACGATGAGGTACTGCGTCGGGTCGAAGAAGATGATGTCTCCCTCGGTGCCCAGCGCGCTGCAGGCCTCGAGCGGCAGCACCGGCCGGCCCATCAGCATGCCGTACGGCGAGGCGGAAAGGCCGCCAGGCGGCAGGTACGCCGGGAACGTGGCGCCCGGCGCGATCATCGACTGGAGCTGGGGCTCGACGTCCTGGTTGATCAGCCAGATGTAGTTCTGCGTGTTCCGGCCGTACCGGCGCGAGTACATCTTCACGATGTTCTCGTAGATGACCGTGCCGGCGCCCTGGCCCGACTTCGCGGCCGCGATCACCTTGCAGCTCGCGTTCAGCAGACCCATCGGTTGACCGACGCCGCTGCCGGATACCAACGCGGTGTTCAGCGCCGAGGTGAACTTCTCGGGCACCTTCGACTCGAGCCACCGCGTCATCGCCGAGACGTCCTTCACGAGCTCGTCGGTGAGCGCAACGAACGCGACGAGCTTGTTCAGCTTCGTCTCGAGCGCACCGAGGCTGGGCTTCGTGGGCGTCGCGGCCGCGCCTTCACCGAGCCACTGAGTCGTCACGCCCGTCGAGGTGTCCCAGGGCGAGACCGTGTCGAGCGGGAGGCTGAGCGAGTTGCTCTGGGTGATCTGCTGGTCGCAGCGGCTCAGGAGCGACTCCTCGCCCATCACCTGTTTGACGATGTCCTCGCGGAAGTCCGGCGGGACCGCGAAGCCGCCGTCCTGGTTCTGGCCCTCGGAGCCGTACGTCGACGGCGCGTTCAGGATGCGCGCGTCCGGCTTGCCGTGCCTGGTGGCCATCGCCGCCATGGCGAACTCGCCCATGCTGCGGAAGCCCCACTTGCCCTTCGTGAGGCCCGCGGGCATGCCGCCCTCGAAGCGCCGGCGCTGCGGCTTCACGTAGCGCGGGGGCTCGTCACCGCCTTCATCGTCAGCGGCCTCGGGGCCGTCGATGGGCTGGGTGACGCGCGGCTGCGGCACGCGCAGCTTCGACTGCATCTCGGCGTTCGCCTCGCGGGCCGCGATGAGCTTCTCCGTCTCCTTGAAGGCCGCCTGGATCTTCGCGACGTCCTCGAGCTCCTCAGCCGTCATGTCGCGGTGCTCCGCGTCGGCCTGGTTCTCGATGACCTTCGCCTGGTCGGCGAGGTCCTGCAGGCGGTTGTGCAGCTCGTCGAGCGGCACGCCGCTCTGCTTCGGGGTCTTCTTCTTGTCGGTGCTCATCGTGTTCTCTCGGGTGTGCAGCGGGGTGGGCGCGCGCTACCGGCTGGCCGGCTCGCGCTTCTTTCCGGGCTGGCCCGGGTGATTCGTTCGATGCATCTGGGCGCGGGCGGCCATCAGCTCCGCCGGCGAAAGGCTCTTGATGCGCTGCTGCGTCACCGCAGCGGCGATGGTGAGCGGCGAGCGGGGGCGGTTCATCGTCTCGGACGACTCCTCGCCATCGTTCTCGTCGTCGTCCTCGTCGTCACCCGCGAGCTCGTCGCTGAAGCCCTTCTCGAGCGACTGCTGCGCGTTCATCCACGTCTCGGCGAGCATCAGCTCGCGCATCTCCTGCGGCGTGCCGCCGGTCTGCTTCGCGTAGACGTCCGCGATGCTCTGGCTCTCGAGGTCGAGGATGTCCGCGTACGCGCGCATGTCCGCGGCGTTGCCCATCGCCCCCGACCAGGCCTCATGCACCATCCAGGTCGCGACCGGGCTGCTGACGATGCGGTCGCCGGCCATCGCGACGAGCGTCGCCGCGCTCGCCGCCAGGCCGTCGATGTGCACGACCTTCTCGGCGTCAAAGCGCTGCAGCTGGCTGTAGATGCTCTTCGCCTCAAAGACGTCGCCGCCCTCGGAGTTGATGAAGACGTTGAGCGTCTTCACGCCCTTCATCTCCGCGAGCGCGTCCTTGACCTTGTTCGCCGTGACGCCGCCGTTCTCGGCGAAGCAGTCGAAGCCGATGGTCTCATAGACGTAGAGCTCGCCGGTGTCGGTGCCCTCCGCCACGTTGAAGATGGGCGGCCGCTTCTCGGCCTTCTGGACGACCGCGAGCGCGTACGCGCCCCGCGGCGTACCGCTGAAGACGGCGCGTGCGGCCCGGAACTCGTTCGCCAGCATGCCAGCCCTGATGAGCGCTCTGTTCACGCCCAGCAGCGTCACCCGGGCTGTGGACAAGTCTCCGGCAGGGCCTTGAGCACGGCGTCGACGGCTGGTGTGCCATCGGCGACGAGCTCGGCAGCGCGCTCCAGATCGTCAGGCCCCAGGTCGCGACCGAGCACCAGCGTCGTGAAAGGCGCGGCGCTGGCGGCCTCGGCGCGCAACCGTCCCCAGAGCCGCGTGCGCTCTTCGGCGATGGCAGCTTCTACCTCTGCCTTCGGCTTGCCACTCAATGAGGTGCGGCGATTCTCGAGCCGCCGGGTGAAGCGCTCGAGCGCTCCGCCGAGAATGACGGTGAGCGCCGCGCGCGCGACGGTGCGCGCCTCGGGGCCGTCGCTCTTCGCCTCGGAATCGTCGCTCGACTCCTCGGGAGCGGGGGTCTTCTTGCCCGGCGGAAGGCCCGGCGGGCTGCCCGGCGCGCCCGGGAATGGCGGGGGCTTCGGCGGTTCCGGCGGCTCGAGCACGTCCTCGATGGGCTTGAGCGTGCCGTTCACCAGGTACACGTCGCCGTCGGAGCCGATCTCGTCGTAGCCCTCTTCGGCCCGAATCTCGTTCGTGTTGAGCCAGCCGTTCTGCCGGCCGCTTGCGTAGTAGGCGGCGCGCGACGCCGCGTCGCCCTTCACAAGCTCGCGGGTATCGATGGCGGTGACCCTGTACGGCGCCCGGTCTCGTCGGACCAGCTTGCGTGAGGCCTCCTGCTCGAGCCGCCGGCACCACGGTCGCAGGCAGCCGCGGACGAACTCGATGTCCTGCTGCTCGATATTGCTGAACGTCGCGCGGAGCAGGTGCCCAATCTTGTGCGGCGGCACGCGGAACCAGCGGGCGATGTCCTCGACGCTGTACTGGCGGCTCTCGGTCAGCTGCGACTTCTCGGGCTCGAGGCCGGTGGCCTGCCAGTCCATGTCCTCTTCGAGGATGAGCGGCTTGTGCGCGTTCTCGGGCCCTTTCTTCTTCTCGGCCCACTGGTCCTTCAGGCGGTCCTGGGCGTCCTTCGAGAGCTTGCCCTTGTGCTTCAGCACGCCGCTCGGTGAGGCGCCCTGGCCGAAGAAGCTCGCCGCGTAACGGTCCTGCGCGGCCGCCACCGAGATGCTCTTCGCCGCGCGCGCCACGACGTTCTCGCCGAGCAACCCGTAGAGCCCGGGCCCGCGGAGGTGGAAGACCTTGCTCGCGGGCAGGTCGACGTACTCGCCGTCCAGCTGCCGGTAGCGGTAGACGAGGTTCCACTTCTCATCGCGCATGGGCTGCATGCGGTTCGTGATGAGCGGCCAGAGCTGGGCGACGCGGCCGCCGCCGTCGCGGACGATTTCCGCGTAGCTGTTGCCCCACGCGATGCCCTGGAAGAGCATCGACTCGCGGAACCCCATCGCGGTCATCTCGGGGTTCGGCTCGACGTTGAGAATGTCGGCCAGCGGGTCGTCGTAGAGCAGGGTCTTCTTGTGCGGGCCCTGCGGCTGGTAGACGTTCCACGGACAGCTCGCGATGTGACTGGCGATCGCGTCGATGCAGGCCCAGACCGCGGCCACCGACAGCATCTCGTCGGGCGTGAGGTTGAGCCCGGAGACCGGGTAGGGCAGAGCGTACCGAATCTCCCGGCGCGGGTCATCGCCGCGCCGGAAGAGGTTCAGGAACGACGCGAACAGGCCCTTGATCACCGGTCAGCGGCCCGCGGTTACTTCTTCGAGGTGTCGGCGCCGGCGGGGGTCGCGCTGCCGGTGGATGGAGCCACTGCGGCCGCCGGAGTCTTCACCGCCGCCTCGAGCGCGGCCAGGCGCGCATTGAAGTCGGCCGTGGCCTTCTTCAGGCCTTCGCCGATGACCTTCAGGTCCAGCTCGGCGCGCTGAATGACCTCGTCGGTGATGCGCTTCTCGAGGTCATCCGCGAGGACGCCGCCGAGCTGGTCGACGACGGCCTCGGCCGTCTCGACCGCTTCCTTGATGAGCGCCGGGCTGGGGTGTTTGACCCCGGTCTCGATCTGCTTCGTGATGATGGCTGCTGCGAAGTGCGCGACCAGCTGGAGCTTTTCCATGCGGCGACGCTACGCGCGGACGTGGACGCTACAACTGCAGGAAGCCGCGCCCCTCATAGATGCTCACGGTCGAAGGCGCGAGCATCGCGCGATTCAGCGCGGTGAGCGTCGCGACCACCGGGTCGATCTTGTTCTCGGGCCGTTCCTTGCGCGGGTAGATGTTGTCCTTCGCGTCGCGGTGGCAGATGACGTTCGACACCGCCCAGCGGAGCACGGGGTCGCCCGTATGGTGCAGCCGCTTCGTGAGCGTCAGCGCCTCGAGCTCCTTCATCGGCGCGGAGAAGTTCTGCACGTTCGGCGCGAGCTCGACCATCGTCGCGCCCTCGCCCTGCAGCTCGTTCGAGAGCTGGAGCGCCTGCCACGGGTCGTACGCGACCTCCTGCACCTGGTGCTGCACGCGGTCAGCCCGCAGGTCGACCTTGATCGCCTCGAAGTCGAGCACGTCGCCCGGCGTCGTTCGAATGCGGCCCTCTTTCGCCCAGCCGGGATACTGCGCGTTCTTGCTCCGCTCGACGGCGCCCTCGGGGAGGTAGTTCTGCACGAACAGGTAGTAGTGCCGCTCGTGCTGCACCGGCTCGCTGCCGGGGATCGGCAGGTCGCGGAAGAAGAGCTTCGCCTTCGAGGCGAGGTCGACTTTGCTGGCCAAATCGAGCCCCAGCACGCACTTTTGGCCGGCGAAGTCCGACTCCTTCAGCGTCGGGTCGGCGCACGCGTCCCACGCGCTCATCTGCATCCACGCGACGTCGGCGTTGCACCAGACGTTCAGGTGCTTCGTCTTGAAGTTGTTTTCCTTCGACGCGGTCTGCATCGCCTCGGTCGCGTCCATGCGGAACAGGTCGACGTCGATGGACGCGTGCCAGTTGGGGTTCGCCTTCACCCAGCTCGACTCCGCCTTCCAGTCGTCGCCCTCGTCGATGGTGTAGATGATGCCGAAGAGCTGCTCGTTCGGCGCGCCGTCAAGCATCTTCACCACGCCGCCGCGGATCTCGTAGCAGATGCCCGACATGTCGACGCCGGCGGTGGTGATGGCCCAGACGAGCGACTGCGTGCGCTTCGCCGCGCCCATGATGACCACGTCCCAGGTCTCGCGCGTCGGGTGGGCATGGAGCTCGTCGACGAGGGCGAAGTGGATGTTCTTGCCCTCCTGGTTCTTCGCCTCGCGCGAGAGCGCCTTGAAGGTGCTGTTCGTCCCGGGCTGGAAGATGGCGTGCGTGGTGCGCTTGAGCCCCAGCTTCTTCGCCAGTGCCGGCCGGGCGACGAGCATCGCGTCGGCGTCGCCGCGGGTGATGTTCGCCTGGTCGGTCGTCGTGGCCGCGCTGTAGACGTCGGCGCCGCCCTCACCGTCGGCGGCGAGCCCGAGCAGGCCCTCGCCCGAGAGCAGAAAGCTCTTCCCGTTGCCGCGCGGGACCTCGATGTACGCGCGCCGGAAGCGCCGGCAGCCGTTCGAGCGGCGCTTCCACCCATGCACCGTCGTCACGATGAAGCACTGCCAGAGCTCGAGCTTGAGCAGCTCGCCTCGCTTCGGGCCCTTCACGTGCGGCAGCTGCTCGAGGAACCGGCACGCGCGGCCGGCGGCGGCCTCGTCGAAGTAGTAGGGGAACTCAGGGTCGTTCGAGCTCGCGCGGGCGAGGTCCTTCATCTGCCGCGCGCAGGCCTGGCGCACGAACTTGCACGCGGGCAGCTCGCCAGCGAGCACCTTGAGGCAGTAGTCGCGCGCCTTCGCGACGTGGGGGTCCATTGGGGGCGCCGCGGCGGCCGCCTGGGTCTTCTTGCGCGTCACCCGGCACCCACCGCGAACTCGTCGAGCGGATCGGCCGCGCCGTCCTCCCCGATGCGCGAGACGCGCTCGCGGTCGGCCGGCGTCAGGCCGAAGTGCGCGAGCTCGCGCCCGAGCAGCGTCTTGTAGGTGGCGATGATCTCGACCTGCGGCCGCTTCCGGTACGACGTCCCGGTCTCAGTGACGACCTCGTAGGTGAGATCGCCGTACTCCTCGAGCTCGTCGCGCGCGCGGTCGATCATCGCGAGGCTCACCGCCATCTGCCGGAACGCGACGACGTCGGCCGGCGCGGCGACCTTCAGCGGGTCGACCACCTTTGCGAGCGTCGACCAGGCGCGGCGCTCGAGCGCGGTGAGGTCTTTCGGCGCCGGTGGCAGCCGCGCGGCCTCGATCTGCGGCGCGCGCGCGTTCGCGCGGTCGCTCCGGTCGGTCCCTTCGAGCTTCTTCAGCGCGCGCGGCTTGCGCGGTCGTCCCGCCGGCATGCCACGAGATTCACGCGGCGCGTGGACGCTACTCCTTCCACCGCCCCGAGGCCGTGAGCGCGATGTGCCCACGACCAGAATGCCGGTAGCGCCGAATCATGTCGCCCCGATCTAGGTCGTCGATGATGTCCTTGTTCATCATGAGCGTGGTCTCCGCCTGGTCAAGATCGTCGAGCTCGATCTCGAGCGTCTGGCCATCGCTCAACTTCAGCCGCACCTCGACGGAAACGGCGCGCACCTTGTTGTCGGTCGTCATTTCTGCATCCTCGGGGTTTGCCCCCTGAATTTCGACATCGAAAGAATTTGGC
>Ga0335069_10003133_pt1 | contig 25186 bp, 23 predicted proteins | sample Lox_Sample_11_FD_206714 | JGI IMG/M metagenome (GOLD analysis project Ga0335069, IMG submission 206714) | Soil microbial communities from Loxahatchee National Wildlife Refuge, Florida, United States - Lox_Sample_1.1 | ecosystem: Environmental > Terrestrial > Soil > Wetlands | place: USA... | reverse complement strand
GGAGCACGAAGGCGACGGCGAGGATCCCGCCGAGCGCCAACTCGACACGCCGGGCGCGGATGTCCACCCGTCACTCGCCCAGGACTTCGTCCACCAGAGCACGCGCCTCTTCGAGGCGGCGGCGCTTGTCGTCCGAGACGGGTGCGGCGGGTGCCGCGTCTGGCGACTGAAGCTCGCGATCCAGTTTGCGCTTGTGCAGCCAGCGGCCCAGAAGGCCGCGCACCGGCTCGAGGGTGAACAGGCCGCCCTCGAGGACGGCGGGGCGGTCACGGAGCGACTCGACGACGTAGGGGTTGGACTCGGTCCACGCCATCGCGAGGTCGAACGCCTCGCGCTGCGTCGCGCCGAGGTGTGCGCGCGCCGCCGAGGGCTTCACGCCTTGCACGGCGCAGAAGAGCGCGAGGGCCACCGTCGCCTCCTCTACCGAGAGCACCGTCGCCTGCGCCATGCGCAGACCGCCGCAGCCCTTGGCCCACACCGACGATCCGCTCGCGACCAGCACGCCGAGGCCGCACGCGGTGGCTGCAATCTCGGCGACCGCGGCGTCTTCCGCATCGTCTTCACCCGCTTCGTGCAGGACGAGCGCGCCCGTCGCGCGAGCGAGGGAGGCTGCGAGCACGTCCGGATTGCCCACGTCGTTCGCCGCCACGAAGATGCGATAGCCGTCCTCGAGCTCGGCGACGGTCGCGAGCTGCCCGCCGCCACCGCCCGAGCCGCATGCAAGCGAGCCGCAGCCGCCGGCGTGATCGCCCTCCGCGGCCAGGAAGGCGAGCTCGACGCCGAGGTCCTCGGCGAGCGGCGCATAGCTCATCGTGCGCCGCAGCAGCCGCAAGACGCTTGGAGCGTCGGCGAGGAACTCGTCGGGGAAATACTCCCCGGTCGGCTGCACGAGCACCGAGTTGCGCAGCACCGCGCCATGCTCGGCGAGCAGGCGCGCGTAGGTGCCGACGATGAACCGGAGCGCGCGATCGACGGGAAGGTCCATCCTTCCCGCATTCTAGCACCGGCGGCTGTCCTCGACCTCGCCGTCGATTGCGTCGAGCGCCGCCGCGAGCTCCTCCTCGGAAGCACCACCGGTCTGCGACGAGGCCGTCGTGAGGGCGATGCGCAAGCGGGGCTCGGCGCACGAGGCGGCCGCTTCGCGGAGCCGCCTGCGGCCGGCGGAGTCGAGCGACGGCGCGAGGGCGATGGCCGCGCCCGTGCGCGCGTCGCCGTCGGCGTGCGGGGACTCCACGATGCGCCAGAGGCCCTCGGGCGGCACGGCGCTCGTGCGGTAGCCGGGTCGCTCTTGCGCCAGCGCGCGCATGGCGCGCACCCAGTCCCGGGTGCGCGTGCCGCGACTGCCCGTGCGGCGCACGACGCCCGTGGGCAGGGGCTCGGCCCGGGCCTGCAGGTTCGCCCGCCACGCGGCGCACAGGCGCTCGATCATCGCGAGACGCTCGGGATCGTGGCGGTCGTGCTCGCGTGGCGTGCGGAGCGTGAGCCAATGGCCGCCCTCGAGCGCGAGCACGACGCCGCCGTCGAATGGTTCGACCGCGAGCACAGTGGCCCAGGCGACGAATCGCGACGTACCGAGCCAGCGCAAGTGCACGCCGTCGGCGCCGATGCTGATGCGCGTCGGCACGACCAGCCCGAGCAGCGCGAGGATCAGTGCGACGACCCCGAGCGCCGATGCTGCCGGCGAGTCCCGGCCTCCGAGCATCCCCATCGTCAGCGCGATGCCCACGAGCGCCCCCAGACGGCCGAAGGTGCGCGGCTCGCCGATGGGGCGTGCGAGCGCCCAGAAGGTGGCCGCGACCCGCGAAGCGTCCACCCCGAGCGCCGCGAGTAGCGCGCGGCCTCGCTCGACGTCGCGGACGACGAGCGTGACGGGGGCACCGCCTTCGGTGCGGACGTGGACCAGTGGCGCTTCGTTGGGCCGCGGCTCGACCCAGCCGCCCAAGATGCTTTCGGACGGCACGAAGCGCCCGGGCAGCAGGAGCCCGGCGCCGCATGCGTACACGCGGGTGAGCGACTCGTGAGGCGCCGGGTTGCGCGCGATGACGTAGAGGAGGGTCCCCAGGCCGAGCCAGCCGAGCGCCAGGCCGAGCGCGAGCGTCGATGCGCCGCCGGGAAGGCACACGAGGGCGGCCCCGAGCGCGAGCGGCAGAGACGCACCGGCGAGCGCCACGCGGCACCGCCGCATGAGGACGACCTCGTCCTCGAACGTGCCCATGGGCACCACGGGGATGCTAGGCATGTGCCGGTGGGGCTCTCGGTCGCCACCTTCAACGTCAAGGACCTACTGCCGCCGGCGTCGGACCCCGCTCGAGCAGCGCTGCCAGCCAAGCTCGACTGGATCGCGCGCATGCTCCGCGCGGCCGACGCCGACGTGGTGGGGCTGCAAGAGGTGGGCTCTGCGGAGCTGCTCGCGGCGGTCGCCGAGCGCATGGGGTCCCCGACCGCGCTCTACCAGGTCATGGGGACGACGGACGCCCGTGGCATCGGGTGCGCGCTGCTCTCGCGCCTGCCGGTGCTCGAGGCGCGCGTGCACACGGCAGAGTCGCTCGCCTTCCCCGTGTTCGTCACCGGAGACGCGCAGCCGTTCGGCGCACGCATTCCACTGCGACGCGGCATCGTGCACGCGCGCGTCGAGACGCCGGTCGGACCCGTGGACGTGCTCGTGGCGCACTTCAAGTCGTCGAGGCCGGTCGGCGTGCGCGATGCGTCGAACCGGGAGGTGCCACCGCGAACGGCGCGCGAGACGGCGGACGCCTCTCTGCGCAGCCTGGTGTGGCGCGCCGCCGAGGCGCTCTACGTGCGGGGCCTGGTGGACCAGATTCTCGAGGCGCGCCCGGGCGCCCGAGTCGCCGTGACCGGCGACTTCAACGACGTGCCCGATTCGACCGTGCTCCGTTGTCTGCGCGCCAGCGACGGCGCGGGGGAGGGGCCCGGCGCCAACAGCGGGATAGCCGCACTCGCGGACTGCACGACGGGGGTCGATCCGGCGCGTCGGTTCAGTTGCTTGCACCGCGACTCGCGTGTGCAGATCGACCATGTGCTCGCCTCGGAGAGCCTGCGCGCCTTGCTCGTGGGCGCGCGCTTCTTCAACGATGCCCTGCGCGTCCATGATGTGACGGACGCTCTGGCGCCGGACTCCGATCACGCGCCCCTCGTCGTGCGCTTCGGGTAAGCTTCTCCGTCCACGATGCGACAAGCAGTGGTCGTCGCGCCGCCCGGCTTCTCGCTGCCCGCGCAGGGGAGCGTCTTCGCGGCCCCCGAGCCCGTGGGGCCGCTATGCACGGCGCTGACACGCGGGGGCCACCGCATCGTGGTCACGCACACGACCCCCGAGCTGGAAACGGACTTCGAGCGCGCCCTCGCGGGCATCGGTCCGAGCGACGATCTGCTCGTGTACCTGGCCGCGATGACGACGACGCACGCCGACTCGGTCGGCCTCTTGCTCGGCGACGACCACTCGACCCTCGGACTGCGCGTGCTCAGCGACGCGGTGCTCGTGCGCGAGCCGGCCAGCGTGCTCTTCGTGATGGAGGCGTGCCACGATGGAGACCCGGACGATCCGGTCCTGGCCGCCGAGCACGTCGAGGCAATCGCGCGGGCACTCGACGCGCGGGCACGCGGGTACGGCGCGCTGGTGGGCGTGCGTCCCGCGAAGAGCGCGACGCCGGCCGCGTGGCCCTTCACGCGGCACCTCCTCTACACGCTCGCGGAGCCGGAGTCGCACGACGATCGCGGAGCGGCGCCCCTTTCGCTCGTCTACGAGCGCATGCGGAGTGCGCGACCCGACGACACGCGCGTGCAGAGCTTCGCCCTCGTTCGCGGAGGCACCGACTTCGTGGTCGCCGAGCCGCCGGACGTGGTGCACGTCGCCGCGTCGATGCGATCCGGCCCGCCGTCGGCACCTCAATCGGCGCCGGCTTCGGCTCCGCGCTCGCGCCCGCCGTCGTCGCGCCCGCCGCGATCGGCGCAACCATCGCTACCCCCGATCGAGCCACTCCTCGACCTGGCCGACGGCGCACGGGCGCGCGGCGCGTGGGAGGAGGCACTCGCCGCGTACAAGGCGGCGCTCATGGTGGCGCCGCAGTCGGCCGCCAACGAGGCGGTACGCGCCTCCATCTACGCCCGCATCGGCGACGTGAAGCGCGCGCAGGGCAAGCCTCGCGAGGCCGAGCTCAATTACGAGAAGGCCCTGGACGACGACACGCGACACCGCCCCGCGCTCGACGCCCTCGTGGACATGGCGACCGAGGCAAAGGACGCGCGCCGTGCCATCGAATGGCGTCGCAAGCGCCTCAGGTCGATCGACGGTACCGAAGCGCAGGTGGCCGAGCTGCTCACGATTGCGCGGGCGCTGCAGGCGGAGCTCGGGGACGCACGCGCTGCAGCGGAGACACTCGAGGAGGCGCGGCGGGTCGATCCGCGCGACCGTACCGTGGCGGAGGCTCTGCGCGACGCCTACGAGAAGCTGCACCGATGGCCGCGCGTCCTCGATGTGCTCGCCGAGATCGCCGAGCTGACGGCGGACCCGGCGCAGCGCGCGGCCCTGCGCTTCGACGCCGCCGACGTCGCCCTCGGGCGGCTTCGCGAGGAGGAGCGCGGCCTCGGGCTGCTCGACCGCGCACTCGACGACGACCCGACGCACGACAAGGCGCTGCACGCGCTCGTGGCGGTACGCACGGCGCGCAACGAGTGGGACGCGCTCGACGCCGCGTACACCCGTCTGGTCGACCGGTACGCGAAGCTGGGGGATGCCGAGCGTGCCTGGGACGTGTGCCGCAAGCTCGGCGCGCTCCGGCGAGACAAGACGCGAGACGTGGTCGGCGCCATCGAGGCCTTCACGGGCGCGGTGAGCTGCAAGCCGTCGGACATCGACTCGCGCGCCATGCTGGCCGACATGCACCTGGCGCGCGGGGATGAAGCGCAAGCCGTCGCCGAGTTCGAGCGGGTCGCCCAGGACGCGCCCCTGCGGTCGAGCACCTTCACGCGGCTCTTCGTCTTGCACCAGCGCGCCGGGCGCGCCGACCGGGCGTGGCTCGCGGCCACCGCGCTCGAGGAGCTCGGCGCCGCCGACGTCGACCAGCAGCTGGTGGCGGACCAGTTCCGGCCGGAGGGGCCCATCCGTCCTGCGCGTTCGCTGGACGACGCCGGCTGGGACGAGGTGCTGCGCGCGCCGGGGGCCGACGACGTGGTCGCAGACGTGCTGCGCGCGATCGTGGACGCCGCGACGAGCGCGCGCATCGAGGAGCTTCGCGAGACCCGCAAGCTGTTCGCCCTCGACCCGGCGAAGCTGCAGAGCGCGACCAGCACCGTGACGGCGGTGCGCTCGTTCCAGTGGGCGGCGCAGGTGCTCGGGGTGGAGGCGCCGGAGCTCTACGTGCTCGACGAGGTCCCGGGTGGCATCGCGGCCGTCCCGGCTCCGCACCCGTCGACGGCGCTGGGACCGGACGTGCTCCGCGGTCTGGGCGCGAAGGACCTCGCGTTCCTCGCGGGTCGCCACCTGACCTACTACCGGCGCGAGCACTACGCGCTGATCTGCTACCCCACGCTGCCGGAGCTCTCGGCTCTGTTCCTCGGGGCGGTGAAGCTCGTGATGCCCGAGCTGCCGGTACCGGGGTACCTGTCGGAAGCCGTGGCCCGCCGGCGAAAGACGCTCGTGAAGCATGCCGACGAGGCGCAGAAGAAGACGCTGCGCGCCGCGGTGGAGCGACTCGACGCGCGTGGGGGACGAGTGGATCTGGCCGCCTGGATCAAATCGGTCGAGCTCTCGGCGCAGCGCGCGGGGCTCCTGCTCTGCGGCGACCTGAAGGTCGCGATGACGCGCATGCGCGCCGAGAACCGAGCCATCGCGGAGCTCGGGCTCGATCAGAGAAGGGCCGACCTGCTGGCGTTTTGCGCGTCGGACAGGCTCGGGCGCGCGCGCGGGCTGCTCGGTGTCGACGCGCGGACGAGCAACGCCCCGCCGTCGAGTCAACGGCAAGTCGGCTGACCGTCAGGGCCTGGGAGCCGTCATGAGCTGCTGGACCAGGGCGTCGGAACCCGCGCCACCCGCGGTGGGAGCGCGACCGGCGAGGATACCGCTCGCCAGCGTCGTCAGGATGGGGGCGCGCACGCCGGCGCGTTCGGCCCAGGCGGCGATGCGACCCGCGACGTCCACGGCCTCCACACGCTGCTTGGCCTCCGCCACGGCCTGGGCCACGGTCTTGCCGCGTGCGAGCGCCTCGCCGACGAGCACCTCGGGACGCTCGGTCTGGGCGATGGACGCGAGCATGTCGCCGTAGCCGGCGAGCCCCAGCAGCGTGCGCTCGTCGCCGCCAGCGGCCGAAGCGAGTCGTGCAGCCTCCTCGACGGCGCGCGTGATGACCGCCGCCATGAGCCCGGGACCGAGGCCTATGCCGCGCGCGTACCCCACACCGATCGCGAGACAACCCACGAGCGCGCTCGCCCACTCGAGGCCCAGCAGGTCCGGCGTGGAGTAGAGGCGCAGCGTGGGTGAGGCGAAGGCTGCTTCGACGGCACCGAGCACCTCGGGGTAGCGCGACCCGCACACCATGACGCTCGGTCGCCCGGCGATCAGGTCGGACGCGAGCGCCGGGCCGCCGAGAGCACCGAGGCGCCGCACCGGCGTCTCCTCGCGCACGACGCCCGAGATGGTCTGCAACTGCTCGCCGACCAGCCCCCGCACACCGTGCACCACGAAGTGCCTGCCGTCGAGGTGCGCCCCGAGACCGCGCGCAACCTCGCGCACGACACCCGAAGGCACCGCGAGGAAAATCAGGCGCGCCTCCCGACCGACCTGCGCGTCGTCGCGTGCGATGGTCACACCACCCGGCAGCGCACCGTCGTGCGCACGGCGTGAGAGCAGCAGGGTCTTCTTGCCAGTACGCGCCGAGGCAGCGGCAAGCGCCAGGCCCCAGGCTCCTCCTCCGACGACTGCGACGGCCCCTTCCACGAGGCCGCGATGTTACGCCACGGTCGCCTCGAGCGCGAACCGCTCGCGCTGGATGCACCGCGCGGTCACCAGGTACATCGCCGGAATGAAGAGCAGGCCGGTCAGAGCCACCAGGATCGGCGGGATGCCGAGGAGCACGATGCCCGGCAGACACGCTAGCCCCACGGCCACGAGAAGCGTGACACCCCAGCTTCGCGACAGATCGGTCGCCAGCAGCTCGGTGGGCCGCCCGCGCAGGGATCGCGCCCAGCGCACCGCTCCGACGAGCACCGCCAGGTGACTGTGCCCCACGAGCACGACGCTGAGCGCAATCCACGTCCCGTAGTCCTGCAGCAGCGACGCGTCGCGGCCCAGGTTGGGGATCCAGTCGACGAGCAGGTGAATCGTGAGCGGCGTCACGAGTGACAGCGCGGCGAGCGGCCACGCCGCCGCCGACCGCTCCCATCGTTCCGCCGTCCGCCGCATCGCTGCGAGGGGTTCGTCGGCGTCGAGGCGCGCCAGATCCTTCGCCAGGTCCCCCGTGAGGCGCACCGGCTCGTCCGCCCAGCCCGAGAGGATCCCGCGCGCCACCGCTCGCGCGACGAGCGCCGTCACGATGCCCGCGGGCCATGCCGCCACGAGCAGCACGCTGGCGACCGTGTGCGCGTACGTCTCCTCGGTTCCCGACGAGAGCCAGGAGGCGAGCCCGACGACCAGCGCGCCCCCGCCCACGACGGTCGCGATGAACCCGCCCGCCGCACGCCCGACGCGCCGCACCGCGACGCGTCGCGCCACGTCGACGAAAGGCGCCTCGGTCTCGTGCCGCTCGCGCAGGGCGGCGATGCGTTGCTGGAGGACCGGCTCGAGGCTTCGGTACGCGCAGGCGCTCATGGGGACACTCCCCAGGGGCGGCCAAACCGTCCCTGTCGTGATCAGGCGCTAGGGTCTCTCCCTGAACGCTTCGAGCCCCCGAAACATTCGGGGCTCATTTCACAGGGTCTTGCGACGGCACCCCGGTCTTGCCGTAGTCCGGATCCGACAGGATTCTCGCGAGGTGCAGCCACGCGCTCATGGAGTGCTGCACGGTGTCGATGCGCACGTCGGAGACGAGCAGACTCTCGCGCACACCGCCCTCCGCCTTCTGCGGGTTCTTCAGCCAGTAGTCGTTCTCGGCGTCGAACTGCTGCCCGAGCATCCACGCAGCGGACTTCGTGGCGCCCTGGAGCAGCCAGTCGTCCGGCTTGTCCGCGAAGCGCGAGAGCACCACGGTGGAGTCGAACGCCTCGACGCGCGTCGCGTCGATGTTGCCCATCTCGCCGCCGAACCAGTAGGTGCCGACGAGGTCGGGCTCGGCGGCGTCGCTGCCGCGCTGCTTGCCGAGGATGGCGCGCGCGATCTTGTGCGCGTGCTCGATGTACGCCGGATCGGGCGCGACGCGGTAGAGCTCGTTCAGCGCGTAGCAGATCCAGTGGTCGTGACCCAGGTTGTCCTCGGAGACGTACGCGTCGCGCACGTGGATCACCCAGTCGGCCGAGCGCCGCGCGGCGTCGACGTACCGCTGCTGCGGGTCGAGCGCGTAGAGGCGCAGCAGCGCGAGCGTCGCCTCCCCCTGGTAGTACGTCGGCTCGCGACCGAGCTTCTGCCCGGTCTCGCGCTCCACGTCGGCGTTGTTCCGGAAGTGCCCGTCCTCCCGTTGCTGCGCGAGGATGAAGCGGCCGAACGCGCGCATCGTCTCGAGGTTGGAGCGATCGCCGGTGACCGCGGCATGCTCCGCGAACGCGAGCATGGCGAGCCCTGCGCCGCCGGACTTCTGCTGCTCCTCGTCGTTGCCGTCGACCACGTATCCGCCGCCGCTCGCAGCGTCGTTCCGCACGCGCGACTTGAGGATGCCGAGGGCGCGCTCGGCCGCGGCACGGTACGCGGGCGTGCCGAATTGACCGTATGCCTCGAGCAGCGCGTAGGTCGCTCCGGCGTGCCGCAGCCAGCCGTACCCGGTGTCCCGGCGATCCTCGAGCGGGCGATAGAGGTACTCGTAACGGCCGTCGGGGCCGATGACGCGCGCGAGGTAGTCGGCGCCGGCGCGGACGGCCCGGAGCAGCAGGTCCGGCGTGACCTTCGCAGGAGGCGCCACCATGCCGCGAAACACGGGCAGCGCTGCATCGTGCGCGACCGACTCGACGTGAGTGTCGGCCCGGAAGCGGTAGAGGCGCATGTCCGCTACCTCGTTGTCGCCGACGCCGGCGCGTGCTGCGAGCAGCGTGGCGATGCGCCCCGTCTCGAGGCCCGTGCTCTTGCCCTGGTGGAAGAGAGCGCGAGCGATGATCTCCCCCGGGAGCACGACGCCGGTCTTGCCGTCCTTGCGCGTCGCGAAGGTACCCTCGGTCCCGACCGACGTCGGCTTGTCCTCGTCCTCCTCCTTGGGCGCCGAGAGGCTCGTGGGTACGTCGAGCTCGAGGCGGCCGGCGCTCGGGTCCGGCACCTTGGGCGCCATCGCTTCCGCAGCCTGCACGACCGAATCGGCGATCGTGGCGCCGTTGCCCGTCGTGACGACCACCTCGGTGGCGGGTTGGCCGGGGCGCCAGAACGCGAGCATCACGCGCCGCCCCGGGCCCCCCTCGCTCACGGCGGGCCGCGGCCCTTTCTGCAGAACCGCCCGGGCCAGAGCCAGAAGCCCTTTTGCCTCGGGGGGCGGCGCCTCGTAGGCGCCGAAGTCCTGGTGTGCCTCTGCGGGGAGCGCGCGGCTGCACACACACGCTGGGAGGACGGAGGCAGCCCCCGCAATGACCACGACGGCCGCCGGTGGTGCTATTCTGAAAGGGATGCGGGGAACTCGGCGGGCGCCGTCGCGCGGCTTCACGCTCATCGAAGCCATGATCGTGGCCGTCATCGTTGCCATCCTCGCCGTGCTCGCCATCGTCGGTTATCGGCGGTTGACGTACAGCTCATGGGTCGCCGAGGCCACGAACATGGTGGCAAACATCCGTAGCAGCGAGGAAGCGTTCTACGCCGAGAACAGCGCCTACCTCAACGTTTCCGGCAGCCGCACCGTCTACTATCCGGCGCAGGCCCCCGGCAAGTTCAAGACCGACTGGAACGTCTCGGGCGGCTGCGCCACCTGCGCGCTGCCCAACGGCTGGGAGACGCTGAACGTGCACCCGGACGGGCCCGTTGCCTTCGGCTACCAGGTCATCGCCGGCGACGGCGTCACCTCCAAGCCAGGCGCCATCGGGACCTTCACCGTGAACGGGAAGGCCTTCGACTACACCGCCATGGTCAACGGCAAGCCCTGGTACTTCGTGGACGCCAAGGGGAACATCAGCGGCGACGGCGTGAACTTCACGCACGTCTACGGCATGTCCGGCACGAACGAGATCTACGTCGACAACGAAGGCAATTAGCGTCGCTGCACGTCGCGGCCGAGCGCGTGCTCGAGCCGGATGCGCGACATGCGGGCGCTCACCTTGGCGTTGAGCAGGTCGAGGCGCGCGCGCGTGAGGTCCGACTCGGCGTCGGCCAGCGTCGTCGACGTGCCGCGCCCGTTGTTGAAGAGCTCTCGCGCGACGCGGTACGCCTCCTCGGCGCTCGCGAGCTCGCGGGTGCTCGAGTCGATCGAGAAGTCGGCCTCGTGCACCGCCTGGAGCATCTGCGTGACCTCGACCTCGATGTTGTCGCGCGTCGCGTTCGCGTTGGCGATGATCGCGGCGGCGCGCGCCTCGGCGTCGTTCGAGGTGCTCGTGGCAGCGGGCACGTCGTTCGGGGACCACGTCACCTGAGCGCCCAGGTCCCACGTCGCGTTCCACGTGTTGCTCGGCGGGATGTAGCGCGGGTTCGGGTTGCCGAGGATGCCGTCGCCGAACGCGCTGAGCACGGGCCAGTGCCCGGCGCGCGCCGCTTCCGCCTGATCCCGCGCGGAGGCTGCGTTCGCGTCGGCGCTCTTGATCTCCGGGCGCGCGCTGAGGGCCTCGTACGTCATCTGCTTGAGGTTGCCCTGCACGGGGGCCACCGGCGCGTCCAGGTTCTCGCCGGGCACCAGCTTTTCGTCCTCCGGCGTGTGCATCGCCGTCCTCAGCTGCTTCTCCGTCAGGTCGGCGAGGTTCTTGGCCCGCTCGAGCGCGAGCTCGGCGGAGGCCATGGCCGTCTCGGCGCGGAGCACGTCCGCCTTGGACGCGTTGCCGACGGCGAACTGGTTGCGCGAGTCACGCACGTGCGTCTTCTGGTCGTTCAGGGCCTGGACCGCGACGACGACGGCGCCGCGCGCGTTGAGCCACGCGTAATAGGCGAGCCGTCCGTTCGCGTCGGACGCGGCACGCGCGCTGATGACGTCCCAGCGCGCAGCCTCCTGCGAGTTGGACGCAGCGCTGTAGTTCTGGTTGATGCGCAGGAGGTAATCGCTGATGGGGACCGTGAGGGTCGCCTGCAGGAGCCAGTTGTCGAGGACGAAGAACGGAAATGAGGAGGGGCCGACGGGAACCGCGAGAGTTTGGTTCGGGTTCACCACCGGGGTCGTGGTTCCTCGAGCGACGACGAGATCGTAGCCCGTCGGCAGGAAGGCGATGGGCGGCGGATTGAAGTTGCTGAGACGCGTGTACTTCCCCAGGAGCTGCAGTCGCGGGAGGAACGTCACCCACGCGCCGTCGACCTTCGCCGCGGCGCTGCGCAGGTTCTCCATCGATGCCTTGGCGCTCCAGCTCGTCTGCGCGGCGCGGCTGCCCGCCTGGTCTGCCGTGAGACCTCCCGGCTCGCTCTTGAGGAGGTCGGCGGGCACGGGCAAGGGCGTCACGTCCTCTGACGCGCCGGGCGCTGCGGTGACCGGGGCCTGAGTCGCCGGAGAAGCCTGCGGCGGCGCGGGCGGCGCCGGTTGCTGCGCCTGCGCCGGCATCGCGAGCGACAGCGGCACCGAGCCGCTGATCAAGACGAGCCCCCAGACCCATGTGCGTCGCATTCCTGTCCGTCCTTTCGCGCGCGGCAGCCTAGCCGTTATGCTCGCCCCCGTGCAGGTCCAGTCCGCCGAAGACGTCTGGGCGCGGATCGCCGCGGAGGCGGCGCGCGACGGCAGTGCGGGCGTGGTGGCCACCGATGGCGACGGCACGCTCTGGAGCGGCGACATCGGGGAGGACCTTTTCTTCGCGTTGGTCGATCATGGGCGAATCGAGGAGCCGGCCCTCGAGGCGATTCGTCGCGAAGCCCGTGCCCACGCCGTATCCGATGCAGGAAGTGGGCGCGAGGTCGCGCGTCGCATCTACGACGCGTACGTGGAGCAGCGTTTCCCCGAGGAGCGCGTCTGCGAGCTGATGGCCTGGTGCTTCGCCGGGCGGACGCGCGAGGAGGTGGCAGCCTTCGCCCGTGGCGTCGTGGACCGGTGCGGTCTCGAGGCTCGATTGCACCGGGAGGTGCTCCTGGTGCTCGACCGGGCACGCGCCGCGGGCATCGAGACCATCCTCGTCAGCGCATCCCCCGTGGCCGTCGTGGAGGCGGCTGGAGCCCGCGTGGGGTTCTCGCCCGGCACCATCGTCGCAGCGCACCCGCGTTTCGAGGGCGAGGTGCTGCTGCCGGACGTTCACCGCCCCATCCCCTACGGGCCCGGCAAGGTGACCCGCCTCCGCGAGCGCATCGGGGCCGACCGCGTGCTCTACGGCGCGTTCGGAGACAACGCGTTCGACGTGGCCCTCCTCGCGAGCGCGCGCGTTGGCGTCGCCGTACGTCCCAAGCCGCGGCTTCGCGAGCGCGCTCACGAGGTGCCAGGGGTCGTGGAGCTCGCGCCCGTCAAATCCCCTGCGTGAGGCACGTGTCCGAGGCCGACGGCACCTGGCACGTGTTGCCGGTGCAGTGCTGGCAGGCGTCGCAATCGGCGTCCGTCATGCACTTCGCCGTCAGACACTGGTTGCCCACCGTCTTCGCCGAGGTCGAGTCGATCCAGCACGTCTGACCCGAGAGGGGACAGTCGGAGTCCTTGGTGCAGTAGCGCGCCGGGTCCTGCGTCTGCTTGTCGATCTGGGTGCTGCTCTTGTAGTCCTCCGCGAGGATCTTCAAGTACGTGTAGATGTCCTCGAGGTCCTGCTCCGGAAGGTTCCGGAGATGGTTGGCGGGCATCGGCCACCCGAGCGACAGCGGCGGATTGTCGTCCGCGTGCTCCATCTGGTCGATCGTGGCGAGGAACGTCAGGAAGGTGTGGCCCTCCTGGTTGAACCAGCCGCTCTGGCCGATGAGGTTCTGACTCATCGAGCGCGTCTGCTTGAGGAGCGTCTGCAGGGAGCTCGGGTCCGAGAAGGTCGCGCCGCCCGTGAGGTACGCGTCGGGAGAGATCTTCAAGAAGTCCGGCCCCGGCGTCTCGTTCAGGGGCTTTCCGGCCACGTTGGTGTGGCAGTCGTTGCACGCCGCCGCGTTGACCAGGTACGAGCCGCGCCCGAAGGACGCCTGCTCCTCGGGCGTGCGATTGACGAAGTTCGGCATCTTCGCGTACGCGAGCGGCAAGATTGCCGCGCCGAGCACGGCGTTGTCGGGGTCCGGCGTCGCCGTGGGCTCGTCCGGCGGGCCGAGGAGGTCGGGCGAGTTGACGGGCGGCAGCGGCCGCGTTTCCTCACCTTGGTTGTACTCGCTCGGGAACGGAACGGGCCCCTGGGCCGCGAGGACGCCCTTGTTGTCCGCCGGGACCGCGTTGTTGGACGCCGGCAGGAGCTGCAGGAACGCGTACATCGCCTTGAGGTCGTCGGTGGTCATCCACCGGTAGTTCGGCCACGGCATGGTGACGAGCACCTGGCCGTGGTTCGTGAAGTCCTCGCCGGTCTGCATCGCCGTGACGAACTGGTCCTCGGTGAGCTTCATGCCGGTGTCGGGGTCCGGCGTGAGGTTGCGCGAGTAGACGTAGAAGTGCCCTTCCGGGTCGATCGGGAACTTCACGCCCCCGGCGAAGGGCTTGGTCGGATCCGCCGTGTGGCAGTCGGCGCATCCGGCCAGGTCGTTGACCAGAATCGCCCCGCGCCCGGCGGCGAAGGCGTCGACGTTGGGCCCGGTGGACGCGGCGGGGGAATTCTCGAAGGAATCGCAGCTCGCCAAGCCCACGAGCACCAGCAGACCGGTCGCGAACAAACCTCTTTGCACGTCTCCTCCTCCGGGATCTCCGGCAGGCTACAGGAGACCTCTGCCGCCCGCCACGACGTGGGATGCTCTTGCTGGTCCCGCCGTTGCGGCGAGAGAAACGACGCAACGGGTCTGGTCCGGGTGCTCGGTCCACAGCGAAAGCGCCTGGTGGAGGAGCGAACGTTCCTGGTGGATGAGTGAAAGTACCGTTTGGATCGAGAAAGGGTCCGTGTGTTCGCGTGAACGAACCATGTGGATCTCCTCTCTCCCCAAGTGGTTCTAGAAACGGTCCGTTTGGATCTAGAAACGGTTCTCTTGTTCTTCCTCCACGCTCGGGAGGATTGGGTCGCGGACTTTTCGTTCGAGCAAATGAACCGCGAGTTTCGAGAAACGTGACGGATGGTTTTGCAGAAGGTCCGCGAGCTCTTGGTCGAGGACCTTTCGTTCGAACGAAAGGTCCATTCGTTCTTCCTCCACACTCTTTTGGATCGAGAAACGTGTCTGGAGGATTTCTCCCCGGACCTTTCGTTCAAACTCCACGTCAGGGAGGTTGAACATCTGGTTGTTCTCTCGAACCTCGCGGCTCTTTTGGTTTTCCAAACGGTCCGTTTGGTCTTCGCCCCGGTCGGCGGCGGACGACGCTCGGTCCGTCGTTCGCATCGTTCCGCCCGCGGAGTCGTCGAAGTCGGAAATTCCCGGCTTCGACATGCGCGTTCGGTAGTCCTACTGGCCCGCTCGCGCGTCGACCTGGACTTACGCTAGATTGCGCCGGCCATGGATTTCGAGCTCAGCGAAGAGCAACGGATGATCCGCGACACCGCACGCGATTTCGCCGCGCGCGAGGTGGCGCCGAAGGCAGCGGAGCTGGACAAGACGGGGCGCTGGCCGGCCGAGATCGTGAAGAAGATGGCCGAGCTCGGGCTGCTGGGCGTCGCCATCCCGCAGGAGCACGGCGGGGCGGGCATGGACGCGCTGTCGTACGCGCTGGCGATGGAAGAAGTGAGCGCCGCCTGCGCGAGCTGCGGCGTCATCATGAGCGTCAACAACTCGCTCTTCTGCGATCCCGTCTACAAGTTCGGCAACGACGAGCAGAAGAAGCGGATCCTCGCGCCCGTCGCGAGCGGCGACAAGCTCGGGTGCTTCGGCCTGACGGAGCCGATGAGCGGCTCGGACGCGCAGACGATGGTGACGTCCGCCGAGAAGACGAGCGGCGGCTGGCGCATCAACGGCGCCAAGAACTGGATCACCAACGGGCCGCACGCCGACTGGATCGTGGTCTTCGCGGTGACCGACCGCAGCGGGCCGAAGGTGAAGCACACCGCGTTCCTCGTGGAGCGCGGGACCAAGGGCTACACGCAGAATGCGCCGGACCACAAGCTGGGGATCCACGCGGCGCACTCGTGCACGGTGTTCTTCGAGAACTGCGAGGTGCCCGAGGCGAACGTGCTCGGGCCCGTCGGCGACGGGTTCAAGGTGGCCATGTCGACGCTCGACGGGGGCCGCATCGGCATCGCGTGCCAGGCCATCGGCATCGCGCGCGCCGCGCTCGAGCGGAGCGTCGCCTACGCGAAGGAGCGAAAGAGCTTCGGCGTGCCCATCGCGCAGCACCAGGCCATCCAGTTCATGCTGGCGGACATGGCGACGCAGGTGGACGCGGCGCGCCTGCTCGCCTGGCGCGCGGCGAAGTTGAAGGACAAGGGCGTGCGCCACACGACCGAGAGCTCGATCGCCAAGCTTTACGCGAGCGAGATGGCGACGCGCGTGACGCACAAGGCCATCCAGGTTCACGGCGGCTACGGGTACTCGACCGAGTTCCCCGTCGAGCGGCACTACCGCGACGCGCGCATCACCGAGATCTACGAGGGGACGAGCGAGATCCAGCGCATCGTCATCGCAGCGAGCATGCTCAAATGAGGCGCGCCACACTCGTCCTGCTCGCCGCCAGCGCGCTCGCGTGCGGAAGCGAGCCGCCGCCGAAGGCGCCCGAGCCGGTGCAAGAGGAGTCGCACGAGGTCAAGCCGCAGCTCAAGACGCGCAGCGAGCTCGGGACCGTGGACGCGAGCCTCGTGTCTGCGGCCTTCCACAAGCTGCAGGACCAGCTCACATCGTGCTACGCGCAGGGGCAGCAGCGCATCGAGATGCTCTCCGGCAACGTGAAGTTTTTCGTGCGCATCGGCGAGGACGGCACCGCGAAGTGGACCTACTTCGAGGAGAGCGACCTCGGGGACCGCGACACCGAGAAGTGTCTGCTCGACGCCGTGATGGGCGCTCAATGGCCCAAGCCCGACGGAGGCGACGCCGAGGCTCGCTACACGATGGAGTTCCCGGCGCAGGGACGACCGGCGACCGACTGGAGCTCCGACAAGATCGCCGCCGCCCTCGGGAAGCGCGGGGACGCGATCGACGACTGCAAGAGCGGCACGAGCGCCAGCTTCCGCGCCACGATGTACGTGGGCCCCGGCGGCAGGGTGCTGGGCGCCGGCGTGCAGACGTCGACGCGTGACGGCGCCGAGAAGTGCGACTGCTTGTCGCACGCGCTGCGCAAGCTCAAGGGGCTGCCGAGCCCCGGGAGCTGGCCCGCCAAGGTGAGCTTCGGCCTCTAGACGCGAGGAGCGCGAATGGACCTCGATCTCACCGAGACGCAGCTCCTCGTGCAGAAGACCGCGCGCGACTTCGCGACGCGCGTCGTGGCGCCGCGCGCAGCCGAGATCGACGGCAGCGAGACCGAGACGTACCCGCGCGAGATCCTGCGCGGCCTGGCGGACCTGGGGCTCATGGCGATCAACGTGCCGCCGGAGCTCGGCGGCTCGGGCGCCGGCGTCGTCGCGTACGCGCTCGCGATGCAGGAGATCGCGCGCGCGTGCGCTTCGACCGCCGTGATGATGAGCGTGACCAACATGGTGGGCGAAGCGATCGCACGCTTCGGCACGGACGCGCAGCGGCAACGGCACTGCCCCCACCTGGCCAGCGGCGAGTACACGATGGGGAGCTTCGCCCTGAGTGAGCCGGACGCCGGCAGCGATCCGGGGCAGATGCGCACGACCGCCCGCCGCGACGGCAACGAGTGGGTCATCGACGGCGCCAAGCAGTGGATCACGGGCGGCTCGTACGCGGGCGTCTTCGTCTTGTGGGCGCGCACGGGAACCGTCGACAGCGGCACGCGCGGCATCTCGTGCTTCCTCGTCGAGGGCGGCGCCAAGGGGCTGAAGGTCGGGCGCCCGGAAGACAAGATGGGCATCCGTGGCTCCAACACGGTGCCGCTCGAGTTCGACGGCTGCCGTGTTCCCGCCGACGCGCTGCTCGGCCAGGAGAACGGCGGGTTCAAGATCGCCATGATGGCGCTCGACGGCGGGCGCATCGGCATCAGCTCGCAGGCCATCGGCATCTCGCGCGCGGCCATCGAGGAGAGCGTCGCCTACGCGAAGGACCGCAAGGCCTTCGGGGTGCCCATCGCGCAGCACCAGGGGATCCAGTGGAAGCTGGCCGACATGCAGACGCAGCTCGACGCGGCGTACCTGCTGGCGATGCGCGCCGCATGGCTCAAGGAGCAGGGCCGGCCGTTCTCTCGCGAGGCGTCGATGGCCAAGGTGCTCGCGAGCGAGAGCGCCGTGCGCATCTGCAACGAGGCCGTGCAGATCCACGGCGGCTACGGATACATCCGCGAGTTCGCCGCGGAGCGCCACCTGCGGGACGCGCGCGTCACGATGATCTACGAGGGCACGAGCGAGATTCAGCGCATCGTCATCGCCCGCAGCGTCTTGAGCTAGGGACAGCCGGCGTCGATCCAGGCGACTGCGCGCTCACGCTCGGCGTCGGTCGGCTTCGGGTTCGTCCCGGCCGAGTCGCTGATGGGGAACTGCTTGGCCGGCGGGAAGGCGGCGCAGTTCCAGCTCGCGTCCTGCTGCACGGAGACGCCGCAGCGGATCTCGTCCTTGTTGGCCGTGACGACCGAGTGCTGCGTGAAATCGAGGCCCTTTGCGTTGCCCGGGGCGTGGCATTCGACGCAGTACTTCGAGAAGAAGCCCTGGCCCCAGCTCGCCCACGTGTCCGGCCCCGAGTCCGACCCGGACGCCGACCCAGAGCTCGATCCCGAGATCGACCCGGACCCCGACCCCGTACTGGATCCCGAAGAGCAAGCGGCGGCGAGCAGCCCGACCGCCAGCAAGGCATGAAGTCTCACGCGTGGGTTCATGCCCTCACGATAGCCAATAGTTGCATGTCACCGGAATGGGGTGCGCAGGTGGATGCGCCTGCGCCTTCGAGCCCACATCCGCGATGGCCTGAGGAGTGCAGTCTCGTCTCCTCCGTGGGAACCCAAGCTTCTCGATTTCGCCGTCCGCGCTCTCGCGGCGACGTTCGCACGCGCCGACGGCTGATGCTGGCCGTAGGCGTCACTGAAGGCATTCCCCCCCGCCCGGCCACCCGACATGGTGCGAGCGCCGTGCTCGTCGCCGCACTCGTTGGAGCCACCCTGAGCGGACGTGCTCGGGCCGACGAGGCCGCAGATACGGCCACGGCCCGGACCCTCGGAGTCGCCGGCGTCGCGCTCGCCGAAGCGGGAAACTGCAATCAGGCGATCGAGAAGCTCGCCCGCGCCGAAGCCCTGCATCACGCGCCCTCGACCGCCGAGCGTCTCGGTGAATGCGAGATCGAGGTCGGCAAGATCGTCGCCGGCACCGAGCGACTGCAGCGCGTGATTCGCGAACCCCTCGGGCCGAATGCGCCGCCCCCGTTCGTCGCCGCGGTTGCGCGGGCGCGCACCGTCCTGGACAGGGCGATGCCGCGCATCGCGATGCTGCGCGTGGACGTGAAGGCCCCGGTCGACGCGCACGTCGCAATCGCGATCGACGGCGAGCCCCTCCCCGACGCGGTCGTTCGCGACGAGCGCCCCACCGATCCCGGAAGGCACGAGGTCCGGGCGACGGCGCCCGGGTGCGTCCCGGCCTCGGCCAGCGTGCTCCTCGCCGACGGGGAGACGAAGACGCTCTCGCTCCAGCTTTCTCCCATCGCGAGCGCTGGCCCGGCGTCGAGTCAGGCGCCGTACCTCGACCGAGACTCCGCCGCGTCCGGCTCGCACTCCCACGCGCCGGCGATCACCGCGTTCGCCGTCGGAGGCGTGGGCCTGGCGGTGGGCGCCATCGCCGGAGCCGAGGTGATGAGCAAGTCGTCGACGCTCTCGAGCAGCTGCAATGCCGGGGGCGTGTGCCCCGCCAGCATGCAGGCCGAGATCAGCTCGGCGAAGACGTGGGCCCTGATCTCGACCACGAGCTTCGCCATCGGCGGAGCGGGGCTGGTCACGGGCATCATGCTGCTCCTGACGCAAGGGGGCGCCCCCGCGCCCGAGCCGAAGGCCGCCACGGTGCTCCCGGTAGTGGATGCCACGTCCGCAGGCCTTCGTGGGTGGTTTTGAGGTGAGAACGATGGGTCTTCGCTTCGTGGCCGCCATCGGATTCGCTGCCGCTTCGCTGGGGCTGGGGTGCTCTTCGGTCTTCGACCTCGACCGATACACGGTCGGGGATTCCGCAGACGGCGGGCCGGGCTCGCCCACGCGCGACGGGTCGGACGGGCACGCCGACGGTGCTGCGCGCGTCGACGGCGCAGGCCCCTCGGAGGACGCCGGCGAGAGCGGCGGGAACGCGGCGCCCGACGCCGCGTGCAGCACGAACGCCGACTGCGTCGCCAATCCGATGAACGCAGGTGTCGACGGTGGTGGGCCCGCCACCGTTTGCGTGAGGGCGACCGGGCAGTGCACCGCCCTCCAATCCGTCGACTGCCCGAGCGTCTTCGGCGACTACTCCAGCGATGACGCGATCATCATCGGCACGTACTTCGCCACGGCGGGCGCGGGCGCGCCGCTGAACCTTCCGCGTCAGCAAGCGGCGCTCCTGGCAGCGCAGGAGATCGACTCCTCCGGTGCCGGCGGTGGCCTTCCGCCCGCCACGCCGCAGGGCGGCGTGCGCCCGCTCGTGGTCGTCCAGTGTGACCCATCGACCGACGCGATGCGAACCGCTCGACACCTGATTCAAGACCTTCACGTCCCCGCAATCGTCGGTCCGGATGCAGACCAGGACGTCATCGACGTGACCCAGAACGTGAGTGCCACCGAAGGGACGCTGCTCATGAGCCCCTCGGCGCAAGCATCCACGATTGCGACCCTCTCGGACGCGGGGCTCACGACGCGCGACGTTCCCGCAGACGACCAGCGAGCCGCGCTGGTGCTCGATCAACTGAACCAGCTCCAGGCGATGCTGCTCGGGTCACGCGGCCCGCTGCTCAAGCTCGGCATCGTCTACCGGAACGACGTCACGGGGCAGAGCGTCCTGTCGTCGATCAGCGGGACGCTGCGGTTCAACGGACAGCCGATCACCGCAGCGGTCAACGCGTCGTACGTCAGTGTCGACCACTACGACGTGGCGAGCGACGTGGCTGCCCAGACCGCCATCGCCGTGAAATATGGAGGCTTCAATCCGGACATCGTGTTCATCACGGCTCCGGAGCAGATCCCGAACGTCATCGTCCCGCTCGAGCAGTCCCTCACGCTCTCCAACGCGACGAATCACCCCTATTACTTGTTCACCGAGGCCGGCAAGGTCTCCGCATTGCTGTCCGGTGCCGACCAGCCGAACGTGCCCGCGGATTTCGTCTCGCGGCTTCGCGGAGTCGGCGTCACACCGGATGCCGCCTCCTCGCAAACGTTCGCTGCGTTCAATGCGGCATTCACGGCCGCATACGGCTCGAATCCGCAGGTGCCCGACATGGGCACGTCGTACGACGCGATCTACTCCATTGCCTACGCCCTCGCGGCGACGGCCAGCATGCCGGTTTCCGGACCGAGCATCGCCAAGGGTCTCTCCATGCTCGGCTCGGGGACGGCCGTGAGCGTGGGCGCTGCTCAAGCCAGCGCTGCGCTGCAGTCACTCGCTGCCGGTCAGTCGATCGCGCTGCAAGGAACCTTCAGCGCCATGCAGTGGGACGGCAACGGCGACATCGCCGGAGGGACGCTCGAAGTGTGGTGCGTGGGCGTGTCGTCCGGGGCACCGGCGTTCGCCAGCTCCGGTCGAACCCTGGACGTCGGCACGCAAACGGTGAGCGGAGCGTATTCGCCATGTCAGTGAACGCGCTCGAAGGCATCGCGGTGCGCCAGGGCGACGTCATCGCCGGCAAGTACCGGGTCGAGCGCGTCCTCGGCGTGGGCGGCATGGCGTACGTCGTCGCCGCCAAGCATCTGCACCTCGACGAACCCGTCGCGCTCAAGTTCCTCCTCAGCGAGTTCTTGAATCGGCCGGGCGTCGCGGAACGATTCACGCGCGAAGCGAAGGCTGCCTGCAGGATCAAGAGTGAGTACGTCGCCCGTGTCTACGACGTGGGCATGCACGACGGCGCTCCATTTCTGGTCATGGACCACCTCGTCGGGCGCGACCTGTACAACGTCTTGCTGGAGAGCGGCCCGCTGCCCGTCGACGCCGCCGTCGAATATGCGATGCAGACGTGTGCCGCCCTGGCGGCGGCGCACTCGATCGGCATCGTTCACCGCGACGTGAAGCCCGAGAACCTCTTCCTGGTCGAGCATCAGGGGCTTCCCACCGTGAAACTGCTCGACTTCGGCATCTCTCGAATCGCGCTGACCGGCCTCGCTTTCGGCGAGGTCTCGCGCATGACCGGAGCAACGACGCTCGGCACTCCGCTGTACATGTCGCCCGAGCAGATCCGGTCCAGCGCCTCGGCGGACGGACGTTCGGACCTCTGGTCGCTCGGGATCGTGCTCTACGAATTGCTCACCGCGATGCCGGCGTTCAACGCCGAGGGCGTTTCCGAAGTCTTCGCGGCGATCCTCGAGCAGGAGCCATTGCCGCTCCGAGAGCTGCGCCCGGAGATTCCGCCGGGCCTGGTCGAGGTGCTCGAACGGTGCTTGCGGAAGAACCCCGACGAGCGATTCCAGAATGCCGCCGAGCTCGCGGCGGCCCTCCTTCCCTTCGCTCCGGCGCGAGCGCTCGCCGTCGCGGAGCGTTCGTCCTCGACTCTCGGGGCAGCAGCGCCTCATCCGGTCGCGCGGCCGAAGGTGGTCGCTGCCTCGTCGACGCCCTCGCTCAGGCTCTCCACCGGAGACGGGATCCCCAGCTCGAGCCCGGCGGTGGTCGTGTCGGTCGCGCCGAGCAGACGAAGCGGGTTCCGCGCGGTCGCCGCGGTGGTCCTGGTGGCAGTTCTAGCCACGGTGGGCGGCGCTTCCCATTGGGCACGCGGTCACGCGGGTCGTGGGCATGCCACGAGCACCGTGGCACCGGCGCGCCCCCTCGCGGAGCCTGGCGTTCTTGCACCACCGGCGAGCGCTGCGCCCGCGCCGACCGCCGTCGTGACGACGCGACCAGCGGTGGTCGACCTCGACGAAGCGCCTCTCGGCGCGCCACCCGCGAGCACCACGCCGGTCCGTGTCGACAGGTCCGTGCACCGAGCCCGCCCTGTCCCCTCCACCGCTCACCTCTCCGCATCCGCGTCCGCAGCGTCGACCGCGACGATCGCGCCGACCACGCCCAGTCCACCAGCTGCCTCGAGCAGCGTCCCGCCCACGGGACCGAAGTTCGACCTCGGATACTAGAAAGGAGCCGTCGCATGATGACATTCAAGGCACTCCCCGCCACCCTCGCCGCATTGTCCGTGCTTGCCGTGGCCGATTCGGGCAGCGCTGGCGAGAGCTACTCGGCCGGCGCGACATGCAGCACGAGGACCGATGGCTCGGGCTCTTGCAGCGGGTCATTCAGCGGCTTCCTCGCAGCCGCCGACACGAGCGCATACGCGGCATTCTGGAACGAAGGCGCCGCCTACGGCGTGTTCGTCGCCGAGCTCAATGGCAACTACTACTCGTGCACGTCGACGAGCCCCGCCGAGCCGTGGTTCGCGCTCAGCGCCGCGCCCCCGACGACATCGTTCACCATTTCGTGGACCAGCGCCGGCACGTGCAGCGCGCTCTGGATGGAGGCGGGCTCGCAGTTCAAATGAGAGCAGTTCACGGATGGCTGGCCGCAAGCAGCCTTCTTGCCATCGCCGCGATGGCGTGGGCTGGCTTGGAGCACGAGCGAGCGCAGCGAGCGCGCGTGGAAGCGTTGACGCGCAACCTCGCGGAGGCTCGGGAGGAGATAGTCGCGCTGCACGCGTCGGAGCCATCCACCCCCCCGTCCCCGGTCGTGATCAGCGCACCCGCTCTCGACGCGCGCATCGCCGATGCCATCGCCAGTCGCGTGCTGGCGGCGAGTGAGGCGCGCAGGAAGGGCGAGGCTGCGATGGCTGCGCAGTCGACCGCCCCCACCGACGGCCAGCTCGCGGCTCGCGCGGCCGCCGATCGCACCCTCGATCGTGCGATCGCGCGAGGGCGCCTCACCCGCGACGAGATTCGGGAGGTGCGGGAAACGCTTGCCGACGACCCGCTGGGTCGCGCCGAGTTCAGGCGGCAGCTCGCCGTCGCGCTCAACCAGAAGAAGCTGGTTCCCGACGACCCGCGGCTGCTCATGCCGTGACCGGCGAGGGAGTCACCTCACTGCGGCGGGGTCGTCGGCGCGCAGGTGGACACGCCGGCGCCGACGATCTCGAACTGCTCGGTCTCGCGCTTGGTCGTCATGCCGCTCGACGTCTGGTACTGGAAGACGTCCGTCGTCCCGCCGGGCCCCACGAAGAGCCAGAAGTCGCCGCCCCAGAAGGCGAACGCGAAGTTGGAGCTGTCCGGCGGGTAGTTGATCGGCGTCTGCGGCGCCTGGCTCTTGATCTGTGCCGTCGTCTTGTCGATCTCGGCCACCACGTACGGCGTGCCCTCGAAGGCGGCGAAGAGCCTCCCGTCGCCGGAACCCGTCATCTCGGCGCGCTTGCCGTTGTAGCCCAGGTTGTACGTGGCGATCGGCGAGAGCGTGAGCGCCGTCGTGTCGATCTTGGCGAGCCCGCCAGCCGACGCCGTGTAGAGCTCCGAGTCCGAGACGAAGAGCGTCTCGTTCGAGCTGCCCGCGGCGTCGGCGGAGAAGCCCATCCCGAAGGTGTCGAAGTTGTGCTGGTTGGGCGCGAACGCGGTGGGCGTGCACGTCTTCGCGTTGATGTCGTACTTCACGACGCTGCCGTCCTGCGCGAGCACCCACGCGACGGCGTTGCGATCGACCGCCATGGAGAAGAACTGCGACGACGCGCACGACACCTGGCCGACCTGGGTGAAGGCCAGCGTCGGCGGATTGAACTGGTACATCGTGCCGGTCACGTCGATGACGTAGACGTACTCGGCCGCCTGCGAGCACCCGGAGCCACCGCCGCCGCTTCCGCTGCCCGTACCGCCGTCGCCGAAGGCACCGAAGCCGCTGCTGCTCCCGCTCCCTCCGCTACCACTACCGCCGCTTCCACTTCCCCCGCCGCCGCTGCCGCCCCCCGCGTCGAACCCGTCGCCCGAGCGGCCCGGCGAGGCTCCGCACGCCGGCGCTGACGCGAGCGCCCAGGCTGCCACGACGACGACGAGACCCGCTCCCGCTCCCCTGGCTCGCATCGCCGCAACGCTACGAGGCGATGCACCTCGAGCCCGTCCCAATCGCGCCTCACGAGGCCACATTCGCCACGGAGAATCGCGAAGCGAGGGACACCAAGGCCGTGCTTCGCTCCCTGCGCGCGATCGCCGTTGCCTGCTGCGTCGTTGCCGCCGCCTGCTCTTCGGGGAGCAGCGGTACACGGGCGCCCGCCGATGCGGGTGCGGATGCCGCCTCGCCGTTCGACGACGACACGGCGCGTCTCGCACACTGCAGCTTCGAGCCTTCCCCGGCGCAGGCGACGCGCCCGGCCCCGGCTCCGGGCGCCATCCGCGCCGGGATAGGGTCCGCCGTCCTGTCGCTTCCCATCGGAGTGCCCTTCGGCGGCTATACGGAGCGCAGCAAGGCGCTCGGACACGACCCGCCCGTCGACGACCGAGCCTGGCGCTGGGCCAAGGACTTCTACCCGTCCGTCGGCGTCTACGACGCGCCGCGTGTCGAGGCGCTCGCCCTCGAGGTCGGCGGCGAGCGCTGGGTGCTCGTGCGCATCGACACGATCTTGGTGCTCGCACCGGTCATCTACGCCGTGGAGCAGGCGCTCGCCCCGGACGGATCGATGCGCGGACGCGTCACGCTCACGGCGTCGCACTCGCACTCCGCGTGGGCCGCGTGGCAGCCGACGTACTGGCTGCTC
>Ga0335069_10003132_pt1 | contig 25187 bp, 21 predicted proteins | sample Lox_Sample_11_FD_206714 | JGI IMG/M metagenome (GOLD analysis project Ga0335069, IMG submission 206714) | Soil microbial communities from Loxahatchee National Wildlife Refuge, Florida, United States - Lox_Sample_1.1 | ecosystem: Environmental > Terrestrial > Soil > Wetlands | place: USA... | reverse complement strand
GTACAACTTGAGCCGGAAGCGTTCCTGGTGAGGGGTGCACAGATACGCCACGCCCTGGAGGGGTGATTTCCTCTGACCGGGAGTGGTGGGATTGAGGCGGATCCACAGGTAGTAATCGCCCCCGGAAGTCGTGGTGCGCAGCCAGCCGCCGCCCTGCCAGCCGGGACTCAGGTGCAGGTGACCGCCGAAGTAGAAATTCCAGGGAGCCAGCAGCGCGCACAGCACGTAGAACAGTGCGACGCCGAACAGCAACGCGCGCAGCACTCCACCCAGGCACCCCACCCGCTTGCGCGGCGGCGCGAGGTTGGTATCGCGCGATTCAGTCGTCATGCGCGCACTCCCCCGGCAGCTTCAGCTTCCCCCGCGGCCGGCCGCCGCCCGCTAACGCGCCGCTGCCGCCGCGCCCGCCCGCTCAGTGCACGGGCTTGCGGAATTTCAGCACGAAGCGGTCCGACTCGCCGATGGCCAGGTACTTGGCGCGGTCCTTGTCACCCAGCGCGAGGACCGGCGGCAACGTCCATACGCCCTGTGGCCAGTCGGTGGTGTCCTTGGGGTTGGCGGCCACCTCGGAGGCGCCGACGAACTCGAAGCCCGCCTTGCGCGCCAGCTCGATCGCATAGTCCTGACGCACATAGCCCGACCTGGCCTTCGGATCCTGCGGACGGTCCATGCGCGCGCGATGATCCTCGATTCCCAGGATGCCTCCGGGCTTCAATGCGGTATAGAAGCCCTTCAGTGCCTGCTCGGCGTAGCCGGAATCCATCCAGTTGTGCAGGTTGCGGAACGTGACGATGAGGTCGGCGGAACCGGCCGGGGCAACCTCGAAGTGTCCCTTGCCGAGCTCGGTGAAGGTGACAGGACCGAACCGGTCCTTGTCCTTCGTCACGCGCAGCTTCCAGGCTTTGGTCTGCTCATCCTCCTCCTTGCTCTCGCCGGTCACCGTCACCGCGGCGATGTAGTGACCCGAGGTTTTCAGATAGGGCCCCAGGATCTCGGTCCAGTAGCCGGCGCCGGGCCAGACCTCCACCACCGTCATGCCCGGCTTCAGTCCGAAGAACGTCAGTTCCTCGGCGGGGTGCCGATAAGGGTCGCGCGCGACGAATTTGGGCGTGCGCGCCGGATCGGCGATCGCATGCGCCAGGGCGGGGTCGGCTTCCGGAACGTTGGCAGTCGCGATACCCGCGAGTGTCCCCAGAGCGATCGCCAGGGTGGCAGCACCGCGCAACAAATGGTTCATGAATGCTCTCCGACGGTTGGGCCGGTGAGCTTAGCATGGGCGCGACAGCGGGCCCGGAGGCGGACCGTCGTGGCGTCGCAGGAATCCTGCGCCCGGTCGTGCCTTGCGCCCGCTGTCGTACGTTGCGGCCACAGTCGTAAGGGGCGCCTGCTTTGCGCTGGCAAGGCGGCAAGCTGCAGCGTTGCCGCGACGGGAGCGCCATGCTAATGTCAGGTTGACAGGAACCAACAACTACACGATCCAACCTGCGGGGACGCCGATGCGCAACGATTACCGGAGCGGCCGGACTTTGATCCGGACCGCGCTGTGGCTGTCGTGCCTGAGTGTACTGACCGTCATGTTGAGCGGCTGTGTCGCGCTCTACGTCGACAACGGAGTACCCGATACGCCGGCAACGGATTTCCACCGTCCCCAGACACCCCAGCCGGTGCAATTGCTGTTCTCCTTCCAGACCAAGGGAGTGGCCAATCCGCGCGCCACCGACCTGCTGAAGGATCAGGTGAAGGAGACGGTAACGAACAGCGGTCTGTTCTCGGCTGTGAGCGCCGACCCCGCCGCCGGCGGCGCGATTCTGAGCGTTACCATCGACAACGAACCCATCACGAGTCAGCAGGATGCCATGGCGAAGGGCTTCGGCACCGGACTGACGTTCGGCCTGGTCGGCAGCCAGGTGACGGACGGTTACATCTGCACGGTCGACTACGTTGGCGCCCCAGGGTCAGCCAAGATCGAAAAGGTCGTGCACCACGCAATCCATGCCACCGTCGGAGCACACGCCGCACCGGCCAACAGCACGAAAGCGCCTGACGCGAAGACCGCTGCGAAGACCGTGGCGCGCCAGGCGGTGGGCGCGGCCCTCAAACAGCTCGGCGACGATCCCGCCTTCGGTCACTGACCGACCAGCAGGAGAACCCCATGTTCAGGTTGCTCGCCGTCGCGGCGCTCAGCACGGTGCTGTGTGGCTGCGTGACCGTCAAGGTCGGAGACCACCAGCCCAGTCTCGACACCGTGTCCGGGCTGCGTGATTCGGGCATCACACCGCTCAACGTCGAGGACTTCAAGCTGGCTCCGGGCGCGAAGCCCGAAACGGACAAGGGTGTCAGCGCCCGCGGCACGCCGGTCAACCCCCCGCAGGGTCAGACCTTCTCGGCCTATCTGCGCAACTCGATGATCACGGACCTGAAGTCCGCCGGAAAGTACGATGCGCAATCGCCGTTGAGCGTGCAGGCGGAGCTCACCGCGAATGAACTCCATGCCGCCGGGATATCGAGGGCCAGCGCCGTGCTCGCGGCCCGCTTCCGGGTGATGCGTGGCGACCAGGCTGTCTATGACAAGGTGTTGAAACAGGAGCAGAGCTGGGAGTCGTCCTTCATGGGCGCGGTCGCGATCCCCGACGCGATCAATCACTACAGCGAACAATACTCGGCGCTGCTCGCCCAACTGTACGCGGACAACGATTTCCGCCAGGCCTGTACCCCGCCGGCACATTAGTCACCGCCTGGCGGCTCCAGCATGGCGAGCAGAAAGCCCACGACCCGCGCCTTGTTGCTCGGCCTGATCCCGTTTGTGGCCATGTGCTTCAGCGTTCCGCTCTGGGACCGCATCGAGCCGCGCGTATTCGGCCTGCCCTTCAACCTGTTCTGGCTGATCGGCTGGATCGTTCTGACACCGGTGCTCATGTCTGTTGCGTACCGGATCGAGGCGGCGGCCGACAAACGCGACAGCGCCCCATGAGCACCGCCGCCATGCCGGTCGCGATCATCCTGCTGATCGTCCTGGCGGGCGCCTCGTTGGGATTGCTGGCTGGCCTGAAACGCCGCATGGACCTGGAGCAATGGACCGTGGGCGGTCGGGGATTCGGCGTCGTACTGGTCTTCCTTCTGATGGCCGGCGAGGTCTATACGACCTTCGCCTTCATCGGCGCCAGCGGTTGGGCCTACTCGAGGGGCGGCCCGACGCTGTACGTGCTCGCCTATCTGACTCTGTCGTATGTAGTGTCGTTCTTCGTGCTGCCCCCGCTGTGGGAAGTGGGCAAGCGGCACGGCATGCAGACGCAGTCCGACTTCTTCGGCCAGTTCTACCGCAACAGGTACCTGGCCGCGTTCGTGTCCGTCGTGGGAATGATCTCGTTCATCCCGTATGTGCAGCTCCAGGTAACCGGCGTCGGCATCATCGTCTCGGTGGCGAGCTCCGGGGGCATCGGCCGGATACCGGCCATGTCGATTGCCGTGCTGCTCGTGATCGCCTTCGTTTTCGCCAGCGGCGTGCGAGCCGTGGCCTGGGTGAGCGTCATGAAGGATGCGCTCATGGTGTTCGCGGCGCTCGCCATCGGCATCGTCATCCCGTACCTCCATTTCGGCGGCATCGGGCCGATGTTCACCGCGCTGATCCAGGCACACCCGACGCATCTGACGATGCCCGGATCCACCGTGAACCAGGGCCATGCCTGGTTCATCTCCACCGTGTTGCTGACTTCGATGGGGTTCTACATGTGGCCGCATGCCTTCGCGGCCACCTTCACGGCGAAGACCTCGGACACGATCCGGCGCAATGCCGTCGTGATGCCGCTCTATACCCTGACACTCGCGTTCATCTTTTTCGCGGGATTCGCCTCTGTGTTGCTCGTACCCGGCCCGGCGAGCGGCGACCTTGCGTTGCTGACGGTCGTGCGCCAGAGCTTTCCGCCGTGGATGCTCGGTGTGATCGGAGGCGCTGGAGCGCTCACCGCCATGGTGCCCGCCGCTATCTTTCTCCTGACTTCCGCCACGCTGTTCGCCAAGAATCTGTACCGTCCGCTGTTCGCACCCGACATGACCGACGACCGGGTGGCGCGCCTGGCTCGCGGCATGGTCGTCGTGCTCGGCCTCGTCAGCCTGTGTTCCGCGATCTACAGCTCGTCCAGCATCGTCTCGCTGCTGCTGACCGGGTATGCCGGCATCACGCAGTTCTTCCCCGGAGTCGTGCTGGGACTCTACTGGAGACGGGTCGCTACGGCGGGCGTGTTCGCGGGCCAGATCCTCGGTGTGAGTAGCGCCCTGTTCCTGATGCTCAGCCATCACGATCCGCTCTTCGGTCTCAGCGCCGGCTTTCTGGCGCTGTGTCTCAACTTCGCCGTTGCTATAGTCGTCAGCCTGCTGACTGCCCCCGCGACCGGAGACCGCCATGAACCTGATTGAGCCGATCCGAGCCGATGCCGCGGCCCTGCGCACCCTGCGGCGCGATCTGCACGCGCACCCCGAGCTGGGTTTCCAGGAGCAGCGCACTTCCGACCTGGTGGCGAAAACGCTCACGGACTGGGGCATCCCCGTGCACCGCGGCCTGGGAAAAACCGGTGTGGTGGGAACGATCAAGAGCGGCAAATCGGATCGCGCTGTCGGTCTGCGCGCCGACATGGATGCCTTGCCGATCACCGAGCGCAACACCTTCAGTCATGTGAGCGTCAACCAGGGACGCATGCACGCGTGTGGCCATGATGGGCACACGACGATGCTGCTGTCCGCGGCCCAGTACCTCGCGCGTCATCGCGATTTCGACGGCACGGTCTACCTGATATTCCAGCCCGCGGAGGAAGGCGGCGGCGGCGCCCGCGAAATGATCAGGGACGGGCTCTTCGACCTGTTCCCGATGGAAGCGCTGTTCGGCATCCACAACTGGCCGGGGCTGCCGGCCGGGCAGTTCGCGGTCAAGTCCGGTCCGGTTTTCGCCTCCAGCAACGATTTCCGCATCACGATCCGCGGCAAGGGTGCGCACGCCGCGATGCCTCACAACGGTATCGATCCCGTGCCCGTGGCCTGCCAGATGGTGCAGGCTTTCCAGACCATCATCTCGCGCAACAAGCGACCGATCGACGCGGGTGTCATTTCGGTCACGATGCTGCGCGCGGGCGAGACGACCAACGTCGTGCCGGACACCTGCGAACTGCAGGGCACGGTGCGCACCTTCACGCTCGAAGTGCTCGACCTGATCGAGAAGCGCATGCGCCAGGTGGCGGAGGCGACCTGCCAGGCTTTCGAAGCCACTTGCGAGTTCGCGTTCCGGCGCAACTATCCGCCCACGATCAATCATCCCGCCGAGACCGAATTCGTGCGCAACCTGCTGTCCGGCACCTTCGGTGCCGACAGCGTGCGCGAGTTCGAGCCCACCATGGGCGCCGAGGACTTCAGTTTCTTCCTGCTGGAGAAACCGGGGTGTTACTTCGTGATCGGCAATGGCGACGGCGCGCACCGCAGCGAGGGACATGGCGCAGGGCCCTGCATGCTCCACAACCCCAGCTACGACTTCAACGATGACCTCATTCCGCTCGGCGGCTCCATGTGGGTGCGCCTGGTGGAGTCGTGGCTCAAGCCCCGCTGACCGGAATGCGGCCGTCGGAATCGGCAGACCCCAGGCGTGGGGGCTCGCAGCGTCCGGTCAGTCGGCTGTCGAGGCAGTGCTGGACATACTCAATCGCGAACTCGTCTCTATCATGCAGCACGCCTGGGTGTCAGCGATTTCCGGCATCACGCGCGCCCATCTGACGCAATCCTCGAGCGGCTGGCCCACGCCGTCCCGATAGCGCGCGCCACGCCGAAGGCGAGCGGGTTGAGCGTGATCGAGAGCAGCGCTCCGGCGAGAATCAGGTCCTGCCCCGCCTTGGGCAACAGCCCCAGCGAGACACCGAGCACGGCCAGCACGAAGGAGAATTCTCCGATCTGGGCCAGGCTTGCCGAGACGGTCAACGCAGTGCTCATCGGATAACGGAATGCGATGACGATCAGGAAGGCCGCCAGCGACTTGCCCACCATGATGATCGCCACCACCGTGAGCACGGCGAGGGGCTCGCGGAACAGGATGGACGGATCGAACAGCATGCCCACCGAAACGAAGAACAACACGGCGAAGGTGTCCTGCAGCGGCACCGAATCAGCTCCGGCCCGATGACCGAGCTCCGACTCGCTGAGGATCACGCCGGCAAAGAAGGCGCCCAGGGCGAAAGAAACTCCGAACAGCTTGGCGGACGCGTAGGCGACACCCAGCGCCACCGCGAGGACCGAAAGTGTGAACAGTTCGCGCGAGCCGGTGTGGACGATGCGCGTGAGGAACCACGGAATCGTTCGTGTTCCGACCACGAGCGCGAACCCGATGAACAGCCCCACCTTGGCAATCGTCAGCAGCAGCGACATGAGTACGCTGTACCCGCTGATCCGGGAGTCCGCGCCGGATGTCTGAGTGCCGAACACTTCGGCCAGCACCGGCAGAAAGACCAGGGCCAGCACGGTAATCAGGTCTTCGACGATGAGCCAGCCGATCGCGATGCGGCCCTCCGGGGACTGGACGGCGTTACGTTCCTCCAGCGCCCGAAGCAACACCACGGTGCTCGCAACCGACAGCGACAGTCCGAACACGATCGCCGCCCCGAGTCCCCAGCCCCAGCTGCAGGCCGTCACCGCGCCGATCGCCGTGGCCACCGCGATCTGTGCGATCGCTCCCGGCAGCGCGATGCGCCGCACCGCCAGCAGATCCCGGATGGAGAAGTGCAGGCCCACGCCGAACATCAGCAGGATCACGCCGATCTCGGCGAGCTGGGTGGCGAGGCCCGAGTCGGCGACATATCCCGGGGTGAACGGGCCGATGGCCACACCCGCGCACAGGTAGCCCACCAGCGGTGGCAGACGCAGCCGGGTCGCCAGAAAGCCCAGCACCAGGGCCATTACGAATGCCGCGGTAAGGGTGACGATCAGGGTTTCTTCGTGCATGCGTCAGCGTGCGGCGCCCGCAGGGCATCGGACTCGATGGTCTACAGGGTAGCGTGTCCGGTCCGCCGACGATGGACTGTATACCGCAAAGCGACATAAATCGCCACGCTTACGTCAGAGCCGCGTGTAGTCGAAGCGATGCAGGAGGGCTTAGCCGCACAGAGACGATTTCTGGAGGAATGTCTGACGGGCGATCTGCTTCGACTGGCGCTTCAACCCATCGTCAGTGCCACGGACACTTGTGCGGGGGGCTACGAAGCGCTGCTGCTCACGGTACGGCGGCTCGGCGCGGATCTGTTGCAGGGTTATCTGTTCGGTCGGCCGGCGGATGCGCCCGTGATCGTTACGCCGTCCGGCATCGATGATCGCGGCCGGCTGATGTGCCGCTGACCGCGGCCAAGATGGGCGCGGTCGCGGCGCCCTGGAGCCTGTCAGCCGCGGGCGGCGGGGAGAATCATCTCGAAGGTGCTTCCCAGGCCGGCCCGCGACCTGACCAACATTGCCCCCCCGTGGTCGAGCACGATACGCCGGGCAATGGCGAGGCCCAGGCCGGTGCCGCTGTCCTGCGGCTTGGTCGTGTAGTACGGCTCGAAGATCTGCTGCAGCTGTGCGTCGGAAATTCCGGCGCCGGTGTCGTGGATGGCTGCCGAGAGGGATGGCCCTTCGGGTACCGCACCAACGAGTGTCCACGTGATGCCGCCAGAGGACCAGCTGCGCGGCGCCGCTCGCTGTGCTCCGTCGGGCGGCGGACCCATGGCACGCGCCGCTGCGATTTCCGGTCGCAGCTCATCGGTCACGTCCACTGTCAGCCCTACCCTGCCCACGCCGTCGGGCAGCGAGTCGCTGGCATTGATGGTGAGGTTGGTGATGACCTGCGCAATCTGGCCCTTGTCCGCGACGATCGTGGCGTTGGGCGCCCGCAGGTCGACCGACAGGTCGGTGCACGGGCGCAACACGACTCGCACGAGATCGAGCGCCTCGCAGGCAACCTGACCCAGCGAGACCGGCGTACGCGACGCCGGTTCGGCTCGCGAGAATTCCAGGATCTGCCTGGTCAGAGCACGCCCCCGCTTGCCGGATGCGATGATGCGGTTGACCACATCGTCGGGCTCGCTACCTGGTTGCACGTGATCCTGGAGGAGTTCCGACAGACCGAGAATGACCGACAACAGGGTTGTTGAGATCATGCGCGACGCGGCTCGAGATGTTGCCGAGCGTCAGGAGCCGCTGGGTGTGAAGCCACCTGGAGTCCGCCTGGTCGCAGGTAGAGACGGCCAGCACGGGCCGCGCGCACTGGCAATCGCACGGGTCGGCATCCGCTGCAGGGGCGAGCGTCTCTCGAAAGTGACGGGTATCTTCGTGGCGCTGGCCGGGTAGCGTCCGAGGCTCGCCAGCGCCCGTGCGCATTTCATCGTTCGCCGGCGTGCCGACCGTGCCATCTTTCAACCTCCTCACCTTGAGACCGGCGTGCTGAAGAATCGCCATCACGGTGGGATGGCCGGAATCTGCCTCGTCCATGATCAGCGTCTTGCCCATGGGGTCGCCCCGATCCAGTCGCGGAGGACACCATAAACCAGGGCGTAAACATCTCAATCGCCGCCGAGTATGTGCGGACGATCGATTGGTATAGCGGCTGCCATACGAGAGTCCTGCTGCACTGCGCTCTGCTTCGCCGGGCCGCGACAGGAAAGACGACCGGCGCGCTCAAACTAGGCGGAGGGCTTCGTCAATGTGCGCGTCAGGCACTCCAGCAACACGTCGCCGTCGAAAGGCTTCTTCAGCAGACAGACCGCTCCGGCGCGCACGGCTTGCTGTTCGAGGCGTGGATCGGGGTAAGCCGTGATGAGGATCACAGGTGTCCTGATGTGCTGCGCAGTGAGGCTCGCCTGCAGTTCCAGTCCGCTGACACGCGGCATCTGGATGTCGCAGATCACGCAGGCCGTATCGCGGAGTGTCGGGGAAGCCAGGAATTCCTCCACGGACGAGAAACCCGTGGCGCTGAATCCGGCAGAACGCACCAGGCTCGTCAGAGCGGTGCGCACCGATTCATCGTCATCGACTATCGAGATGTGAGCGGCATTCCGGGTCAACTCAGGCAGGCCTCCGCGACAGCCGGTCCACCTTGCCCGGCGAGGAGAAGTTCAGGATGGTTCAAGGGCACCGAAAGCAAAAGCTATACTTAGGTGTAGCTGGATGTCAGGTAACGGCGACAGGCGGTTGGAATGGTCCGGTTCAGGTCCGCCTGGCGGAGCGCAACTGGAGCGCTTCGGCCATCCTGACCAGGTCCGGCAGTGACTGCGCGGCCATCTTGCGCATGACGTTGCCCCGATGCAGCTTCACCGTGATCTCGCTCAGACCGAGTTCGTGCGCGATCTGCTTGTTCATGTGACCTTCGATGACGTAGGTCATCACCTCGCGTTCGCGCGCTGTCAGCAGTTCGAAACGCGCCTTCAGCCCCGAGGCACGTTTGTCGGAGACCCGTTGTCTGCGGTCGCGCTCGAGGGCGCCGTGCACCGCCTCCAGCAGATCCTGGTCGCGAAACGGCTTGCTGATGAAATCGAATGCACCCGACTTCATCGCCCGCACCGACATGGGCACATCGGCATAGGCCGTCATGAAGATGATCGGAATGCGCACATTCTCCTTCGTGAGCTCGGCTTGCAGATCGAACCCGCTCATGCCCTGCAGTCGTACGTCGAGGATCAGACAGGTGGGCGCGTCCGGCAGGTTGCCGCGCAGGAAGGCCGCGGCGGAATCGAACAGGGCGCTGCGCAGGCCCACTGAACGGAACAGACTGTCCAGGGCCGTGCGGATCGACAGATCGTCATCCACCACCAGGACCACCGGCTCTTCGGAATCCGGATTGTCTTGCGAGGTCGGGGAGCTGGTCATCAGGTACCGATGCTGACGGTGGCGCTGTTGCCGCCGCTGACCGGTGTCCGCGGCGCGACTCATTGTGTACCTTGCAGCGCCTGTGAGGTCAACGATGAAAGCTTCGCCAAAGGTGTGGGCGTTTCCGCGTGTCACGTCGCATCGCGCAAGGGCGGCACGCGGAAGCGGAATACGGCGCCACGGCCGTCGGCTGCGTTCTCGGCCCAGATCCGGCCCTCATGCGAGTCGATGATGGAGCGGCAGATCGCCAGCCCCATGCCCATGCCCTGCGGCTTCGTCGTGTAGAAGGCATCGAACAGCTTGCCCGACGCCTGGGCATCGATGCCCACGCCGGTATCCCGCACTTCGACCATCACCGCTCCCTCGCCATCCACCTGCGAGCGCACGGTGAGCTCGCGCGGGAGGTCCCCGACAACCGCCATGGCCTGGATGCCGTTCATCACCAGGTTGAGAACCACCTGCTGGAGCTGCACGCGGTCGCCCGACACATGAGGCAGCGCGGAACCAAGATCCACGCGCAGGGCGATGCGGTGGTCCGTGAGATCGCGCGTCACGAGCGGGATGGTGTCCTCGATCAGCCCGTTGAGATCGACCGGCAGTCTTTGCCGGTCGTCCTTGCGCATCAGCGCGCGGATTCTCTGCACCACGGCGCTGGCCCGCTTGGCATCGGCGATGATCCACTTCATCGAGGCGGAGACTTCGTCCAGCTTCGGCACCTCATTGTTCAGCCAGCGCTGACACGCTTCGCCCTGCGTCACGATGGCGGCGAGCGGCTGGTTGACCTCGTGAGCGATGGAGGCGGTGAGCTGGCCAAGAGTGGTCACGCGAGTGGCACGCGCCAGTTCCGCCTGCATGCGCTGCATCTGCTCCTCGGACTGCCTCGACTGCGTGATATCCATCATCGCGCCGGCGAAGCGCAGCTGACCGGGCTCATCGATCACGACATGCGCAACCAGGTGCAGATGCTTGACGGTCCCATCCGACATCAGCAGACGATGCTCGATGTCCAGATCGGTCCGGTCACGTGTGGACCGATCGATTTCACGCCGGACCGCGGCAACGTCATCCGGATGGACGCGCTGCAGGATCAGCTCGAGAGTCAGCTTTACGCCGGACTCGAAGTCGAAGATGCGGTAGCTTTCCTCCGACCAGAAGAACTCGCCCCTGGGCAGGTCCCAACCGAAACTGCCGGTGTGGCTCAGGCGCTGCGCCTCGGCCAGGCACGCCGCCTGGGTCCGCCGCACGATTTCCTGGATGCGCACGCGTTCCGTGATGTCGTTGTTGGTCTCGATCGTTCCGATGGGCGTGCCGCGCTCGTCGCGGCGCAATTCCCAGCGACTCGACACGGTGACCGCGGTGCCGTCGCGCCGGTGCCGGACCAACTCGCCCTCCCAGCGACCCGTGCGCAGCACGGCGGCCGCTACGGCCTCGAAGGAATCAGGAAAGACCGTCTGCAGCAGCTCGCGGGAGTTACGGCCGATCGCATCCCCGGCCGTCCAGCCGTAGAGATGCTCGGCGCCCCGATTCCAGTACAGGATCACATCATCCATGTCGCGGATGATCACCGTGTCGTGCATCAGGTCCAGCAACTGGGCGCGTTCGGCGGCCGCCTGCGACAGGTTGTGCAATCGCCGGACGAAGCTGGTGATCAGGACGGAGATGATGACGAACACGCCCAGCAGCGGCAGATCCTCTTCGAACTGCACGCGAAAACTGAAGATCGGCACGATGAAGAAATAGTCGAGACAGGCGATCGCGACGATCGAGAGGGCCAGCGAGGAAATCAGGCTGTCGAGCAGCGAGACGGCGATGATGATCGTGAGATAACCGAGTTCGGTGACGGCCACCTCGAGCCCGAGTCGGTAGCAGATCCAGGTCACGAGCGCGATACCCGTCGTGCCGATGACCCACAGCAGCGCCAGGCGCGTGAAGCGCTCCCTGGCGCCCGGTCTTACAGTCGGCAACAACGCTTGCCTGTGCATGCAGATGTGCGCCGGTCGCGGCGGGCGGGCCGCACCAACTCGTGGGCGAATGGGACGGATCGGGGCGCCGGTGACACGGTGAGCTTTATATCACCAACCCGTGCCGAATCAGTAGGCCGGCAGCGGCTCCGAGGCCATCATCGCGGCTCGCCCGGGACTTGCCGCAGGCACTACCCACACCCGGGTGTGGCATGGACGGTTCAAATGCACGACGCGCCGCCCCCCCGGAACTCCCCCTTGCCGCGGCCGAACTTTCTGAGAATACAAAGTGCCGGCGCACAAAAACACAGTGTCGATCACCGAAATGACTTCTGCACTTGGGCCGTAGAGTTCCAGGGTCCCTTCAGGGGCGGGAACCGGTTTGCGTTCAGGTGAAAAATTACGATGGGTCTTCGTGGCACTGTTGCTGTCACACAGGACCGGCGATGCGGCAAACGGCACCCGCGCAGGACTGTCACGGTCCCATCCAACGATGGTCAGGCAGCATCATTGCGCCTATTACATTGACGACGCTTGCACGCATTTGCTCTAGTATGACCAGATAATTCGAGACTCTCAGCGGTACTGATGCGTAGCCTCAACATCGAACGGCCGGTGCTCCTCGTGACCCTGGCCGTCTTTATCAACTATATCGACCGGGGCAACCTTGCGACCGCGGCACCGCTCATTCAGGATCAGCTTGGACTCACCGCGACGCAGTTGGGGCTGCTTGGCTCCGCCTTCTACTATTCCTACGTACCGCTGATGCCCGCGGCGGGCTGGCTCGCGGAATCGGTTGGTCCGAAGCGCGTACTCGCCGCGGGCATCGCGATCTGGTCGACTGCCACGGCCTTGAGTGGTCTTGCAGGCGGCTTCCTGACCTTGCTGTTGCTGCGCCTTCTGCTCGGTGTGGGTGAAAGCGTTGCATTCCCGGCAGCGACCAAGGTCATAGTCGCGACAGTGCCGCGCGACCGGCTCGGCATGGCCAACGGCTTCATGAGCTTCGGCTACCTGATTGGACCCGCCGTCGGCACCGCAGTTGGTGGCTATCTCATGGGCTACATCGGCTGGCGTGCTGTCTTCCTGTTGTTCGGTCTCGCCTCGCTTCTGTGGCTATGGCCGTGGCAGCGTTTGTCCTTGCCTGCGCCACAGGCGAATGTGGATGCCGGCGCTCCAACCACCCCGAGCTTCGTGGCGATCCTGTCCCAGCGTGCCCTGTGGGGTGCAGCGCTGGGACATTTCGCGGCCAATTACACCTACTACTTCATCGTTACCTGGCTGCCGTTCTATCTGGTCAAAGCACGGGCATTCTCGATCACCGAGATGGCGACGACCGCCTCATGGGCTTACCTGCTGAATGCCGCCGCCGCCCTCACCATGGGTGCACTGACGGATCGCTGGCTTCGCGCGGGCCGCGACCCGACGAGCATCTACAAGCCCGTTATGGGGCTTGCGCAGCTCGGCAGTTTCGGCTGCATGGCTGCGATGGTGCTGCTGCCGCCCGCCGGTTCGGTTGCTGCGCTGCTGGCATTCGAAGTCATCGCCGGCTGTTCTTATCCAGGCCTCTTCGCGATCCCGCAGACCTTCGCCGGCGCCGACGCGACCGGCCGCTGGGTAGGAGTTCAAAACGCCTGTGGAAACGTCGCCGGCATGATCGCACCGGCGGTTACCGGTCTCTTGGTCGACCGCACGGGGGGGTTCGACGCAGCTTTTGTCGTGGCCGCTGTCGTGAGCGCATTTGGCTTCGCTGGCTGGGTTTGGGTGCTACCTCGCATCGCACCCATCGACTGGACCAGAATAAACCAAGTCGAAACGACTGATCGCGGAGCGCGAGCATGAGCAATCCGAACCTGTCATTCAATCTGATCGGGCGCCGCGCGTTGGTTACGGGAAGTGCATCCGGAATCGGCCGGGCCGCAGCGGAACTGCTCGCTCGCAGCGGCGCTCATGTCGCCATGAACGATCGGGCCGCCGATACGCTGAGTGCCGTCGTGAAGCAGATGACGGCCTCCGGGCTTCGTGTCGAGGCGGTTCCCGGCGATCTCGGCCAGTCGGCGACCGCGGCTGAAGTCGCGCACCGGGCAGTCGAGCACCTCGGCGGTGTCGACTACCTGATCAACAACGCAGGAGCACCCTTCACGCGCACGCCGATTCCTCCGGCAGACCTCGCGGCCCTCACCGATGATCTGTGGGACCGGATACTGCGCGTTAACCTCATGAGTGCATTCTGGATGACCAAAGCTCTCGCCCCCACTCTGCGCGAATCTCATGGCGCCGTGGTAAACACTGTCTCCATTTCGGCCTTCGGCGGCGGTGGGAGCAGCACGGCCTACGCGACGGCGAAGGCAGCTCTCGCGGGGCTCACCCGCGAGCTGGCTCGTGGGCTGGCTCCGGAGGTGCGCGTCAACGGCATCGCGCCAGGGTATGTAAATTCCGGTTGGGAATGCTCGTTCGGCGACATGGAATCGGCCGCAAAGGCCACAGTGCCTCTTGCGCGGGTCGGCCAACCGGAAGACTACGCTGAGCTTATCGTCTTCCTATGCGCGGGAGCCGCGTACATGACCGGGGAAATCATCCTCATCGCGGGCGGTCAGCGGATCTAGCGAGTCGTCCGCTGAGTCGCTTCGGACAAGCCGCTTACAAACGATCAAAAAAGTCCATAACCAGCTTCCAGGACCAGTTCAGCTGATAGTCGTGACCCATCGGTGCGCGGCAATCTAGCACCCGAGGCCAAGCGCTATCCGACGCAGCGCAGTATGCCCGGCAGTCCACTGGTGAGTAGCCTGTGTTGAAGGGTTGTTCACGTTGTTCGACCGAGCACCCAGCAGCAGCCGACCAGCGCTTGATGATCGCACTCGCTCCTGTGTAATAAAACCGATCATTGTCGTTTGAGGTCGTGGTGTAACTCAGCTCGTCCCATTTGCCGGGTGGAACGACGTTATCGGATATCCCGGTGATGAGAATGACCGGGAGACCGCCACGCACACCCGGCGGGCGCACGTCACCCCGATGTGGAAGACCGATGATGGGCGCAATCGCTCGAAACAACGTCGAGGTCCTGGGGTTCGCACCGAGTTCCCATGTAAACATGCCGCCGTTCGAGCCACCGACAGCGAAAACGTGGTGTGTATCGATGCACAGGGTTGCCTCCAGGTGCTCAATCAGCGTCCGCACAAACTCAATATCGTCGTCCTGACATTGAGTCCAGGAGCAGCTGTTGATCGCTCGCTTCTTTCTGCATGACGGATATGTGTAATTCGGGGTGATAGATGCGTCGCAGATCGGTGCGCGGGCAGTTCCGTCGTCAATCACACCGGTCGCCGAACCGCGGAACGTCCATGAGTTATTCTTCTGATCGGGCGAACCGGATCCAATGCCGCGGGGGGCCACAACGAGATAGCCCCGACGGCTTGATTCGTTCAATACTGTCGGGTCGCGCAGAAACTCGGACTCGTCCCCACCCCAGCCGTGAAACACCAGAACCAATCGCGTCGGGCGCGCGGCATCGTAGCTCGTAGGCACACTGAGCCTATAGGTTCTACTCATCCGACCATCTGACATCGTGTACGAGCCGCTCGCCGGCGCGGTCACACCACACCCGAGTGACCTGGGAACCTCCGCTCGCGCGCATGGAGCACCCAGCGCGATAACGATCGATAGCAAGGCTGCCCCACTCTTCCGATCTTGTTGGGCGTTCATCTGTCAGGGTGATGATTTAGCTTCGACCTGCCGAAGGGCGATGAACGCTGGTCACCGATTCACGTCAACGACTACACGCCCTCGGATCCGTCCTTTCAAAATGTCACGGGCGATACGCGGCACATCCGCAAGAACAGCATCCTGCGTAAAACTCTCGAGTCGCTCGAGTGGCAGGTCGGCACTTAGAGGAGCCCAGGCTTGCGTGCGGCGCGGTTTCGGACACATCACGGAATCAATACCCAGCAAGTTGACGCCGCGTAGGAGGAATGGGATCACCGTATGTTCGAGCTTGCTTCCTCCCGCGAGACCCACCGCTGCCACCGAACAGCCGCGGCCGCAGGAAACATGACCTTTGAGTTCCGACCCCATGGCACACACCCACACGCCGACACACACAAACCTGCATACACACCGTGCGCTGTTTATTTACGCGAGAGATCACAGGCCGCAGGTTGGGCAGCTCCCACGGTTGAGGAAAATCGCCCCGGGCAGTCGTCTTCGAAGTGCAGCGCGATGACCCTGGTGAACTCCAATATAAGGTCGCGCGAGAGGGGGAAAACTGGGCCCGGTAGGATTCGAACCTACGACCAAGGGATTCACTTCGCCCCGGCGTTTCCGCCGGGAGTGGACTATCTCTTCACCCGCGAGGGCGGCGCGCGCCTGGCCTTCGTGAGGGTGCGGGATGCTCGAGCCTGTGATCAAGGGCGCTGCAGCCCCCAGGTAGTCTCTGCACCTTCCGCCGGTGTACCGGCGGCTTGGCTCAGGATTGCCATGGACGCGCGGTGCGCGTCCGAAGGTTTCCCTGAATTCATCCCGTCCACTTCGCGCGTTTCCACGCGAAGGCACCTTTTTAACAGATGAGTCCCCTGCACTAACCGCTGTGCTACAGGCCCAACCGGCGCGGATTGTAGCAAGGAGTGGCTGCGCCGCGCTGGAGCCGCGGCGGACTCCTCCGGATGCGTCGGACTCCTCCCGGGGTCTCCTGAAGGGTTGGGTGCAGTCAGGTCCGTGCGTTCGACAGGCAGGGAGGCCCGGAGGACGGCCCCCCGCCGGTCCGGGGCCGCTCGCGCACGACCGAGAACGCCTCATCCAGGCTTCCCTGGAACCAGACGATCCCGGCAGGGTGATGATGGGTCTTCACCTGCGCCCGCGGTCCCGGAATGGGTTCGTGCGGGCGTTTCCTGCACCCCGGAACGGCCATCACGGCGGCGCAGGCGGCGGTCACCAGCCAGGGCCATCTCATCGGGCGCACCTCTTGCCATTCGACCCGGCAACGTTAGCATGGCGGTCCGTAAATAAGGAGGACGGACATGAAGCTCTATCTGGTTCCCGGCGCCTGTTCGCTGGCGTCCGACATCGCACTGCGCGAAGCCGGCATCGCCTTCGACAGCGCCCGGGTGGATATGCGCACCAAGAAGGTCGACGGCGCCGATTTCACCCAGATCAACCCCAAGGGCTACGTGCCGGCACTGCAGCTGGACGATGGCCAGGTGTTGACCGAGAACGTGGCTGTCCTGCAGTACATAGCCGACCGCAATCCTTCCGCGAAGCTCGCGCCGGCGGCCGGCACGCTCGAGCGCTACCGCCTGCAGGAGTGGCTGAGCTTCATCAACTCCGAAGTGCACAAGTCCTTCTCTCCGTTGTTCTCCGCGGAGGCCACCGAGCCCACCAGGGAGTACGCACGCCACTACCTGACTCGCCGGCTCAACTACCTGCAAGGCGCGCTCGGCGACCGGAAGTACCTGATGGGCGATCAGTTCACGATCGCGGACGCGTACCTGTTCACGGTCCTGGGATGGGGTCATCACGTGGGCATCGATCTGGCCAAGTGGCCTGGGCTCAAGGCCTACCACGAACGTGTTGGAGCGCGACCGAAGGTCATCGAAGCGCTCACGGCCGAAGGCCTGATCAAGAAATAATCAAACAGAGATTCCGGCCGCGACGGCGAGCGACGGTCAGTGCCGCCGCCGCGAGCCGCGGCTGGGCACGGCCGTCAGCGGATCCTCCGGCCAGTCGTGTCTGGGATAGCGACCGCGCATGTCCTTGCGCACTTCCGCGTAGGAGCCGCGCCAGAATCCGGCGAGATCGCGCGTCACCTGCACGGGACGGTGAGCGGGTGACAGCAGTTTGAATGTCAACGGAACGCGGCCGCCGCCCAGATGCGGCGTAGCCTGCAGTCCAAACACCTCCTGCAATCTGACCGAGACGGCCGGCGAGCCAGGGTCCTGATAGTCGATGGAGATGCGCGAGCCGCTGGGCACCTGCAGATGCGTGGGCGCGAGCTCGTCCAGCTGTCGTAGCAGCTCCCAGGTCAAGCGCGAACGCAGGATCTCGACCATCGACAGCCGTGCCAGATGATCCCGGCGCGTGACCCCCTCGAGCCATGCGGGCAGCCACGTCTCGAGCGAATCGAGCAGATCCTGATCCGCGACAGCCGGCCAGGGACCGCCTGGATCGGCGCCGCGAGCGAACTCGATTCGCGCCTGCAGGTCACGCGCCTCCCGCGTCCACGGCAGCGCACCCAGACCCATCTCGCGGATGCCCGCGAGCATCGCGGCCTGAGCCGATTCCGCAGGCACCTCCGTCAAAGGCTTTTCTTCCAGCACGACCGCGCCCAATCTGAGGAAGCGCTGGGCGACGACCGCCTGCTCCCTCGAACTCCACTCGACGCGGATACCCCGCTCCAGGCGATCACCGAGCCAGTCCTCGATGTCGGCCCGGGTGATCGGTGCGGCCAGCAGGATGCGGGCATCCCGGTCCCGGTCATCCAGGTCCACCGCGACCACGAATTCCTGTTTGGACAGACTCTGCACTTCGGCAAAGTGCGCACCCCGCCCGTTCGCCAGCGTGTAGCGCCCGTCGCCGCCGGGTCGCAGCCGCCCCACCCGATCGGGGAAGGCTAAAGCCAACAGGGCCCCGACAGAGCGCGAGCCACTGCCCTGGGACTCGTCGCGATGCTCACCCTGGGATCGATCCCGGGACTCGCCGCGCTGCTCACCCTCGGACCGACCCCGGGGTTCGCCTCGACGAGACTCAGCGATCTGACGCGCCAACTCCTTGGACACGCGCCGAGCTCTTTGCAGCGTCCCGCGATCGGTTCCCTGCGCAGGGGCGTCGCCACTCATGACCTCGACCCGACTGCGGATGTCGGCGTCTCTGACCGCCGAACCCCGCAACAGGTCCCGCTCCGATAACAGCGCAGCGAGATCGGCCGCGGTCTGCAGGACCTGCGGATCGGCCGCGCGCAGGAGCATGTGCGCGAGCCGGGGATGCACGCTCAGTCGCGCCATCTCGCGACCGTGACGCGTGATCCGATTCTCGCCATCCATGGCACCGAGCTGTCTGAGCAGGTCGCGCGCACTGGCGAGCATCGCCGCAGGGGGAGGCTCCAACCAGCGCAGCTCCGCCGCATCGCGCGCACCCCAGTTGGCCAGGTCCAGGGCCAACGGGGCCAGGTCCGCCTCGGCAATCTCGGGTGCTGTGAAGGGTGCCAGACTGCGATGTGCCCCCTCGCTCCAGAGCCGGTAGCAAACACCCGGCTCGGTGCGGCCTGCGCGCCCCTGGCGCTGGTCGGCCGAGGCACGCGAGATCCGCTGCGTCTCCAGTCGGCTCATGCCGGTGGCCGGATCGAACAGCGAGCGGCGCACCAGGCCCGAATCGATGACGACGCGCACCCCGGGTATGGTCAGACTGGTCTCGGCAATGTTGGTCGCGAGCACCACCTTACGTGTTCCCGCGGCGGGGGGACTCAGCGCCTCATCCTGGTCCTCGGCCGACAATTCACCGTACAGCGGCAGGATGCGCACCTTGACGCCCGATTCATCGAGCCCGCCGGAGAGCAAACCGTGCACACGCCTGATCTCACGCGCGCCGGGCAGGAAGACCAGAATGTCTCCTTCTTCCTCCCGCAGTGCGCGGCCCACGGCTTGCTGCACGGCTTTCTCCGGCGATTCCTGCACCCCGCGATGGGTCGGATCGGGCAGCAGCGGAGCGCCATTGCCGAGGAAGCGGGATTCCACCGGAAAAGAGCGCGCCTCCGCCGTCACCACCGGCGCATCACCGAGGAGTTGCGCCACTGTCGCGCCGTCGAGCGTCGCCGACATCACGATGATCTTGAGGTCGGGGGTCAGGTTGTCGCGGGCATCCAGCGCGAGGGCGAGGCCGAGATCGGCCTGCAGACTGCGCTCATGGAACTCGTCGAACACCAGCGCTGCAACACCCTCGAGCGAGGGATCGGACTGCAGCAAGCGCGTGAGCACGCCTTCCGTGACGACCTCGATGCGGGTGTCGCGCGATACCCGGGTATCCATCCGCATCCGGTAGCCAACGGTGCGGCCCACAGACTCATCCAATGACTGCGCCATGCGCTGCGCCACGGCTCGCGCGGCGAGTCGGCGCGGCTCGAGCAAGATGAGTCGTTTGCCGCTCATCCACGGCTGCGCCAGCAGTTCCAGCGGGACCACCGTACTCTTGCCGGCGCCCGGCGGTGCCTGCAACACCAGGGACCGGGACGATGCCAGCGCTGCGGTGATGGCCGGCAGCGCTGCATCGATCGGCAGAGTCGGTCTCACCAGATCTGCACCCGATCCTCCGGCGCCAGATACAGCTTGTCGCCGGGTTTGACGTCAAAAGCCGCATACCAGGCGTCGATGTTGCGAATCGGCCCGATGACCCGGAAGTTCGACGGGCTGTGCGGATTGCTCAGGGTCAACGTACGCAGCTGCTCGTCGCGATAGAGCGCGCGCCAGACCTGCCCCCAGGCGAGGAAGAAGCGCTGATCGCCGGTCACTCCATCGAGCACCGGTGCCGCCTTGCCGTGCAGCGAGATGTGATAGGCCTCGTATGCGACGCTCAGTCCGCCGAGGTCACCGATGTTTTCGCCCAATGTCAGCCTGCCGTTGACGTTGAGTCCCGGCAGAGCGGTGAACCCATCATATTGAGCGGCCAGCCTGTCGACGCGTTTGCGGAAAGCCTCTTCATCGGCCGGCTGCCACCAGGTCCGCAGCACTCCGTGCGCGTCTGACTTCGAGCCCTGGTCATCGAAGCCATGACCCATCTCGTGGCCGATCACCGCGCCCACACCACCGTAGTTGACCGCCGGGTCCGCATTGGGATCGAAGAACGGCGGTTGCAGGATGGCCGCGGGAAACACGACCTCGTTGAACTGCGCGTTGTAGTACGCGTTGATGGTTTGCGGTGTCAGGCCCCACTCGCCTCGGTCTGTGGGCTGACCCATCCGGGCGAGCTGCCGCTGCCAGTCGAAGACCTGGGCCCGCACCGAGTTGCCGAAGGCATCGCCCGGCCGTATGTCCAGCGCCGCATAGTCGCGCCACACATCGGGATAGCCGATCTTCGGATGGAAGGCGGCGAGCTTCTCGAGCGCCACCTGCTTCGTGGGATCCGACATCCAGCCGAGATTCCTGATGCGTACGCCGTAAGCCGCCCTCATGTTCTCCACGAGATCGAGGACCTGCTGCTTGGCGCTCGGCGGAAAGTAACGCTGCACATACAGGCGGCCGATGGCCTCGCCGATATCTGCATCCAGCGCATTGATCCCCCGCTTCCAGCGCTCCTGCTGCTGCGGCTGGCCATTGAGCGTGTGTCCGTAGAAATCGAAGCGCTCCGCATCGAAAGCGTGGGGCAGGACATCCGCCACCGAAGCCAGATAGTGATAGCGGCAATAGGCACGCCACTGGTCTACGGGGATCTGCGTGAACAGCTTGCTCAGTCCCTGGATGGCATCCAGTTCCCGCAGCACGAACTCGGACTGCGTATCCAGGCCTTGAGCGGCCAGCAAGGCTTGCCACGGGAGGCCCGGGTTCTGCTGGTCGAGCTCCGCGCGCGAGCGCAGGTTGTAAGTCAGATTGCGTTCGCGCCGCCTGGCGGCGGGCCAGTGCACCTGGGCGATGCGCGTCTCGATATCCAGGATGTAGCCGGCCTTCTTCACCGCCTGCGCATCATCCTTTTCACCGGCAAGCCTCAGCATGCGGGCGATGTGCGCTGCATATTTCGCACGCAGATCCACGTAGACCGGCTCGGACTTCAGGTAGTAATCCCGGTCCGGCAATCCGAGACCGGACTGGGCGATGGTCACGACGTAACGATCGGGATTCTTCTGGTCCGCCGTGATCCCCAGGCGCACTGGACTTCTGACGCCCAGATCGCGCCGTCCCATGAGACGTGCAATGTCGGCATGCGTGCGTGCTGCCGCAATCGCCTTCAGCCCCGGCTCGGCCGGCGCCAGGCCAAGCTTCTCGATGGTGTCGGTGTCCAGATAGGCGCGATAGAAATCACCGACCTTCTGCTCCGTGCTGCCTGCCGGGGCTTGCGCGGGCAACGACTCGACGATCGTGCGCAGATCGCGCTGCGCCTTCTCCGCCAGTACCGTGAACTCGGTCCAGCTGGTGCGATCCGCGGGAATTTGCGTCGTGTCCAGCCAGTGCCCGTTGGCGTATCGGTTGAAATCGTCGCCGGGCTTCACCGTGAGATCCGCGCCGCCGAGATCCACTCCCCATGCACCGATCTGCGCGCGCGCGGTCGGTGCGGCAGTTCCTGTCACTGCCGCCGCTGAGGATGCTGCCCCTGAGGCCGTCGCCACCGAGGACGCTGCTGAGGCTGCCGCCGATGCAGGCGCCGCACGCGAATCAGCCTTGTGGTCCGAAGCCCCGGGGGCCGTGCAGCCTGCGGCTACCGCCAACAGGGTCATCCCTGCAAACCAACTCCCACGCATGGTCTCTCCCCGTGACTATTCAGTGCCGCAGGATCGCAACGACGAATCCCAGCCATCCGGCGATCAGGGCCAGCCCGCCAAGCGGCGTGATGACGCCCAGAGCGCGCGGCGCCCCGAATGTCAGCAGGTACAGACTGCCGCTGAACAGGATGATGCCGATGACAATCGCGAGCGCCGATCCGCGCAGCACGGCCGAATCCACCGAGCGCATCAGCACACCGACGGCAAGCAATCCGAGCGCGTGGAAGAACTGATAGCGGACGGCGGTCTCGAAGATCTGCAGCCGGTCCGGCGGCAGTTGCGCGCGCAGCGCATGCGCACCGAAGGCTCCAAGCACGGTGGCGAGCGCGATCAGCGTCCCGGCCGCAGCCAGGGTTCGGCGGGAATCCATCGCCGCTGCGCGCCCGCTATTCCCCGCGCGAGCCCAGCAGCGGCTTGATCAGATCCAGCGGCAGCGGGAAAACGATGATCTGCGTTTTCTCGTGCGAGATGTCCGCGAGAGTCTGCAGATACCGAAGCTGCATCGCACTCGGCTGGCGGGCCAGCGATTCCGCGGCCTGCACCAGGGTCTGTGCCGCCTGACTCTCGCCTTCGGCGTGGATGATCTTCGCGCGCCGCGTGCGCTCGGCCTCGGCCTGCTTGGCCATGGCGCGGATCATGCTTTCATCCAGATCCACATCCTTGATCTCGACGTTGGAGACCTTGATGCCCCAGGCCTCGGTGTTCTGGTCGAGAATCCGCTGCACGTCGGCGTTGAGTTTGTCACGCTGCGACAGCAGGTCGTCCATCTCGTGCTGGCCGAGCACGGAGCGCAGCGTGGTCTGCGCCACCTGACTGGTGGCCTCGAAGGGATTCGCGACCTGGATGATGGCCTTGCCCGGATCGACCACACGGAAGTACACGACGGCGTTGACCTTCACCGACACATTGTCGCGTGTGATGACGTCCTGCTTGGGCACGTTGAGCACGATGACTCGCAGATCCACCTTGCGCATCTGCTGCAGCACGGGAAACACCAGCACCAGTCCCGGGCCCTTCACGCCCGTGAAGCGGCCGATGGTGAGCATGACACCGCGCTCGTATTCGTTCAGCACACGCAGGGTGCTGAACACGAGCAGGAGGATCAGGATGAGTACGATGATTCCAAACGGCATGTCACTCTCCGCCCGGCGGCCATGGCCGCCGGATCAAACAGGCTCGACCCACACGGTCAGTCCTTCCACCTTCAGGATGCGCACCACCTGCCCGGCACGCACCGGGACGTCGCTGCGGGCATTCCAGAACTCGCCACCGAGACGTACCCGACCCTTGTCGCTGAAATCCTCGAACACCTCGGCCGTCCCGCCCACCATGGTCTGCACTCCGGTCACCACCGGCCGGCGCAGGGAGCGGTTCGCCAGCCACGCCATGAGGACGATCACGAGACCGCCCACCGTGGCCACGGCCGCGATGACCGGCAGAGCGATGTTCAGGCCCGGCACGTCGCTGTCGAACAGGATGAGCGAGCCGACGACGAAGGCGATGAGGCCTCCCAGCCCGAGCGAACCGAATGCCGGAAAGAAGAACTCGGCGACGATCATCCCCACACCCACCGCCACCAGCGCCAGGCCGGCGTAGTTGACCGACAGGATCTGGAAGGCGAACAGCGCGATCAGCAGCGAGATCGCGCCGACCACACCGGGAAACACGGCACCCGGATTGTACCCCTCGAACAACAGGCCGTAGATACCGATCAGGAGCAGACCGTAGGCGATGGTGGGATGGGTGATGACCGACAGCAGTCCGATGCGCCAGTCCGGCTTTGCGTACGCGACGCTCAACCCCTGTGTGGCCAGCTTCACGGTGGTATTCCCCAGCCGCACTTCGCGCCCATCGATCTGCACGAGCAGGTCGGGAATATCACGGGCCACCACATCGATGACCTTCTTCTCCAGGGCATCGTTCGCTGACAGGCTGACCGCGCCCCTCACCGCCTGTTCGGCCCACTCGACATTGCGACCGCGCAGTTCGGCGAGGCCGCGAATGTAGGCCGCCGCATCGTTCACCACCTTGCGCTCCATCGCTGTCGCGGGCACTGGTATCACCGGCGATGCTGGCGCTGCCGACGGCACAGGCGTAGCCGGTGCCGCGGGTGCCGATTTCTGTCCGGGTGCCGCATTTGTGGGCGAGGCGGGCGTGGGAGCGGGCGCCGGGGTCGGCGCTGAAGCGGGCGCCTGGGCTGGCGCCGAATTGGGTTCCGGAGTGGGCGCCGAGCCGGGTGCTGGCGGTGGCTCGCCACCCACGGACACCGGTGTCGCCGCGCCGAGGTTGGTGGCGGGTGCCATGGCCGCCACGTGACTCGCATACAGAATATAGGTACCGGCACTCGCCGCCCGGGCGCCCGAGGGTGCCACATAGCTCACTACGGGAATCGGCGCAGCCAGGATGGCCCGGATGATGTCGCGCATCGACGTGTCGAGCCCGCCCGGTGTATCGATCCGCAACACCACGACACGGCTGCCCGCTGCATGCGCATCCTCGATGCCCTTGACCACGTACCGCGCCGTCGCCGGACCGATGGCGCCATCGATCTCCAGCACCGTTGCAACGGACGATTCCGGATTGCCCACGGTGCCCGCGGCGCCCGCCGGATTGCCCACGGCGACCGATGTTGCCAGGAGAGCCACGGCGAGTGCGAGCACGCCGACGAGCCATACCAAACGTGATGTCGCAGGGGATCTCATGGCAAGGAGATGTTTCATCACGGACGCTGCCTCCCGCGGCCGCCGGATCCCGCACCTGAGGTAGGACCTCTGGATCGCGTGCCTGCGGCGGAACCGCCGGATCGTGCGCTCGAAGCAGGCCGCGACGCGCGTGGGTTCGGCGGCAATCCCGTGTGCTGCGTGCGGAACGGCCGTGTTGGTTTGGCTTCCGCGCGTCGCCCCTCCCCGCTC
>Ga0335069_10003131_pt1 | contig 25192 bp, 16 predicted proteins | sample Lox_Sample_11_FD_206714 | JGI IMG/M metagenome (GOLD analysis project Ga0335069, IMG submission 206714) | Soil microbial communities from Loxahatchee National Wildlife Refuge, Florida, United States - Lox_Sample_1.1 | ecosystem: Environmental > Terrestrial > Soil > Wetlands | place: USA... | reverse complement strand
GGCGGTCTCATTCCCAAAGGCGCGATCGCATTCGCGGCAACGTATGTCGAGGGCCTCGGGCTCGATCGTTTGCATAGGCTGGGGTATGGGCTATCGAGCGAAGAACGCCGCGATTCCTATCAGGCGGCATTCGAACGCGGCAAAGGCCTCGTCGAGACCGTGGTGCGCGGGATCAGAGCCGGCAACGCCGCCTGAAATCAGCATCCCGCACGAGTCAGCGGGAGTAATCCGAATCCTATCCATTCCGAATGAAGAACTATCTGTTCGGATAGGTCAGCGCACGACACTGCCGCTCGACTGGAATCGAATCTCTTTCCATTCCAATAAAATGAGCGGCGCTCGATAAATGGCATGCCGCTTGCATTTCTCCAGCTTGAGAGTGGGAGGAGAAGAAATGATCGCCAAAGAGGCAAGTCACATCAATGAAAATACGAACGAGGCGAGCCTCTGGCAGACGAGCTCCGAGGCATCGCCCGCCCTCACACCACGCGAGCGCCTGCACCACAATATTCAGCGGCTGCGTTCGCTGGACCGGCGGCTCGCATGCGATTCGCGGAAACAAGCGGACCTGCTGACCAGCATTGAACTGGTGGGTTTCAAGATCCGCCACCTGGTGCGCCAGATGCGGGAGGCCGAAGCCGCCAGTACGGGCGCGACTTCCTGAACCTCGGGGCTTTGCCGAATCACTGCGCCAGTTTGTCCAGCACCAATGCCATAGGGTCCGCGGACGCGGACGGCGTTTCGTGACAGAATTTCTTGCGCGCCTGCCACAATTGTTCCGCGAGCTCCAGGTCATCGTCGGCAGCTTCACTTTCCCGGCCTGCACGCACCTTGGATTTGAGTGCGGTGGCGGCATCGGTGGTCAGTTTCTGGATCGCTTCGGGCGGAGCGGAACCGGCGCACCGGCTCAGATCTTCCACGGCTAGGTTCACCAGCTTCGCGCTCCGGCTATATCGTTCCGACGCGCGGAGTCCGCGCCTGGTCGGGTCAAGGTCAAGTATCTCGTTGGTTAAATCGAGCCGTTTCTGGATCTGTTCGTCGCCGGGTTTCAGCCGCGCAGCGGCGGCGAACTCCGCCTGCGCACCGCGGAAGTTTTTCTCGGCGAACTGAGCTTCTGCGAGTCCGGTGCAAGCGGCGGCATTTTGCGGATCCTGGCGCAGAATCTGCCGGAAGATTTCAGCGGAGCGCGCGGGCGAGCCCGACAGAGTGAACAGGTGCGCAATGCGCATGCGGGTCTGAACATCGGCGGGGGCCTCATCCTGTAACGGGAGCAACTCAGCCAGGAGTTCCCGCTTGGCATCGTTTCGCACGAGCAGGTCGGTGAGCTCGAAACGCGCGCTCACGCGATTGGCCTCGGGATCCTTCGACCATTTTCCGTAAATGGCGGTGTGGTAGTAGGTAATGGCTGCGTCGGTGCGTCCCTCTTTGGCCAGCACGCGCGCCATGAAGAGGTTGGTCCGGCCGTCGGTGGGGTCATGCGCCAACATTTCCGTGAGCAGGGTTTTGGCATCCGAGAGTTTGTTGGCGGCGAGCAGTTCCTGAACCAGGGCGACTTGCGTTTCCATGTCACCGGGGACGGAAGCCAAGGCGGCTCGCAAGCGATCGATACTTTCGAAAACACGCCCTGCCTTCGCCAGACGCTGCCCTTGCGCCAGGAGGCGTGACGCCTGCGCTAGGCTCTCCGCCTGCTCCATGCGCGCAAGAAACGTGTCGATGACAAAAAGGCCGGCAGCGGACACGAACACCAGCGCGAACGTACCGAGAAAAGACGGATTAGCGGGAGACCGCGCGGGTTCGCTCATTAACTCTCGCGCTCCGCCGCCTTGGCAATTCCGTACGCATGCAGAATGTCATCCAGCGTAACCACACCGATCAATTCCCGAAGATTGCCGCGGCTCACCACGGGCAGCATATCCAGGCCCGCCGTTCCCATGCGCGTCAACGCAGGGCTCAAGGGCTGGTCGGGATGCACATGAGGAAATTCGACCGCAGTTGGAAGGTGACGGCCGGGACTCTCACCCAGAATATAGTCGAGTTGCTTGTCGCCGTGGCCGTGCGCAATGGCGCCTTCGAGCTTCACTTTGGTGACCATTCCCCACAATCCATTCCCATCGGCCACCGGCGCGGTGCTCAGGTTCAAGTGGCGCATATCCTCGGCGGCCGCGGCAATTGTGGCTTCCGGAGGAAAGACAATCGGTGCGGTGTGCATGGCCTGATCGATGCGAATCTTGCTGAAGGCGGAACGCGACTGCGCGCTCGGCAGATGAACGCCATCCTGGTGCGCAAGGGCATCGTAAATCGGCTCTTTTTGCAGTTTGTAGGAAATGAAGAAAGCGATCATGTTAGAGATCATCAGCGGAACGATGATGGTGTAGTCGCGGGTAAGTTCAAAGATCATGATTACCGAGGTCATGGGGGTGCGGACGATGCCGGCGAATGCCGTGCCCATGCCCACCAGGGCATAGGCGCCCGGTTCCGCGGTATACGCAGGAAACAAACCGTGGGCGACGCTGCCGACGGCTCCGCCAATCATGGCGCCGATGAACAGGCTCGGCCCGAAGATGCCGCCGGCGTTTCCGGATCCGTAACAGAGCGCGGTCGCCACAATCTTCAAAACCGCCAGCACGATAAGGATCTGCAGCACGAGATTGCCGTGCAGCGCTTTCTCGACGACGTCATATCCCACGCCCAGAACGTCAGGCACGAAATAGCCCATGAGACCCACACCGAGTCCGCCGGCAACCGGCTGGAACCAGACGGTCCACCTCGGGAATCGCAGAAACCGCGCGCGAATACCGAGGAGCAGCTTGACGAAACAGACCGACCCCAGGCCGCCCACGATGCCCAGCACCGCATAGATGGCAAACTCCACTGGATGCACCAGTTGATATCCGGAGGCGTGAAACAGCGGATCATCGCCGAGCACGAGGTGCAATACCATCCACGAAGTCGCGGATGCGAGCACTACCGAGCCCAGCACAGGCGCGTTCAAATCGCCCACAATTTCTTCGAGCGAAAACAGCACGGCGGCGATGGGCGTGTTGAAGGCAGCCGCCAGGGCGGCTGAACATCCCACGGGAACCAGCGATCTGACCTGTTCTTTGTTAAGGCCGAGGCGGCGGGCGATGACCGAAGCGAGACCGGCTCCGACCTGCACCGAAGGGCCTTCGCGTCCCAGCGCGATACCGGTTGCCAAAGATGCTGAACAGCAGAAAAACTTACCCAGCACCGTTCGGAACCGGATGAAGCCGTCATTGACGAACAGCGCGAATTTAGTTTGTGGAATGCCGCTGCCCCGTGCGTAAGGGAAATAGCGAAAGAGCAAGTAACCGGTGCCAAGCGAGCCGAGTGTGGGGACGAGGATGCGCCGCCAACCCGAGCCGCCAGGCGGATACATGCGCACAGCCAGCCTGCCTGTGAGCAGGATGAAAGCCACCACCACGAGGCCGACCAACGCCCCGATTACCAGGCTCAGGATAAATGTGAGTTGATTTTCGCGTTGCCGGAGATCCTCGAACCACTTGAGGATTTTCGTTCTCCAGCTTGTCTCGGCGTCAACCTCCATGGTGCTCCACTCGCCATGTGCTCATTTGGTCAGCATAACTCTGACGGCGGCCGCGCGCACGCTTTGGATGCCGCCTGGCCTGTTTCGTGTTGAATGCCCGTTCTGTTTATACTCGCGCGCGAAGGCGGTCCCGTGCGCGGTGAACTGGGATTCTGAGCGACATCATGGTACCGCGCGGTGGCCGATCCGGTGTACACTCCCAGGATTCGAGAAAAACGGGGAGAAGGTGTCATGATTCGCATTAGACGAAAGGCGCGATGGCACACGGCGGGCCGGATCATTTGGGTGGGCTTCTGTTTTGTCGGCTTGATAGTATCAGGCCGCGCGCAAGAGAAGGAAGTTAAGAATCCTCTAACGGGCGATCGTGCAGCGATCGCGGAAGGAGCCTCGCTGTTTCGCGCTAATTGCTCGCCATGCCATGGTCTCAACGCGCATGGTGGGGGGCGCGGGCCAGATCTCACGTCCGGGCTCTGGGTGCACGGCGGGAACGACGAAGCGATTTTCCGCACCATCAGCCAGGGCGTACCGGGAACAGAGATGCCGGCAAACTCATTCGAAGATAGCGAGACGTGGGCGTTGGTCGCCTATCTACGCTCCGTCAATGTGCGTATGCAGAGTCCGATCGCAGGCGATCGGGCTAAGGGTGAACAACTCTACGTCAAGAGTGCTTGCGGGCAGTGTCACATGGTGAATGGACGCGGGGGGCGGTTAGGACCGGAGCTGACGCGCGTGGGCAGTGCGCGATCGGTAGCGTACCTGACGGAGTCCATCCGTGAGCCCGATAAGGAGCTCAGCCTAGGAATGACCGACCCCAACAATCATTACGTGATCCCGCTGGAATACGAAACAGTGACTGCTGTTACTTCAACTGGTCAACGTATCGTCGGCGTGGCAAAGAATGAGGATGCCTTTTCGCTACAGCTTATGGGCCAAGATGAACAACTTCACTTGCTTTTAAAGAAGGATTTAAGCGAGGTGACGCACGAACGGCGATCGCTTATGCCGAGATATACAGAAACGATGTTGAGTAATGACGAGCTGCACGACTTATTAGCCTATTTGACCAGCTTGCACGGGGAGGACAAATGAGGTCGAAAGTTTTGTGGGTGGCCACGGCTTGTCTGGCTACCGTTGCGGCACCGATGCTCGCGCAAGTGACGTCCAATCGCATTATTAAGGCTGAGAAAGAACCATGGAACTGGATGACTTACTCCGGCGATTACAAAAGCTGGCGGTACAGTACTCTCGATCAGATTAACGTGGCCAATGCTCAGAGGTTGACACCGCAATGGGTGTTTCAAAGCGCATCGCTAGGGCAGTTTGAGACTACTCCGCTGGTGATCGATGGAGTCCTCTATGGCACCGGGCAAGATAATCGGGCCTTCGCTCTGGATGCACGGACCGGGCGCGCGATCTGGCGTTATCAGCGTCACCTGCCTGATAAGATTCAAGCCTGTTGCGGGATGGTAAACCGCGGATTTGCGGCTCGGGGCGATAGGCTTTTTATGGCCACGCTCGATGCGCACGTCGTCGCGCTCGACATGAAAACCGGCAATGTCATATGGGACGTGGAGGCGGCCGATTACCGGCAGGCTCACGTATTCACCGTTGCGCCGCTCCTGGTGAAGGACAAGGTCATTGTGGGAGTAGCAGGTGGCGAATATGGCGTGCGCGGCTTCATTGATGCCTATGACACGGAGACCGGCAAGCGCTTGTGGCGATTCTACACCGTGCCTGGGCCTGGGGAACCGGGCCATGAAAGCTGGGCGGGCGAGTCGTGGAAAACCGGCGGCGCACCGGCGTGGATCACGGGTTCTTACGATCCCGACTTGAATCTAATCTACTGGCCGACAGGCAACCCATCGCCAAGTAACTACGGCGGCGAGCGCTCGGGCGATAACCTGTACAGTAACAGCATGCTGGCGCTCGATGCCGATACGGGGAAGTTGACGTGGCACTTTCAATTCACTCCGCACGATTTGCACGACTACGACGCCACGCAGATTCCCGTGTTGCTGGATGCGATGTGGCAAGGCCGTCAGCGAAAACTCTTGTTGCACGCAAATCGGAACGGGTTCCTGTATGTGCTGGACCGGACGAACGGCGCTTTTCTTTCCGCAACGCAATTTGCGCACGTTACCTGGGCGAAGGAGATCGGACGCGACGGGCGGCCCGTAGTGACGGCGGAAAGTATGCCAACACTGGCGGGTACACGAACCTGTCCTGGCGCGTTAGGAGCTACGAACTGGTTTTCTCCCTCGTACAGTCCGCAGACGCGTTTGCTCTACGTGGCGTCGTCGGAGGAGTGTGACCTATTCACGGCGGCCCCGCAGAAGTATCATGAGGGTCACGATTTTCTGGGGAGCATTTACGTTCCGGCGAGCGGTGAAAGGGCGTGGGGAGCGCTCCGTGCGCTCGATCCTCTGACCGGGAAAAGAGTGTGGGAGTTCAAGTATTCGTCACCGCCGTGGGGAGGAGTGCTTTCGACGGCTGGGAAGGTGGTTTTCGCTGGAGATGCCGAGGGTAATTTCATCGCGCTGGATGCGCTTACCGGGAAGGATCTTTGGCACTTGCAGTTAGGCGCAGCAGTTTATTCCTCACCAATGACTTACTCGCTCGATGGCCGCCAATACGTCGTAATTCCCGCGGGAGCGGCGCTATTTGCGTTCGCGTTGCCGAAGGAGTAAGTCGCGATCGACTTAGACGGTTTAGTTAGTCGACTTCAGAAAGCCTGGATGTGGCGGCTTACCATCGTCGAAAACGACATACTCCGCAGGGTTCCATTTTTCATTTCCCATCGCGAGTTTGACGGTGTGAAGCGCGTCATTTCCGGCGATGATCAATATCATGTGCGAGGCATCGACGGGGTTCCGGGCTGAGAGTATCAAGGCCTGGCGCTCAGAAGCGTGTGCCGTACCCTCGATATGAAAGTCGGCAGCTTCGTACTCGAGACCAACACGCTGCGCGAAAACCGCTAGTGCCGAGTTCGCCTCCGGCCGGCCGATGAAAATGACATCTCTTCCGCGGAGATCTTCTTCCGAGACTTCAAAGTCCTTGCGAATCGGCACCAAGCTTTCGTGCATATCCAGAAACTGCGTCTGCAATTGCTCGGCGGCGTAACGATTGGCGCCGGCCTCACGAACAGTTCCGTAAACAATCATCGCCGAAGGTAGGCGGCGGGCAATATCAGTAACTAGATACGCTGGGCCATCACCGGGAGCGGGCACGTCAAACCAAACACCGGCTTTTTCCAGAAAGGACTGGGCGGTCACGGTCTTGGTCGTGTTTTCAGCGAAGTAATCGCTCATGAGCTTAAAGAACCGGTCATCGCCGAGCCGCCGGCGCAGCGAGTCCAGAAAAAGCAGGCCTTTCTTCTCTTCGATGCGAAAACGGCTTGCAGGATCGTCCGGCGCGAGTTTTAGCCCGCGGAACTGGGCGCGCTGTGCGTTCAAGGCTAAGTCGAGATCCTTCGACTCCAACAGTCGATGATAAGCGGCGGAACCGGCGGCAAACCACACGTCCGATTCGGATGCGGGCAGAATCCAGCCTTTCCACACCTGGTCCGAGTAGGATGGGTGCTTTTCATCCGCCTTGGCCTCCGCCTTTGCCGATGCCGCGGCTACGAGTCGAGCTTTCTCGTTCTCCTGAATGGAGGCTCGCAAGCTTTCAGACGGCTCCCCGGCGAACATACGGTAGCCCGATGGATAGAGACCGTCATTCTTCGCGTAGTTCTTTTTTTCCCAAGCGGCAGGCGCCCACTCGCGCTGGTTGGGCTTGCCGATGGCAGCCCAGACCATCAGGTTTTTGGCCATATCCGCGGTCGCGATCTTAGCGTCCATGGTGCTCGAGCTTACGAGCGGCGCGGTTCGGAAAGCTACGAATCCGAATTGCTCGTCAATCTGGCCGCGATATTTGCGGTAAAGATCCTGCCAGGCCAGATCGCGAATTCCCGGAACGTACGGAATGTACTCAGGCGGGCTTTGCGGATCGGGAAGATATTCCAGACGAACGGTCAGATCTTTCTCGTTGTTGCATCCCCAGTAAAAGCCGGCAGTTTCGCCGAACCATTCGTTCTTGGAACTGCGCCAAAGCTTGGTGTGGTAAGTCCCCAGCTCATACATGGCGATCTCATTGGTTTTCGCGTCGCCGATGAGCCACTCATTGGTGTACAAGCCGTTATTCTTGTTACCCAGCCGGTCGACGACCTTGTCTATGTCGTCTCCATACTGGATGGCCAAACGCGCCCGAAAGGCAACAGGAGTACCTTGAAAATTGAAGGGCGTCTGACGGATCGTAGTTTCGGTAAGTACGACCCCGGCATCATTCTGGTACCAATCCGTGCCGCTCTCGATTCCGCCTGGATAACTTTGCATCATCACACGACGGCCCTCGGTGGGCTTGATGTCCAACATCACGTTCGTTTGCTCGGCGAGGGTCAAGGGCCACCACGTGACATGACCGATCACCATCTTGCCATCACGGGTAGCGGATCCGGTCGCGGCAAACGCGCTGCAGTGCTCCCCCAAGGAAGCGTCACGCTTGCGATCGAAATACGGCGGGGCCTCGAAATGCAGGCCTTCCAGGCCGGTAGGCGTGACGGGAATGGCAGCCTGCAACTCATCCATCTCGACGGTGACGTTAGCTACTACGATGTCCACCAGATCGATGCGACGTCCCAACCATTTCGCACCGGCATCCGAGGCACCGTCGGCGATGCCGAGCATTTCTTCGAGAATCTCGCGGTCGAAACCGCGGAGAAACAGAGCGCCGGCGGTTGTTCGGAGCTGGTTCCAGCCGGAGGCGTCGGATTTGTGGCCCAGATCGGCAGCGCACCTTTCCAAGTATTCGGGGATTTCACGAGCCATCAAATGACCATGCTGATATCCGCGCTCGTACGGCTTTCCTTCGATGTGCAGATAGGTCCAGCCGGCATCGGGATAGCGGTACGCCGGACCAAAGGTCTGCACCGCGTCACGTGAGGGCCACTCACCATCAGAGGAAATCTCGTCGAGACTGGCGCCAGAGAACCAAGCTTTGCCTTTGAACGCGCCACCGTTGCCGACCGTGAACAAAATGCTGTCTTCGCTGCGCGTCGCGACGAAACGCAGACTGATATGGGTCCAGGGCCGTGCGCCACTCAAGGCTGCGGAACGGACGTCAAAAGGCATCGACGCCATCGTGATGGCCGCGCCGGACGCGATCGGTGACCGATCGAGATCACGCACCTCGACGCCTTCGGTGCGAACCCAAGCATCCAGTTGGTAGCGCTTTCCGATTTTGAGAGTAACTGGCGCGAGACGAACGCAGGCATCTCCGGAGTTCCCGGGCTCGAGGCGAAGTGATTTGGTTCCTTCATGCAGGACCGACGTGTCAGAGACCGCGGCGCCGCGAATAACTGCCCAGTTAGGCTGTTCGAAGGAGGAGCGGAACAGCGGCGTGGCCGCCTGCACGGAGGCCGCTACAAGCAGACAGCACAGTAACTTGGTCATAGGGCCATGCTAAACAAAACCATTCCCGGTGGCAATGGAATTCTTTAGAAAAGAAGCGAATTTAGTCGCGTGAGCCGTGTCATACGCGATACACTGTGCACCCATGAACATGACATCGATTTTACCGCGGGGCCTCTGCTTACTTGCTCCGGTTGCGCTCTATGCCGCCACTACTGCGACCGACCCCAACCGCGCGTTCAAACGCATGGAAGTGCAGATCGCCATGCGCGATGGCGTAAAGCTGTACACGGATATTTACATTCCGAAGAAGTCGCGTGGGCCGCTTCCCTTCCTGATGACGCGCACGCCTTATGGTGCGACCGATGAGAAGGGGTTTAACCCGCTTTTGCCAAGTAGTTACAAAGACTTCGTCGAGGAGGGCTATATCTTCGTTTTTCAGGATATCCGGGGCCGGTATAAGTCGGAAGGGCAGTTCGTGATGTTTCGTCCCCCACGGGCCAAAGGTGATCCCAAGGCAATCGACGAGAGTACGGACACTTATGACACGATTTCATGGCTTATCGAACACATTCCAAATAACAACGGACGCGTGGGGGTCCTCGGAATTTCCTATGGCGGATGGCTGACGGTGATGGCCATGCTCGATCCGCACCCGGCGCTGAAAGCGGTTTCCGAACAAGCCTCACCCGCTGATCAGTTCCTGGGCGACGATTTCCATCATAACGGCGCATTTAGACTAAGTTACGGCGTGGAGTATTCGGCCATGATGGAAACCGGGACTACGAATTTCCACTTTCAATTTGATAAGCACGACACCTTCGAATGGTACGCCGCACTAGGAGGCCTCTCTAACTTCAACAAGAACTACGGACACGGGAAGTTACCAACGTGGAACGATTTCGTGGCGCATCCGAATTATGACGAGTTCTGGCAGAAGCAGGCGGTATGGCCGTACCTGGACACGCCTAAGGTGCCGAACCTGAATGTGGCGGGGTGGTGGGACCAGGAGGATTTCTATGGTCCGATGAAGATCTACGAGACTCTCGAAAAGAACGATAGCAATCACATGAACTATGTGATTGCAGGACCCTGGAACCACGGGGGCTGGTCGCGCGGGACCGGGCGTAAGCTGGGCGAAATCGATTTCGAGAGCGATACAGCCGAGCACTTCCGCGCCAAGCTGCAGGCATCATGGTTTGCGTACTGGCTGAAAGACAAGGGTCCGCTCAAACAGCCGGAAGCGCTGACATTTCAGACGGGATCAAACCGCTGGGAATCCTACGACGAATGGCCGCCCCGCAGCCGGACGACCGACCGGCCGCTCTATCTCCGGGGTTCAGGCGCGGCCTCGTTTGACAAGCCCGCTGGTGAAAACGATTTCGACAGTTACGTTTCCGATCCGGCTCACCCGGTGCCTTACCGGCATCGGCCAATCAGCCCGACGTATCCAGACGGGGGCTGGCCAACGTGGCTGGTGGAGGATCAGCGGTTCGTCCATATGCGCCCGGATGTGTTGAGTTGGGAGACCGATCCTCTGGGGCAGGACCTCGCGGTTGCGGGTGACATTGTTACGCACCTGTTCGCTTCCACCTCGGGGACGGATGCCGATTGGATTGTGAAGCTGATTGATGTCTATCCGGAAGATTATGCGAAAGATCCGAAGATGGGTGGCTACCAGCTCATGATCGCTGACGAAGTTTTTCGGGCGCGCTTCCGCGAGAGCTTCACACATCCCAAAGCCGTGGTTCCCGGTGAAGTTACGGAATATGCGATCGACCTCCACACGAACAACCATGCCTTCTTGAGGGGGCATCGCATCATGGTGCAAGTGCAGAGCACGTGGTTTCCGGTGATCGACCGGAACCCGCAAACTTTTGTGGATAACATCTACACGGCAACGGAAGCCGATTACAAGCCGGCCACCCAGCGCGTTTACCGCTCGGCGCGATTTGCTTCACACGTATCGCTGCCGGTTCTAACACGATAGTTACTGCACGCGGGAGGCCAAGCTCTTAACTTGGGCGATCCGCCTTCGCAGTTCAAGACTATCCGGTCGCAGGTCCGCTGCTTGCGCTAAGTAAGCCAAACCGGCCGAGTAATCCTCGTTATCGACGGATTGATTACCGAGAATCACGGAGGTTCGAAACAAGAGTTCGGCAGTGTCGCGATCATCAGGCCTGAGTTGATGGGCGAAATGGAGGACGCGCCAAGCCGCGGGATCGTCCTTCAGCGAATAAAGTGTGGCACCTAAGAGCGCATTGGAGCCAAAGAAATCGGGCCGCAAGGCTATCGCCTTTTCGAGCGGCGCGCGAGCCTCGGCGAATCGCCGCAAGCGGAAGTAAGTGACGCCAAGGTTGTGGTAGACCTCAAAGGATTCCGGATCCAACTCGGCGGCGCGCTGCAGCGGCCCAAGGGCGTCTTCGTACTTTCCATTTTGGCCGTATAACATGCCGAGCGTGGTCAACTTATCCGGATCGCTGGAATCGAAGAGCCGGTTACAGGTTTCTCGCGCGTCGGAATCGGTTCCCGCTTGGAGGGCTTGCACGCACGCAACCGACTGCCGCGCGCTCTCGTTGTAGTGTTCACGCATGGCGGTAGACTGCGTATACTCCTGCTCGGCTTCCGCGTGCAAACCTTTTTGCTGCAAAACTCGGGCCAGCCGGTAATGAGCGCGGAAGTCGTGAGGATCCAATTGCGCCGCCTCTCTTAGCCACTTGATCGCGTCGTCCAGATCGCCGTGGGACAGGTAAGCCGAGCCCAGGTAGAAAGCGGCATCGCGAAAGGGCGGATGAGCCATCAGAGGAAGTAGGCGGCGGATGGCATCGGCGGCATGTCCGTCCAGCAGATCGAGGCGCGCCAGATAGTAAGCAATGCTCGGGTCGTTACCGGCCGTCGTGCGCAGGCGCTCAAACTCTATCCGCGACTGGCTTGGTTCGCCCAGGGCGAGCAGGCAAACCGCCAGCTGGTAGCGCGCGTCGACCGCTCCCGGATCGAGCGCCAACGCCGCGCGGAACTCCTGGGCAGCCTCGCCATAGCGGTCGTTCTGGACGAGATCATAGCCTTTACCAACATGGGCCTTGGCGGACGGCGTGGCGTCATTCTGAGCGGACAGGAGTCCGACGCCAACGGCCATCAGCATACCTAACACAAACGCTCGCATGCGGTGCCGATATTGTAACTCGGAGGTTTCGGGCGGTCAGTGCACGGTCAAGGGCTGGCGATAAAAACCTTTGATCGGTCGTATCAAGAAAAACCACCACGCATGCCTATTGACAAAAACACGATTCCCGATATGATGCCGTGTATCTCATATAGCGGTCTATTTTAACGGGAATAGGACCACGCCAGTCCTCAAAGTTTGCTTACGGCACTGAGCATCTGCGTATAGCAGTTTAACTTTCAAGCGCGTCGGGGACGCGCGGGGGGATTAATGCGTCTAAAGGGTGTTGCAGCTTTAGTGATTGCAGGGGTATGGTGTACGGCGAAGCTGGCACAAGCGCAGCTTAACACCGCCATCATCGAAGGCGTGGTTAGTGACCCGCAAGGCGCAGTTGTCTCGGGTGCCGACGTTGCTGTCACTGACGTCGACACTAACGTCACCGTCTCTACCAAAACCAACACCACTGGTTACTACCGCTTTGTCGACCTGACGCCTGGAAAGTACAGGCTTCACGTGTCGGCTTCCGGTTTTAGCGCCACCGATATCAAGGACATCGACATACCAGCGGGCCAAGTCGTTAAGTTAGACGCGCAATTGAAGATTGGGTCGACACAGGAAGTCGTCGAGGTAATGGCGGAAGCTCCGCTGCTCGAAACCGCGGCCTCGAACTTTTCACATACCGTCGACAACCGCATGATTCAAGAAGTACCCATGCAGGGCCGCGATCTGCAGCAGTTAGTCTATCTGTTGCCCGGAGTATCCAATGCGGCAGGCCCTCCAGGAAGCAATTTTGGGTTCAACAGCCAGTTCGGTTCCTTTCCTGACCCGACATATGTGCAAGGCTCAGACGTGTCCGTGAACGGCGGACAGGCCGGTGCGAACGCCTGGTACCTGGACGGTAATCTGAATCTATCCGGTGTCTCGGAGAACGTGGCCGTAAATCCGTCTCCCGATTCCGTTTCGGAGTTTCAAGGCATCACCAACGCGTTTGCCGCGGAATACGGCCGGTCTGGCGGCGGCGTTTTCAACGTCGTGTTGAAGTCCGGCGGCAATTCTCCACACGGAAATATCTACGAATTCCTGCGCAACAGCGCTACGAACGCGCGCAATCCGTTCACATCCATTGACGCCAACGGCAACCTGATTCCCGACCGCGTACTGCACTTCAATAACTTCGGCGGCACCTTTGGCGGACCCGTATATCTACCGAAGATCTACAACGGCAAGAACCGAACGTTCTTCTTCTTCTCGCTCGATCACCAGATCCTGCACTTGGCGGGGTCGCAGGTATTCTCGGTTCCCACGGCGCGCATGCGGCAAGGAGATTTCAGCGAAGACCCGAACATAGCGAATAACGGCCTTTGGGATCCTTACAGTACGGTCGGCCCCGACGCCAACGGTTTATTTTCACGGCAGGAGTTTCCGACAGCTCAGATTCCGAAGAGCCGCCTGGATCCGGTGGCCATGTTCTTCATGAACTCGTATCCCATGCCCAATTACAACGATCCGCTCAGCAATTGCCCAATGGGCAAAGACGGATACAAGATTTGCAACAACTACCTGGGAACGGTTGGCAGCAGCCAGAATCCGTACAACATGTCGCTTAAGTTCGACCACCAGATGAGCGATAAGAGCAAACTGTTTGCAGAATGGGTTTTCGCCCCTGGGAAGTACAACAACTACGAGCTACCCTGGACAGGCCCGACGTTCCCGGCGGGCATCATCGGTTTTGGCTCGAATGAGCCGGTTTGGTTTTTGAATCAGATTTCCGGCATCGGCAACACGTACATTTTCAGTCCGTCGTTAATCAATGAGTTTCGCGCCAGCTATAGCCGGCAGAAGTTCAGCACGCATCCCGACACCGCTGGTTATCCGAATAGCGTTACGGATCTTAGTCAAGTGCAGCAGGAACTGGCGCCTTCCAAGTTATACCTGCCGCCCTATGAGCCTGAGCCTAGCTTCTATGTCGGCCTTCCGGCGGGCGACGGGAACACTCAGTTCGGAACGCCCGATTGGCGCAACGGCATGACCATGGCCGAGGCATACACCTTCCTGGACAATGTCACGAAGATTTTGGGCAAGCACACGATAAAGACCGGGTTTATGTATCGCTTGGAACACAGCGCACGTACCATCAATCCCCCGCTCGACCTGGATTTCAACAATGGAATCACGGGCAATCCGCTCACTGGTTTGGGCGGTGATGGTTGGGCGCAGTTTGCGCTCGGAGCCGTGGGAAACAATTCCCAGCTCTCTTACACCGCATATCCGTACCTACGCGACCGTTACTGGGGATTCTTCTTACAGGACGACTTCCGCATCACCAACAGCTTTACTTTAAACATCGGGGCTCGCTACGACATCAACGGTTATTTCAAGACGCGCACTGGACCGATGTCGAACTTTTGCCTGTCTTGCCCCAACCCCCTGACCGGCCTAAATGGTGAGATGGTTTATTGGGGCGACCCGCAGTTCCCCAACGGTCACGACATGTTCCCGGCTAATAAGAACAGCATCGGTCCGCGCCTCAATTTCTCATGGACGCCCTTCAAAGATCACAAGACCGTGGTCCGTGGCGGATTTGACATTCTGTACACCAATGCCGGTAACAGCTTCAACAATGTGGGACAAGGCATTGCGTCCGGACCGCAATGGCAGGTATTCCTGAATTACAGCAATAGTTTCTATCCGAATCAGTGCGCCTCTCTAACCGGCCAATGCGTTGCATTTCCCTTGAGCGACACGACCACCGACAAAAGCTTGCTCACGCAGCCCCCGGTGCCGGCAGACCGTTTGCCGCTCGCGGCACATAGGGATCCATCTCTCGGCGCCGCGCAAATTCAGTTCTACTACCCGGCATCCCATGATCCATATGTGGCCGTGCGGAGCTTTGAGATCGAGCGCGAATTACCGTTTAACATGATGCTCGATGTCGGCTATGTCGGCTCGGACGGTAGACACCTGGCGGGCGATACCTTCCGTCAGTTCAGTTATGTGCATACGGCGGACAAGCTTCAATACAAAACGGGGATCTACGCTACCGTGCCGATTACGGACTACTATTCGGGTGCGACGGCAGCCGAATTGGAGAAAGTCTACGGTACAACGACGTTGCCGCGCAGCATTCTGCTATCGGATTACCCGTTCTTTAACAGCTTAATCACGCAAACACTGTTTGACGGAGCCAGCGATTACAACGGTCTGAACATCAAGGTGCAGAAGCGCTACTCGCACGGGCTAAACTTCCTGGCCGCATACACGTATTCAAAGAAGATCAATAATGCCGCGGTGGCGCAACTCGCATCGCAGTTGCTTGACCCGATCCATACCTCACGCCCGGGCCTTGTGGGAGGCCGCGTCGGTGCCGTGAGTACTGGATCCATCAACGGATCCGGCGGCACCGGAACCCTTGGCGCGTTTTATCAGAATCCGGATAACGAAGCGGAAGACCGCTCGGTCGCCCAAGACGACATCACGCATATGTTCAACATGGCAGCGAGTTATGAGCTGCCGGTCGGCAGGGGGCAGGCTCTGTTGCGCAACGCAAACACTCTCGTGAACGGGGCGCTGGGCGGATGGCGCCTCACGGGTAACTTCACGGCGCAAAGCGGCGTTCCGCTCTATGTCAGCGGCCCGTGCAATGCGGTTACTTGCCGTCCCGACCTCGTGGGCGATCCGGCACTCAGCCACAGCCGTCCCAAGACGGCACTGGAGGCTGACTGGATCAATGCCGCCGCATTTGAACCGGCATACGGGAGCGATCAAAGCTTCTGGGCTAAACCGAACCCCTCCGATCCGCGATGGTGGCAGTTTGGCACGTCGGGGGCATTCCTTCCGGGGCTGCGCGCACCGGGCTTCTGGAACATCGATACCTCGTTAGTCAAGGAATTTCATCTCAGCGATCAGCGGTATTTCCAGTTCCGTTGGGAGTTGTTCAACTCGCTGAATCACCAGAATCTCGGCCTGCCGAACACGAGTTTCTGCCTGCCGCCGGGCCCTGACGGAGAAACCGACGCAGTGCACCAAGCCGGTTGCAGCTTCGGCCGCATTACCAACATCCAGACCGACCCACGTGCGATGCAGTTTGCGCTCAAGTTTTACTGGTAAATTGCGCCGAAATTGACATCCGCTGCACGTGCATCTATCCTCATGCTCAAGTCGTGAGGAACGCGCTCTGCATTACACTGCTGTTCTGTGGGCCGGGTCCGTTGGCCTCGTCGCAAACGGTCGACCGCCAGCCGGCTCCGGTCGCGGCTCAGCAGCCTGGTACCGAGCTTCTGGCCCGTCCGCATGTAGACCTGGAAGTTCTGCTGGAAGCAGGTGCCAAACTCGCAGAGCAGGAACTCTTTGAGCCCGCGCGCTCGATTTTCATTCGCGGCGTGCACGATTATCCCGGAAGTTTCGAAGCGCGATACAACCTTGCGTTGGCGGATTTTGCGCTGCACAGACTGGGCGAAGCCCAGACGGCCCTAAATGGCGCGGAGCAACTACCCGCAGACCAACAGCTGGCTCGCGAATATGTCAGAGGCAAAATCTATGACGCGCTGGGCGAGAAAGAAGCGGCGGAGCGGTGCTTGACCACGGCTTTCCGCGGAGAACCTCAGCGAGAGAACTACGCGCTAGATCTCGGCCTGTACTACCTTCGGCAGCGGTCGTACGCGAGCGCGATTGCCACTTTCCAGACGGCCGCGAAGTACCATGCCGATTCCATTTTTGTAGGTCTCGGCCTTGGACTTGCGCAGGCTCTGGGAGACGATCCGCCGCGCGCGATTGCAACCTGCCGGAAGATACTTGACGCGGACCCGAACTTCACCCCGGCGCGGCTCTTGCTGGCCTCCGTGTTGTACATGAGCGGGGAGAATGAGCTGTGCGCCCGGGAAACCGCTGGTGCCATCAAGCGTCCCGGCGCGCATCCGTATCTCTATTATCTGCATGCGGCTTCCCTGATCAAGACGAACTCGAAAGACTACGCCGTCATGTTGCGGGACCTCGACGTTGCCAGCCGGTCCATACCCGGCTGCGCGTTTTGCTATTTTACGCAGAGCAAGGTGCATCAGGAACTCGGCGATGAGTCCGCCGCGATCGCGGACCTAGAGGTATTGGTCGGCCATGTGGATCCGGAATTCTCGCAGGGATGGTACCGGCTGGCGAGTCTCTACCAGCACGCCGGCCGGGCGGATGACGCATCACGCGCGCTCGCCAAGTTCCGGGCTATTCGAACGGCACAGACAGACCGCGAGTCGGAATATCTGCGCAAGATATTGTTGGACGCCCTAAAATAACGGACCCGATCACGCACCGATGAAGTCCCCAATACAATGACGTTCGGAGAAAACATGTCCGATTCACGAAGAAATTTCCTGAGTCGTGCCTCCGCGGCTCTCGTTACCGCTACGGTGGCGTGTCGCAAATCCCCACCGGAAGCGGAAGCTCCTCCATCCGGAACGCCGCCGGCCTTTGGCACGGCGCCCGATGTGGGCCCCCCGGTTTCGCCATCCACCTTCGCCGAAGCGGAAAAGCTCGCGCAGTTCGAACTGAGCGTCCCGGAGCGCGAGATGGCGGCGGGCAACTGGCGTAAGACTATGGCACCGCTCTACGAGCGGCGTACAGGGCCGCGCAAGTTTCCTCCGCCAGCGGCTGTCGCACCCGCGTCGGGCTGGAATCCCTTACTGCCCGGCCAGGCAGCGGGCCCCGAACGCGATCGCTTCGTCCGGTCCGCGACCATGCCGGACCCGCTTCCCTCCAACGACCAGGACATTGCCTACGCATCGGTTGCCCGCCTTTCACGCTGGATCGAAACGCGACGTCTCACCTCTGAGCGGCTCACACGCATTTATCTGGATCGTCTGGAGCGCGCCGATCCCAAACTGCGTTGTGTGATTACACTAACGCGCGATCTGGCTCTATCACAGGCACAACAGGCGGACCGCGAGATCTCCGCCGGACATTACCGCGGCCCGCTTCACGGCATCCCGTGGGGCGCGAAAGACCTGCTGGACACAGCGGGCATCCGCACGACTTATGGCGCCGAGCCGTATCGCAACCGCGTGCCGGCGCAGGACGCCGTGGTAGTGAAGCGGCTCCACGATGCCGGGGCCGTTCTTCTCGCGAAGTTGAGCCTTGGCGCGTTGGCACTCAATGACATCTGGTTCGGCGGCCAGACCATGAACCCCTGGCTCCTGGAAGAGGGAGCTTCGGGGTCGAGCGCGGGCCCCGGCGCCGCAACCGCTGCAGGATTGGTCGGATTCTCCATCGGCAGTGAGACCGAGGGCAGTATCGTCAGTCCCTCCATGCGTTGCGGCGTTACCGGATTGCGCCCCACCTACGGACGCGTGCCGCGCACCGGCGCTATGACTTTATGCTGGTCGCTCGACAAACTCGGCCCCATGACGCGCAGTGTTGAGGACACGCTTCTTGTGTTGGACGCGATATCCGGCCCGGATCCAGGCGATGTCGCCAGCGTCCCCAGCCGGCTTGACTTCGACGCCACCGCCGGCGTCGCGGGTCTACGCGTCGGCTACATTCCGGGCTGGATGAAAGAAAGTCCAGCTACCGATGTCGACCGCGTCGCTCTCGAAACCGTTCGCAAACTCGGCATGGTTCCCACCGAGGCATCCCTGCCCGACTGGCCCTATGACTCGCTGAGCCTGATTCTGTTCGCGGAAGCTGCCGCCGCGTTCGAAGACCTTACTCTCGCGGGCGGGCTGAAGGAATTGAAGGCGCAAGTTCCCGATGCTTGGCCTAACCTCTTCCGTCAAACTCGTTTTCTTTCGGCCGTGGACTTCGTCCAGACCGACCGATTTCGTCGCAGCGTCGCGCAGGAAATGGCACGCATCTTTTCGCAGGTGGACGTTCTGCTAGTCCCGTCGCTGCGTGACGAGATGCTCACGATCACCAATTTCACGGGGCATCCGTCGCTCACGCTGCGCGCTGGATTCGTGGAAGTCTCGGAAGCTCGAAGTGATTGGGCGCCCGACCCGAAGCATCCGCTCCCCAAATTTTCACCTCCCCACCGCGTGCCACATGGCATTACGCTCATTGGACGTCTTTTCGATGAAGGCACGCTGGGACGCGCCGGCCTCGCCCTTGAACGCGCCCTGAATGTCGCCAATGATCGCCCACCTGGGTTCTGAGGTTATGTGCGAATCCGGTAGCCACCAAGAAAACACGGCAAGCTTCCGTCCGATCGTATGTTAGCATCGGGGCTTGTCCGCGAAGTCTCCGAGCAATCCTGAGTGCCGCGAAGTGCTGCCCGGCATATTTGCCGCGGCTCTACCGCTGCCGTTCGAGCTCGGTTCGATCAACGTGTACCTGGTGCAACTCACCGAGGGTTATCTTCTGGTCGACTGTGGCATGGATACGGACGCGTGCTTCGAGGCCCTTTGGCTGGCGGTCGCCGAGTGGGGAATTGCGTGGCACGACATCCGCCAGATACTTCTCACTCACGTTCATCCAGACCACATGGGCCTGGCACCGCGGCTCCTGAAGTTGACGGGAGCCAAGCTTCTGCTGCATGCGCACGACGCCGAATATCTGAATGTGCTCGCCCAGGCGGAACAGTATCGGGAATGGGCCGGGAGTGTGCTCCAGCGAAGTGGAGTGCGGGCGGATCTTATCGCGGAGATCGATTCCGGAGCGCAAGAGATTCACAAGAATTTTCAGCGCCTTGAGCCGGACGTCATATTGCGCGGCGGTGAAAAGATCTTCGCCGCTTCAGGAGAAATCGAGGTCCTTTGGACGCCCGGGCATTCACCGGGTCACGTCTGCCTGTACGGCCGGAACCGGCGCATCCTGTTCTCTGGCGATCAAATGCTCGAGCTCATTTCACCCAACATTGGCTGGCATCCCGAGCGCGACCCGCTGGCCGAGTATCTCAATTCCCTGCAGGAACTCGCGCGTCTCGAAATCGACGTGATCCTGCCGTCGCATGGCGCGCCATTCTCGGGGCATCGGGAATGGATTCGGCGGACCGTCGAACATCACGAGCTACGCTGCGCGCGCATTCTGGGTCTGCTAAAGGGAGCGCCGCAGACGGCTGCCGTACTTGTGAATCAATTGTGGGACCGACCTCTCGCACCATTCCACTACCGGTTTGCCGTTTTCGAAGTATTGGCGCATTTGGAATTCCTGGAACGGCAAGAGAAGGTTACTCGACACGAATCGGACGGCGTGGAATCCTGGCTGCCTGCCTATTAGCTACCTTTGGCTTCGATTGGAGCACCGTCGGGAATTCGAAACTGTGCGAGCACCATCGCCATAGCTTCCTCAGCAGACTGGATCTTCGCTTCGAGCTGCGCATCTTCCACCGAAGCGAGGATGCGCGCAAACGCCGGGCCCGGCTGATATCCCGCCGTGATCAATTGGTCTCCGGTGATTAGCGGTAGTGGTTTGAGTTCCTCTTGCGGCAATTCCTCCATCTTCTGTTGCAGGAGGTGGTAATTGTCCAAGTGACCGTGGCTGGAAACGCAGTCCAGACGGTGCAATTCGAGATGTTCCGGGAAGTTTTCAAGACGCAGAAAGCGCTTGAGCGTGCTCACTTTCATTCGTGGTGCGTCTTTGAAGCGCATATGATTCGCGACTAACGCCGTGATTTGCCGGATCTGATCGTTGGAGAATCGCAACCGGTTCAGTATCCCGGTCGCCATCTCCACACCCTTCTCCACGTGGCCATCAAAACGGATGCGCTCAGCGAGGCGAAAGGTCGGCGGCTTACCAACGTCATGCAATAGTGCCCCAAGCGCGAGCGTCAGGGTCGGATTCCGCAGATTCTCCAAAACCATGAGCGTGTGAATCCAGACATCACCTTCTGGATGGAATTCGGGCGGTTGCGTGACGCCTTTCATCGCGGCAACCTCGGGCAGGATTTCGGAAAGCAGACTTGCTTCATCGAGCAGTTCGAAACCACGGCGTGCGCCGCCATCGGTGAGGATGCGAGCCAGTTCATCGCGCACGCGTTCCGCGGAAACGGTGCGGATCAGCGCGCGAAGCCGGCGGATGGCATCGAAAGTTGCGGGGTCGATGCAGTAGCTGAGCCGAGCCGCGAAGCGAACTGCGCGCAACATACGCAAATGATCCTCGCGGAAGCGGGCCTCAGGATTGCCGATGGCACGAACGATGTGATCGCGCAGGTCATCGCGTCCCCCGACGAAATCCAATACTTCATTACGGTCCGGATCGAGTAGCAGGGCATTGATGGTGAAGTCCCGTCGCAACACGTCCCGGCGCGGGTCGGTTTCGAAATCCACGCCCGCCGGATGACGCCCGTCCACATAGGCGTGATCGCTGCGGAACGTGGCCACCTCCACTTGTGCATCCAACCCTCGCACCAGGACAACGCCGAAGTGTGCTCCGACCAATCCCGAATCCGGGAATAGCGCGGTAATTTCGTCGGGCCGGGCGTCGGTCGCGATGTCATAGTCTTTCGGCTGCCCGCCGAGCAAAAGGTCGCGCACACAACCACCCACAAAATAGGCCTGGTATCCACTCGACTTGAGTTTGCCCACGACATGGCGCGCCAATTCGAGAGGTTCCATGCTGTTTCGCTCAGGCGATCGTATAGAATAGCCTAGTTCCCTTAATGAAGCTTACACGGATTGCGCTCATCGTATACTGCGTTTCTGGCCTGGGAGGGCAGACGGGCCAAGATCTCGCCGACGGGAAAGCCACGTTCCGGAGCAACTGTGCTTTCTGCCACGGCCTGGTTGGCGGTGGCGGACGCGGCCCGGCACTCAATCTGGGTCGATTTCTTCACGGCTCAACGGACGAGGACATCAAGAACGTGGTCACTCGAGGCGTACCGGGTACCACCATGCCGTCGTTTGAGTTGGAGAAAGATGAGTTAGCACACCTGATAACCTACGTGCGCAGCCTCTCGGGGTCCGGGCCGGCGCACGATACGGCGCGGGTTTCGGGTGACTCAGAAAGCGGCCGCAAGGTTTATGAACGCAGCGGTTGCCCCGGGTGCCACAGGATCGGAAGCGAGGGTAGTGTTTTCGGACCCGATCTGACACGCATCGGGGCCGGGCGTTCCGCGGAGTACGTTCGGGAATCGATCATAAATCCGTCAGCGGACATATCGGAAGACTACGTGGGAGTCACCGTGGTTACTCGAAGTGGAAAGCGCATAACTGGTGTGCGGATCAATGAGGACACTTTTACAGTACAGCTGAGAGATACATCGCAGACTTTCCAAATGTTTCAGAAAGATGAAGTACAGCAAGTGATCCCCGAAACGAAATCGCTGATGCCGGCATATGGCTCGCTCCCTCAAAAAGACTTACAAAACCTACTCGCGTATCTAGACACACTTCGAGGCGTTCTCAATGCCGGAGCCGGCGTAAAGAAGGAAAAGGGAATCCGATGAGACGCGCGGCATGTTATTGGCTAGCCTTTGCTTCTCTTCTGCCAGCGCAGAGTGTGACATACGACAGACTGGTTCACGCGTTGAGTGAGCAGCAGAACTGGCTGACTTACTGGGGCGACTATACCGCCGTTCGCTACCGCGATCTGAAACAGATCAACATCTCGAACGTAAAAGATCTGCGCGTCGATTGGATCTACCAGACGGGACAGTCGGGCTCGTTTGAAGCCGTGCCTTTGGTGGTAGATGGCGTCATGTATTTAACCGGCCCCAATGGTTACGCATATGCGCTGGACGCGCGTAGCGGCCGCCAGTTGTGGCTTTACAAGCACGCGTTTCCGCCGGGGAGGAAGGCGGATGGCGTGAATCGCGGACTTGCAATTCTGGGCGACCGACTCTTCATGGTGACACCGGACGCGAATGTTGTCTCGCTCGACGCGCGTACCGGCCGCCTCGTCTGGCAGACAGAGATGGCGCCGTACAACAACGGCCAGTATACGGCTACCCTCGCGCCTGTTGTGGTCAAGGATAAAGTCATCGTTGGCATATCCGGAGCGGAGTTCGGCATTCGAGGATTCATCGATGCATATGACGCTGCGACCGGCAAGCGCGTTTGGCGTTTTTGGACCGTTCCGCAGAAAGGCGAGCCCGGCGGCGATACCTGGCTGGGCGATTCCTGGACTCGCGGCGGCGGATCCACCTGGATGACCGGTACTTACGATCCGCAGTTGAACACGCTCTATTGGGGCGTCGGAAACCCGGGGCCGGATTTGGACGGCAAAGTTCGGAAGGGGGATAACCTATATACCTGTTCACTCGTGGCGCTGGATCCGGATAACGGCAAACTGAAGTGGCACTTTCAATTCACTCCGCATGACACGCACGATTGGGACGCCGCTGAAACTCCAATGCTGCTCGACTTAAGATGGAAGGGGCGTGACCGCAAGCTGGTGGTCGAAGCTAATCGCAACGCTTTTTTCTATGTACTCGATCGCGAGACAGGTGAATTTCTCATGGGTAAACCGTTCGCGCGCCAGAACTGGGCGACCGAGTTAGACGCGAAGGGTCGGCCGATGCTGATGCCCAACCAGGAGCCGTCGCCCGAAGGTACCCGCTTGTGCCCAGGGCTGGCGGGCGGAACAAATTTTATGGCGCCTTCTTATAATCCTGAAACACGGCTATTTTATTTCACGGTACGTGAGCAGTGCGATGTTTATTATACGAATCCACCGGTATATATTCAGGGGCGCCCTTATTGGGGTAGTGTATCTCGTGGTATAACCGAAGAACCTGAATGGGGGCTTCTCAAGGCGCTCGATCCACTTACTGGCGAAAGTAAGTGGGATTTTCGATACTTCCATGCGCCGTGGGCCGGAACATTGTCTACTGCCGGTGGTCTGGTATTCGCAGGCGACCAGGATGGGTACGTGATGGCATTTGACGCCCGGACGGGAAAGAACCTCTGGCGTCTGAATACCGGCAACCCTATCGTCAATTCACCCATGACTTATGTGGTGAACGGGCGCCAGTATGTCACCATGCCGTCGGGATCAGCCGTGCTGACTTTTGCATTACCAGAGTAAGCATGAGTGACAAGCTACTCTTTTCCGTGGCCTCCGGCATCGCGCGCATCACTCTGAATCGCCCGGACAAGAGAAATGCGCTCGACGAAGAGTTGATCGTCAGCATACGGCAGGCGCTCGCTCAATCGGCGGAAGACGCGTCTGTGCGGATCGTGACGATAACAGGCGCTGGACACGACTTTTGCGCCGGTGCAGATTTGGCTGCGTTACAGCGTATCCAAGACTCCGGGGTGAGCGACAATCTCGCTGACGCGCGCCGCCTTGCCGATCTGTTTCTGGACATGCGTCACTTTCCGCGGCCGATCGTGGCGTTGGTCCGCGGCCGCGCGCTCGCGGGAGGCTGCGGCCTCGCAACCGCGGCTGACCTCATTCTGGCGACTGAGTCCGCCCGGTTTGGTTATCCCGAAACGAAAATCGGCTTCGTGCCGGCCATGGTGATGGCAATTCTGCGGCGGTCGGTAACTGAGCATCGTGCCTTCGAGCTCCTCACAACCGGCGAAACCATCTCGGCGCGCACCGCATTCGAAATTGGGTTGATCAATCGAGTCTATGCGGACGACAGGTTCGATGCCGACGCGCAAACGTACATAACGCAGCTCGCCGCCCGCTCACCGTCCGCCCTGGCTTTAACGAAAAGCTTGCTTTACCAAGTCGATAAGATGCCGTTTGAAGCTGCGCTCAGCGCCGGCGTGCAGACTAATACTCTGTCGAGGTACACAGACGATTACCGCCGCGGCATCGAACAATTTCTGAAGAAATCGTGACGGAGCTCGCATGGACCTGAGCGATTATGCCGCCGAACCTGACCTCTCACGCGCCACCACTCTGCCCGCGCGCTGGTACGTCGATCCAGCGTTTCTGGACCTCGAGAAAGAGAAGATCTTCTGGCGAACCTGGCAGCTCGTAGGTTTCACGCATCAGGTCGCGAAACCTGGGGACTTTTTCGCATGTGAAATAGCCGGCGAACCCATCGTGGTTGTTCGCGACTTGGCAGGCACTTTACACGCGCTCAGCAATGTGTGCCGCCATCGTGCCAGCACAATCGCCAGTTTCCACGGAAACTGCACCACTTTG
>Ga0335069_10003130_pt1 | contig 25192 bp, 23 predicted proteins | sample Lox_Sample_11_FD_206714 | JGI IMG/M metagenome (GOLD analysis project Ga0335069, IMG submission 206714) | Soil microbial communities from Loxahatchee National Wildlife Refuge, Florida, United States - Lox_Sample_1.1 | ecosystem: Environmental > Terrestrial > Soil > Wetlands | place: USA... | reverse complement strand
ACCCAGTGGGCATAACGGAATTGGCGAGTATTCCGTGCGCTTCGCCCTCGATCGCGATCACGTTCGTCAACCCCACCAGGCCGGCTTTCGCCGCGGCGTAGTGGGCCTCCATCGGCTGGCCGAAGATCCCTGCGGAGGACGAGACGAACACGAACCGGCCGCCGCCGTTGTGCTTCATCACGCGATACGCGGGCTGGGACAGATAAAACCCGCCGTCGAGATGCACCCGCAACATTCGGGTCCACTCCCCGGGCGTGAGGTCCTCGAACGGCACGCTGCCGAAGATCCCCGCATTGCTGACCACCGCGTCGATCCGCCCGAACGCGCCCACGGCTGCGTCGACGATCGCCTGGCCGCCCTCGGGGCTGTCGACCGAGTCATACGAGGCGATCGCGGTCCCACCCGCGTTCGTGATCTCGTCGACCACTTCGTCGGCAACGGCCGAGTCGGCGCCCTCGCCGCGCATCGAGCCGCCGAGGTCGTTGACCACCACCGCGGCGCCCCGGCGGGCCAGATCCAGCGCGTACAGCCGCCCCAGCCCGCGACCGGCCCCCGTGACGATCGCCGCCCGGCCGGTGAAGTCGATCATGCGCACTCCTGATTGACGGCGGGTTTTACCGGACCCTACGGTGGAACAGATATTTGGTCAACAAGCGCCGCGGTTGGAAGGACGGGTGTGGCGGACGAGCGGTTGCAGGGCCTCGGCACGCTTGCCTCTGCGCTTGCGGGCCGAACGGTGGCGGTGGCCGAACTGCGGCCCGGCGAACCGTCGTGGACGGACGGCCGGACGATCTACGTCGATGTGGCCGGGCCGGGCCGCCGGGAACTCGAAGCGATCGCGGTGCAGGCATCCATGATCGCGGCCGGGGGCCTGGACCCCGGCGTGGTGAGTCACCTGATCCGACATCCCCGTCGGGCCAGGCGGTACCTGGCGATCGAGGCTCACCGCGCGCTGGTCGCCAACGGCGACGTGCTGCCGAAAGGCTTGGCATCCTTGGCCAACCGCGAGATCGCGAGCCGAAGCGACTCGTCCGCCGCTTCGCTGAGCCTCGCGAAGGGACGGCACGCGATCGACGACCCACCGCCGGAATTCGGCGTGATCCGCGCGGCGAAGATCCTGGCCGCGTGCTCCCGCGCGGCCACGCAACAAGAGGCCGACTCCCGGCATGTCCCGCGAGGCCAAGCGCAGCAACTAGAGGAGATCGACGACGGCGAGACCGACGATTCCGACGATCCGGACGTGTTCACCAGCCCGGTGGGCGGCGGAGGCTTCGTCGGCAAGTGGTTGAAGAGGCTGCTGTCTTCGGCGCGTAAGACCGGTACCGGCGGGGGACCGCCCGGCGCGGACACCCCCACGCATCGCACCAACTCGGGACTGCGCGGCTCACACGCGGTGTCGTCGCTCGCATCGACATCGGGCGAGGACGTCAACGACGGCGAAGCCGCCGGGAATGGCGTGAGGTATCCGGAATGGGATGCCGCGCGCAAGGCCTACCGGCCCGCGTGGTGCACGGTGCGGGAGCTCGAACCGGAGATCAAGTCGCACGCGACGCCTGCGATCGAAGCCGCCGTCGGCGTGCGGCGCCCATTGGCGCGACTCGGAATGGGTCTGCACCGCCGCCACCGTCAGTCGCAGGGCGATGACATCGACATCGACGCCGCTGTGGAAGCCCGCGTCGAGGTGCGGGCCGGGTCGGCCCCCGACGAAGCGGTCTACCTCGATAGCCTGCGCCGCCGCAGGGATCTGTCGGTGTTGCTCCTGCTCGACGTGTCGGGCTCGGCGGCCGAGCCCGGAACTTCTGCCCGCACGGTGCACCAGCAACAGCGTGCGGCGGTCGCGAATCTCACCGTCGCACTGCACGACCTGGGTGACCGGGTTGCGCTTTACGCCTATTACTCGCAGGGACGGCGGGCGGTCAGCATGATTCCCGTCAAGCGGTTCGACGACCACCTCGACACCCGAGTCATGCGGAGGCTGAACAGCCTGGAACCCGGCGCTTATTCGCGCCTCGGTGCGGCGATCCGCCACGGCTCGTCGGTCCTCGAAGCGCGCGGCGGCACGTCACGGCGGTTGTTGGTGGTGCTGTCCGACGGGCTCGCATACGACCACGGATACGAGCGGGCCTACGGTGCCGCGGACGCGCGCCGTGCCTTGGCCGAAGCCCGCCGCCGGGGGACGGGCTGTGTCTGCCTGACGATCGGCGCGGGCACCGACGTGCAGTCGCTTCGCCGAGTGTTCGGCGGCGCCGCGCAGGCGACGATCGCGCGCCCGGATCAACTCGCCGGTGTGATCGGCCCGCTATTCCGGTCCGCCCTGCGCTCGGCCGAGGTTCGCCGGCGAACGACGGCGCGCGCGCTTGTGGAGGTCCGCGGCCGTTGAAACAAACATCTGTTCCGGATAGGCTCCAAACACCAGGAGGGAAGCGATGGCCAATGAGCGCGGGCTTGCTCACCGGAACGGCGTGACTCCCGAGGCGGACAGCGTGCGGCCCTACTACAAGGCGATCGGCAACGAGGAGGCCATCTTCAAAGCGGCCTACCGGCAGGGCCTGGCGCTCGTGTTGAAGGGGCCGACGGGTTGCGGCAAGACCCGCTTCGTCGAGGCGATGGCCCACGAACTCGGCCGGCCGCTGATCACCGTCGCCTGCCATGACGACCTCACCACCGCGGACCTCGTCGGCCGGTACCTGTTGCGCGGCGACGAGACCGTCTGGGTGGACGGCCCGTTGACCCGGGCGGTGCGCGAGGGCGCGATCTGCTATCTGGACGAGGTGGTGGAAGCCCGGCAGGACACCACCGTGGTGCTGCATCCGCTCGCGGACCACCGGCGGCAGCTGCCCATCGAGCGTCTCGGCGTCACGCTGGACGCCGCGCCCGGCTTCGGCCTGGTGGTGTCCTACAACCCCGGGTACCAGAGCGTGCTCAAGGACCTCAAGGATTCGACGCGTCAGCGGATGGTCGCCATCGAATTCGGTTTCCCCGCAGCAGATATCGAAGAGGGGATCGTTGCGCACGAGGCGGGCGTGGACGCCGCCACCGCGGCCGAGCTGGTGCGCTTCGGTCACGCCATCCGCCGGCTGGAAACCGGCGGTCTGCGTGAGGTCGCGTCGACCCGCGTGCTGATCGCGGCGGGCCGGCTCGTCGCTGAGGGCCTGACCATGCGTGAGGCGGCCGACGCCGCGATCGCCGGGCCGCTCACCGACGACGTGACGGTAGGCCGCGCCCTGGGCGAGATGATCGAGATCTATCTGGGCGCGGCGGGCCGGTGATTGACGCTGTCATACCGGCGCGGCTAGGGTCTGAACAAATATTAGGTTTTTGACCGGGAGGTCGGATGTCCTACGAAAGCACCGCAGAACCCATCAAGGTGGGGTACCTGATGGACTTCACGCTCCCAACGGGCTTTCCCGACGAGATGAAGGCCGACTTCACGCGGTGCTTCGACCTGGTATTCGACGACGCCGCCGAGCAGGGGGTGCTGGACCGGCCGGTGCAGATGATCTACCGCGAAGTGGAGGGGCTGCCCAAGGGATCGGTCAAGTCCGTGATCGACGCCTTCGGTGAGCTCGTCGACGAGGGCTGCCTGGCGGTCTTCGGACCCCACATCACCGACAACTGCGTGCCCACCCGCGAGGCGATCGAAGAGCGGTTCAAGGTCCCGGCAATCAGCGTCACCGGCACCGACGACTGGTTGGGCGAGTGGACGTTCGCCTTCCCGCAGGGATCCATGACCGACGAGCCGATCTTCATCGCCGACCTGGTCGCCAAACGCGCGCTCACCGAGATCGGGGTCCTCGTCGAGCAGAACCTGATCGGCGAAAGCTACCTGAAGAATTTGCGAAGCGCGTGCCGGCGCAAGGGTATTCGCATCGTCGCCGAAGCGGCGATCGCGCAGACCGCGCAGGACATCAACGAGGCCGTGCGCACCCTTCACGATGCCAAGGCGGAGGCGATCGTGCACCTGGGCTTCGGCTTCGGGATCGTTTTCATCAATCCCGCTTTGCAGGCAGTGGATTGGGACCCGCCGCGATTCACGACGACGGCCTTCCAGAATGCCTGGGTGAACCCGATCATGTGGAACGCGTTCACCGGCTGGGTCGGGGTCGACCAGTACGACGAAAAGAATCGGTTCGGCCAGGATTTCCTCGACCGATACGCCGCGCAGTACGGCGGCAGGCGCCCCGAATATTGCGTGCCGGTGGTCAACCGTGACGTCGCAGCCACACTCGTGCGTGCGTTCACCGACGCCCATCCGCTCAGCCCTCGTGGAGTCAAAGAGGCCTTGGAGCGGGTCAAGATGATGCCCGCCGCCGCGGGCGCACCCGGCACCCGGGTGTCGTTCGGCAAGTGGACGCGGCGGGCCTGGATGGGCGCCGGCTATCTGGTGGCCCGAACCCTCGATGCCGACGGCGTCAACTCGCACCTGGTCGATCGCTTCGGAGAGTGAGGCCGACGAATATGAGCACTGACCAATCCATATCTCCTGTGGCGCAGGAGGAGTCGGCGCCATCGCGGCGAAGCGAAAAACGCGGCTGGGGCGGATGGGTCGCCGGCGCCGCACTGGCGGCGTTCGCGCTCTTCTTCATCGCGAACTGCCGCGTGGCCCTCGACCCGCGCGTCGCCAACCCGAACGTGCAAGGGCGGCCCCGCCCCGTCAGGTTCCTCTTCGGGCTGAACTACATCCCGTTCCTGCAGATCTCCACCGTGATCATGCTGCTCGTCCTGCTGGTGGTGTTCATCAGGGGCTGGCGGCGCAATCCGGGCAGTCCGGTGATGCTGATGTTCCTGTGCACCACGCTGATCGTGTGGCAGGACCCGATCATGAACTGGGCGCCCTTCGCGGTCTACAACCCCGATCTGATCCACTGGCCGGAGTCGTGGCCGCTGGTGTCGTTGTCGCCGACCGTCGAACCATTCGTGGTATTCGGTTACGTCACTTTTTATTTCGGCCCCTACTTCCCGGCGATCTGGATCCTGCGCAAATTGCAGGCGCGCAGAGGTCCCGAGGCTTTCGTGTCCCGGCACCCGTTGGTCAGCCTGGGGGTGCTGACCTGTGTCATCGGCTTCGTCTTCGATGCGTGGCTGGAGATCCAGCTGGTCCACATGGGCATGTACATCTACTCGCAGGTGATTCCATGGGGCTCGGTATTCACCGGCACGACCTTCCAGTTCCCGCTGATCTGGGAGTCGTTCTCGGTGACATTCGTGATGGTGCCCGCGGCGATACTCTGCTATCGCGACGACACCGGAAAGTCGGTGGCGGAGAAGCTTGCGGCGAAAGCCAAGGTCTTCCCGAGTCGCCCGGTGCTCGGCACGTTCCTGGTGATGTTCGCCATCATCAACGTGTCCTACTTCGCCTACGGCGCGTGGTTCGCCGTCATCAAGGCCAGTAAAGCGGCGACCTCCGTTGCCTGCCCGTGGCCGTATCCGGAAGCCAAGGTCTATGACCCGCAAGGGTTTTACGAGAAGGCCGGTGCCCAAGGACCCTACTCGGTGGGCATGTGGTCGACCTGGATGAGCGGGCAGCCCAACGGGCGGCCCCACGTCGACCCGCCGCCGCCGGGCGTGGGCCCGTGCGCCACTTCTTCTTCACCGAGCAACAATGGCTGAGCCGCGCACGGTGGTCATCACCGGTGCGTCCCGCGGACTGGGGTTCGCCTCGGCCGTGCGCCTGTATCGCGAAGGGTGGCGGGTGGTTGCGGCCATGCGGACACCCGACCGAGCGATGCCGGTCCTGCGGCAAGCGACGGGCGCCGGCGACGACGAGCGGCTGATCGGTGTGCAGCTCGACCTGCTGGACCCCGCGTCGATCACCGCCGCGGCCAAGGCCGTCGAAGAGGCCGTGGGCGCGCCGTATGCGCTGGTGCACAACGCGGGGATCTCCGCCGCCGGAATGGTGGAGGAGACGGATATGGCGTTGTGGCAGAGGATGTTCGGCACCGGCGTTCTGGGCCCCGTCGCGCTCACCCAGGCCCTGCTGCCGTCGATGCGGGCGGCGGGGGAGGGGCGCATCGTGCTGATATCCAGCGCGGCCGGGGTGCGCGGTCAGCCGGGCACCGCACCGTACTCGGCCGCCAAGGGCGCTTTGGAGCGGTGGGGCGAGTCGATGGCCGGCGAGATCGCGGCCTTCGGCCTCGGTGTGACCGTTCTGGTGACGGGCATGTACGACACCGACATCATCACCGACGCCGGCACCACCGACGCGCGCGATTTCGACGGGCCTTACGCGCGGCTGCACGACACCATGAACACCCGCGGGCGATTCGCGATCAGGTTCGCCCGGCCACCCGAGCGGTTCACCGACGGGCTGGTGAAGGCGCTGGAAGATCGCGCGCCGTTCCGCCGCCGTGGCGTGGGTCCCGACGCCTCGATCCTGTTGGCCCTCAACAGGATTCTACCGTCCCCGGCCATGCACCACCTGTCGCGAGTCGTACTCGGCATACCCAGGCAGGGCGCGATTCGGGGCGGCGCACGGCCGGAGCGGACTGAGGAGCAGTGATGGAACAACTATTCGACGACCTGGAAGACTTCGGCGCCTTCGACGACGCCGTCTCCGGCGACGTGCGCGACCCCTACACCGAACTGGCGCGACTGCGCCGCGAGGAGCCGATTCAGCGCCTGGATGTCTCCGGGATGCCCCACGAGGAGTCCAAGCCCGTCTTCATCGTCTACCGCCACGAGGAAGCCCAGCAGATGCTGCGCGACAACGAGACGTTCTCGTCGGCGGCCGTCATCGCCGCGTTCGGGCCGGTGCTGGGCGAACGGGTGATGCTGGGCATGGACGAACCGGTGCACGGCCGGCTGCGGTCCCTGGTGTCAAAAGCGTTCTCGCAGAAGGCCTTGGCGCGCTGGGAGGACCAACTGGTCGGACCGGTGGGCAATAGCCTGATCGACAAGTTCGCGGCCAACGGCAAGGCGGACCTGGTCAAGGAGTTCACCTTCGACTACCCCAGCCAGATCATTGCCGGCCTGCTGGGCCTGCCGCGGGAGGACTACCCGCAGTTTCAGCGCTGGTCCATCTCGTTGCTCAGTTGGATCCTGAATCCCGAGCGCGGCCTGGCCGCGTCGGCCGCGCTGTGCGACTACTTCGCGCCGATCCTGCAGGCTCGCCGCGCCGAGCCCCGCGACGACCTGATCAGCGCGCTGGCCCGGGCCGAGATCGACGGGGAGAAGCTCGAGGACGAGGAGATCTACTCGTTCTTGCGGCTGCTGCTGCCCGCCGGGGTGGAGACGACGTACCGGGCGCTGGGCAGCCTGCTGTTCGCGCTGCTGTCCGATCCCGCGCAGCTGGATGCCGTCCGCGCGGACCGGTCGCTGCTGCCGCAGGCCATCGAGGAGGGGGTGCGCTGGGAACCGCCGCTGCTCACCATCACCCGGGTCGCCGCCCGCGACACCGAACTCGCCGGGGTGCCGATACCGGCCGGGTCGACGGTCATGCCGATGCTGGGGGCCGCCAACCGGCAGGAGGACCGCTACCCCGACCCGGACACGTTCGACATCTTCCGCCAGGCCAGGGGACACCTCGGCTGGGGCCACGGCGTGCACGTGTGCCTCGGCATGCACCTGGCGCGCCTCGAGATGCGCACCGCGGTCAACCTTCTGCTCGACCGGCTGCCGAATCTCCGGCTGGACCCCGCCGGGGGCGACCCGCACATCCGCGGGCAGGTCTTCCGGTCGCCCACCGCGCTACCGGTGCTGTTCGATCCCCGGTAGCCAGCCCTCCCGGAGGTTGGACCTTGCCAATTGGCTAGTTTCCAGTAAGGCTCTCCGTAGCCCCTCCGCGACTCAGAAGAGAGTGACAGATATGACCGAGGCTGTAAAGGTTCGCTTCGAGCCCAAGATGATGATCGACGGCAAGCTCGTCGAGGGCCGGGCCGGCACCTTCACCAACATCAACCCCGCCACCGAGGAGCCGCTCGGCGAGGTAGCCGACGCGTCGAAGCAGGACATGCACCGGGCGATCGACGCCGCCCGGCGCGCCTTCGACGAGACCGACTGGTCGACCAACCGCGAGCTGCGCAAGCGCTGCCTGCTGCAGCTGCACGAGGCGATCGAATCGGAGAAGGAGGAACTGCGCGAGGAGCTCATCCTCGAGGTCGGCTCCCCCCGGGCGATCACCTTCGGTCCCCAGCTGGACGCCCCACTGGAAGACGGGTTGAAGTACCCCGCCAGGCTGATCGACGAGTACGCGTGGGAAACCGACCTGGGCGACAAAGTGATAAGCCTGACCGGAACGCTGACCACCCGCAAGGTTTGGCGTGAACCGGTGGGCGTGGTCGGCGCGATCGTGCCGTGGAACTTCCCGTTCGAGGTCACCATCAACAAGCTCGGCCAGGCGCTGGGCACCGGCAACACCGTGGTGCTCAAGCCGGCGCCCAACACGCCGTTCAACGCGACCCGCCTCGGCCGGCTGATCGCCGAGAAGACCGACATCCCCGCGGGCGTCGTCAACGTCGTCACGGCGTCGGATCACTTTGTCGGCGAGGAGCTCACGCTGTCGCCCAAGGTCGACCTGATCTCTTTCACCGGCTCGACCGTGGTCGGCCAGCGGATCATGGAAAAGGGCGCGGCGACGATGAAGCGGCTGTTCCTGGAACTCGGCGGCAAGTCGGCCACCATCGTGCTGGAGGACGCCGATTTCGGAGCGGCATGCGCGATCGGCATCGCGCCGTGCATGCACGCCGGGCAGGGCTGCGCGAACCCGACCCGGATGCTGTTGCCGCGGTCCCGCTACGACGAGGGTGTGGCGATCCTCAGAAGCATCTACGAGAACGTCACGTGCGGTGACCCGCAGGACCCCGGAACGCTGTGCGGCCCGGTGATCTCGGAGGTACAGCGCAACCGCGTGATGGGCTACATCCGCAAGGGCGTCGAAGAGGGCGCCACCGCCCTGGTCGGCGGGCCGGACGCGCCCACCGGCTTCGACAAGGGATTCTTCGTCAGGCCAACGCTTTTCACCGACGTCGACAACTCCATGACGATCGCCCAGGAAGAAATCTTCGGCCCGGTCCTGGCCGTCATCCCGTTCGACGACGAGGAGGACGCGATCCGGATCGCCAACGACAGCAAGTACGGGTTGGCCGGCAACGTGATGTCGGGCTCGCTGGAGCGTTCGCTGGCGGTGGCCCGCCGGATCCGGGCCGGCTTCATGGGTGTCAACGGCGGCGCCCCCTACGCCGCCGACACCCCGTTCGGCGGCTACAAGTACAGCGGGGTGGGCCGCCAGAACGGTGTGGTCGGGTTCGACCAGTACACCGAGGTCAAGTCGGTGGGGTATCCCGCCGGGTAGGTGTGCGCCGCGACCGACCAATGGGCGACTTTCGAATGCGGTAGCACATGCGCTACCGGATTCGCGGGTCGTGTAGCGGTCTGTTCTCGGTACCGGTGGGGCCCCGGCCTTCGCCCGTCCAACCCCTTGGTTGACAATCGACGGAAGACCTCTACGTCAAAGGAGAATCACCATGCCTGAAGCCGTCATCGTCGAGGCAGTCCGCTCACCGATCGGCAAGCGCAACGGCGGGCTGTCGGGGGTGCACCCGGCCGATTTGTCCGCACAGGTCCTCAACGGGCTGGTCGACAAGGCCGGCGTCGACCCCGAGATCGTCGACGACGTCATCTGGGGCTGCGTCATGCAGGCCGGCGAACAGGCCCTCGACATCGGCCGCACCGCGCTGCTGGCCGCGGGCTGGCCCGAGACGGTGCCCGGCGTGACCGTCGACCGCCAGTGCGGGTCGAGCCAGCAGTCCATCCACTTCGCCGCGGCCGGCGTGGTCGCCGGGCACTACGACGTCGTCGTCGCCGGCGGTGTCGAGTCGATGTCGCGCACGCCCATGGGCGCGTCGCTGGCCGGTGGCGGCAACCCGTACCCGCAGGGTTTCAAGGACCGATACCGCCAGACGCCCAACCAGGGGCTGGGCGCCGAGATGATCGCCGAGCAGTGGGGCCTCGACCGCACCGCGCTCGACGAGTTCTCCCTGGGATCGCACGAAAAGGCCGCCGCCGCACAGGATTCCGGCGCGTTTGACGACCAGATCGTCGGCATCAAGGATCAGGACGGGAACGTGGTTCTGAAGGACGAGGGCATCCGCCGCGGCACCCCGATGGAGAAGATGGCGTCGCTGAAACCGGCCTTCAAGGAGGACGGGGTCATCCACGCGGGCAACTCCTCCCAGATCTCGGACGGCTCGGCGGCCATCCTGTTCATGTCGGCCGAGAAGGCGAAGTCGTTGGGGCTCAAGCCGATTGCCAAGGTGCACACCGCGACGCTGGCGGGCGCCAACCCGGTGATCATGCTGACCGCGCCGATCCCGGCGACCCAGAAGGTGCTCAAGCGCTCCGGCCTCTCCATCGGCGACATCGGGGCCTACGAGGTCAACGAGGCGTTCGCGCCCGTCCCGCTGGCGTGGCTGAAAGACATTGGGGCCGACGAGAAGAAGCTCAACCCCAACGGCGGTGCCATCGCACTGGGCCACCCGCTCGGCGGTTCGGGGGCGCGGTTGATGACCACCCTGCTCTACCACATGCGGGACAAGGGGATCCGCTACGGCCTGCAGACGATGTGCGAGGGCGGCGGCCAGGCCAACGCCACCATCGTGGAACTGCTGTGACCGGTGCCGGCGAGCCGGCGGTCCTGGTCGAGCGCCGGGGCAACGTCATGGTCATCACGATCAACCGGCCCGAGGCGCGCAACGCCGTCAACAGCGCGGTGAGCATCGGTGTCGGGGACGCGCTGGAGCAAGCCCAGCACGACGCGGGAGTGCGGGCGGTGGTGATCACCGGCGCCGGCGACAAGTCGTTCTGCGCCGGGGCCGACCTCAAGGCGATCTCGCGCCGGGAGAACCTGTATCACCCCGACCACGGCGAGTGGGGCTTCGCCGGCTACGTGCACCACTTCATCGACAAGCCCACGATCGCCGCGGTCAACGGCACCGCGCTGGGCGGCGGCACCGAGCTCGCGCTGGCCAGCGACCTGGTGGTCGCCGACGAGCGGGCCAAGTTCGGGTTGCCGGAGGTCAAACGCGGACTGATCGCGGCCGCGGGCGGCGTCTTCCGGATCATGGACCAGCTGCCCCGCAAGGTGGCGATGGAGCTGCTGTTGACCGGCGAGCCGATCACCGCCCCCGACGCCCTCGACTGGGGCCTGGTCAACCAGGTCGTCACGGAGGGCTCCGAAAAAGTCTCCGTGCTCGACGCCGCCCTGGCCCTGGCCGCGCGGGTGACGGTCAACGCGCCGCTGTCGGTGCAGGCCAGCAAGCGCATCGCCTACGGGGTCGACGACGGTGTCATCACGGGCGACGAGCCGGGCTGGGAGCGCACCGTGCGCGAGATGCGCGTCCTGATCAGGTCCGAGGACGCCAAGGAGGGGCCCCTGGCGTTCGCCGAGAAGCGGGAGCCGGTCTGGCAGGCGCGCTAGAGGGGGCGAGCAGGGATCAGTGCGCCAGGACGTTCACCGCCCACCCGAACACGGCGGGCAGCGTCGCGGACGCCGGCACGATGGCACGCCGCATCACCGGCGGCGCGCTGGCCAGCACGAGCCCGCGGGTGAGCAGCCGGTAATTGCGGGTGACCCGGTGCCAGGCGGCCTCGTAGGACGACGGCGCGTCCTTGGCGATGGCGTCGACAGCCGCGGCCGCCTGCTTGACCGCGAGGCTGATGCCTTCGCCCGTCAGCGCGTCCTCGTATCCGGCCGCGTCGCCGACCAGCAGCACCCGCCCCGCGACGCGGCGGGAGACCACCTGGCGCAGCGGCCCGCAGCCGCGGGCCTGCCCGCGCCCGGCGCCCTCCAGCTGCCCGGCCAGCCACGGGAACCAACCCAGGTCGGGCCGCCCGCCGGACAGGATGGCCACGCCGACCAGGTCGGGCTCCACCGGCGTCACGTACGCCTCACCCCACCGGGACCAGTGGACCTCGACGAACTCCGACCACGCCGGCACCTTGAAGTGCCACCGCACGCCATGGCGGCGCGGTGTTCCGGCCGTGGCTTTGATGCCGACGGCGCGCCGCACGGCCGAGTGCAGCCCGTCGGCCCCCACCAACCACTTCGCGCGCACCCCCGCGGCCGTCACGCCGTACGCATCCTGCTCGACGCTCGTCACCCGCGTCCGAATCCATTCGGTGTCTTGCTCTTTGGCCCTCGCCGCCAGCGCCGCGTGCAACGTGGTGCGCCGCACGCCGCGGCCCGGCCCACCGCGAAACAGCGCCTCCGCGCGGCGATGCTCGCTCACATAGGCGATCCCGCGGAAGGGCATGCCGGCCGGGTCGACGCCGAGCGATGTCAGCTCGCCCAAACCGCCGGGCATCAGCCCCTCGCCGCATGCCTTGTCGACGGGACCCTCCCGCGGTTCGGCCACGATCACCGAAAGCCCAAGCCGCCGAGCGTGCAACGCCGTCGCGAGGCCGCCGGGACCACCGCCGACGATCAGCAGGTCGGTGTCGTAGTTCATGATGTGTAGCCCAGGGCCGAGTTCTCCACGTGCAGACGCACGCCCAGCAGCATCGCGTTGGCCAGCGTGAAGATGGCGGCGGTCAGCCACGCCGTGTGCACCAACGGCAGCGCCAACCCCTCGGCCACCACTGCAACATAGTTGGGATGGTGCAGCCATCGGTAGGGGCCCTCGCGCACCAACGGCGCATTCGGCAGCACGATCACCCGGGTGTTCCACCGTCGCCCCAGCGTCGTGATGCACCACCACCGCAGCACCTGGCTGAGCGCCGCGATGGCCAGCATCGGCCAGCCCAGCCACGGAATGAACGGCCGGTGCAGCGCCCACGGCTCGATGACGCAGCCGAGCAGCAGCGAAGTGTGCAGGACGACCATCACTGGGTAGTGCGACTGACCAAATTCCTTGGCGCCCTGGGTGAAAGACCATTGCGCGTTGCGCTTGGACACCACCAGCTCCGCCACCCGTTCGATGGCGACCGCAAGGATCAGCAGGTAATACATAGCGTTATCGAGCCCTACCAGCTCAGCAGGACGAGTTCGGCGGAGAAGCCCGGTCCCATCGCGATCATCAGCCCGATCGAACCCGGCGACGGTGGTTCGGCCATGGTGGCGTGCAGTATATCAAGTACCGACACCGACGAGAGATTTCCGTTGTTGCGCAACGAGTTTCTGGTGGCCTCGAGGGCATCCGGCGGTAGGTCCAGTACGTCTTCGACCGCGTCGATCACCTTCGGGCCGGCGGCGTGCAACAACCACGTGGAGACGTCCGTCGTGGTCAGTCCGTGATCTGCGAGGAAGGCGCGGACGTCGTCGCCCAGGAATTTCTCGACGATGGTCGAGATCTCGACGGACAGGACGATCCCGAACCCGTTGCTGCCGATGTTCCAGCCCAGCACGTCTTCGGTGTCCGGGTAGGTCCGGCTGCGGGTGGCCAGGAGCTTCGGCCCTACCGCTCCCCGGTCGGCTCCGGTCGCGATGACGACACCCGCGCCGTCACCAAACAGGCTGGAAGCCACGAGGTTTGGGATCGAAATGTCCTGCCGCTGCACCGTCAGCGAGCACAGCTCGACAGCCAGCAACGCCGCCACATCGTTGGGGAACGCGCGCAGGTAGTCGTGCACGCGGGCCATGCCGGCCGCGCCGGCGACACAACCCAGGCCGAACAACGGGATCCGTTTGACGTCCTGGCGCAGGCCGATCCGCGTCGCCAGCCGCGCCTCCAGCGACGGCACGGACAGCCCGGTCACCGTGGTCGAGAAGACGGCGTCGACCTGCGACGGCCTGACCTTCGCCTGGTCGAGCGCGGCCAGCATCGCCTGCTCGGACAGGCCGAGGGCGATTTCGATGTAGGCGTCGTTCGCCTCGGTGAAACCGCTGAGCTTGCCGTACCGCGACAGCGGCAGCGCGATGTTTCTGAACTCCACCCCGCTGCTGAGCGCGAAACGCCGGAACTCCGGACCGGCGAAGTCGGTCAGCGCGCCGATGGTTTCGTCCTGCGTGTAGCGGTTCGGTGGGAATGTGACGGCCACGCCCGCGACGGACGGGTCCGCTGTTGCTCTGTTGCTGCGCACGCGCGTAGAAGCGCCCCCGGTGATCTCCTCCATGCCGGGGTCACGGTGCCGACGCCGCATCGGTTCAAATCCGTGGCTAGTGTCGGGGTATGCGGATCTTGGTCACCGGCGCCACCGGCTATGTCGGATCGCGCCTGGTCACTGCGCTACTGGGGGATGGGCATCAGGTCATGGCCGCCACCCGAAACCCGCAGCGGCTCAAGCGTTTAGGTTGGTTCGACGACGTCACGCCTGTCACCCTCGACGCGTCGGATCCGGCGTCGGTGCGGGCGGGCCTGGCCGCCGCGGGCCCGATCGACGTGCTGTATTACCTGGTGCACGCCATCGGCCAGCCCGGCTTCCGCGACGCCGATAAGGCCGCGGCCCGCAACCTAGCGAAGGCGGCCCGGGACGCGGGTGTGCGGCGCATCGTCTACCTGGGCGGCTTCGTGCCCTCCGACGAGGCGCTGTCCGAGCACCTCGCCAGCCGGGCCGAGGTGGCCGAGGCCCTGACGGTCGAGGGCGGGCCCGAACTGGTGTGGCTGGGCGCGGCGATCATCATCGGTGCCGGCTCGACGTCGTTCGAGATGATGCGGTACGTCGGGGACCGGTTCCCGCTCATCCCGGTACCGAGCTGGATGGACAACCCGATCGACCCGATCTCCATCCGCGACGTGCGGCACTATCTCGTCGCCGCGGCGGAACCCGCCCGGGTGCCCGCGGGCGCCTACGACATTGCCGGACCCACCACCACCTCCTACCGCGGGCTGCTCAAGACGTACGCGCGCGTCTCCGGCAGGTGGCACGCCTCCGTGCCCGTCGGCAGGATCGACACCGCGCTGGCATCGCTGGTCACGGGCGTCGCCCTGCCGGTGCCCCCGGGACTGGCCGCGGACCTGGTCGAGTCGCTGGACCACCCGATGGTGGCGTCCGTCAGCGGCCTCCGCGATCGGGTGCCCGACCCGCCCGGGGGGCTGCTCGGCGTCGAGGACGCCATCGCCCTGGCGCTGGCGGGGTCGAGGCGCCGGCCCAGGCCCGTCAACGCGTTGACCGATCCCCATCAGCTGGCCGACAGCGATCCCGCGTGGGCCGGCGGCGACGCGCTGCGCATCCGCCGGCTCGCCCGCGCCGTCACCCCGCCCGTCGCGCGGCCCACCCTGCGGCTGGTCAACAACGTCCCCGGCCCGCTGGCGGGCGCGCTGCGCACCGGCCTCGACATCTTGTTGGCGCTGAACGCGAAGGTGCGCCCGGCATGAGCCAGTCGACCGCCCCGTACCGCACCGGCGTCTTCTCGGAGTTGCGCCGCGCGATCACCAATGTCGCTGTGCCCCACAATGAGTCGCCGGGCGTCGTGCGGCGCCGCCGCGTCATCGTCGCCATCACGCTGGTGATCGGTGCCGTGGTGCTCGGGTTTTCGTTGCGCCGCCATCCGGGCGAGTCGAGCTTCTATTGGCTGACCCTGCTGCTGGCGGCGGTGTGGGTCGCCGGGGGGTTCATCTCGGGCCCGTTGCACCTGGGCGGCATCTGTTGGCGCGGCCGCAACCAGCGACCCGTGATCACCGGCACGACCGTCGGGCTGCTGCTCGGCGGCGTATTCATCGTGGGCGGACTGATCGCCCGGGAGATAACGCCCGTAGCGGAGCTGATCACCCGGGTGCTGCTGTACGCCCACCATGGTTGGTATCCGGTGATCGTGGCGATCACGCTCATCAACGGCATCGCCGAGGAGGTCTTCTTCCGCGGCGCGCTCTACACGGCGCTCGGGCGGTACCACCCGGTGCTCATCTCGACCGTCTTGTATACCTGCGCCACGCTGGCCAGCGGCAACCCGATGCTGGGGTTCGCCGCGATCATCCTCGGGACGGTGTGCGCGCTGGAACGCCGGGCCAGCGGCGGGGTCCTGGCGCCGGTCCTGACCCACCTCGTGTGGGGCCTGATCATGGTGCTCGCCCTGCCCCCGTTGTTCGGCGTCTGACGCCTCCCGCGGCGTCGCGCGTCAGGGTGCGCAGCGCGGCGGTGCGCAAGGGCCGCGACGCAACCCAGTACAGCCGCCCCGGGAGGCCGCGCGGCACAAAGGTCGTGCGCTGCGTGTATCGGGCGCCGCCGCCGTCCCGCGGCGCGACGCCGATCTCGAGCCACCCCTGACCCACCGAGCTCGGCCGGGAGTGCAGTCGCAGCGCGCTGCCGGGTTCGCGCTCGTCGACGACCCAGCCCTTGAAGACGCGGCTTCGGCCGACCCCGTCCTCGGCCGCCCGCCACACCTCGCCGGGTTCCGCGGCGGTCTCGGCGGTGCGCACGTCGGAGTGGATGATCTCGCCGGCCCAGAGCGGGTCGCTGGGCAGCGGCTCGGCGGGGTCCGAGCCGAGGGAGGCCCAGGTGGCCTTGGTCAGGCCGCGCGTTCCGCGGTCGAGCGCGAGCTCGACGGCGCGGCGGTAGCCCGTCAGGCCGCCCGCCGGCGGCGCGATGATGGAGTCGATGTCCGAATTGCGCATCACCGCATCGCATTCCAGCGATTCGATCAGCGGGCGCGCCAGCCCGGGCGGGATCGGCGTGACGGCCCCGATCCAGAGGCTGGCGATCGTCGGAGTCAGGAATGGCAGCACGATCAGATAGCGCCTCCCCAACCCCGCGACCTCGGCGTAGCCGCGCATCATGTCGCCGTACTCCAGGACGTCGGGTCCGCCGATGTCCCATGTCCGCGAGGACGGCACCGCCGCCGTTGCGGCGGCCGCGAGGTAATGCAGCACGTCGCGCACCGCGATCGGCTGAATCCGGTTGTGCACCCACTTCGGCGTGGTCATCACGGGTAACCGGTCGGTGAGGTGGCGGATCAGCTCGAACGACGCCGAACCCGACCCGACGACCACCCCGGCCTGCAGCACCACCGTCTCGATGCCGGAGTCGATGAGGGCCTCGCCGACGGCCGTGCGCGATTCGAGGTGCTCGGACAGCTTGCGGCCCTCGGGGTGCAGCCCGCTCAGATACACCAGCCTTCGCACGCCGGTACGGCGCGCGGCGGTCACCACGTTGCGCACGGCGCGGTCCTCCTCGGCGGCGAAGTCCTTGGCGCCGCCCATCGAGTGCACCAGGTAGTAGACGACGTCCATCCCGTCGAACGCCGCGATCAGCGACTCGACATCACCGAGATCGCCGCGGGCCACCTCCACCCGGTCGCGCCACGGCACGTTCGCCAGCTTTCCCGGGTCGCGGGCCAGGGCGCGAACATCGTGGCCCTCGTCGAGCAATCGCGGCACCAGCCGGGCACCGATGTAGCCGGTCGCCCCGGTGACCAGGCAGCGCACCATCGACCCTCCATTCCTCCCAGGTTTATTCGGAACCAACGCAAGGAAGGATTGCCGGTTCTGGCGGGAGTAAGCCTGTCAGCGGTCGGTGAAGTTGGGGCCGCGGCGCTCCTGGAAAGCCGTTGTGCCCTCCTTGAAGTCGTGCGACACGAGCAGCCGCGACTGCCCTTCGTATTCACGGTCCAGGGCGGCGTCCAACTCGGTGAGCGTGGCCGCGTTGATCGCCCGCTTGGTCTTGGCGAACGCCACGGCGGGGCCGGCCAGCAGCCTGTCGATCACCTTGTCCACCTCGGCCTCGAAGTCGTCGGCCGGATAGACCGCGCTGACCAACCCCCAGGAGAGCGCCTCGGTGGCCGGCAATCGTTCGGGCAGCAGCGCCATCTGCATCGCCCGGATCCGGCCGACCGCGGCCGCGATCAACGCCGACGCGCCGCCGTCGGGCATCAGGCCGATCTTGGTGAAGGCGAGCATGAAAAACGCTGCGTCAGAAGCCAATACGACGTCGCAGGCCAGGGCGATGGAAACCCCCACGCCGGCCGCGGGCCCCTGAACCACGGCGACCACCGGGTGCGGCACCGCGGCGATGGCCCGTATCAGCCGGTTGATCTCCAACACGATTTCGTCGGGCGGGACGCCGCCGCTGCCGGCCATGTCGTCGGCGCTGATGCCCGCCCCGGAACTGAAGCCGCGGCCCGCGCCGCCGAGCCGCACCACCCTGACCGCGGGGTCGGTGGCCGCGCCTTGCAGCGCGTCGGCGATCCCGGTGATCACCGGAAGGGTCAACGCGTTCAGGCTGTCGGGGCGGTCGATGGTCACCGACAGCACGCCCTCGGTCAGTGTGACGTCGAGACCCGCAACGGGTGCGAGCGTGGCGATTCCAGAATCCGGCATGGGCCTCAGACTAGGTGACCGGGCTGCGCGGCCGCCGAGGCCGGCTGAGAAGATGCCAACGACGTCAAAGCGGACGAAAGGTCAGAACATCATGGCGGGACCGCTGCAAGGACTGCGAGTCGTCGAGCTGGCCGGCATCGGGCCGGGCCCACATGCCGCGATGATCCTGGGTGATCTGGGCGCCGACGTGGTCCGGATCGATCGCCCTCCAAAAGATGGGTCAACCTCCGGCGGCGTCGCGAAGGACGCCATGAGTCGCAACCGGCGCATCGTGACCGCCGACCTCAAGTCCGACGCAGGCCGCGAACTCGTGCTCAAGCTCGTCGCGAAGGCCGACGTGTTGATCGAGGGCTACCGTCCCGGTGTCACCGAGCGCCTGGGCCTGGGCCCCGAGGACTGCGCGAAGGTCAACGACCGACTGGTCTACGCTCGGATGACCGGCTGGGGGCAGAGCGGCCCGCGCAGCCAGCAGGCGGGCCACGACATCAACTACATCTCGCTGAACGGGATCCTGCACGCCATCGGCCGGGTGAACGAGCGGCCGGTGCCGCCGCTGAACCTGGTCGGTGACTTCGGCGGCGGCTCGATGTTCCTGCTGGTCGGCATCCTGTCCGCGCTGTGGGAGCGGCAGAGCTCCGGCAAGGGTCAGGTCATCGACGCCGCGATGGTCGACGGTTCCAGCGTGCTGGTCCAGATGATGTGGCAGATGCGCGCCTCGGGGATGTGGTCCGACGTGCGGGGCACCAACATGCTCGACGGCGGCGCGCCCTACTACGACACCTACGAGTGCGCCGACGGCCGCTACGTCGCCGTCGGCGCCATCGAGCCGCAGTTCTACGCGGCTATGCTGACCGGGTTGGGTCTGGACACCGCCGACCTGCCGGCGCAGAACGACGTCGGCCGCTGGCCCGAGCTGCGGGCGGTCCTGACGGAGAAGTTCGCCGGCCACGATCGTGACCACTGGGCGAAGGTGTTCGCCGACTCGGACGCTTGCGTGACGCCGGTGCTGGCCTTCGGCGAGGTGCAGACCGAGCCGCACGTCACCGAGCGCAACACCTTCTACGAGGTGAACGGGGCGCTGCAGCCGCGGCCGGCGCCGCGGTTCTCCCGCACCGCGCCGGACACGCCCCGTGCGGCGGCGCCGGCGACCGACATCGAAGCGGTGCTGAAGGACTGGCTATAATCCCCAACCAACTGGTTGGCTGGACAAGAGGGAAGGACGCGCATGCAGATCAAGGACGCCGTAGCGGTCGTCACCGGTGGAGCCTCGGGCCTGGGCCTGGCCACCACCAAGCGGCTGCTCGACGCCGGCGCGCAGGTGGTGGTGCTGGACCTGCGGGGCGAGGAGGCCGTGCGCGAACTCGGCGACCGGGCCCGCTTCGCGCAGGCCGACGTCACCGACGAGGCCGCCGTCGCGAAGGCCTTGGACACCGCGGAGTCGATGGGCCCGTTGCGCATCGTGGTCAACTGCGCCGGCACCGGCAACGCCATCCGGGTGCTGAGCAAGGACGGCGTCTTCCCGCTCGACGCGTTCCGCAAGATCGTCGAGATCAACCTGGTCGGCACCTTCAACGTGCTGCGGCTGGCCGCCGAGCGGATCGCCAAGACCGAATTGGTCGGGGAGGAGCGCGGCGTCATCGTCAACACGGCGTCGGTCGCGGCGTTCGACGGCCAGATCGGCCAGGCCGCCTACTCGGCGTCCAAGGGGGGCGTGGTCGGCATGACGTTGCCCATCGCCCGCGACCTGGCCAGCAAAGCCATCCGGGTGGTGACGATCGCGCCGGGGCTCTTCGACACCCCGCTGCTGGCGGGCCTGCCGGAACCGGCCAGGGAGTCGCTGGGCAAGCAGGTGCCGCACCCGTCGCGGCTGGGCAACCCCGACGAGTATGGGGCGCTGGCGGTCCACATCATCGAGAACCCGATGCTCAACGGTGAGGTCATCCGGCTCGACGGCGCCATCCGTATGGCGCCCCGCTAATCGGGCAAACGAAAACCCCCCGCGGTGAGCGGGGGGCTTTCGCCGTAGGCAAGATCAAAGGCTATCGACGGAACCATCGACTGACGGCGGGTTCGGCCATTAGGAGCCGCGCTAACACGCTCATGGCGGTCAGCTCGCCGTCTGCAGGGGGTGCCAGTCCTCGAGCTGCTCCGAGGTCTCGCCTTCCACCAGCATGTCGCCGTGGTAGAGGGCGTCGAAGTCAGCCTTGATGACGTCCGCGCTCGATTCGTCGATCCACATGACACTGAGCGTATGGGCCGCCTCTAAGGATTCTTTGAGTCGCGATTCGGAAAATGATGGCAATTTACCGGCGGGTAGGTTTCCGGCCGGTAGGTGCGGGTCGCCGGGCCCCGGAATCGCCCTGAGCGGCTTGGATGTGGGCAACTTTTCTTGCCGGACTCTTAGGGCGGCGCGGGTTTGGAACCGCTTCCGAACCGCTTTGAACCACCGGCCGCGCCGAACCGTACTAATCGGTAAGGTTGTTTTACACCTGTCAGTTATCGCTGATGAGTTGCCGCGGATAGGGGGCGGGCCAGCTTGGCCGGCACGGCGGCGGGAGGGCCGGGGAACATGCTGCAAGCGATCGCTCGATTGGCCATAGCGGCGCCACGACGAATCATCGCGATCGCGGTCCTCGTCTTCATCGGCGCCGCGGTCTTCGGCATACCCGTCGCCAAGAGCCTGTCTCCCGGGGGCTTTCAGGACCCGAACTCCGAATCGGCCCACGCCATCGGGATCCTGACCAACAAATTCGGGCAGAGCGGTCAGCAAATGCTGATCATGGTGACGTCGCCCGCGGGCGTCAACAGCGAACAGGTGCGCAAGGTGGGCACCGATCTCGCCCGCGAGGTGCAGGGATCGGCGCTGGTGTACAACGTGACATCGGCCTGGACCGCGCCGCCGCAGCCCGCCGCCGACCTGGTCAGCAAGGACGGTAAGTCGGGGCTGATCGTGGTCAACCTCAAGGGCGGCGAAAACTACGCGCAGAACAACGCGCAAACCCTGGCGGACGAATTCGTCCACGACCGCGACGGCGTCACCGTCCGCGCCGGCGGCCCGGCCATGCAGTACGCGCAGATCAACAAGCAGAACCAGGACGACCTGGTGGTCATGGAGATGATCGCGCTCCCGCTCAGCTTCCTGGTGCTGATCTGGGTGTTCGGTGGGCTGCTGGCGGCGGCACTGCCGATGGCCCTGGGGGCGCTGGCCGTCGTCGGCTCGATGACGGTGTTGCGGCTCATCACGTTTACCACCGAGGTGTCGATCTTCGCGCTGAACCTGAGCACCGCGCTGGGCCTGGCCCTCACTATCGACTACACGCTGCTCATCGTCAGCCGCTACCGCGACGAGTTGGCCGAGGGCAGCGACCCTCATGAGGCCCTGATCCGGACCATGGCCACCTCCGGCCGCACGGTGCTGTTCTCCGCGGTCACCGTGGCGTTGTCGATGTTGGCGACGGTGGCGTTCCCGATGTATTTCCTGAAGTCGTTCGCCTATGCCGGTGTGGCCACCGTGGCCTTTGTCGCCACGGCGTCTATCGTGGTGACCCCGGCCGCGATCGTGCTCCTGGGTTCGCGGCTGGACGCGCTGGACGTGCGCCGGCTGATACGACATGCCCTGCGGCGCCCGGATCCGCTGCATAGGCCGGTCGAGCAGTGGTTCTGGTACCGGTCCAGCAAGTTCGTCATGCGCCGCTGGGCGCCGGTCGGCCTGGGCGTCATGGCGCTGCTGCTGCTGCTCGGGCTGCCGTTCTTCTCGGTCAAGTGGGGTTTTCCCGACGACCGGGTGCTGCCGCGTTCGGCGTCGTCGCACCAGGTCGGCGACGAACTGCGCAACGGTTTCGCGCACGACTCCGCGACCGCGGTTCCCGTCGTCGTCCCCGACGTCCGCGGGCTGAGCCCGGCGGCTTTGGGTGCCTACGCCGCAAACCTGTCGCGGGTCCCGGACGTATCGGGCGTATCGGCGCCGGGCGGGACCTTCGTGGGCGGAAACCGGGTGGGACCGCCCGCCGCGGCCACCGGGTTCGCCGACGGGAGCGCCTTCCTGACCGTGAGCAGCACTGCGCCGCTGTTTTCGAAGGCCAATGACGCGCAGCTCACGCGGTTGCACGAGGTGCCCGGGCCGGCGGGTCGATCCGTTGAGATGGGCGGTGTCGCCCAGGTCAACCGCGACAGCGTCGACGCGGTGACGGACCGGCTTCCGCTGGTGCTGGGGCTGATGGCCGCCGTGACGTTCGTCCTGCTGTTCCTGCTCACCGGCAGCGTGGTGCTGCCGCTGAAGGCGCTGATGTGCAACGTGCTCTCGCTGAGCGCTGCGTTCGGGGCGCTGGTGTGGATCTTCCAGGACGGCCATCTCGGCGCGCTGTGGACGACGCCGAGCGGGACGCTGGTGGCCAACATGCCGGTGCTGCTGTTCTGCATCGCCTTCGGGTTGTCGATGGATTACGAGGTGTTCCTGATCTCCCGGATCCGTGAGTACTGGCTGGAGTACCGACCGGCGAAGCCAACCGCAAAAGAGGCGCACGCCGCCAACGACGAAGCGGTGGCGCACGGAGTCGCCCGCACCGGACGGGTGATCACCGCGGCGGCGTTGGTGATGTCCATGTCGTTCGCCGCGCTGATCGCCGCGCACGTGTCATTCATGCGCATGTTCGGCCTCGGTCTCACCCTGGCCGTGTTCGCGGATGCGACCCTGGTGCGGATGGTCCTGGTCCCGGCGTTCATGCATGTGATGGGCCGCTGGAATTGGTGGGCGCCAAAGCCTTTGGTGTGGCTGCACGAGCGGTTCGGCATCAGCGAGGGACCCTCCGAGACAGCCGTCCATGTCGAAGCGAGCGAGGAGCCGGTGCAGCACAATGGGCGCCCGGTCAGGGAGTCGGTGACCAATATTGGTTGACATGTCGGTTGAAGGTCTGCGTCGGGCCCGGACCCCTCTTGGTTCCGGCGAGCGGCTCCGCGACGGGGTCTTGGTGGCGGCTATGCTGATCGCCAAGGCGCACTTGCCTTTTGGCGATGCCGAGGCGTTGGCGGCATGGGTCACGGCGCATCGCCCGCAGGATGGGGCTCGGAGATGAGGCAGGTGGTGCGGTCCACGATCGACCATCCGTTCTTCGCGCGCATCTGGCCCGTCGTCGCCGCCCACGAGGCCCCGGCCGTGGGGGCCATGCGCCGGGAGAACCTGGCCGGCCTGTCGGGCCGGGTGCTGGAAATCGGCGCGGGCACCGGGACGAACTTCGCCGACTATCCGCCGTCGGTCGAACAGGTGATCGCGCTCGAGCCGGAGCCGCGGCTGGTCACCCACGCCCGCGCCGCGGCCGCCGCGGCGCCCGTACCGGTCGTCGTCGTCGGGCAGACCGCGGAGGCGTTCAGCGACGCGGAGCCGTTCGACATGGTGGTGTGCTCGCTGGTCCTGTGCTCGGTGCGCGATCCCGCCGGCGTGCTGCAGCGGATCTATTCGTCACTGCGGCCCGGCGGGGAGCTGCGGTTTCTCGAGCATGTGGCCAGCGCCGGCGCGCGGGGCCGGCTGCAGCGAGTCGCCGATGCGACGTTGTGGCCCAGGTTGTTCGGCAACTGCCACACCCATCGCGATACCGAGCGGGCTATCGTCGACGCGGGCTTCGAGGTGGACGCGTCCCGACGGGCGTGGACCTTGCCCCTGTGGGCGCCGTTGCCGGTGTCGGAGTTGGCGCTGGGCCGGGCGCGCCGGCCGTAGGGTTTCTCCTGCGCCGGTGGCTGAGCACCAATAGGCGACTTTCAAAAGCGGTATGACATGCGCTATCACGTTCGCGGATCGGGTGAGGTGCTCGAACGGTGTTGATGCGACTCTGATCTACTTCAGCAGCGCGGGCAGCCGCTGCAGCAGCTCGGGCAACGCCTGGCTGGCGCCCTCACGGATGCTGATGGTGGCGCTCGAAGTCAGTGGCGTCGGCTCGGGATTGACCTCGACGACGACGGTGCCGCGGGACAGCGCCAGGTCCGGCAGGCCCGCAGCCGGGTAGACGATCGCCGAGGTCCCCACCACGACCATCACGTCGGCCGCCTGCGTCGCCTCGACCGCGCGCTGCCACGGCTCGTCGGGCAGCGGCTCACCGAACCACACGATGTCGGGCCGGATCAGGCCGCCGCAGTGGCACACCGGGGGTTCGACCTCCAGCGTCGGCTCGGCCATCCGGGGAAGCGGCCCGGTGTAGTCCATATCGCAACGGTCACAACGGAATTCGAAGAGGCTGCCGTGCAGGTGGTGGACGGGGGCGCTGCCGGCGCGCTCGTGCAGGTCGTCGACGTTCTGGGTAACGACGGTGACCTCGGCGTGGTCCTGCCAGGCGGCGATCGCGCGGTGCCCGGCGTTGGGTTCGACATCGGCGACCAGGTAGTGGCGCCACAGATACCAGCCCCAGACCCGCTCGGGGTTCTTGCGCCACCCTTGCGTGCTGGACAGCTCGTAGGGATCGAACCGGGCCCACAGTCCGTTCTTGTCGTCACGGAATGTCGGCACTCCGCTTTCCGCGGAGATCCCCGCGCCGCTGAGCACAGTTACTCGCATCCCACAAAGATAGTCGTGGTTGGGACATACTGATGACGTGGAGCTGCGGGATTGGCTGAAGGTCGATGTCAAGACGGGCAAACCGCTGTTCGACCAGCTCAGAACCCAGGTGATCGACGGAGTCCGGGCCGGCGCGTTGCCGCCCGGTTCCCGGCTCCCGACGGTTCGTGACCTGGCGGGTCAGCTCGGCGTCGCGGCAAACACCGTGGCCCGCGCCTACCGCGAGCTGGAATCCGCGGCGATCGTCGAAACGCGTGGGCGCTTCGGCACTTTCATCTCCCGCTTCGACCCGACCGACGCGGCGATGGCCGCCGCCGCCAAGGAGTACGTCGATGTGGCCAAGGCCCTGGGGCTGACCAAGTCCGACGCGATGCGCTACCTGACCAACGTGTCGGACGACTGAGCGCGCTTGGCGCGCCGGGCTTTAGCGCAACACCTTGGCCAGGGTGCGCAGGTTGCGGGTCGT
>Ga0335069_10003129_pt1 | contig 25193 bp, 20 predicted proteins | sample Lox_Sample_11_FD_206714 | JGI IMG/M metagenome (GOLD analysis project Ga0335069, IMG submission 206714) | Soil microbial communities from Loxahatchee National Wildlife Refuge, Florida, United States - Lox_Sample_1.1 | ecosystem: Environmental > Terrestrial > Soil > Wetlands | place: USA... | reverse complement strand
CCGGGAAAGAGCGTTCCTGCTAGGTCTCTCGGTCGCCTCGTTTGGCGGCGTGTCGATCGGATTCTATTACCGGCCACACTATTTCGTCCTGGCACTGCCAGCGGCAGGCCTGCTCGTCGGCGCGCTCGTTCGCTTCGCGGTGGAACGGGCGAAGCCCGAACGACGCCGCCTGGCGGCCATCGCCGCCCTGGCCTTGGTGGTGGCGGGCGGCGCGCAGGTGGTCTGGGAGCAGCGACGGATCCTTCTCGACCTCGGTCCCACCCAGATCTCCCGCACCCTCTCGGGCATGAACCCCTTTCCGGAGGCCCTGGAGATCGCTCAGTACATCGCCGCCCGAACCGGGCCGGAGGATCGAATCGCCGTCTTGGGATCGGAGCCCGAAATACCGTTTTACGCGCGACGGCGCTCCGCGACGGGCCACGTCTACATGTACGGCCTCATGGGACCTGAGGCCGCCGCGCGCGCGATGCAGGAGGAAATGGCCCGCGAGATAGAGGCGACGCGGCCTGCCTATATCGTGTGGGTGCTGATGCCGGTCTCGTGGCTCATGAAGGCCGACTCCGATCCCTGGCTCCTGCGATGGGCACAAGCTTACGTCACGACCGACTACGAGCTGGTTGGCTTGGCGGAGATCTTGGACGTCGAACGGACCGCCTATTACTGGGATGACCTTGCCAACCAGGCCCCCGGGCCCGCCGACAATCGGATAGCCGTGTTCCGGCGCCGCGACTTCAAGCCTCGCGCAGGCCCGTGAGCGGTCCCCGAGCCCTGCCGTCGCCCTGGCTCAGGGGCCGACGCGCTCCGCCACGAAGACCCGGTAAGGCGAAGTCGGCAGCGGGAAGAACGTTGGGTCGGGGTTGTTCCCAAAGGGAAGGTCCGGGGCGTCCGTTGCGAGCTCGCGCCAGAGATAGCGATCCCGCTCGCGCGCGAACACTGGCCAGTGGACGAACGGGACGGTCCGCCGGAGCACGAGGAACCGCGGCGGCGGAGCGGTGCGATCTTCGACCCGGAAGGCGGCGACGCCTCCTCGCACCCTCGCGTCCGTGTAGAACATGAAAGGTATGTCCTCGTAGTTCACGAGGATCTCGTCTCCTGGCCGGAGCAGGGGAGCGAGGCGTTCGATGACGTCCCGGTTGGGATCGGGCCGTCCCCGGAACGTCTCCCGGAGCAGACCCGTGACCTCGGGGCGAACGATGGGGTCCGGATACTCTTGCAGGAAAGCGAACGTCGCCGGGACCGAGAACGTGCCGGTGAACGCGATGGTGGCGAATGCGCCGGCCAAAAACGGCATCCGGAGCCACGGTCTTCGGGTGGACGAGACGATCGTCCGTGCCACGTCGCACATCGCCCAGGCGAGGAGGAGCGCTGCGAGTGGCGTGGCCTGCACGACGTACCTGTGGAACGGGTACGGTGCCACGAGGGGAACCCAGATCATGAGCGCGCAGATCACGAGTAGGCAGGCGACGAGTACCTCCATCGTCCGCCGCGGGACGGGGCCGCGCCGGTGCCATACGAGCCACCCTGCCAGCAGGAGCAGCGGAAACGCGATCACGTACTGGTTGACCTTGGCCGATGTCAGGAGGAACCGGACGCCCAATGACGTCGTCGGGGTACGTAGCCTTCCCCCGATCTCGTAGAAGAGCGCGAACGGCGCAACCAAGGCTCCGAGCACGGCGAAGGTGAGCAGCGGGCGTGTCGGGCGACGCCAGTCACGCGCGATCGCGATGGCGAAGAGGACTCCCATCGCGGGGAAGAACGATCCGAAATCAAACTGGAAGTAGAGCCAGGCGACCGCGATGAAGAGCGCGGTGCTCCACTTGGCGCCGCGCTGCCACCTGGAGAAGGCGGCCACCGAGGCGAGCAACAGAAGCGAGGAGAAGGCGTAATACCTGCACTGACGCGCGTGGACGATCCAGAGGGCGTTCGAGAGGAGCAGGGCAGCGGCCAGCAAGGCGACCGCGCGGTCCTCGAACAGTCGCCGCGCCAAGGCGTAGAGGAGCAGTGCCGTGAGGATCCCTGCGACGGCGAACGGGAGCCGCGCCGCGGCCGTGCCGTGACCCAAAAGAGAAAGGGAGAGGGCGGCGGCCGCGAACTGACCCCAGGGTTGCCCGATCCAGGTACCGTCCGGCTTGAAGTCGCGGCGCTTGACCAGGTAATCGATCTCGGCCGAGGTGCTCCCGGCCCGCTCGTCGATCGTGGCCGCATCCTCGTCGGAGAAGCTGTCCATCGTGATGAGGTTCCGCCCGTCGTACGCGAGCGGGCGCCCGAAGCGGAGCATCCGCTCGGCGAGTACGGCTGTCGCCGCCTCGTCCTGCCACAGGTAAACGGCGCCCAGTCCCCACGTGAGGAGCGTCGTCGCAACAGCGAGAACGGCGATCGAGGGCAGGCTTCGCAGCAGCGCGGCACGCACGCTCCCCTTGGTATCGCGCTTCAGATTGGGCGTCCACAGGCCCCGCCGACGGCGCAACAAGGCTCTCCGGCCCCTTGGCACCGGATTCCGCCGATGTATCTTCGTGGACCGTGCGTCTCTCCAGCCGCTGGCTTGCCGGTGCCCTGACGTTGGCAGGCTTTGCCCTCGTGACGGCGTGGCTCGTTGCTAGGGTCTCCGACAACGATGTGTGGTTTCACATGGTTGTCGGCAGGGAGATGCTGAGGACGAAGGGCATCCCGGTGGCCGAGTTCTACAAGTACACCCTCCTCGGACAGCCCGCCGAATTCCACGAGTGGGGATGCGGTGTCGTTTCGGAACTCGCGTTCCAGGCAGGGGGCTTTCTTGGCCTCGCCGTCTTGAACGCTGGCGTTTCGGCAGCGGCCGTCCTTCTCGTGGCCGCGGCCGCACGGCGCAGGGGTGCGTCGCTCGGTTCCGTGTTGTTGCTGGTCGGGCCGCTCGCGGTCATCGCGAGCTACAGGTTTCAGTACCGCCCGGAGACCATCCTCTACCTGGCGCTCGGCGCGGGACTCTACGCGCTCGAGGCCAACCGGTGGCTGGCGCTGCCGCTTCTCACGCTTGGACTCGCGTTGTTCCACCCTTCCCCGATCGTCCTGCTGCTCGTCGGCGCGGCCTACGCGGTCGACGTGGGGATCGAGGAGCGCGGACGGTCGAAGAGGCTCGCTGGGGTGATCGCGGTGCTCGCGCTGGCGGCTCTTTCGGTGGGCATCGCGCCGTACGGTCTGCGCCAGCTGACCTTGCCCGTCGAGCTCTACCTGCAGGGCGACGTGAGCAAGATGATCGCCGAGTTCCAACCCGTCATGCAGACGCAATTTCGCTACCGTACGATCGCGGTCGCCGGAGCGGCCGCTCTCGGCATCGTCTTCGCGCGACCCAGGCGAGCGTCCGACGTCCTGTTGGTGGTCGCCTTCGGGTATCTGGCGTTTGCCCACATGCGCAACGGAGCGCTCTTCGCGATCGTGACTTTCGGGCCCGCGGCGGTCGCCCTGACGAAGGGTCTTCATCGCCTTTCGCTGCCCTTTCAGATCGGCGTCGCCCTGGCAAGCCTGGCTACGGTCTCCGTCGCGTTCCTGACCTCGTTGCAGTGGGGAATCGGCGCGTACCCGGATTTCCTGCCGGCGGGCACGGCGGACTTCATCCAGGCGCACCGGCCCCCCGGCAACATCGGCAACGAGCTCGGGCACAGAGGCTACCTCGCCTGGCGCCTCTATCCCGACTACCTGGTCTCGGCGGACGGTCGGATCCTTCGCCGAGACCGTGCGATAGAGATCAGCGACCGCATCCTCAGCGGGCAGCCCGGGCGGCACGATGTCGCTCGCTACTACGGCGGCACGATGGTAGAGGCAACGCCAGTGAACTTTGTCTCGGGCCAGCTCTCGGGCGCGGTTGCGGCGCTGGACCGGTCTCCCGACTGGGTGCCCGTCGTCGCCGACCTGGCGAGCGTGCTGTACGTGAAGAGAGGTCTCGTCCCCGATGCATTGGATCTCCCGCGAGAGCGGGTCTGGTCACTCGTGAGGTACGTCGCCGATGGGCTCGCGCCACTGATGTCTGACGCACCTGCTGTCTACCTGACCCGCGGCACGGCGAACTTCAAGCTTCACGATTTCGCGCGAGCTGCGCTCGACTTCGGGCGCTACAGCAACCTCGTGCCCAGTGATCAGGAGGCATCCGCCTTCGCACGACAGCTGGCCGCGGCCGTTGCTGGCGACGACGCGGCCAAGAGACTGGTTGAAGAACGGTACGCGCAAGGCTTACAACCGCCGCAATAGGTGCCCTCGAGAGGTTGCGGCAGGAGGCGCGTTCGATCCAGTGGGACTACCGTGGCGACTATACGCGGACCCGAGGAAGCTGCCATGAGAGAACCGGTCGCGCTCGCAGTTCTCCTTTCGATTGGATGCGCGGGAAGCCGACCAAGCGAGTATCCACAGCCGGCGGCGGGTGCGGACGCACACCGCGAACCTCCTGGGGGACGAGAATGGGTTCCGCGCGAGAGCTCGTTCGGCTGGCTCCGTGCGTTCCGGGTACGAACGGATGTGCGTGCCGCCAATGAGCAGACCGGCGCGATGTTGCGCGGTCGCCTGCGAGACCAAGTCGAGCGCACCCTGCGAAACTGCGAGACGGACCTGGTCGACGCCCCAAACTCGCGGCACCCTCCCGTGGATGGGGTCGGTGAGATCGCCGTCGAAGTGAGCTTGATCGACTCGCAAGCAGGGACGGCCATATCCTGGACCCTTCAAGTATTGCAGACGGTGCAGCTCGAGAACGGCTCTCGCACTGTCGCGTCGACCTGGCGTGCCAGCGATCTCGCCCTTCCGCCCACATACTCGACGTTCGTCACGCTCCGGGACAGCCTGCAGAATGGGCTGAACGACTTTTGCAGGCTCTACAAGGCGGCGCGGTCGCCTCAAGGAGGCACGGGGAGGTGAGCGCCGGGGGCACGGGCTTCATCATGTGCGCCCATCGACCGAACGATTGACGGCTCTGTCAAAAGATGAACGACCTGGCGCCCGCCCAGGCGGAGCGAGAGAACACGGGGGTCGGAAGAGCAAGGCCGAAAGGGCCCTCGCTTCCAACAGGGCGGTCGCTTGAACGTGCTGACGGACGCTTCTCGCTCGCCACGCCACCGGAGACGGGCGCCATGAACGCTGAACGAGATGACGCCTGGCCGAGCACGAGGACGGGGCACGGACAAGCGCTGCCGGTGCGGACATTGCCGCTGGAGGCCGAATGAAGCGTGGCTGTTGGTGGGGCCTTCCGTCGGTGATCTACCTCGTCGCCTTCTGCGCGATGACGTGGCCGGCAATTTTGTCCTTCAACACGCACTTCTTCTGCGACGCGGGCGACGGCCTGCAGAACGTGTGGAATATCTGGTGGGTTCGAAAGGCGATCCTGGAACTGCACCAGTCCCCGTGGTGGACCACGTGGCTGCACTATCCCTACGGAACCACCCTGCTCGGGCACACGCTCAGCCCGTTCAACGGCCTACTGGCAATTCCGCTCTCGACGGTGTTGTCGCAAATCCAGACCTACAACGCCCTCGTGATTCTCGCGTTCGTCTTGGGAGGCTGGACGGCGTTCCTGCTGGCGCACGACGTCATCGGTGCGTACTGGCCCAGCGTCGTCGCGGGGTTCGCATTCACCTTCAGCGGCTATCACTTTGCCCACGCTGAAGGGCATCTGAACCTGGTGTCGCTCCAGTGGGTGCCGCTCTTCGTCCTGTGCTGGCTTCGTCTCCTGCGGGAGCCCAGCGTCAAGCGTGGATTGTGGGCGGCTGCCACGCTCGCGCTCGTCATCCTCTGCGATTACTACTATTTCGCCTATTGCGTGGCGCTCGGGCTCCTCACCTCGGTGTGGCGCGTGGCAGAAACTCGAGACCCGTTCGTCCTTCTACGGGACCCATTCAGGCGTGCGCTCGCGGCATTCGTGCTGTGCGCCCTGGTTACGAGTGGCTTGCTCGCGATTGCACTGTTGATCCAATCCGCTCGGGATCCCTTCGTCGGGGTCCACGACCCAGCGGCCTTCTCGACGGACCTGCTCGCGCCCTTCGTTCCAGGTGGGCACTCTGCCTATCGTAAGGTCACGGAGGGTTACTTGAGTTCACTTCTCGTGAATATCGAGGAGAGTAGCGTCTACCTCGGTCTCACGGTGGTTGCGCTCGCAGCCTGGGGATTCGTGCGTGGACGAAATGCAGGGTTCAGGGACCGATGGATGTGGCTCGTGCTGGCCCTGGTGTTCTTCGTCGCATCCCTCGGGCCGCGTTTGGTCTGTGGCGGAAGGACGCTGATGGGCGCGCACATGCCTTACGCGTTGCTCGAGTGGGCGTTTCCGCCGCTCCGGCTTTCGGGCTGCCCGGTCCGCATGATGGTCGTCGTCGCTCTGGCCGTGTCGGTGATGGCTGGAGCAGGGCTGAACGCGATTCTTCGGCAGAAGACGAAGGGGCGGTTTGTCTTCGCGATTCTTGCGGCTTCGGCGGTCGGGTTGGATCTCTTGCCCCGGGCCATGACCCTGACACGGCCCGAAGTCCCCGAGTGGGTATATGCCCTGCGGGCATCCGAAGGACCTGGAGGTCTGCTCGACCTCTCCGGAACGAATGGGTTCCAGGCACTCTACTATCAGACCATCCACGGAAAGCCGATGGCGGGGGGATTCGTCTCGCGATATTCGGCTGGAGTGCTTGGAAACCTGCAGCAGATGCTTGGGTACGTTCAGAGGGGGGACTTCGATGCCCTTCGGGACATCTACGGATTTCGCTATGTCGTCACTAGGGGTGCTGAGCCCCCCGTAAACGGAGGGGCAGGGCAAGGATCAGATATCCGCGTCTATGACCTGAGACGGACGATCCCGTAGGTTCGGACGGTCGATAGGGTGAACGACGAGCCTTGGGTAGTGCCTGTTGGCGCTTAGGACTAGGGGCTGTCCTCAATTCCCAGATCCGGCCTTCGTGTAGAGGGCCGGATTCTGGGGGCCAGCCGTCCGGTTCGTGATCGGGTCGCCCGGGTATTTGCGAGGCCGCGCTCGGTGTGATCAACCCTGAGCGTGCGCAGACACGAGCTGAGCGATTCGGAGTGGAAGCGGATCGAGGCGCTGCTGCCTTTGCAGCCAGGGCCTCGCTCCAAGCGCGGAGACCGTGAGTTCGTCAACGCCGTCATCTGGCGAGTCCGGACCGGCGTTCCGTGGCGCGACCTTCCGGAGCGGTTCGGCGCCTGGCAGACCATCTACAATCGGTTCTCGCGCTGGGCGAAGCGCGGCGTCTGGGAGCGGCTCTTCAAGGAGCTCGCCATCGAACCTGATGACGAAGCTTCCCTCGTCGATGCCACCGTCGTCCGGGCACACCAAGACGCCGCGGGCGGAAAAGGGGGGTCCGACGAAATCATCTTGGCCGTTCTCGAGGAGGCGTTTCGACCAAGATCCACGCGGTCACCACGACGCAAGGGAAGCCGCTCCACGTCACGCTGACGCAGGGGCATCGGCATGAGGCCGTGAAGGCCGAGGAGCTCATCGCCCACGCCCAGGGCAAGGCGTGCATCGGCGACTCAGGCTACTCCTCGCAAGCCATCATCGACGCCATCCGGGCGCGCGGGATGAAGCCAGTCATCGCGGCCAACCCCACCCACAAGAGCATCAAGCTCCGCCTCGACCGGAAACTCTACGCGCTTCGCTACCGCGTCGAATGCGGCTTCCACGCCCTCAAGCGCTTCCGCGCCGTGGCCACCGTAACCGGCCGGGGAAGGACGTATTGACGTAGCTATCGTGTGAGCCGCTCGGGTGCGTGCTCTCTTGCCCTCCTTGGTGGTGTTCGTGTTCGCCGCCGACCAGGTCAGGCCGACGGCTGGGGCGCTGGTGGCTTCCAGTTGTGCGGCAGGAGCTCGTCGATCCGCGAGGCCGGGTGGGTCTGGACGCGGAGGAGGACGTCTGCGAGGTAGGCGACCGGGTTCACCCCGTTGACCTCGCAGGTGGCGATGAGCGAGTAGAGGCCGGCCAGGTTCTCGCCGGCGTGATCGGTCCCGACGAAGAGGAAATTCTTCCTTCCGAGCGCGGCGATCCGGAGCGCTCTCTCGGAGGCGTTGTTGTCGACAGGTAGATGCGGGTCCGTGAGGAAGAGCGTGAGCGCATCCCAGTTCCCGAGGGCGTAGCCAATGGCCTGGCCCATCTCTCCGCGGGGCAAGTGGCGCCCCTGCTCTGCCAGGAGCCACGCCTTGAATTCGTCGAGGATGGCGCTGCTCCGCGTCTGCCGCATCTCGAGGTGTTCTGGCGTACCGAGGATGTCGGCCTCGAGCGCGGCGCGCTCGACGCGGTACAGGTCGAGAATGAATTCCATGGCCTTCTTCGCAGCCTCGGGCGCACCAGACTGCGCCTCGAAGAAGCGGCGGCGAAGATGTGCGAGGCAGCCTGCGCGCTCGCGCTTCCCCGGCGTAGTGACCTTGTTGTAGCCGCTGTACGCGTCGGCCACGAGCTTGCCCTTCGTCTCTCCGAGCACCTCCACCGGAGTCTCGCCAGAGCGGTTCGTGGAGAAAACGTAGGCGATGAGTTCCCGGTCGACCTCGTCGCGGCCTATGAAGCTCCAAAGCCAGGCGGTCCTCGTCTTCCCCTTCGCCTGGACTCGCTGAGTCGTCTCGTCGGCGAGCACGATCTCCTTCTCGGCGACGAGGCGGAGCAGGCGTTCGTACAGGGGGTCGACGATCTCGGCAGTCCTATGGAACAAGTCGCCGAGCGTCGAGTCGTCCACCTGCACGCCGACACGCCTGTAGGCCTTCGCCTGGCGATACAGCGGTAACGCGTCGGCACACTTGGAGACGGCCACTTGCGCCATGAAAGTTGGGCCGAAGCGAGTCTTGTCGAAGACCTTGTCCGGCCCCTCGGCGGTGAGGATGGTCTCTCCGCACCTGCAGCGCAGCTTCTCCTGAATATGCAGTTGGCGCTCGACCAGGGCCGGGATGAGCTCGTACAGCTCCGTCATCTTCCCCTCGCCGAGCTTGGAGAAGTCGTGTCCACCGCACTTCGGGCAGACCTTCTTCTCCTCGGGCACCTTGTGTTCGATGCGCCGCGAGACGAGTTTCCGCTTCTTCTCGGCGTTCTCGCGTCGCGTCTGCAGGGCGGCGATCCGCTCCGCCTCCGCCCTCGCCGGATCTCGGATCGCCTTGGAAACGGACGGCATCTTCTCGGAGCGCTGTCCGAACACGTGGCGCTGCAGCTTCTGCAGCGCGCTCTGCATCCCGGTGACCTGATCGCCCAGCTCGGCGATCTTGGTCTTCGCGGCGGCGAGGTCCTCTTGCGTCGTCTTTAGCTCCACGCGGGTTGACGTCAGGGCGGTGTTGGCGGCGGCCAAGTCGTTCTCGAGGCTCTCGGCCCTCTCGCGCCACTCACACCGATGCTCCACGCCGCCGCCCATCCATGATTGTCAGATCATGTCGATGGGCTTTTGGCAATGGGGGGATCCGTCTGGGGCTTCCAGTGCTTCGGCCGGCGAACGCGCCCGAAGTCGATCCCATCGAGCAGCATGGCGAGCTGCGTGGCGTCGATCTCGACGGCCATCGATTCGGGCGTCATGTGCGGCAGCTTGAACTGGCCCTTCTCGAGCCGCTTGTAGAGCAGGACGAAGCCACCCTTGTCCCAGGCCAGGATCTTCACCCGATCGCATCGGCGCGACACGAAGACGAACAGGTGCCCGGAGTAGGCATTCTCCCGGAGCTCCTCCTGTACGATGGCCATGAGCCCGTCGATCGACTTCCGCATGTCGATCGGTGTCGTCCCGATGAGGATGCGGACAGACTGCGGGATGGTGATCACGACCTACAGCGCCGAGGCCAGGGCACGGAGGTAATTGAGGTCAGTACCGGCAGGAAACCGAAGCCGCGTACCCGACGGCAGGTCCAGCTCCAGGAGGGCGGCGCCGTCTTCTTTCCACCGCGGCTTCGCCGCGGACGCTACCACGTGCACCGGCACCAAGCGCGAGCCCTCTGCTTCTCCGCCTCGCTCGGGGCCTTGACCTGAGCGCTCGACCGTCTCGGTCACAAGCGGCCGGGACTCCTTCCGCAGGCGATAGATCCAGTACCTCAGGTTGCTCAGCGAAATGCCACGCTCGCTCGCAAACTCGCGCTGGCTGAGCTCACTCACCTCGAAATCCGCTACCAGCTTCGTCCAGCGCGTCCGCTCTTGATCGGCCATGGGATCCTCCGCGAAAGCGCGGAGGATCCTCCCGCCTCGTCAACGCCGCCAGCCGTCCATTGCCAGTCGGTTACTGGCCACCCGATACGACAAGACGGCGACGAGCTTCCTCGCCGCCGTCCATGTCGCCTGTCTCTGGATGTGGCTCGTCGATTGAGAACAGCCCCTAGTTGCGCTTGATTCGCAACAAGAGGAAGCACCGCGGCGCGCGAATGTCGAAGACGATTGGCGGATGGCGGGAAACCAGCACGTTATGCGCCAGGAGAGCATCCACTGCGTCCCACACCAAACGATCGGCCGCCCAGTCGCTATCGAAAGAGTCCGAGGCGATGTTCCCGCAGATGGCGAACCTGCTCGGCGACCCGTGAACCAGGACGGGATGCCTTGGTCGACGCTCGTCCCTAGCTTTGAACAAGCGATCGGATCCTCAGGGCTTGCGGCAGAGCACTTGGTACTGCGCCCCGAGCGGCAGGCGCGTCACCAGCCGCTCCACCGGCCGTAGGAGCGCCAGCCCACCAGGGAAGATGAATCGGTAGTCGGTACGGATGACCGCTAGGCCGGTCGCCCGAGCGAGCCGCCGCGCCCTCGATGCAGAGAGCACGACGGCCTCACGATCGAAGGGGATCCGACTCATGACCCAGCGCGTCCCCGGGTTCCAGGGATTGTTCTCCCAGAGCGAGAGGATGCCACCAGGCCGGAGCTCACCGGCTAGGCGCGCCACGACCCTGGGCTGATCCGCCCACGAGACATGGTGGAGCACGCCGTTCAGGTAGACGAGGTCGAACTCAGCGGCGGGCGCGTGGTTGACGACCAGCGAGAAGCGCAACTGATCGGAGCCGAAGCGACTGGTGGCGAACTCCACCGTTCGCGGCGCCTCGTCGAGACCGAGGACCCGCTCGAGCCCCAGCACCTCAGCCAGCAGCGGCACGGTGTCGCCGGTGCCGCAGCCGAAGTCGAGCGCTCGCCGAGGGCGGACCCCGATCTGGGCGAGACACTCGGCCAGGAAGTTCACGCGGCCGCGAGCGAAGAAGTCCCGTCCCTCGCCGGAGAGCGAGAGACCACGCTGCAGCGCCTCGTCGTAATTGGCTGCCCAGGGGTCGAAGCCGCCCCCGCGCTCCTCGTCGCTCATCGGCGCTTCATTCCGAGGATGCTGATGAAGAAGCTGGAGAACAGGGTCTGGACGCCCAGTGCGACCAGCGTCGAGCCTGGGACTACGATGCGCATGGTGCGCGCGTAGTCGAGCCGCCCCCAACCGGTGGCGCGCCACTGTAGCACAGCGGCCGTTAACAGAGCGCCACCGGCCAGGCAGGCTACCAGGCCTGCCGCCAAGCCCCGCTCCAAGTTGACCAGCCGGAAAAGTCGCATCATACGGGGGTCCTCCGGCATGAGCCGCTCGGCCATCGCGAAGGTCTTTGTAAACACGGCGAAAAGGATGGCCTGGTAGCCCACGATCAGCGCCAGCGAGGCGAAAACCAGCGTGTGGGCGTCGAAGGAGAGGCCCCCCAAGGTAATGCCGGGGAGAGCCAGTGCGAACCCGACTAGCCCGAGTAGCGTGACCAAGAAACCAGGGAGGAGGAAGAGCCACCGCGGGCTGTACATCAGCAAGAAGCGCAGCGTGCGCCACCCGTCGCGCCAGGTACGGAGGTGCGGCGGATGGGCCTTCCGGCCATCGGGGTGGAGGGTGATGGGAACCTCGGCGATCCGCTCCCGGAGGAGCGCAGACTTGATCACCATCTCAGTAGCGAACTCCATCCCGGTGCACCGCTGTTCGAGCCTCAGGTAGAGAGCACGAGAGAAGCCCCGCATTCCGCAGTAAACGTCGTGGATGGGTGCGCCGAACCAGATGCGGCTGAGGAAGGTCAGAACCGGATTCCCCAGGCGCCGGTGGAGGAAGGGCATGGCCCCAGGCCGTATGGTGCCGCCCCCGGCCGGTAGCCGGCAACCCTGCACCAAATCGAACCCCTCGCGAAGCTTGAGGACAAACTTGGGCAACTCGCCGAAGTCATAGGAATCGTCAGCATCGCCCATGATCACATAGATCCCGCGTGCGGCGGCGATGGCCCCCATGAGCGCATTCCCGTAGCCAGGGGCGGGGACCGGCACCACCTGAGCTCCTAGCCTTCCGGCGATCTCGGCCGAACCGTCAGTGCTGCCGTTGTCGCCGACCACTACCTCACCGACGAGACCCGCCCCCGCCATGGCTGTCTGAGCCTTCTGGATGCAGGTGGCGATTGTGTCGGCCTCGTTCAGGCAGGGCATGACGACCGAGACCTCGACGGCGGCGGGAGACGCGGTGTCGACGAGTCTGGCGTTCATCCCTGGGCTCCTTCCGGGTGCTCGAGTGCTGCACCGACGCCCCGCGGGACACGCAGGCCGGCGGCCTCATGGCCCCCCCTCTATTCGATAGATCGTAACGCCTTCCAGGTACGCGACGAGAGTCAGGGTACGGCGCTCCGCAAGCGTGTCGATGGCATGGTAGAGGCGCCGCAAGAAAGCGTGTAGCCGAGGTGCCGTTGCCTCGGGGTACCCGTTTAGCGACGGGTCCCAGCGGTTGATGGCTAGCACGGTGAGACCGAGGGATCGAAAAGCCGCGAGGAAGTCGTCGGGTGTCTCCCGAGATGGCAGATCGCCCTTCTCCGACATCGGGTGGATGTGGAAGTACGGCCGCTCCAAGTACAGGAACGGCTGTACGTTGACGCCCACCCCGACCTTGTCGCGCTCGCCCATGTTCCGGTTGAGCCAGTCGGCCACGCTCCAGTACGGCACTGCCGCGGCCCGGAACTGCTCGGGGGTGAACGTCCGCCATGCCTCGAGTTCAGCGCGGTGCACGGTCACCTCGCGTTGCACGCCGAGGGCGCAAAGCAGCGCGGTCGCGAGGGCCGGGACCCCGCGCCAGCGCCCGGCAATGGAGCGGATGGCGCGCTCCGCCGCGAGGCCGGCTGAAACGCTGGCAAGCACGAGCAGGGTCAGGACGTAACGGGGCTCCCAGAAGCCGAAGAGGTAAGTAATGACAGTGAACGAGAGCAGCAGCATGGCCAGGAACAGGTGGCGGCTCGACCCGAAGCAGCGCGCCAGGCCTAGCAACCCTGGGATGCCTAGAAGCAGAGGGAGTAGGCCAAACTGATTGGCGAACTTGGCGGCGAAGGTCTCTAGGGATCCGGTCGCCATACTGTAGCCGGATAGGCCGCCGAACATCTCAGCGGTGAGCGCGGCCTGATTGGGACCGAAACCGTTGGCGGCGTGCAGAGGACCGTTCCAAAACGGGAAAATCGGGTTGCCAAGCAGGAAAAGGTTTCTCGCATACCAAGGGGCAGCCGCCAGCCCGGCTCCCAACGCGAAGATCGCCAGGTGGCGCGCCCGCGTGGCGGGCGCGAGAGACACCTGGAACGACGCCACGGCCAGACTGCCGGCGAGGCAGAGCGCGAATTGGAGGCTAGCGTATTTCGTCCCCAGCGCTACCCCGAGGAACCCGCCCGCCAACCCGAGCAGCCACACGCGCGGCCGCTCGAGGTATTGGGCGCACGCGACAATAGAGAGGCACTGAAAGAAGGCGCTAGCGACATCGCCCTTCGCCACGGTTGCATACGTCACCACTGCTGGTGCGCTAAACACTAGGAGCGCGGGGACCGCCGACCAGGACCTGCGACCCCCGAGTTGTTGAAAGAGGCTGCCTGCCAGCAATGCCATGCCCAGGACCATAGCCACGTTGAGAAGCTTGGCCGGGGTAGCGTTGCCAGTGAGCATAAGCCCCACCGTGGTAAACGCCTCGAAATTGCCGGGGAAGGCGGAGTACGGCCCGTAGTCGGCGTTGTAGAAAAAATGCCCAGCATGCGCGTAATCACGCGGCAGCGCGACGCTGTAGGCCACCTCGTCCCAGGTGTAGACCGGCACGAAGGCAGCGAGGATAAGGACGGGCAGCAGCGGCAACACGAACCATAGGTTGGAAGCAAGCCATGTAGACGGACAGCCCACAGCGCGCCGGGTTAGGACGGCCGCGGCGACTGCAAGGGCGCCGGCGGCGAGGAGAGCGCCCGGGCCGAGGCGCCAGGTGAGGCCCGCTACCGAAACCGCGATCATCCAGGCACCGGCGAGGGCACCAAGCACGAACCAGAGAGCCTGGTTACGGTCCACAGATCGCAACGTTTTGCTCAGCGGAGGTCCCATGGGCCGAATACGGCGGCAGTCACCGCCAGCGTAGTCGCGAGGCAGAAGGCCGCGTGCGGAAACGGGAGGCCCCTAGCGTCGCAACCGGAACGGCTTCCTGGTGCGCACCCACAACGGGGAGGCTGTCACGCCTCCCGCGCCCCTGCAAGGGTGGCCCGCCAGAGCCGAAGCAAAGATCGGCCACGGGCTCTTTCGGCGACCCTTATAAAGGCGATCCCAGATAACGGTGGAACGGCAGACCGAGGCCTCCGCGCCTTGTCTCGAATGGAGTGGAAAAAGGAACCGGCTCTCCAGCGGGCCGTGCGATTCGATGGTTTGGGATGAGCCAAGACGCGGGCTCACTTGAAGTCCAACTTACGAACAAGGCGCCCGTTTCAGTGCCCTTGGGAGCTGGTCCTGACGCTACACGGACGTACGCCCAGGCCGTAGCTATCCACAACAATGCAACCGACCGCCCTCCGACCAACGAACTCGAGGGGTATCCGGAGTAGCAAATCATCCAGCGGATCGTGGCGCCAGAGAAGGCGGGAGAATGCGAATCGGCGCCGGCACTTAGCGGGAGCGCCCTGCCGGAAAGGTCACTTCGGCCGTGTCCGCGCATGGCCGGTTGCTCCATGCGCAAAGTGCAACTCTAGGAGTAACGCCATTTGGGACCTCGCGGAGCGGTCGAGTCCGAAATTGGGTTGGTCAGAAGAACTCATTCATGGCAGGGCTCCTCATTCGTAGTGGATGAAAACACCAGCTACCCATTCGGCTGGGCGAGGCGTGGTAGTGTGCTCCCAATGATGGGCAAGAGAACCAGTCGATTTCGATTCTTGCTCGATCCACGCGCGCTATTGGCCTATGTAATACTAGCCATCGGTTTGGCCGGGTTCACAGGCAGTTCGTGGTGGTTCGAGGCCACACGGGACCCATTGAATCCGCCGGGGCTGAAGGATCGCAACGTATTCGGCACGTCGCGCGGGATCCGTAGCGATGAGTACATCGTTGATCTCCCCATCTCGCGCGCTCAGCAGCTTGCCAAGCCAAGTTTTCCCCTTGTGAATCTTGCCCTCGGACTCGGGCAGCACGAGCGTTTTTTCGCACCGGTGCTTGACTGGGGCATCGTGTTCCGACCATTGATGTGGCCGCTCCTTGTTGGGAACCGATGGTCTCACGGCGTGCGTTGGTTCCTGCGCTTCGCGGTCGTCGCACTCGGTTTCTTCGCTTGGTTTGACGCGCTCGCTGCGAGCTCGTTCTCGCAGCGCCGAGACCGTCGCCGCATTCAGGTCGCGGCCATCGCCAGTGTGGCCGTTCTATTCTCGAGCGGGATTACCTGGTGGCTTGCCACTCCCGTGTCGGAAATCCTGGCATTCGCCGGCCTGGCAATCTTCGCGATTAGCCGTCGGGCGAGTGCGCAGTCTGCGTCTGGGCGCTGGCTATGGGTTGCGGTAGTGCTGTATTTTTCCGCCGTAACGTTCTTCATCTTTTACCCGCCACTATGGGCACCGGTACTATGGCTTATCGCGGGGGGCACTTTTGACCTCTACCGACGTGCGCGCCGGAGTGCGAGGTTGGCCATACCGGGCACAGCGGCGGTGCTTGGTGTGGTGGCTGTAGGTGTCGCGGTTTCGATTGCGTACTACACGCCCTATCTTGCGCTCTCAAATGATACGGCCTACCCGGGTCGGCGCGTCAACGAAGCAGGTGCGGTGTCCCTAGCACGTCTGGTCGAGTTCGCTTGGCCTTCTCTTCACGCTTATGCGCCGATCGACGGGGCGGAAGTGTACACCGGGGTTGGGACCTCCAACGTGTGCGAAGCGGCGGCAATCGAGGTGCTCCCACTGTTCCTGCTTGTGGCATTAGCGCTTGTATCAGGCCACGTTCGGCGAGCTGCGGCGAATGCTCTTCGGGGAAGGCCTGGGCTGGTCGGTGCATGGGCTTTGCTTGGAGCTTGGCTGTTCTTACCTCTACCCAAGTCGTTTGGTTCGCTGAGCCTTCTCCGCTGGACGCCGGGATATCGGGCATGGCTTCCGTTCGGTTTCGCAACGGCGATCCTAGTCGCAGCCGTCTTGGCTGAACTCGCTACGCCCCCCCCCGAAGGTAACGAACGACGCCTGTCCTGGCCTCAGCTTCTGGTCGCGTCGGCGATGCTGTCCGTCCTCTTTGTATGGGCACGGGTCGAGTTGCCCGGCGGCCACCGAGACTCCTGGTGGTCAATCGAGCTCGCGGCGGCACTTTTGTTGGCGGGATCGACCTTCCTTCCCACTAGCTGGGCCGGTCTCGCCTTGGCACTTGCGTGGGCCATCCCGCTCGTCGCCACCAACGTAAGTGTGAACCCACTTCTGCGCTCCCAAGACCTCTTCCACGCGGAAGCCGGCCACAAGGCTATCGAACTGGCACTCTCCGAGCACCCAGGGCGTATTCTTGATTTGGACACACATTCTGGCGCGGCGCTCGCAGCTTTCGGCTGGCCCGTGCTCGCGACGGTGGACACCGCCCCTGAGCCGTCGCTCTGGCGTTTCTTGGGGGGACCGGTCCTACCGCAAGAGATATGGAATCGATATGCACACGTTCGGTTTTCTATGGTGTTGCCGACCGCCCTCTTGCAAAACGACTCGTTCGTTTTCTCGGTGAACCCGTGTGATGCGCGCTTTGTCGCGCTGGGCGTGAATCATTTCCTAACGGGCCAGTATCCGTTGCCCGAAGAATGCATTGATGAATTCGACGTGCATGCGGCTGGGTGGTTGCTTCTTTGGTCGCGCCGCTCGCCCGTTTCCCCTATCGGCTATGCACGGGGCGAGCGTCCTGGTTCAGCGCTCGCATTCGATTGGCATTCCGAGGTGGCGGCGCACCTCGTGCCGAGACGAGACCGGCTCACCTTCGAGTCGGCAGGCGAAAGTGAAGTCCACTATGCGTTCCCGCTCAACCTTGCCATCATTGAAGACATCGCGTGTGAACATGCAAAGGCTACGACAATTGATACCCACGTCGTTGTGAGTCCTAGTGGCGACGGTCTAGCAAGATGCGACATCAAGTATCTCGGGACCTCAGGCGCGGTAATGCGGCTGCTCGGGCGTGCCAAGGACTTCCAACCGCAAAACAAGTAAGAACCCCGCTGCCTTTAGGCCGGATGCCCCTATTGATGTGCAGCGAGACATCGCCTGTTCGGAACTATGTGATCCTTCCGTGGCTCCCGCGTATGCTGTTGCGCTCGGCATGAGAGGCGTGGCGCTGATGAGTGACGTGTCGTCGCTTGCTCGTGCTGTCGAGCTCGAAGTTGGATAAAATGGCTCCATGTCGGTAGCCGTCATTATTCCTTGCCTGAACGAAAGCAAGACCATCGGTGCGGTTGTTTCCAGCTTTCAACGTGAGTTGGCTGACGCGCGGATTGTTGTGGTTGACAATGGCTCGACTGACGACACCGCGGCGATCGCCGAAGCGAAGGGCGCTACCGTCCTTCGGGAGAACAGACGTGGCAAGGGCAACGCTGTCCGCAAAGCGTTCCGGTTGGTTGAAGCGGACGTGTACCTGCTGGTGGACGGCGACGGGACGTACCCCGCCACGGAGGCTACGCGTTTGGTTCGGCCGATTCTCGAGGGGCACGCCGACGTCGTCATCGGCAGCCGCCTCGGCGCGGATTCGGCAAGCGAGTTTCACTGGGTGAATCGGTTAGGGAATCGGATGCTTCTCGGGACGGTAAACGTTGTTTTCCGAACCCGCATCACGGACCTGCTCACAGGCTATCGGGCCATGTCGCGCGAGTTTGTGCGTCGCTCGCCCGTTCTTTCCGGTGGCTTCGAACTCGAAACGGAGCTCACGGTCCTGGCGCTGGATCGAGGTTTCCGGACCATCGAGATCCCGGTCCGCTTGACGCAGCGACCGGAAGGGAGTCGTTCCAAGATTCGCATCCTTAGCGATGGCTTCAGGATACTGAACTCAATCTTTGGGCTCTTGCGCGACTACCGTCCTCTGACGTTTTTCGGAGGCATGGGCCTTGTCGCGATGCTGGCCGGCCTCGCCCCTGGGATTTTTGTGACCATTGAATACCTGAAAACACAGGAAGTGCGAATTCCTAGCGCGGTTCTGGCGACCGGTCTTGAACTCATGGGGATGACCCTGATCATCACCGGCGTGATCTTGACGACGCTCGCTCGGCGCTTTCGGGAAATCGACTACCAGATCGCAGGGCTGGAACAGGACCTCCTCCGCCTTGTAGCGAACGCCCACGCCCCGGATAGCCCCTCAGTTGCAGAGGCCGGATCGGCTGGTCATTCGGGGAAATAACCTGCGCAAAGCGCATCGGCTTCGACACCAAGCTTCCAGTCCGGTCGTGCAAGTGCGATCCGCCGCTGGAGGTCCTCGAGGGTAGGATAGGCTGCGTCGGTTCCGAGCAAGCGGGCGTCGTCAACAAGGATCACGTCACGAGGAGTGCCTACTCGCAGTGCGGCCTCGATCTCTCGGAGGAGCGGCGTGTCGCTCGCCCCCCGTGCCGTCAGCGGCCCCGAGAAGTGGCCGTCGAGCCAGAGGACCGCAGGCTGCCGGACCTCTCGAAGCACGGCTTCCAGCAACAGGCCACTGTCGCCCTCGTGGAGGTGGATCTTGACATCACCGGCAAATCTACGGCGTGCTCGGCGAGCCAACCGGGGTGAAAGTTCGATTGAATGGAGCTGATCGAAATCATCCTGTAGCAGCGCCAGCATGTCACCATAAAAAGTCCCGGTCTCCACCAGGACGCGCCGCTCTGGTCCTGCGAAACGCCGAATCAGCGAAGCCTTGATGCTGCGCGGAGGCGGCGGTTCGCTCGTTCGCTTCCAGCGGCGCACCGCGATAGCTTCGAGGAGGGGCTGAGCCAGCGCGAAGCCGGGCACCGGCCGCAGGTAGTACTCGAGGAAAGGGACGATATTCGGCATTTGCGGCACTATACGAACGTTGAAGCGAAACCGTAAGCCGCGAAGCAGGCCCTTCCGATATAGTACGACGGCGCTGCGCAGGCCTTTATTCGGGACCCGGTGCTACAGCTGACGAGCCGTCGCCTTCACATCCTCACCCAGTACCTCTGGCCCGACGACGCTCCTACGGGGATCTACGCGGAGCAGGTCGCGGACGCCGTTGCTGCCAAGGGCGGGACGGTGCGCCTTGTTGCCGGCTCGGGCGTCTACAGGCCTGGTGGACGGCCGCCGCCGAAGGTGCCCATCGTACGGCTTGCCCATTGGCAGGGACGGCGCGGGAACCTCGTCTCCACTGCCCTCGAGTATGAGGCCGTGCGCCATGCCTTCGCTCGTTACTTGGACCGCGAGGTCAGTCCCAGGGATGTCGTTCTCCTGACAAGCGCGCCCCCCACCACCCTCTTCCTTCATCGGCGCATCCGGCGTCGCGGGGCCCTTGGGGTCTACTGGCTTCAGGACTTCTACCCTCAGCTCATACGTGGCGTTTGGGATCCGCCGGCCTTCCTCCTCCGCCGCATGAAGCACACATGGAAGGCGGCGCTCGCCTCCTGGGATCACGTCGTGAAGTCGGCAGGCAACCTCGACTACTCGGGGCCCAACGCGATGGTGATTCGCAACTGGAACACACTCGATCCCGGGGAGGCACGGCCCGCCCGCCCTCGCACGGCGCTGTACTCCGGTAACCTCGGGTATGGCCACGACATCTCCGCGTTCGTTGCGATGTGTTCCCGGCTACGGGAGGACGGCTATGAGATCACGGTCCGGGGCGATGGACCGGGGATGGCACGGCTACCTCCCTGGGTGGGAAGGGAGAAGCCGCTCCAGGACCCGGAGAAGTTGATACAGAGCTATTGGGAAGCGGAGGTCCACCTCGTCGCCGCAGACCCCGGCCTAACGGATGCGATCTTCCCTTCCAAGCTCTGGAACTCGCTGGCAGTTGGGCGTCCTATCCAGGCCTCTGGCTTCGCCGGACCCATGGCCGCCGAGCTTGAGGTCGCACTGAAGGCTGACTTCCGGGGCCATCTCGCGCAATGGGTCGCGTTCCTCCTCTCCTTGCTCGAAACTGACGGGACAAGATCTCCATGAGTGTCCGTGCAAGGCTCCACGATTTGGCTTACCGAGCAGGCTCCACCGTCCTCTTGGTACTCCTTCGGGTGCCGTTCGTGTCAAACGCCCTCAATGTGTTCTCGAAAGTATGGCTGCGCCACGCGCGGCTGGCGCGTCACCTTGCCTCAAATGACTACGACCAGGTCATCGACGGCGGCGCCAATATCGGCGAGTTCGCTGCCCTGGTGCGTGCCACGCGCCCGGGCACACGCCTTCTATGTATCGAGCCCCATCCACGGGCGGCCGCGGTCCTTCGGCGCCGAGGCTTCGACGTCGTGGAGGCGGCACTCTGGAACGAAGCGGGTACCGGCGTTCTTACACAGCCGACCGAAGCGAGCACGTCGTCGACTCTGGTCCAAAAGGAGGACGGGGGCCGGCCGCGATGGACGGTGAAGACAGTGCGGCTCGACCAGCTTCCGCTGTCGGGTTGGAACATTCTTCTCAAGCTCGATCTTCAGGGGGCTGAGGAGGCTGCCATCGAAGGCCTGGGAGAAATGTGGAACCGGCTTGCAGCCATCTTGCTGGAGGTAAGCTACGGACCGGGCGGCACTTATGAAAAGCTTCGAAAACTGCTCTCAACTCATGGTTTCGCTGAGGCTGCGACCTTCAACGAGCTCGAGGAACAAGGCAGGGTGGTTGAAGCCGACAAGCTCTGGATTCGCACCCAACCACCCACACAAGGCTGATCGACGGTCGATTCTCGCTTTCACCTCTTGGCCTCCTCGGCCTCTAGCTCTGCGGTGACCGCCCCAGCGGGCACGTGCAACATGCCCCTGCTTCGGAGGTGTCGCGACCACAGAAAAGGCAGGCCCAGGGTGACCTGGATCGCGAACTGCGCTGCCCAGAGTACATTAGCGAATGCATTCCCGCGTACGTCGACGGCCTCCCTGGGCGCGAATAGAGAGAGACCGAGCACGACTGCGGCTTGAGTCGTCCCTACCATTCCCGGGCCCGCGGGGACCATGACCCCGACGACGAGCACGCCAAGAACGGCATAGGTGGCGGCCGCTGAGAGATGAAAGCCGAAGCCCTGGGCGAGCACGTGTATCGCAAAGCCGCTCATCCCCCAGTAGAAGGCGGTGAGCGCGAAGAATGCTGCGACCCCCTTACGGCTCGGGATGACCCGCAGCCCGTGGATGAATGCGTCCATCATGCCTGAAATGCGCGCCGCGAGGCGTGGCGATAGGGGAGCCACCAGGCGATGAGCAAGGGAGACTGCGAGTTCGCGGTTCCTATACGCGAGGAACAGAAAGCCAAGAACGGCTGAGAAACCGAGGAATACCGCTACGCCGCCAGCGCGAACGAGTCGCAGCGCATTCGCCTCCGGAGGAACTGCTAGCAGCGCTGACACTAGAACCAGCGACGTAAAGAGGCCGTCAACCACTCGTTCGACCACGATGGACGACAAAGCGCCAGATACCCGCAACTGGACCCCATCGGCAACAAGGTAGGGCCGCGCGAGTTCACCCAGACGGAATGGAAGAATGAGAACCGCCATGAACCCCACGGCACTTGCTGCATTGAGGCGGGCAAACGGGACTCGAGCTGTTGGCTCGAGAAGGATGCCCCAGCGGACAACGCGCGCGAAATAGGTAGCGACGACGATGACCGTGAAGGGAAGCAAGTAGGTGTAGTCGGCCCCGATGATTGCCCGCCAGATCGCGTTGAGGTCCCTGCCACGGAGCGTGAGCCAAAGTGCCACGGCAGACACGACAAAGCCCGCTAACGCCCGTGCCGACCTCCTTAAGAGCAATTTCGCATCAAAGGGCATCATGGAAGCCAATTGGCCGCACGTCGCGGGGATCTTCTACCGCAACATCCAGGGTCTGCGCTACGCGATGCCTCGGAGGGGAAAAGGCGATGAGGAAGCTCAATCTCCTGTAGCAGCCGGCGAGCCAACAAGCTCGGCTCCCGCTGCGAGGCACCACGCGAACCCGAACGCCAAGAGCCAACCGGCGACCTGGCCGAGAACCCAGAGATAGAAAACCGGAGGGAGGAGGATGGGTCCGAGTGGCGCAAGATAGAGAACAGCAAGCGTCACGCCGAGCAACGCACGGGAGGCCACACCGCCAAGATTCTTGGCAGTGCCCCATTCGAGCAGCGCTGGGATAGTAAGCAGGACGAATGCAAGGCGGTAAGCGTAGTTGTGCCCCAAGCAAAAGGTTGCAACGTAGATGGCTGCGCCTGCCGCGAAGAGCCTGCCTCTAGCGTTCGCGGTCCAGCTCGGCGGCGCCACTCCGCGAGCGGCCGAGACAAGCCCGAGAATCGAGCCGCATGAAATGACAGCCAGGCCGATTCCCAAGGTTACGGGTCGCGGTACAGCTTGAAATTGCAAAGCATCTCCTAGACCGCCCGAGAGGACTCCGGCTCCGTAGCTTTCGCCAACACTTGCGGGAACCAATCTGACGATGAGCAACACATCGCGCCAAGTCGCGGCCAGGTACGCCGCGAATAATCCGACCGTGAATGCCACACCGCTCCAGCGGCGGTAAGCCGGCAATTTGCCGCGGGGGGCCAGCGTCGCCACGGATGCAGCCACGGGATAGAGCTTCAGGATGGCCGCGAACGCCACTATCGCTACGGCGATCCACCGCGAAGTCCTAACCGTGGAGGCCGCCAGGACCGCTGATGCAGCCACGAGCACGAGGATGATCTCGTCTATGTTCCCTCGCTCGATGAGATACATGAACGAAGGGGAAAGGAGAGCCGCCCCGGCAACGATCCCGCCTCCGATCGACAGACGCCCAAAGCAGGCGAGCACCGTGCAAAGAACCGCCAGGCCGAGCGCGATCCCAGCCGGGAGGAGCCATGCGTGCGAGGCGCCCAGCGCCCCGAGCGCCAGCCACACCCGCGGATAATCGAGGGGACGCCCAAGGCTATCACACGGGTTTAGGACCAGGGTATCCAGTCCGAGCCGGTGGCAATCCACCGCCGTAAGCACATTGTCCAAATCGATGAAGGGTGGCGAGGCCTGGTTCACTCCGAGGAACCGCCAGGGACGGGGGACATCGAATGCATACATGCTTGCGAGTGCGCAGAAGTAAGCGACCAAGAAAGCGATCGCAACGGCGCGCCCGTCAAACTTGATTTTCAGCAAGGTCACTCCCAAGCGAAGGGTCCCTCATGTAGCATGGCCCTTTACCGAGACGCCCGTAAAGACCACCGGATCAGTGCTCGCAGGGGACCTCCCGCGTCTGTCAGGGGAGCGGCAGTCTCTTGAAGATCCCTTCCGGGATGGCCCGGATGACCGTCATGATAGCTCTCCAGAAGCCAGGTACGTAGACGACTTCACGGCGACGTTCGACGGCCGTTCGGATGCAGCGCGCCGCCCGCTCAGCGCTGATGGTGAGCGCAAGCGGCGCAAGGCCGAAGCTCATTCGCGAATCCACGTAGCCGAGCTTCACCGTGGTCACGGAGACACCGGCAGGGTGGAGGAGCGCGCGAAGTCCCTGCGCGTAAGCATTCAGCGCGGCCTTGGCACTGCCATAGATGAAGTTGGCCTTCCGACCGCGATCACCCGCAACGGAGCTGATGAACGCGAGGGCGGCGTCTCGGCGCCCCCCGAGATGCCGGAGGAGCGGCGCGGTGAACGCTGCCGCCGATCCGAAGTTGACCGAGTGGACGAGAGCGATCTCCGTGGGGTCCTCGACCGCGCCGTCCGCGGCGTTGCAGCCCACAGCGTAGATGACGACGTCGGGAGCCCCGGCTGCGAGGCACGCGCGTCCTGCAGCCTCTGCCGTGGCCGGGTCGCCGGCGTCGAAGTGCAGCTCCAGAACATCGCAGCCGTAGCGCAGCCGCAGGTTGCTCGCGACGCTGGCGAGCGCCGCTGGATCGCGCGCCACGACGGTGAGCGCCCACCCGTCGCGGGCGTAGCTCGCCGCCAGCGCCTCCCCCACGGCTGATGTCGCGCCGACGATTACCGCCCGCGATGCCACGGTCAGTGCCCTCGAAGCGCCAGCCGGCGAGACAAGCTGGATGTGAAGCATCGCTCGGGATCGAAGCGATCGAGCAGGGCCGCCCACTCTGCCCTCCCAGGGTACATCGCATCTACGAGTCTCGCATCCAGGCGCGCATCCTTCGCGAGGTACACCCGGCCACCTTGCATGGCGACGAGCTCGTCGAGCGAGCTCAGGATCGGGAATAACCGCTCGTCGCGCGCCGGGATGTCGATGGCGACCGTGTAGCCGTCAGAAGGAAACGACAGAGGCGCTTGGTTGCCGGCACCTAGACGCTTCACCACCGCGAGGAACGAGCCGTAACCGCGTGCCGAAAGGCGCTCGAGGATGGTACGGAAGACGTCCCTCGCGGCTGCACGCGGCAAGGCCACCTGGTACTCGACAAATCCCGGTTTCCCATAAAGTCGATTGAAGTTGTCGATTGCCTCGAGGGGGTAAAAGTACGGACGGAGCCCCTGCACCACTGGCTCATCCCGGCTAGAGAAGCGCCGATAGAAAAAGGCGTTGAATAGGCGCACCGCTGGAGCGGACAGCACCCCGGGCGGCGGTGCGAAGGGCAGGCGGATCGCGCGCGTAGGCGGGAGCGCGAACGGGGCGGAGCGCCAGGGCGGGGGCAACTCGCCCGGCGCGGCATGGTCGCCCAGCATGAGGACGGAGCGTCCGAGCTTCTTGCCACGGGCCAGGACGTCGAGCCACGCGACCGAGTACGGCTCGGGCTCGTCCTCTTCCAGTGCAGCGAAGGTCGCGTCGAGGTCTGCGAGCTTCCGGTAGCGCACGCGAACCGCCGAGGTGGCGACGCGGCGAAGGCGGAGGGTCACGTCGAGTATGACACCGGTGAGGCCGAGTCCGCCCGCAGTAGCCCAGAACAGCTCAGGGGTGCCCTCCTGCGTGCACACGACCACGTCGCCCGAGGCGGTGAGGAGG